>JDSF01000073.1_pt1 | contig 83406 bp, 91 predicted proteins | sample 199441 | NCBI WGS metagenome assembly JDSF01 (sample SAMN02592751, study PRJNA231836) | bioreactor metagenome | isolation source: continuous culture bioreactor denitrification-DNRA | place: Germany: Bremen
AGGATCTATGAACTTACATGTACTTGTAGAAAATAATAGCGGGGATAAATGTGCGGGCGAACATGGTTTATCTTTATTTCTTGAAATTGGAGAAGTGAAAATTTTGTTTGATACTGGACAATCTGCATTGTTTATAGAAAACGCCGTTAAGATGGGAATAGATGTTAACTCAGCCCATTTTGTAGTTTTAAGTCATGGGCATTATGACCATGGCAATGGATTATCTTACTTGATCAATAAAGAGCTAATTTGTCATGTAGGATGCTTTGTAGAACGATATAGCAAGAAAGATGATGGGCATATTGGGCTCCCAATCACTTTGCAACAAGCTCAAGATAGATTTTCCCTGCGTATGACAGATTCACCAATAGAGTTGTATCAGGATATTTTCTTTATGGGTGGGATTCCTCGTGTCTTTGATTTTGAAGCCACTGAAGCGTTTTCAATTTTGAAGGATGGTGAGGATGATCCAATCCTAGATGACAGCGCAATTGTTGTGAAAACAACTAAAGGCAATATAATTATTACAGGTTGCTCACATTCTGGGATTTGCAATATTATTGAGCGTGCAACGAATATAACACGCGATGTTAGAACATACGCCATAATAGGTGGGTTTCATTTAAAAGATGTGAATGAAAGAGTTAAAGAGACAATTGCCTTCATAGACGAAATTGGAGTTAAGCATTTGTACCCTATACATTGTACTTCTGAAACAGTTGTGACTGCATTCAAAAATGGTTTGCCGAATACTAAAGTAAACAGCGTAAAAGCGGGAGACTCACTTACTATTTAAGTTTGGAGGGCTGTATGTCACAATTCATTTTCATTGTTACAAATATTATTCTGCCAATATTTCTAATAATAGGCATTGGTTTTCTATTACATAAGAAGTTTCAACTTCATATTCAAACACTTTCCAAGGTTCAAATATATGTACTTGTACCAGCACTCGTGTTTTACAAGATATATACAAGTAGCTTAAGCAATGCGCTAATCTTTAAAATCACACTCTATACAATTATCATGTTTATGATTTTACTGGTTGCGTCAACAGGTATATCAAAGATATGGAAGTTTGAAAAGGCAAAGGAAAAGGCATTTACAAATGCCGTAATTTTAAGAAATGCAGGGAATTATGGAATTCCACTTATTACCCTACTTTATGCTGGATCAGATGGCGATTATGCTATTTCTATACACATGATCGCCCTAATGACATCTACCATACTTATGTATACCATTGGACTTTATAATGCTAGTAGTGGCAAGTACTCAGGTAAAGCAGCCCTAAAGAATATTAAAGGAATACCTACAATTTATATGATAGGGATTGCAGGCTTGCTTCGAGCATTTTCTATTGAAGTGCCTGGCCCACTGCTTTCACCAGTTGTATTTTTATCAAATGGTGTTGTACCAGTTGCACTTATTGCGTTAGGTGCACAACTGGCTTCTGCTCGTTTTGTCCTTGGCGATCCATCGGTATACGCTGCAAATGCAATGCGGCTTATTGTGGGACCAATTGTAGCTTGGGTGCTTTGTATAGTTATGAAAATGGACCCGATTAGTTCCCAAGTGTTAATTATTGGTGCGGGGACTCCAACAGCAGTTAATAGCTTGCTTCTTGCAGTTGAGTTTGGAGGAGATGCAGAGTACGCTTCTCAAACCATATTTTTATCTACTGTACTAAGTGCAATTACCCTGTCTGCGATTATTTTTTTATTAATGCCTTAATTTTTACTTACACTCATACAAATTGCATTTAGTTGCATTTCCTAGAAACAAGTAGTGGCTCTATGACATATGACACAACACATGTTGCAACGCATGGTCGAAGTGTTCTTGAAGATTATAAGTTATACAGAAAACACATAAAAATAATCATTTAAGCGATTTTAGTCAGGGTCATGAACACAAAGCATTAGGAGAAGGGGAGTTGCCTTTAGACCAGCTTATTCATCTTCTAAAAACAGGTAGGTATCAATATCCTCTTACACTGGAATTTGACTTTGAAAACGTAAATAGAAATAATATACCGACTGATGCTGCTGCTGTTAATTCACTTAAAAAGTCGTTAGAATACGTATATAATTGTTTAAACATATAGGGGAGTCTATGCAATTATTATAGCTGTGAAATACGATAGAGCTCCTGACATTCTAAAGATGAGCAAAAAGAAAACAGCAATAAAAGAACAAAAACAAGAGTAAAAAAAACGCCTTAAATATCAAATTGATATTTGAGGTGTTTTTGTTGCTTTATTATACATTGCGAACTATATTGCGACCTATATTTTACTGAGCTCAACGACACAAACATGAGTGTCTTTCTTAGAATAAACGTTTAAAGTGAGATCAGTATCAGTATCAGTATCAGTATCAGTTTCAGTTCTCGTGTTTGTTGTTGCCAGTAGTAAGTCACCACGTTCTAAAGGATAACACAAATGGTTAATATGACATTGAATAGGGTGTTCCCCTGCATATATACCAAGAGTTCTTACAGCGTTCGCATCAGTAAAAGATTCAAATTGTATAGGTGTTTCAACATTTGCCTTAATAGACGGACAGTGTAAATCACCTGTATAGTCACCTTTAATCATGAGATTAAAATCAGTGACCTTCCCGAAGCTTGTAGTGTTCCAGTCACCATAGAAAACCTCCACTTCAAAGGGTTTCAAGCAAATAGTGTGATGGTCATCATGAACAAGTTTAAAATCGCCGCTAAGAGACGTAATAAACCTTTTAACACCTTTAAGAGGTGTAAAAGAGGACTCACTAACTTCAACAGTGGCAGTACTGATTCTCCAGTCAAACGATCTTTTGTTATAGTCTCCATCTTTTGGAGATATTGCAATCTGAGTGGTTGTGCCACCTGACCAAGTGCTGGTTTTTAATGACGATGCTTTGATAATTTCTATATTGGGGGTATTCATAGTATCACTCCAAATTTTTTTCTTAAGTCTATCATGGAAAGATCAATAAATAGTCAATATTTGCTGTTCCAATTGTAACTATATTTGTCTTAATGTTACTTACTCGTACTATAAATTTACGTATAGTGAGAATTCTTATTTATGGGGTATAGATTTAAGGAGTGCATCGAAGGAGGTCGTTCGATGAGTGAATATATGCCTATAATAACAGAGGAACGTGAGTATCAGGAGTTATTGAATTCAACATCGTATCACGCAGTTGTTATAGATCCAGAAATAAACGAAATTATTGATGTTGGTGCTAGAACACATGAAATTTTTAATGTGGATTCAAGTGCCTTAAAAGGGATGCACTTAATAGAGTTCAACAAACTTTTAATGGAGTTCATTGCAAGAACTTCTTGTATTTCAATTGACAAGAATAGTCGAGTTGTTCTTGTTGATCAAATAAAGGTAAATGGTCATGAAGAAAAAGTCATTATATCTCAAGTTGACTACAAGTTAGGCGACAAGCATGTTGAACTACTTAAAATTTCACATAGCAGAGTGGATCATGAAGACCACGTCTTTGATTTGAATAGAATACTAGTTGAATCGGATGATGGTCTTATAGTAGTGGATTCAAATGACATAATGGAGGGTATTGTGTCATTTGCCAATGAGCAGGCATTGAAAATCATGAATGTATCTTTTGACAATTTGTATAATACACCGTTAAAAGCACATTTAGAAGGTCAGTTTGCTGATAATATGAACACTTACAGGATTATCAACAAAACGAACGCAACAGAGGAGCTTCTAAGCATAGAAACCTTGAAGTTGAAAATCGGAAGTATTCAATTTCAGATCGTTAAAATCAACAAAGTCAAATACATTAATAATTTGGATCATAGGCTAGTTGAAGATGCAATCTCAAATCTTAAGGATTTGACTATTGAGCAGCCAGGTTTTCTAATTGATATAGGGTTTTATTTTGAGGAACCTAATATTAAACTTGCCACTCATGTTTTAGACGCGGTTATTTCAATACTGAGTCATTCCTTTAGAGCAAACGACATTGACATAGCATTTGTAGCCATGGAAACGGATATTTTTTGTATTTACAACATCAAAAGTAGATAAAGTCTTAAAAACCCTTACAAAAGTTGTTGATGAAATTATAATGAGAAACAATAGGCAAAGTGGCAGTTATATTCGTAGCAGATTTTCAGTTCACTGTTATAGTTTTTTAAAGCAAATAGAACTTGAAGAAATTTTTTAATCTACGAAACAGCTTTAATGAAGGTGAGTATAATTCCATTAAACTTCATCCAGAAATTGATTCTAATCTTAAGTATATTGAATTAAGAGAAGAACTGTGGGGCGCATTTAATAGCAATCAATTTAAGTTGTACATTCAATCTATTATAAATCTTAGCTCAAAACGCGTGGAAGCCTATGAGGTTTTGCTTCGGTGGGAACATGAACGAATAGGCCTTGTACTTCCAGAAGAGTTTGTTGGATATGCAGAAGCAAATGGTTGGGCAAACGAAATAGACTTATGGGTAATTGAATCAGTTTTCGAATATTTGTCTAAAAATACGCTTACCAATGAGTTTAGAATCCATGTTAACGTGTCATCAACAAGTTTTTCATCAGACGAATTTGTGAATGAAATATGTGCCTTGGCAGACAAATACAGTATTAGAACATCAATGATAGTTTTTGAAGTGGCAGAGAATCCGAATTATGAAGTACCTGGAGAAGATTTGAAAAACCCTGCATGACAATGGTTTTCAACTTGCTATAGATGATTTTGGCAAGGGGTATGCCTCTTTCCAGCGTATTAGAGAAAATAGATATGATTATGTGAAAATAGATCAAAATTTTATCCAGAACATTGATAACAATGTAGATGCTGTCATGATTTTGAACGGCATAATAGGGTTGGCGAAAAACCTGAATATCAATGTTATTATTGAAGGTGTAGAAACCTATGACCAAATGATTTTTGCAAAGGATAAGAATTGTAACTCTGTTCAAGGCTTTTTGTTCGATGAACCAAGACCACTGGAAGACCTCTCGGAAAATATGTTATCTATTCAAGAAAAGGTTCACTTGTTTAGTAGAAACAATAGATACTCAGATGAACGGTTTCATAAACACAACAGATATGGTGTCCACACTCAAATTGTTGATGAAGATTATAAAATGAGTGTTCTTTGCGGTATGCTTTTGAGTCACTTGAAGTATGAGGCCAAGGACTTAAAGGACAAATCATTCTTTGATATTGTAGAAGAAAACTCAAAAAAGATAGTACATGAATTATTCATTAGTACTAAAATGGGTGACTTATCGCCAGCTGTTATTATTAAACTGCTTGGATCAGACGGGACAGAAGCGCGCTGTATTATACTTGTTGAATATGATAATTTTGATAATCACTTTAAGACATATATAGAGTTTGCAGAATATCTTGATGACACAGAAATTGAACTTATTGGGCTAAGCTCGACTTATCTTGAGGCATTTAATGACGCCCCTGTCGGTATAATATTGCTATCTAATGATTTAAAAATACTCAGATGGAACAGAAAATGTATGAGTATATTTGGTTTTCTATCATTTGAAGCGGTTAACAAAAATCTTGTGAAGCTTGTTTCGATGGATACTCAGCTTGTTATTATGAGTAAAGTTCTAAATGATATTGAAGACAATGAAAGTGTAGATGTTGTGTTAGACAACTGTACAAAAAAAGTATGAAAAAATATCATGTAGATGGATCATAAAACACATTCATAATGAGTACAATAATAGGTCTTATTACATCTGTACAGTCAATGATATTACAGAAGCTATAAGTAAAAAAGAAGAAACTAATTAAACTCAACAAAGCACTAGATCAAAGTGAATCTATGATTATTATTACCGATGGCAAAGGTACTATTGAATATGTAAATGATAAGTATTGTGAAGTTACTGGTATTTCTAAAGAAAGTATACTGAACAAGAATTGGATGAGTGTCGTGTCAGGCGAACAGTCACATTACCTAGCGAAGGATATTTCTAGTCAAGTTGACAAAGGACTATCCTGGCAAGGTGAGGTGCATCTTAGAAAAGAGAAGGGTGAATACTTTTGGGCAAATGTGTCTATTTATCCTGTTGCTGAGGAAGAGGTTAAAACTGGTTATGTTTGTCTGTTTAAAGATGTAACTGAGGAGAAAGCACTCCTTAAGTCTAATATTCAGTACCGTCAAAAGATTGCAGATCAAGAAAAAAGTCGCAACATTAGGCTACTTAACATCTGGTATTATGCATGAGATTAATAATCCATTGTCATATGTACAAACGAATATTAAATATCTTAAAACGCTACTTGAAAGCACTGAGGATAGCACGATTGATGTAGAAGAATTTAAAGAAGCTGTTGTAGACAGTATTACAGGCCTGAATCAAATATCAGAAATTACAAAAGGTATGAAACGTCACCTTCATAGTTCGGAACAAGTCGAGTTTGACAAGGTAAATATTATTGAAGAGATTAACACCGTTCTGCTAATTACACGGAATCAGTATAAATACAATGCAAATGTGAAGTTCACTTATGACGAGTCTAAAGAAAACTGTGTAGACGGTCATTCATCTAAACTTAGACAAGTTTTTATGAATCTAATAATAAATGCAGCACATGCAATTGCAGACAAACATAAATCTAGGCTTGGTACAATTAAAATACTCCTAGAAGAAAAGGGGGGACTATAACAATTAGGTTCCATGACAACGGTAAAGGCATAAAGTCTGAAAACATGAAAGCAATTTTTGATCCCTTCTTCACTACAAAATCAAAAGACGTTGGCACGGGCTTAGGACTAAGTATAAGTAAACAAATCATAGAAGAGGATCATAATGGTCAGTTGTCATGTGAATCTGTAGTGGGTGAAGGTGCAACCTTTATAGTTGAGTTGCCAATTACAAATATCGACTAAGAGTTATAGCATATGAAGACACAAAAAAGCCCATCGAGTAACTCGATGGGCTTTTAAAGTTCAATTAAACATTTTGTGTAGCAGTTGTAGTGGTCGACTCCGTGTGCACGTATGGCTTATACATAAAACCAACAACCGCAGCTGCGATTAGAAGAACAGCAGCGCTGTTGAATGCGAGTGCATAAGACCCTGTAATGTCAGCAATCTTACCACCGATCATCGGGCCAACAGTACCACCAACGCCCCATGCAGAGAACATTATGCCGTAGTTTAGTCCAAGATTTTTAGTACCGTAGTTGTCACCACATGCTGACGGGAATACCGAAAGCATAGCGCCGTATGAGAAGTAAATCATACATGCTGCAGCAAATACTGTAACGTAAGAGCCTAAGCTATGGAATAGGAACAGTGCAGAGGCTTGCAGAATGTAAAGCAGTGTCATTGTCTTACCACGACCAAGCTTACCTGAAATACTACCAGCCATTGGACGGCCAAGAGCATTGGCAATAGCTGCGAAAGCAACAAGTTGGAATGCAGCTGATTCGCCAAGTGAAACCTTAACGATAGACTTTAGACCCCCGATAGTCATAAGACCACCAGTTGCACCAGCGAAGAACATGAACCATAACATCCAGAATTCTTTTGTCTTGACCATTTGCTTAAAATCAAGATCGTGTGTCTTCTTTGCAGCTGTAGCTGGGTTAGAAGAAACCGCTGGAGTTTCAGGGTTCTTAACCAGCTGTGCTAGAGGTACTGTCATAATAAGGAACAGGATACCAAGCATTCTGAATGATGTAAAAAATGTCATAATTAGAAAGTAGGTACTTGCTCAATGGAACGATATATAATGATGCAAGTCCGAAACCACCTACAACGATACCAGTAATAAGACCTTTTTTCTCAGGTGCAAACCACTTAACAGCTGGAGGTGTCGTTGACGCATAGCCAAGACCAATACCAGAGCCAGCAAGAATACCAAATGAGAATACAAGACCTGGTAGAGTTGTTAGAGAACCAGCCAGGATACAGCCTAGACCGATTAAAATACCACCAGCAGTTGCTACGATTCTAGGGCCAAAACGGTCCTGTAGACGACCAGCAGGGATCATCATGACTGCGAACATAATTATTGCTACTGTGTATGGCAGTGAAGATTGTGTCTTAGTCCAGCCTAGAGAATCCTGTAATTTGCCTGCAAAAATACTCCAAGCATACAGAACACCAAATGCCAGGTTAATACCTGTTCCGGCTAGAACAACGATCCAGCCACGCATGTTATTTTTCAATTGTTTTCCTCCCAAGTAAAGAACGATAGTGTAAATATTGCGAATAATTGCACCTAATAGAATAGACAAGTTTTTAACAAATGTCAATTACTATTCATGTAATAGTTCAAAATATACTTCTGTCAATGTGAATACTTTACCCTTTAGGCAAATATCTTGTGTATATAGGTATATTGAGTTGGATTTTTGTGCACTAATATACGACTGAGGTTATGTGCAGTTATATTACTGAATCAAAAAAAGTATTGACATTTTGCTGAGAATAGATATAATTGTAAAGATGGCCTAGAGCACTGAGCTGCCGAAGTGATCCAAACTCAGTGATTGGCATTCTAACCAAAGTATCTTTAAATCCTATCAAGTAATTCTTTAAGACATGAATTCTTTTGACCATTAACCGTCGTAGGTCAACGCATTACTTTCTCTGGAACTTTAGATATTCGTTTAGATGAACAAGTCTGTTCGTTCTATTGTTGTGCAATAAAACAGACATCTCGGGTCGAGGTTGGGTGAATATCACCCTTTTACAAGTAAAGAAGGAGGAAAGAATATGACACAAAATCTAATGATTGCTTTATTAGGATTATTTCTCATTACTTCTCTTACAAACATTCTAGCAACCCTTAAAACGATGCTGATTTCAAAGAAAATCATGAATCCGGTATATATGATTGTTTTCGTTGATGCAATGATCTTTGCAACAGTGATTACAAAAATAACGAGTTCAGAGGGGCTGCACTTTACAGTAGTTTATGCTTTAGGAAGAACTTTTGGTGTTTTCATAGGTGGAAAACTTGAAGGAAAGATGGCACTTGGAATTATTGAAGTGGATATCTTCTTTAAAAATAAAGACAAAATGATTCTGATCGCTGAAAACTTGCGAACAGTAGGATACACTGTGAATAATTATGTTGCACGAGGTCGAGACGGCGAACGTCGTTATAAAATCGAAGTTGTGCTGAAGAGAAAAGAATACAAGAACTTAGAAGGAATTCTAGATTCTTGTGGTGTTGAAAATCCAACACTAAAGATTAAGAATCTTAGTAAAGTAGATGGAAAAAAATTACAACAAGTAGTTTCCAAACTGCTTAATTACAATCAAATTTTAAGTTGGAAAAAAAAGTCCATTCTGAGAGTGGGCTTTTTTTTTATTATTCATCTGCCATATAGGGTATATATTATCAAAGAACGAGGTGAATGACATGACATTAGAATTAAGAAAATTTGTAGCACCAGAATTTATTTTTGGTATAGACGCAAGAAAATTAGTTGGCCAGTACGCAGACAATCTCGGGACAGAGAAACCATTAATTATAACAGGAAAGATTGTAAGAGAGCAGTGGTGGTTTAAAGACATAACGAAATCTCTTGATGAGGTAGGTATAGATTATGAGATATATGATGAAGTGACTATCAATCCTAAAGATTTTGAATGTCACGACGGAGCACGATTGTACGAAGAAACGGGTTGTAATGTAATAATTGCTGTTGGTGGAGGCAGCGTTCTTGATTGTGCAAAAGGTATAGGCATAATTGTTGCAAATGGAGGACATATAAGTGAGTATGAGGGTGTAGACAAGATCTTAATGCCTATGCCACCACTACTATGTGTTCCAACCACGTCAGGGTCAGCGGCAGACGTATCGCAGTTTGCCATTATTACAAACACTATAGAGAGGTACAAAATGGCTTTTGCAAGTAAAATGATAGTGCCTGACATTTCATTGATTGATCCTATTGTTACATTAACCTGTGACTTTGATTTGACTGTTGATGTAGGACTGGATGCGTTATCACATGCGATTGAAGCATATGTTTCAAATGCGTCATCAGTTATTACGGATATGCATGCATTAAGCGCAATTGAAAACCTTGTAAAGACGCTTCCGAAACTCACAAAGAACTTAGACAATATTGAGTACAGAGCAGTGATTATGCATGCTTGTTTAGATGCGGGACTGGCATTTTCCAATGCAAGTCTTGGTTTGGTACATGCGCTAGCTCATCCTATTGGTGGACGTTATGAGTTAGTTCATGGAGAATTAAATGGGATGCTTCTTGAGCATGTCATCGAGTTTAATTATGAGTACGCCAAAGAGCGGTACGACAAAATTGCTGAAGTTATTAAGTTTAAAGGCGACTTTGGTGGAATTGTTAAAGGTGAGAAGATAATTGAACTTGTGAATGAGTTTATAGAAAATATCCGGCCGAATAAGACTTTAGGGAAGTTAGGCTATAGCACAACTGAGCTGCATGATTTGGCTAAGTATGTGTTAAACGATCCGTGTATCGCTACAAATCCTAGAGAAGCAACTGCTGAAGACGTGGTGAAGCTTTATGAAAAAATCTTCTAACAACAATGTAAGAGATCGAGTTATGGGACTTGGGCAAACATCAATGCGCAAGAATTATTATCGTGAGCTTATGGAGAAACAAAAGGATCTCGAAAAGAAGAATGAGGCTTTACAAAAGGAAATTGATCGTAGAAAAGATGCAGAAGAAGAGTTGAAGATGCTAAACGAGGCATTAGAGGCAAAAGTAAAAGAAAGAACTGAAGCTCTAGAGAAAAGTAATGAAATGCTAAAGGCCTATATAGATGAGCTAGAAGAAGCGCAAATTCAGCTTATTGAACAAGAAAAGTTGGCTTCACTTGGTACGCTTGTTCGTGGGATATCACATGAAATAAACACACCTTTAGGTGTTGGATTAACCACGGCGTCGTATCTTAGCAATTCGGCTAGCAAACTACTAAGAGGCATAAATGAGGGCCAGCTTACAAAGAGTACTTTTCAAGATGAAATTAAGAGTTTAGTAGATGGTACGAAATTGCTGTTATCAAGTCTTGAAAAAAGTGTGACATTGGTGAACAATTTTAAAGCGATTGCATCTGATAAAAGACACGAGCAACTTGAAGAGATAAAAGTATACGACTTTATACGACTGGTTCTAAATGGCATGATAAATGATTTGGATTATGAACTTGCAATAGCAACATCAATCTGTTGTGATAGAGAGTTAACCTTAAATATGTATCCAGGTATTTTATCTCAATTGTTGACAATTTTAGTTTCTAATACACTACAGCATGGATTCAAAAAATAGGTCTGAGGGTAATATTGACATAGAACTTTTTGTTGAAAACAATACAATTACTATGAACTATTATGACAATGGTAGCGGTATTGATGAAGTGATTGTTGGAAATGTGTTTGATCCCTTTTTTACTACATCTCGAAATGGGAAGACTTCGGGGTTAGGCCTTTATATTGCATATAATCTTATCACTCAAATGAATGGTATGATTGCTATAAAAAAATCTGGAAACAGGCGGCGTTGTTGTTAATGTGACTGTACCAGAAGACCATAAGTTCAATGGTGTTTAAATACATGTGCATTGATTTACACTAAATACTATGGTATTATATTTCCATACCCCTCTAGGGAGGGGTAAAACCATTATTCGAGGAGAGAGTATATGCTATTTAGTAAACGCGCTAAAATTGAGCAAATTAATAGAGCACAGCTTGAAACTTTTATGAAAGACAAATCGGAAAAAAGACAATACATCGATGTTCGTTCGCCGATGGAGTTTAAGGCAAACAAGGTAAAAGGATTCAAGAATATTCCTCTGGATTCTATTAAGAATAGACTGGATGAAATTGATGAGGATCAACCTGTTATCCTTATATGTGCGTCGGGGAGTAGAAGCTTTTTCGCAGGGCGAGTGCTTGCTAAAGCTGGTTACAAAAAACTTTTTAATGTTCAACGAGGTATGATGGAGTTTAATTAGAATATTGTTAGTAAATTATGGCTCCCAGCATATGCTGGGAGTTTTGTTTTACATAACATTGTTAAGCTGAATGTGAAACCTATTTGTCATCATTCATTCATAAAATATCCATAAAATACTGTTATACTGTATAGGACAAGCAAAAAAGCATTAAAATTTTGACGTAGATGGAGGCATAAAAAATGCATAGAAAAAAGAAGATTAGCGGGTCTTTTAACCGCACTACTAATATCAGCTGTAGTAACAGGATGTAGTTCTAGTGCTGAAACAGGTACAGCAGCAACAAGTGAAACAAAGTCAGTGATTGCATCATACGAGCAAGGTGAAGTGAATAGTGGCGAACTATATGACAGACTTCTTTCGGAATCAGGAATGGCAGTAATGCTTGAAATGGTCGACAAAGGTATTTTAGATGTTGTAGAGCCAGTTACTGACGAAATGAACAAGAATGTTGACGAAAACTTGGCTGGCATTAAAGAGTACTACGGTGAAGGGTTTGCAAGCGCACTGGAGCAAAACGGATTTAAAGACGAAGAGACTTACAAAAAATGCTCTTTTATTGAACTTACAAAGAAATGCATACATTACAGCCTATGTGGAAAAAAAAGAACTATTAACTGAAGAGGACATGCAGGCCTACTATGATAGTTTTGAACCTGAAATTGAAGCGAGTCACATTTTAATTAAGCCAGTAGGCGATACTGAAGAAGATTTTTTCTAAAGCGGAAGAAACTGCTAAAGAGTTAGTTGCTCGTTATGAAGCAGGCGAGGAATTCTCAGCGCTGGCTATGGAATATTCTGATGACACTGGATCAGGCGCAGCAGGTGGTGCACTTGGAGCATTTGGTAAAGGTATGATGGTCCCAGAGTTCGAAACTGCGGCATTTGCGCTAGAAAATGGAAGTCATACTTCTGAGCCTGTTCGTACTCAATTTGGGTATCATATAATTTTAAGAACTGCAGGAGAAGAAAAAAAAGGTTCATTTGAAGATATGAAGCCTGAAATTGTCAAAACACTTGCAGACAAAACGCTTAAAGAAGATGAGTCTATAGGATTCAAGGCACTTGTTCAAATGCGTGAAGAGAATGGTTTCAACATTGAAAACAATGTTCTAGGTGGCCAGTACGACGCTATGAAGGATACTTTGAATAGCACTAAGTAGATTTGACTAATCGCCATATTAAAAGAAAATAAGTGTAACGACTTATTCTAAAGCAAAAACTGATGATCTTTGATCATCAGTTTTTAATGCATTAAATTGTTTATCTTAAAGAATAACGATTCAAAGAAAATCATGGTCAGTCGCTATTTATGTTATAATTGCTCGTATGTTCAGTGTATAGAATTAGAGTGTTTATAACGGAGTATATTATTAAGGTTGAGGAAATATGAGTAATTTCGAGAATGATAGGCCAGTAGCTTACTGCAAATATTTTGGAGAAAAAACATCCAATTTATATGGTTGTAAGTAGCGAGGTTAAAAAACCAATTATTACGCATGAAAAAGACAGACTGGTTTGTACGTGTCCAAGTGCGGGTGAAGTTGATCTAAATGAACCTCTGAAGTCATTTTATGTCAAATCAGCAAAGAAGTATTTTGATAAAAGACTTAGACAGTATCAGAATCAGTTTAAAGAAAAGTATAAATCATTCAAAATTTCTAACGATGATACAAGGTGGGGAAGCTGCGATTCCCAAAGAAGGTTGACATTTCATTGGAAGTTAATGATGTTTCCTCAAAGTGCCATTGACTATGTTATAGTACATGAACTGTGTCATTTATCTCATATGAATCATGATAGGTCATTTTGGAGACTGGTAGGAAAACACTGTCCAAATTATAAAGACGATATGAAACTAATTGGTTCTGTGAAAAAGAGAGACGTTTAAAAGTGTTGGAAGAATTGGTTATAGAAGTTGTCAAAGAATAATGAATACGAAAGAGCTGAAGCGTATCGCTTCAGCTCTTTTAAAGTTAATTTAAGTTCATTTAAGTTAATGGTATCGTTGTTTGACCAATTCCTCTTTAATGATTGAAAGGAGCCACTCGCGTTCATCTGGAACGTTTTCGCATAGCCTTGCGGCAGCGACTGGCAATATCCATGCATCAATTTCATGTTGCCTTACCTCGGTTATAGATGAGTAGACTTTTAAGAAACTGCTTAAATACGATTGAATTATCATTGAGACAAATGGTTTTAGAAGTCCCGGAATGTCTCTAATCCCGTAAGGGGTTTGCATAAGTAGAACGGATCTAGCAATGTCACTTGCAGGGTGGCCAATGTATGCATTGGTCCAATCAATAATGTAGTGTGTTGAACCAACTACAATATAATTTTCTGGGTGTAGATCACCATGACAAAGACGAAGACCATCAGGTAGTTTTAGCAGGTAGCTGATAATTTGTTTTTTCTCATCATCGGTGAGGGCTTCAGTTGCGTTTATGTTTTTTTTTGAAGTAATCGTATTGTCTTGGAAGTACAATTGAATTTTCATCAAAGGGGTGACCTGAAGAACCAAATGAAACTTTATTGACTTTTGCATGTGCTGAGGCCGTGTGCATGGCTATTTGTTTTGCGTTATTCAGCGGTTTTTTTTAGTAGATCACTAACTGTTACACCTTCAATTTTTTCAAATACAATACCGAATCTATTATCTATATTAACCTTTTCATAAACTTTTGGACTGGGACAGTCGTATTGATTAGCAACTATGTTTATTTTCAGTTCGTAGTCCACCCATGATTCTGGTGTCTCTTCATGAAACAACTTAATAACTTTATCATTGCCAAACGTATGAATGTCAGCGGTTCTGCCTTTTCCAATCAGTGTTCCTATCGTCATAAGGACAACCTCCTTGTATATATAAATGATACCATATTTTCATAAGTTATAGCTTAGTTAATATTTTATAGTAAGTAGATGTTAGTATTGTCAGAAATTTGGTAAAATATAAGAGTGATTAAATCTCAGCGAGGTGTGACATGGATAGAAAAACTCTTTCAATACTGACAATTTTGACTATAATATTAGTTTTTGTTTCGAGTGTAACATCATTTGCTACTGCAGCACCGAAGGAACTAACTGTTGCTGTGTATCCTAATGAACCTCTTATATCGAGTCAAGACGAGAAAGCGGAAGGCTTCATAGTGGATCTACTTGACGAAATCGCTAGAAAAGAGAATTGGGACGTTAGCTATAAGTTATACAATTTTACCGAGGGAACAGACTTGATAACATCTGGCGGTGCAGATCTTATGTTAGGGGTTGCATGGTCAGAAGCCAGAACAAGTAGGTTTGAATATAATAAGGAATCTATATTTGTTAATTGGGGTCAGATATATGTAAATCCACATAGTAGAGTAGAATCATTTCAAGATATGTATAACGCGCGAATTGGAGTGTATAAGGGTGACATTCATTACATTGGTGAAAATGGACTTAAAAACACCTTAAATCAGTTTGGTATACCTGTTAATTATGTAGAGTTCGACGACAAAATAGATATTTTCAAAGCATTAGAGTCTGGTGAAGTTGAAGTTGCCATAGTTAACAGAACCTTTGGTATGCAGCATGAGGACAGTTTTAATGTAAAGAAGACTTCCATACAGCTCAATCCAGTTAACTTGCATATTATAGCGCCTAAAGGGGAAAACAAAGAAGTTCTCGATCGAATTGATACATATTTATACGGATGGAAAAGTTCAGAGGACACATATTATCATGAACGACTAGCGTATTGGTTTGAGTCACCTATTTCAGCGAGCATTCCAGTTTGGATTTGGATTGTTCTAGTTGGTGGCGCAGTCCTACTTGTATTATCTGCTGTTATAATAATTGTCACACAGAAAATTATTCATAAACAAACCCATGAGCTTAGAACCCTAAATCATAATCTTGAGGATAAAGTAAAGAAACGAACCATTGATTTAGATGATACAAATCAACAGTTAAAAGTATCATTAATTACATTAGAAGAAAAACAATCGGAGCTTGAAGAAATGAATGCAATCCTTGAGGAACAGGTTGTCATGATTGAACGTGCTCAAGGCCAGTTGCTTGAAGCAGAAAAAATGGCATCGTTAGGTCGGATGGTTTCTTCACTTGCTCACGAACTGAATACGCCACTTGGTATATGTGTTACATTACAGTCGAATATGAAGCTTGATTCAAACAGACTTAAAAAAATCCCTTGATGAAAATGCTCTAACCAAACACTGTCTTGTCGAATATTTAGAAGACATGGTTGCAGTGTCAAATATGTTTTGCAGTAATCTGGACACGGTCGTTGACCTTGTAGACCGCTTTAAGATGCTGTCGACAGATCGTGTACACATGAATGAACGAAAGGTTAACCTATATGAGTACCTTCATTCACAGATGAACTCACTAAGTCCTGAACTAAGACAATCATCCCATAGGTTTCATATAGAGTGCCCGTCAGATCTTGATGTGGTTGTAGACCCTTCTGCCCTGTCTCAAGTTATACGTAACTTAACGATGAATTCTGTTATTCATGGTTTTGAAGACAAGCCTTCAGGAAAAATTGATATTAATGTCAAACGCAATAAGGAAAAAATACTAATAGAGTATTCTGATGATGGAAAAGGCATTAACTCCGAAGTTAAAGATAAAATGTTTGAGCCCTTCTTTACAACGAAAAGGAACCAAGGCGGGACTGGTCTTGGACTTTCCATAGTCCATAGTGTAGTAACTCAGTCGTTGGCAGGTGAAATTCGTGTTGATGAAAGGCAAAGAAATGGTTTAAAATATGAGATAGAGTTACCCTTTAGGAGCACTGAAAGACCGAACTTTTCAGTTCCTAACTTAAGCTATAAATTGACAACACATGACAAGAGTTTAGGATTAGATGGAGAAAAGAAATGAACCGAATAGCTGAGAAAATAAAAAATGCAAGACTTAAGGCAAAACTGACAGAGAAAGAACTTGCTAAGAAGTGTGGCTTGTCTGTAGGTTACATCATTCAAATTGAGTCAGGTAAGAAAATTATAAAAGAGGAATTTGCAGACAAAATTCTTAAGGCCCTGGGTGAAAAGTCAGAAAGACTAGAAGACGACGTTGCGAAGCCTAAAGTTCAAGAGAAGAAGACCGTTACTAGGACACAAAGTCAGTCTCATGTAAATGTTAAGCCGAACGAACAGTGGGCAGATGCTCTTGCTGGTGTAATAAAAAAATATCCAGTTTATGACTGCATGTCAAACAAGATTGTTGACTATAAAGAATTGCCCATTTTAGGTAAGAAAATTGTAGGACATCATCCTGATAAAATAATGTTTGTACAAGCGTCAAATGACAATGTTAAAAAGTTCAGAATTCAAAAAGGGGACATAGTAACTGTTGCGTTAACGCATGAAATTCAAAATGGACAGATTTATGTTATTGAGCGAGACAAAAAGAAAATCATTCGTATGATTCGTAAGGAAAGCGGTAGAGTGAAACTATTAAAAAGCCTTCATGATGACACGCCAGAAACTACAGAGGCAAAAAGCTTAAAGATTATTGGAAAATGTGTTGGAGTTGAATTTAGACTGTAAAAACACGTAATTTATTACCAATGTGATTCATTTGAAATTTCTTGGGCATATATATTATCAATTGGGCTTCCAAAGAGAAGTCCTTTTGATTGTATAGGGTCCCAGGGTGATTAAATGATATCTATTAAAAAAAGAGTGATTTCATATTTAATATTATGTACATCAATGATTGTTTCTGGATGTTATGCTCAAAGCTCTGCAGAACAATCTGTGGAAGTAAGTGAAAGAGTTATTAGTGGAAAGTACTCAGGCTACATTGCAAGCTTAAAAACAAATGATAGTCATTATGATATTGGTCGGTCATTATCATCTTTAGATTTCTCTTTTGTGGATAAAAGCATAGAAGTATCATGGAGCATTGAAAACTCAGAGATCATAGATTCACAAGGGTTGGTCAAATTAGAGGAATATAATATAGCGGGCGATCTGATAGAAGGATCTTTTCTGCATGAGGATCTTGGCGTACTGATTCTTAAAGGAACTTTAAAAGAAAGTTCGTTCACAGGGAAAATCTATTTTACTTGGAAAGAGAAAAGTGCAACAATGAACTTTATAGCGAGTACTAATGAATAACACCGCCAGGGAAATTCCGTGGCGGTGTTAATTTTTTTGCTATTTTTTTAAAGGGACAATATGCTCAAATACTGAGGCGTTGTCTTTAATGGTTTTGTCGTTACCGAGAACACACTTGTAGTTATCATTCATAACTTTTCTTAGTAGTGGTCCATAAGATCTTAATTGTTCTGGTGTTGAACCAAGAATTTCATCTCTTTCTTGTTGAAGCTCTTCATACGAAGTGTCAGTAATAAAATTGGCAGTTGCTGTTCTCCCTTTCATATGTGGAGTCAGGGCCGCGTCCTGTTTACTAATTGCGCCAATAATGTATTTACTAAGCGCTTCCTGATTCAGATCAAGATTTTCGACATATTCAGCTGCTTCATCATACACACTTAGTGTTTCAGTTAAGTTTGGATCTCTATAAGAAACCATCTGAAGGTTACCAGTGTGACTGGCTGAAATGTTACAACCATATGCACCACCTTTTGCACGCACACGGTCGTGAAGGAACTCACTATTTAAGAGAATGGCTAAAACATTGATATTACCGTTATAGTCATAACCATACTGTCTATAATTCGATCCTTTTGCAACGTATTGTACATTGCCCGACGTTGGAATGCCTTCATTAACTTTAGAAAAAATCAAAATTAAACGTTTGATAAGGGTGCTCTTCGGAGTGTAGTTGATCAGTGAGTCCGTCAATGTTGCTTATAAATCTATCGTAATCATTTTTAACACCTGTAAAGCTGATTACCAGGTTGTTTACATTAAATACAAATTCGTATGCCTTTTGGAGATTCTTAACAGTGTCCGCAGACTGGTCATCGAAGTTTTCAACCAAATCGGATAAGAACCAATAGAAGTCAAGACCAGTTAAGCTTTCTGTGTACTTGGCGATTGGCGAATAATAGGATGATACTCTACGACCAGCTACTGAATTACCAGTTTGAATAATGCTTGATTCAATTCTCGACTTCGTTTGTTGAATGAGTTCTTTTAACCTTTTTATATTTGATAAATTAGTGTCAAGAACAACTTCTTTTACAATCTGATTGATATATAAAATGTCATCACCGATAGCTTTAGTCCGAACAGCTATACGCGGGTAGAAGTACTGATCAGTGTCTTTAGCTGAGTATACAAGCGATTGCAAGGAGACCCCGCCAGTATATTTGAATATTTCCTTAGTTAAATCAGCATAAGATCTTTTTTGCGTATCCATTTTTGTTACCAAGAACGTTAACAGATTTGCGTATGGTACAAGTTCAAATGGTAGTGTACTTAAGTCAAAAATGTAGTCTACATATGCTATGTCATTTGAAAAAATATCGTGGTGAAGTAGAGTGAATGCATCTCTTTGCTCAACATCTTGTGGAATAATTTCTACTTTCGGATCAACATCAGACACCTCTAGTTTTGGAATTGTAGCCAGTGCCTCTTCAGAATCGGGAGAAAGTTGCTTTTCTCTGAGCTTAGCATTGTCTTCAATTAGTTTATCAATTTCAGAATCTGAAAGTGTGCCTTTATATTCCGATAATTTCGCTGCGAGAGCTTCTGTCTTTTTCTCTCCAAGTCCCTTTTGAGGGCGTAGAGCAATCGAAGCGGTATGTTTGTTACTCAAGAATTTATCTTCTACAAATTTTTCATAATGATCTGTATCAAGTAGGGTAGTGAGTTCCTCTAAAATTGGGTTGTACTCAAGGTACATAGAAGGATTATCGCTATATAACCAACTTTGCATGGAGTTGATATGATAGATGATTCCTTTAGTGGCAAAACGAGAGGCCTCTCTTAAGTCGTACTCGACAATATTAATTGAGGACTTAATTAAATCCTTATCGATTCCGTTTTTAACAAGTTGCATCATAGTCGTAGAAACAACATTTTCAAAATCTTGTTGTCTTGTGTGTGTCGTATTTTTTGCAATAATAGAAAGACCGCAGTGAATGCCATCAGTCATTGTTGCTGAAATGTCCTCTCCGATTTGTGCGTCCGTAAGGGCCTTCTTAAGAGGCGCAGCTGTTGAAGTAATCAGGGCATGCTGTAGAATCTGTGCAGTTAAATACTCAATCGGGTTCGTTACAAGTCCTAAGTCAAAACTTAGCGAAAGATAATCCTTGTTCTCATCATTTTCGTCTACTGACATTGGGTAATGTCTAGTCATTTCAACTTTTGAGGACTTCGCTTCTTGTAGTTTAATCTCAGTGTCCACATCAGCGACTTCCAATTTATCAAAGTGAATGAGGTAATCCTCATCAATATGCTTCAAATATCCATCAATATCACCATTACCATATAGGTAAATGTAACTGTTTGAAGGGTGGTAGTACTTCTTATGGAAGTCTGTGAAATCTTCTAAAGTCAGTTCTGGAATCACGTCAGGGTTACCACCTGAGGAATGACTATAGCATGTTTCAGGGTAGAGAGCTTCCCCAATGGCATCATTCAGGATTGTATCAGGCGATGAGTAAGCACCGCGCATTTCGTTATAAACGACACCAGTGTAATTGATCGGATCTTTTTTATCATGAATGTCGTAGTGCCAACCCTCTTGCATAAAAATCTCAGGCTCGTCATAAATTTTAGGGAAGAACACGCTATCAAGATAAACATCCATTAAATTGAAAAAAATCTTTGGAATTTCTACTTGCCACAGGATATATAGTTTTGTCACTGAATGTCATGGCATTAATAAATGTCTTTAGTGACCCTTTTACCATGTCCATAAAAGGCTCTTTGGTCTTGTATTTTCTTGAACCTGAAAGAACACAATGTTCTACAATGTGAGGAACACCTGTGCTGTCAGAAGGTGGTGTTCTAAAGGCAACAGAAAACACTTTATTGTCATCATCATTTTCAAGGTGAAGAAGTTTAGCGCCTGACTTCACGTGTTTAAATATATGCGCTAATGAATCAAGTTCTTTTATTTCATACTTTCTTTCCAACTTGAATCCATGATACACCTTATTTATTTCATATGTCATATTATCACTCCTAATCTACTTTCTCTATATACTATTATAATTCATATCCGAGGAATATGTAAGGGTATAAATTCCATATAATGTCAATATCTTTTAAACGATTTGTGAACATTTGTAGTTAATAAAGACAATTTCTGTTATTGGGATTTCAATATTGGTTATAAATGTATTGTAGTGAGTTATTCAGTGGAACTACATTCTTATAGGGGAGGTCATTTATGGCGTCAATAGTTAATTTCTTGAACAGTATTATTTGGAGTCCTGTACTAGTGTATTTATGCCTCGGTGTTGGTTTATACTTCTCTGTGGCGACTAGATTCATGCAGGTTAGGCACTTCAAACACATGATTAAGTTACTTTTCCATGGTCAGGAATCAGAACAAGGGGTATCTTCATTCCAGGCGTTTGCCATGGCAGTATCGGGTCGAGTTGGGACAGGTAACATTGCTGGTGTGGCTACAGCAATCGCATTAGGTGGACCTGGAGCACTCTTCTGGATGTGGGCAATTGCATTTTTAGGTGCAGGTTCTGCGTTTGTAGAAGCAGCGCTAGCTCAAATTTACAAAGATGAAATTGACGGCCTCTATCGTGGGGGTCCATCGTACTACATCGAGAAGGGTCTCGGTATGAAGTGGTACGCGGTTTTATTCGCAATTTCTTCTGTATTTGCAATGGGTATCTTACTTCCTGGTGTGCAGGCAAACAGTATTGCTGCATCAGTGAATAACGCTTTTGGCTTGAGTCCTTATATAACAGGTGGAATCATAGTGGTATGTCTTTCTGTTATAATCTTTGGTGGCGTTCATAGAATCGGTAAAGCCGCAGAGATTCTAGTTCCGTTTATGGCAGGCGCATATATTTTGATTGCACTAGTCATTATTGCAATAAATATTGCCAAGCTACCTGCAGTGATTGGACTTGTGTTTAGTAGTGCGTTTGGCATTGACTCAGCTTTCGGTGGTATTATTGGTATGGCAATATCATGGGGCGTAAAACGTGGTATTTATTCTAACGAAGCTGGTCAAGGTACTGGCCCAATGGCAGCGGGTGCAGCTGAAGTTTCTCACCCTGCTAAGCAAGGCCTTGTACAAGCGTTTTCAGTATACGTCGATACTCTGTTTGTATGTTCTGCTACGGGCTTCATGATTCTATTAACAGGAACATACAATGTTAGTGACACCAGCGGTGGTTACATTGTAGAAAACATTCCAGGTGTTGAAATTGGTCCTGCATATACTCAAATGGCAGTTGACTCATTTATTCCTGGTTTTGGTAGTAAGTTTGTGGCAATCGCCTTATTCCTATTTGCGTTTACAACATTAATGGCATACTACTATTATGCTGAAACTTGTATTCTTTATCTATTCAAAGAAGGCAAAAATCATAAAATTGTTGTTAACTTTACCCGTATTCTATTACTCTGTGCGATTTACTATGGGGCTGTGCGTACAGCATCTCTTGCATGGGGCATGGGTGATATTGGTGTAGGTCTTATGGCTTGGTTGAATATTATAGCCATAGTTCTATTAAGAAAACCAGCTCTTGAGTCTCTAAAAGACTATGAAGAACAGCTTGCAGCTGGTGAAGACCCTCAATACAATTCAACCAAGATGGGTGTCGCAAATGCCGATTTCTGGAAAGATGGTTACAAACATCATCCTGATTACGGGAAGCATAAACACAATTTATAAGACACATTGAATTTAAAGTGAATATTATGAGTACTAAGAAGGTCTTAACATTTGTTGAGGCCTTTTTGATTACAAAATGTAAATGATCTAACATGTCACAATGACAGAACTAGATAAATATAGTATGATTAAATGATGGAATGTTATTCAAGTAGTGCTAATGACCGGAGGTTAAAATGCATTATCAAATATCAAAGGTCGAATTGAAACAGCAGGCATCTCTGCAGTCTACATGGGCCGAAGGCTACAACTTATACTTAAAAAAAAGGTGTTGGGATACTCAGTGGTTGGGGCACTCAACATATTCATACAACCATCATTGGAAAAAAAGACCTACGAGGTCACATTGTCATTCAACATTGATGGTGATTTAGAGAGCTGGAAATGTACTTGTCCTGAATCTGATTTACATGAAGGTCTTTGTGAACATAGCATAGCAACCTTCCTCAAAATGTATGACAGACAAGAAAAGGAGTTGGAATCTAGCGCTGGCGAAACCCTAGGCTGGCCATTTACCGACCCAACTATTTTCGACGGCAAGATCCCAGTTGTACAAGCCAATGTAAAAGAGAAAAGTGCATATGACCCTAATGCTAAGGTAGATAACCTACTCGCTGCATTTGAGCATGCTTTAGATAGTCATGAGAAAAATCCTATTCACGTGGAATTTCAACTAGAATTTGGTGACCATGTCTCTTTATATGGTTATTCTGCGTCGCTTTCTCTAAGAATAGGGTTAGATCGATTATACATCGTGAAAGATATTAAAAACTTCCTAAGATGTATAGTAGACGAGGATAGGGAGTTTTACACCAAGAACTTTGAGTTTGATGGTAAACGCCATACATTTGACGAAAAAAGCTTGAGTGTTATAAACATGTTAATAGATATTTATGAAGATGAAATTATTCGAGAAAACAGCAGATATTTAAGTGCCAAGTCCTCACATGTATTTGACAGAAAATATGTGCTCCTTTCCTCCCATAACTTTGGAAAACTTATAAAAAGTGTTGACTTGAGTAAATTATTTATTACAGACGGCTCTAATATGTATCAGGCTAAGGTGGTTAATGAAACACCAGTGTTTGATTTTTACATTGAAGATTTTGAAGAACAAATTTGTATACGTCTTAATGATAATTATGAGTTCAGGGCTACAGACAAAGCCTATAAAATACTGTTTGACGGTCATGACACCCTTTATAAAACCAAACGGAATGACCGTGAAGCTCTAATGAAAATTGATGACTTATTTCATATAAACCAAGAAATTTTGTTACCAATGCAAAGAGTTGAAGATTTAGCGAATACAGTTTTTCCAGTTCTTAAGAAAGTAGGACAACTCCATATATCTGAGACTTTGTCATCGAGAATGGTTGAACGACACCTTGAGAAGAGACTTTACATGGACTATAGTAAGGACGGAATAGCCATTAAGCTGCAGTTTGCCTATGGAGACATACTATTTGATCCTGCTGAGGAGCGCAATGGGCGTAAATCGGTCAAGGAAAGCGTCAGTGAGGATATTATTATTCGTGACACTGCAACTGAAAGAGCTTTTTTATCGACTTTTGGTGGTCGTATTTTTTAACGAAATTGAAGCGGGATATTTGGTTGAAGGCGATCATTATGAATACTTGTTTCTAAGCGAGTACGCTCCAAAGCTTATGAGCGAATGTGTTGTTTATGCGACAGATGCATACCGAAAGAAACGCGTTATTAGTGAGGCTAAGATTCACCAAAGTGTTAGGTTAAGCGGTGGTGAAGATTATTTAGAATACAATTTTTTCTATTGATGGCTTAAGCGACAATGAGCTGACCAATGTTTTAAAAGCGTATCGTCAAAAGAAAAACTACTATAAGCTAAAAGAAGGCGGATTCATTGATCTAAAAAATGATGGATTTGAAATGTTAGCCCAGCTAATGGGCACATTTGACATAAAATCGAAGTCGATTGGTGACACAATAAAGTTACCTGCAAGTGCAGCCTATTATGTGGATTATCATTTGGATAAAGCTGGGGAAGCTCATGTTTCTCGTAATGATGCATTCAAACATCTTATTGCGACTCTTAGAACACCAGACTCCCTTGATATTGAAGTGCCCAAATCCTTAAAAGAAATTCTTCGTGAGTATCAAGTGACAGGGTATCAATGGTTACAAACTTTAGCAAAATGCAAAATGGGCGGTATTCTTGCTGACGATATGGGTTTAGGTAAGACACTTCAAGTTCTTACGTTCTTGCTGAGTCAAAAAAAATGCTGGAGAGAAACAGCCTTCGCTGATTGTAGCACCAACATCATTGGTGTATAACTGGGCAGCTGAAATTGAAAAGTTCACACCAGCCTTAACGTACAAAATAGTACATGGATCAAAAAAAAGAGCGTGAAGACAGTCTTTCCGATGGTGAAACATGCAATATTTATATAACTTCGTATGCAACGCTTAGAAGAGATATGGAGCTATACGAGGATATTGCTTTTAATAGTGTGATATTAGATGAAGCACAACATATAAAAAATGAATCGTCAAAAGCCGCACAGTGTGCAAAACAGCTAATGGCGAAACATAGATTTGCCCTAACAGGCACACCGATGGAAAACCATTTGGGGGAATTTTGGTCGATATTTGACTTTGTACTTCCAGGGCACCTAGGCTCTAAATACAGCTTTACGAGTACGTTTGAAAAGCCAATTGTTAAAGAGGGCGATGAAGAACGGGGTGACGCTCTGCGTGCTATGATTAAGCCGTTTTTTACTAAGACGTTTAAAGGTCGATGTCCTTCCAGAGCTACCAGACAAAATTGAAAGTCAAATCGTAATAGAAATGACTGAAGAACAGAAAAAAGTCTATGCTGCAACAGTAGCAAGAATTCGAAATGAACTGGACGCACAAATACGAGATCAAGGGTATGCAAAGTCACAGCTTCAAATTCTAGCAGCACTAACTAGACTACGGCAAATATGTTCACATCCTTCAGTTTACTTAGATGATTACGATGGATCTAGTGGTAAGTTTGAAGCGATAAGAGAACTTCTTCAGGAGCTTAAGGACAGTGGTCATAGGCCACTTATCTTCTCACAATTCACAAGTGTTTTGGGGCTTATAAAATCATTAGTAGAGGAAATGGAATTAGAATATCATTACCTTGATGGAAGTACTAAAGCCAAAGACAGGGGAGACATGGTTGATAAATTCAATTCAGGTGAAGGGGATTTGTTCTTAATATCACTAAAAGCAGGCGGGTCAGGTCTTAACTTAACTGGTGCTGATACCGTTATTCACTTTGATCCTTGGTGGAATCCAGCTGTTGAAGATCAGGCGAGTGACCGAGCGTATAGAATTGGTCAAACAAAGACAGTTCATGTTATGAAGCTTGTTACACGTGGGTCTATAGAGGAAAAAAAATCATTAAGCTTCAAGACAAGAAGCGAGAGTTAATCGATAGAATTATTAAACCTGGAGAGACACTTATTACATCTCTTGGCGAAGCAGAGATTAGAGGATTGTTCGATTTGTAGTTCAAATTAATAAAGTGTTTAATAAACGCCTCAGACTTTGGGGCGTTTTTTATATGTATTAAAGCATATATATTCTGAAACAAGAATTGATAATCATAAGTGAATGACTCAATGTAAATCCGTAAAAACCTATCATGTGTTGTTTCAGTGTTTATATGGTAAAGGTTTGATGACATCAATCAATAAACGATAACAATAAATACCTAAATGTGTATAATGTGGATGTTGGCTCGGGTTTTATATTCATAAACTCGATGTGTGTGTATATTTAGGAGGAATTATGAATCATAGTAAAAGAATTTTATCATTTATTTTGGCTCTTTCGCTATTAATAGGAACAGCCTCAATGTCGTTTGCAGGATCAAGAACTCGTATAGATTTTGAGAATTTCTACAACGGCTGGTATCGTCAATATCAAGTTGAAAGTGGACATATGTGGATTATCAAAATCCCAAGTGAACCGTCAATTGAGATTCAAGGTGACACGAATGACATGTTAAACTTCAAGTATAATATTGATAGAATGAAAGAGTACTACAGCAAGTTTAGAAAAGCTGCAAGACCATCTTCTAAACTTAAGGAATCAGACCCAGAGACATACAAACAACAGTACAGAAGATATCAAATTATGTTCAGAACTTTCCATGACAATTACTCTAAAAGAAACATGGAAGTACTTAGCAGCCCAGAAAATTTAAGAACTGCATTCTATGAGTACAAAGACCAACATTACCCAGGATCATATACATTTGATTTCTACGGTGACGATGTTGACTTACTGCTAGAAGTTGGTCAAGCTGCTTATGATGCAATAACAATTTACAGAGCTAACAAGTAATACAAATCTAGTTAAAAAAGAGGCAACTTTCATCCAATTGAAAGTTGCCTCTTTTGATTCAATTTTGAATTAAAAATTTACTAAAGTGATACTTCACTCAAGACAATACCTTCGTTACGATCTTCAATATGCTTGATTGACCATTCGCGCTGGTATAGAATAACTGGCATTTCTTTGCTAGATTGAACCAGCATTGCATCTGATGATAGTGAAAGCTTGTCAACATTGCATGATGACTCATCAATCCAACGGACATAGCGGAATGGCATTTGCTCTCTAATAACATCAACACCGTACTCGTTCTTTAAACGGTATTCAAGAACTTCAAATTGGAGAACACCTACAACGCCGATGATGAGTTCCTCAACACCGATGTTTGGTCGGCGGAATACTTGAATGGCACCTTCTTCAGCAAGCTGCGTAATACCTTTAACAAACTGTTTTCTCTTCATAGCATTTTTAGTATAGACTTTTGCAAAATGTTCAGGTGCAAACTGAGGAATACCTTTGTACTCTAGTTTAGAAGCATCCGCACAAAGTGTGTCACCAATATTAAAAATGCCAGGATCATGAATACCTATAATATCGCCAGGGTATGCGTCTTCAACAATAACACGGTCTTGTGCCATGAACTGCTGAGGTTGGGCAAGGCGGACTTTTTTATTTCGCTGAACATGGTTTACTTGCATGCCTTTTTCGAACTTACCAGAGCAAATACGAAGGAATGCAATACGGTCACGGTGCGATTTGTCCATGTTTGCTTGGATCTTGAATATGAATCCTGAAAAATTATCTGATTCAGGAGCTATAAGTCCAAGGTTTGACTCACGTGGAAACGGCGGTGGTGTAAACTCTAGGAACGCCTTTAGGAATGGCTCCACCCCAAAGTTTGTGAGTGCTGAACCAAAGAATACAGGAGTAAGATTACCTTTTAGGACTTCATCAATATCGAAATCATCGCCAGCCCCATCAAGTAGTTCAATGTCTTCACAGATCTTTTCGTGAATGTCGTACCCAAGAAGGTCGGCAAACTTTTCATCTGTTACATCGCCAGTCGTCGATTCTGCAATTGCTGAACCGTGTTTTCCATCAGAGAATAATTCGATTTGGTTTTCTTTTCTGTTAAAGACACCCTTAAAGTTACCATCTGTACCAACAGGCCAGTTTATTGGGTAAGAGTTTATACCAAGAACCGTTTCAATGTCTTCCATAAGCTCAAACGGGTCTTTACCAGTACGGTCCATCTTGTTAATAAATGTGAAGATCGGAATACCGCGCATTTTACAAACTTGGAATAGTTTTTTAGTTTGTGGCTCGACACCCTTTGCACAGTCAATAACCATGACAGCACTGTCAGCAGCCATAAGTGTTCTGTACGTATCTTCCGAGAAATCCTGGTGACCAGGTGTATCTAGAATATTGATACAGAAATCATCGTATTCGAACTGTAGAACGGAAGAAGTAACAGAGATACCTCTTTGCTTCTCGATTTCCATCCAGTCAGAAACTGCATGCTTCGAAGAACGACGGGACTTTACTGATCCAGCTTCACGAATTGCGCCTCCGTACAGTAGGAATTTTTCAGTTAGTGTTGTCTTACCCGCATCGGGGTGAGAGATGATAGCGAAGGTTCTTCTACGGTTTACCTGATCGCTAAAATTGTAATTCTTGTTAGACATGTGAATCATCCTTTATCAAAATTGGTTTATAGTAACTACAATGTAAATCACTTGAATTAAGGTATTGCAGTTGGTTCAGAAAAGAGACCAACCTTTACAATTCTATTATCTATTGATAAAAATGTCAATCCCTGACCAGATTGAAGGCACAATTGTAGGAATGAACAAAAAAAATAACAAGTTTTTATGTAATTCGTACTGAAATTTCACCTAGGATTTGTTAATCTATTATGAGGAGAGTTACTTAAACACTGTAATAAACTTGTGTTTACTAAATCCATCTTGTTTTAGTATTAAGATTTGACATTTGAGATCAATTATCTAGATAAAGGGAGATTTATATGCATCAGGGTTATGATTTAAAATATCTTCAATTACTTAGTAAACAGTATCCAACTATTGATGACGTAACAACTGAAGTTATAAACCTAAGTGCCATCATCAATTTACCGAAGGGAACCGAACATTTCTTGACTGACATTCATGGAGAGCATGAGGCATTTGACCACGTTATGCGTAATGCCTCTGGTGTTGTAAAAAGAAAAATCGGTGACACATTTGGAGACTTACTGACAGCTGAAGAAAAGAAGAGTTTAGCAACATTAGTGTATTATCCAAAAGAGAAGCTTGAAATGATCAAGCAATCGAATGTTGAAATAAAGGAATGGTATAGAGCAACAATTTATAGACTTGTTTTATTATGTAGAGCAGCAGGTTATAAATATACCAGGTCTAAAGTACGTAAGGCGCTGCCACAGAGCTTTGCATACATCATTGAAGAACTTCTTAACGAGAAGGAAAACAGTGAGATGAAGCAAACCTATTACCAGTCAATCATAAACAACATTATTGATATTGACTGTGCAGACGAGTTTGTAATTGCACTTGCAGAAGTCATTCGAATATTAGTGGTAGATAGACTACATATTATTGGTGATATATACGATCGTGGTCCTGGCGCCCATATTATCATGGATCTCTTAATGCAGCATCATTCTGTTGATGTTCAGTGGGGAAATCATGACATACTTTGGATGGCGGCTGCGGCAGGCTCAGAGTCTTGTATTGCTAACACGATTCGCATTGCATTAAGATACGGTAATTTGGAAACTCTAGAAGAGGGGTATGGTATTAACTTATCCTCATTAATCAGATTCACTTTAGAAACATATAAGGGTCCATATTCTAGTAAAATTAGAGCAAAGGTAAAGCACTCTGATTTTAAGGAAAAGGATATAGATCTTTTGTCCAGAATGCAAAAAGCAATTGCTATGATTCAGTTTAAAGTTGAAGGTCAGTTGGTTAAAAGAAGACCTCAGTTTAAAATGGACGACCGTAATTTACTTGAAACGGTAGATCTTGAGAAGGGCACTGTTCAGTTAGATGGCGTTGAGCATAAACTAAATGACACTGATTTTCCAACGTATGACCCTGAAAATCCGTATAAACTCACAGACGAAGAAGCGGATGTGCTTGATAAATTAAAGCAGTCTTTCATGCGCTCTGAAAAGCTAAAAGATCATATGGAGTTCCTTTATAACAAGGGTGGTATGTACCTGGTTCATAATCAAAACCTTATGTATCATGGTTGTATTCCTATTGATGAAAATGGCGATTTCATGTCATTCCATACTCACGGATACGAGTACAGTGGTAAAGCGCTTCTAGATTACTTTGACCATATGGCTAGAAAAGCATATTTCTCACATAATGATGTTGAGCGTATTGAAGCCCTAGATATGATGTGGTACATGTGGTGCGGAGAACTGTCACCTTTATTTGGCAAGAAAAAAATGGCGACTTTTGAAAGATACTTCATAGATGACAAAAAGACACACAATGAGTCTAAAAACCCATATTATGAACTTCGTAGCGAAGAGTCTGTATGTGTGAACGTGCTAAAAGAGTTTGGTCTTGAAAAATCTTTCTCACATATAATAAGTGGACATGTTCCAGTAAAAGTGGCTGCGGGTGAGATCCCAATTAAGGCAGGCGGAAAACTGATCGCTATAGATGGTGGTTTCTCAAAAGCGTATCAGAAGGAAACTGGCATAGCTGGTTACACCCTGATTTTCAACTCTCAAGGTATGGTTCTTGTATCCCATGAGAAGTTTGAGTCGAAAGCAAGATCGATCGAAGAAGATTTGGATGTTCTTCCAACAACGGTGTTTATTGAAAAAGATCAGCCAAGAATGTTTGTTGGTGACACCGATGTTGGTAAAGAGATGAAAGAGAACATAAAAGCTCTGAAAGCACTGCTAAGTGCATATCGTGAAGGTGAAATTGTTCAACTCGGACATAGAATTCATTTTTAGTTTAAGGATAGAAAAAAATAAAACCAAGTAAAAGTTAAATAAATTGAGTGAACCTATGATATCTGGGTAATTTATTGATAGGGAAGAATTTCCCCCGATAGAAAAGGTAGCTTCGGAAGTATGTAATGCAAATTGTTTGTTAGGTCTTGGAGTTTAAGAGTAAGATGTAAGTTTTAAGATTTAGTATTACTTTGCAACACGCTTTAGAAGTACCGAGTAAAAAGTACCATCTTGTACAAAGAAGTAAGTAACAAGATTTATGTAACAAGATTTATGCAACAAGTATTAAGTACTAAGATTTTAGCAACATGCTTCACGATAGATGAACCACGAGTTAAGTATTTTGCAACAAGTATTATGAAACAAGTACTATGAAACAAGTATTATGAAACAAGTACTATGAAACAATAGTAACGAGAACATGAATTGAATTAAGCATTTGGTAGTAAGATTTGAAGCAACAAATTTGAGTAACAATGTAAGGCAAAGTGTTTTAAGTTTAAAGAATTAAGTTTGAAGTGTTTTGGTTTACAAGTTACCATTTCTATCGAATTTGACAAGATGCGCCCCTGCATTAGGGCGCATCTTTTTATTTTTTGTATTGCTAGTAATAAGAAACCTTCTAAATAGTGCGGATTAAACGTTAAAAAAAAAGGTATCTATATAAATGAAAAGAATTATTTATATATAAACTATATAAGTAAATTTTTTGCTTGGAGGCATATATGATACACAAGTTATCTACTATAGACTACGAAAAGGTTCTTAAGCTAATCAGTAAGGACAACGTTAGGAATTATTTTATAAGATTAGGGCTTGAAAGTGACAAGGCTGTGTTTGAAAATGTGTACGCTCAAATTGACGGTGAAGGAAACATGAGAGCAGCCATGTTTCATCGGAAATCAGGCAACCTACAGTTTTATGCAGATGGTGCATTTGAAGTTGAGGGGTTTACTGAAATAATACGTAATCTTGATTTTAAAACACTCATTAGCCCATCGTCGTTTTGCGATAAATTTGAAGATAAGCAGGTTTTTTCAGAGGTCATAGATGGGGCAATCATCGCTGAATTGAAAGACTTTAAGAGGCAATATGGATTTGGGACATTTCATGATGTAAAACCACTTTCTATTAATGATCTTAATCAGGTTGTTGAGCTGTATAAAAAAGTTTTTCCTAGCTACAGTTCACAAGATGTAATGAAAGAAAAGCTTACTAATGACAGAGGTCGTGGCGTTTGTATTAAAAAAGATGGTAAAATAATCGCCGTTGCCCAAAGTGAGTTTGAAGACACTAAGTCTGCATTAATAGTTGGTGTTGCAACAGATCCAGACTACCAGAAGAAGGGACTTGCTTCACAATGTTTAGAAATGTTGTGTAAGGAGCTTCTTTCAGAAGGGAAAAAACTTTATTTACAGTATGACAATGTAGACGCAGGAAGAATTTACGGTCGACTTGGTTTTGTACCAATTGATCAAGTGAAACACTATAAAAGAGCTTAATAAGTAGACGTAATTGATATAATCTTTCCAATTGCATTGTTATGTGGCTTGTAGTTGAATATAATGTGATAGTTCGCCTTTTAGGGAGTGAGTGAAATGCCTGGTGCTATTTCAATTGTGTTAGCAATAATAATCATTGGTGCGCTGAAATTTTCAGGAAAAGAGTCAAGACTAACCATTAAGTCTGTAATAGCTATTTGTTTGGGGTCATTGATTTATGCAATGTTTTCAAATGTTTCTATACCAATTGGACCCGATACATCGTTTAGAATTGCTATAACATTTTTTAACTATTTTTGGTGCAGTGTACGGTCCAACGGTTGGTTTTCTAGTTGGATTTATTGGTCATGCAATTAATGACGCTCTCACTTGGGGATCAGTTTGGTGGAGCTGGGTGTATTTGTCGGCAGTAATTGGTCTTTTTTCTGGTCTCGTGAAGTTTGACAAAACATTTGATCCGTTAAATGGCAGGTTTGAGAGAAAGCATTTTCTAATTTTATACATGTACTCTGCAACGAGTATAATTGTTGCAAGTGTTATAGCTTATGCAGGAGATGTCATTCTTTATAATGAACCAGCGGAAAAAGTTTGGTTGCAAATTATACTTGCAAGTACATCAAACTTTGGCGTTATTATAGCTTTGGGTATTCCTTCGGTCTTTGCATTAGCAGTCATGAACAAATCTAAGAAACATTAATAATTTAGGAGTCAACTATGCCAACTAAGCAGTGGTTCAAGCTGGATACAGCTGGGAAAATGTACTCATCAATAAAATCATCTAGAGCCACAACTTTATTTAGACTGTCAGCTGATCTAACAGAAAAAATAGATCCTGAAAATCTTCAACTGGCTTTAGATCATATAATAGATAGATTTCCATATTTCAATGTGAATTTAAGAAGAGGTGTGTTTTGGTATTATTTCGAGAGAAATGAAACACACCCTTTAATAGAGTCCGAAACGTATTATCCCTGTATGTACATGAAAATTAAGAAAAGGGGTGTACATCCGTTTAGAGTGCTCTATTTCAATAAAAAAGTTTCAGTAGAATTTTCACATATAATTACTGATGGTGCGGGTGCAGTAACATTCATGCGTTCTCTTTTGTATGAGTACTTTCGTCTATTAGGAATAGAGTCGGAAGATCCAACTATTTTCAAACACGGGGATGAGCCTGATCCAGGCGAAGTAGAAGACGCATTTGGAGAACATTATGATGAGAATCTTCCAATGTATAGAAGGCGTGTAGACGCTTTTCATTTCCCATTTCGACGCGAAAAGAAGGGTGTATATAATGTGGTTACAGGTATTATTCCTGTAAATGATATTCTTAAACAGTCAAGGCTTCATGGGGTGTCATTAACTGAATTTCTTAGTGCAGTCTATTTTGACACAATTCAAGAACTCATGGTGAGTGCAGATTATAAGAAAAAACCAATTGTTTTAAATATTCCTGTTAACCTTAGAAAAATGTTGGGTTCAAAAACAATGAGAAACTTTTTTATAAGTGTAACTCCAATGATAGATCCAAGACTTGGCCATTATACTTTTGAAGAGATCCTCAAGTATATGCATCATTTCATGAAAATTACTGTGGATGAGAAGTATGTAAGACAGCAAATAAGACAAAATGTCATGAGTGAGAAAACCTTCTTCTTACGGGTTGTTCCCCTCTTTATAAAAGATATGGTAATGCCATTTATTTATAGAACGTATGGTGAAGGGAACTATACAACGGGTTTCTCGAATGTAGGTGCTATTCGTATGCCACGAGAACTGGAGTCGCATATTGAAAGGTTTGAGTTGTATCCGCCACCAAGCGTTGGAAATACACTCAAAGTAACAGCAGTCAGCTACAAAGAGAATATTTATATATCTTTTGGAAGCTTGACTAGGGATCGACGGGTGGAGCAAATCTTTTTCTCAAAACTAAGAAAAATGGGGATTCCAATAAAAATTGAAGCGAATAGATAGGAGTACAACATGCCATATTGTTCAAAATGTGGTGTTGAAGTGGGAGACAAGCAAGACAATTGCCCACTTTGTCACTTTCCAATACCTGATATATCTGTGAAACATGAACCTGAGAAGGAAGCACGATTTCCAGATGTGAAAAATATATATACGCAACTTGCGCTGGATTTTAAACGTAAATCTTTTTATGCATTGACCTTTCTTCTTCTTGGAAATGCCATTGGGCTTATGTATACCAACTACATGATTGACAACGAGTTAAGCTGGTCACTTTATTCTGGAATCACACTTTTTGCCCTCTGGGTGTATTTAATATTCATTTTTAGGTATGTAAAAAGCATTTCGAAATCAATTATTGGTGCAGGTATTAACACATTGGTTTTACTAGCGGTTTTAGACGTAATAAACGGATCGTTTGAATGGTTTGTACCTCTAGGTTTACCTGCCGTTTTTATGGCTCTCATTTTTCTTCTTATTAACTATTACATGTGGATGAAAAGTAAGAATAAAGGCCTTCATACAGTTGCGTTCAGTTTGTTTTTGGTCATAGGGTATTGTATAGGTCTTGAATTCTTTATAAATGAGTACGTGGGCAATGGTGACGTTTTAATCTGGTCAATAAATGTAGCACTAAACATATTGCCTTGGTCACTTTTACTTCTTTATATTCATTATCAAATTCCAGTTTGGTTTAAAGAGGAAATACGAAAGCGATTTCATATATAAGATTTTAGCGCAAACTACGATATCCTGCTATAATGAAAGAGCGCAATTCATTGTATAAAGATGAAGGTGAAATTATGTGGAAATCAAAGTATTTAACAGGTATAAAGTTCATTGACGATCAACATAAACACTTAAATGAGTTGTCTGCTGATGTAAGACAGCTTGCATCAGAGGGAAGAAAAGATGAAGTGCTAAATCGTTTAGATAACTTTTTCTATTATCTTATGTTTCATTTTGAGTATGAGAATAAACTCATGCAGTCTCGAGAGTATCCTATGTATTATGATCATTATATGGCACATAGTTCAATACTGTCTGAAGTACTTGACGGGATGGAAACGGTCATTAGTCATTATGAGCATGGAATAGAAAAACTGACTAAAACATTTGATAAACTTTACGAAAATCATCTTAAGGCGTTTGATCAAGATTTATCTAAATTTGAACGCCAAAGTTTACCTCAAAAATTTGAGGACTACTATCATGTTGCCAATGGACAACTTATATTTTTTCGAAAATGGATACATTATTAGTGCGTTCGGAGAAGTAGATGAGAACTTAATTGCAGAGTTTGTTGAGGTGTTGAATCCACTTATTGCTGCCCATTATGCACATAAAAAAAACTGGGTTGTTATAACAGATTTTAGAAGATGGAATTACATAACAAAAGGCGCAGTAGATATTATCAGTAATTTTGTGAACAATAGTTCTCATAACGATAATTTAACGCGTTTCTATCTAATAGGAAAAGACGGTCTAAGTAAATACTTAGTAGATGAAATGCTTGGTAATGAAATGAAAGAGGACATTATTGCATATGAAATGTTCGACGTTTTGAAATCTCTAAATTTAAAAGATCATAAACTCGGTAAGACATTGAAAACTTGCAATTTTGGGAATTTGAGCAATGTTGATTTAGATAAGTTTTTCACGAACTTATAATTAGGATAGTTTATGCATTGTTAAGTATGGAGGAAGACCAATGACAGCAGAGCAGATTGTACAAAAGCAGCTTGATTACTATAACGCACATGATATTGATGGGTTTATTTCAACATATCATCCTGAAATAGAAATTTTCAATTTGTTTGATGGAACAAGTATGATTAAAGGTCTTGAAGCAATGAGAACTCGATATACTGAAAGATTCCAAGTATCTAAAGCCCATGCAAAGCTAGAAAACAGAATTGTAATAGGAAATAAGGTTATTGATCATGAACATGTAACATTTGCTGACAGGGAAGGGCTTGTGAAAGCAGTAGCTGTATATGAGGTCAAAGAGGAGCTAATTAATAAAGTTTACTTCATATACGAATAGGTCTTCTGATAGATTCTTTGAATAGACTCTTCTGATAGAAAATTGAATGAGATTAAGAATGAAAGACTGGATCAAAATCGATCCAGTCTTTATTAGTGTTTTCACTTATGAACTTGCATTTATGAACTTACATTTTTATAATGAACAAACCAGTTAGAGATACCATAATACCAATAAAAGTTTTAAGGTTGGCATGCTCTTTGAAAACAGCAATACCAATAGGGAGAAGAATAAGTGCAACAAGCAAATTGTTGAACAGACTTAGTTTTCCAATGTCCCAGCCACTTCTATATGCCAGTAAAATTCCAAACTCTAGACCTACTATTGCAATACCTAGCGCAAAACTGGCCCAATTCAAATTCTGCATTTCAGAAACCAGACCTACCTTGTCATTATCCATCTGGTAAATCACTAGGGTCACTCCAAATGCTACAGCATATGTAATTAGAAGTGATATTAGCGGATTGACTTCATGGCTGATTGACTTTTGTGTTATATGATACATGATTCCTGAAGCCACTGCAATTACTAAAGATAGATAATACATAACAAACCTCATTTCTAAAAAGCCAATTGATTGAATTTAGTCGTATTTTCTTAAATACTCGCTTAAAGCGCTTAGACCTTCCTGGAGCTCCTCAGCGTTAAATGCGTAACCAATTCTAAGACTATGACCCATTTCAAAACAATCTCCAGGAACAAGCATTATACCTTCCTGCTCCATCATGTCGTGACATAAGTCGGTAGATGAAATATCCATATCATAGTATAGAAGTGCAGTGGTACCAGCTCTTGGTCTAACATACGTTATGCGGGGTTCATTTTCAACCCAATCATCTAGAATTTCTATGTTGTCTCTAATTATTTTGTAATTACGATCGAAAATTTTCTCCTTGTTTTCAAGAGCTTTGGCAGCAATTGCCTCATCAAGCATACCACAGCTGATCATATTATAGTGTCGCATGTCATATGCTTTATCAATAACTTCTTTTGGGGCCACGAGCCATCCTAGTCGTAAGCCAGCAAGGGAGAATACCTTGGACATGCTACCCGAACTAATACCTTTTTCGTACAAATCCACGATGGAAGGAGCATACCCATCTTGGTGGTTTAAGTGTCGATACACTTCATCACAAAGAATGTAAGCGTCTGCTTCTTTAGCAATTTTTACGATTTCCATAAGTTGAGACTCTGACATTAGAGCACCAGTAGGATTGTTTGGGTTGTTCATGCAAATGAGCTTTGTCTTGTGTGTAACAGCGTTTTTAAGCTCATCAAGGTTGGGTAGGAAATTATTTTCCTTTTGAAGTTTTACTATATTTACTTTTGCGTTTAATGCTTCTGGAATACTGTAGTGTTGTTGATATGTTGGAATAATAGAAACAACCTCATCGCCTGGTTCGATTAATGTGAACAGGGCGAGAAAATTTGCTCCAATGGCACCATTGGTCGATAGAATGTTTTCTATGTCGACAGATTTAAATAGGCTAGAAACACCCTTTCTAAAGTCTTCGCTTCCGGGTATGTCCCATATGTGAGCCGTTTGTCGAGTAATGTATCGGCGAAGTAGTTATTACATCCAATCAAGTCTTCAAGTTCTCTAAGTGTTAAAGAGTCAACACAAGTCTCTGCAATGTTGTATGTACATGTTGTCTCATACAAATCCATCCACTGTTCAACTCCAAATGGTTTTATTTTCATAACAGTTCCCCCTGTGAATCATTACAGTTTAAATGCAGTTCCAATCCCTTTTTCATTTGCGACACGAATAGCATAGTCAGCAGTAATTAGATCTTGGAGCGCAATCCCAGTTGAATCATAAATAGTTATTTCCTCATTTGAAGTTCTACCTTTAACTGAGCCGTTTAGGACAGCACCAATTTCAGAGATAATGTCCTCAGGTTTGATAACACCAGACTTTATAGCTTTTTCAGATTCGCCAACATTAACGCTTTGAGTTATATCGTCTGTAAATATTCGACCAATAGCAAATAATGCCTCGTCAATCTCTTGTTTTCCTTCCATGTCAGAACCAACACAACTGAAGTGTGTTCCAGGGCTAACCCAGTCTTTCATGATCATGGCCTTTCTTGAAGGTGTGGCAGTAATAATAATATCAGCTGTAGGTGTAGCTTCTTCAATATCATTTACAACTTCAAAATCTACATTGAACTTATTGCTGTAAAGGTCAAACTTTTCTTTATCATTTTTAAAGTGGCTCAAGAATTCCTGTTCAAGTCGCGTTTTAATTCCAGCAGAAAACACTTTTGCATGTTCAGCATCAAGAGCATTATAAATTAAAACTTTTTCAATAGACGGCATAACCATAAGTGTTGCAGCAATCTGGAAAGCGGCTTGATGACCTGTGCCTACCATTAACAAAGTTTTTGACTCAGGTCTAGCCAAGTATTTTGCTCCTATTGCACCTGCGGCACCAGTACGCATACAAGTAATGTGTTCAGCACTCAAAATCGCTTTTGGTGCACCAGTGTCACCATCAAAAACCATGACTGTCCCAACAAGTTGTGGTAGGCTTTTTTCAGCATTTGGACCAAACCAAGACACTAGCTTGAGACCAAATATACCTGCACCAGTAAGGTGACCAGACTTTATGTCCATATCAGCCACACCAGGTTCAAATTCGTGAAAGATCATAGGCCATAGAGCTGCGTCTTTTTCGTCTTTAAGTCTATAAGCTGTTTCTACCTTTCCGATTACAGTTTCCATATCTAAAAGCTTAACAGTATCCTCGTGATTTAATGCCAGCATGTCAAACATTATTTTTCCTCCTTGAATTTATTAAATATATTATTGTCGATGTTGCCACCTGAGACAACAGCAACGATTTTTTTTACCGTGGAATTTTTCTAAATTATCTTTTATTGCAGCAACGAATAGAGAACTAGAAGGTTCAGCAATAATACCATCTGTCAGATAAAGCGATTTTGCAGATTCAAATACATCTGATTCATTAACTTCTATCATTTCATCAATAGATTCATGTCTCATATCAAATGCGCGTTTGCCGATACCTCCAACAAGAGCATCACAAATATTGGGTTCAATTGGGAATGTGTCATAGAATACATCATCCTCAATTGAACGGATCATTGCAGGACATGCACTTGTTTGTAGACCAATAACTTTGACCTTGCTATTCAAAGCTTTTACTGCTGTCGCTATACCAGTAATGAGTCCACCACCCCCAACTGGAACAAGTACTATATCTACTGTTGGAAGCTGGTGCATAATTTCAAGACCAACAGTTCCTTGACCAGCGTAAACATATAAATCATCATAGTAGGCATCGATGTAGGTTAAATCATGTTCCATTTTGTACTTGTCACCGAGGGCATGGGCTTGGTCGTAATCTTTTCCCATTACTAAGACTTGGGCACCGTATTTTTTAATGTTTTCAATTTTACTGCTAGGTGTACAAGAGGGCACAATGACCTTAGCTTTATCAATAGCCAGTACATTTGAGGCATAACTGACTGCGGCACCATGATTTCCAGATGAAACTGTCATAACGCCTTTTTTAAGTGTCAGGGGATCAAGACTTTTCATTTTACTAAGCGCACCACGTAACTTAAAGCTATTTGTTAGTTGATGACACTCAAGCTTTAGATGAAGATCCACTTCATTGAACAGCGTAGATTTTTTCAATTCAGTTTCCTTAATATAAGGCTTGATTCGTTGGTGTGCTTTTCTTATTTCATTTATGTTTAGCATTCAAACCTCCTTTTGTCTTGAAACGACGTTTCAATACTAGTATATTAAAAAAAAGAAACGCCGTTTCAATAAAAGGATATCATAATGTAAGTTTCGTATCAAGTGTGTGTGAAATATATTAAACGGTAGTTTTGTGTGTAAGGACACAAAAAAGAACCCATAAGGGTTCTTAAGGTTAGCAGTGACTAAAATAGGTTAACTGAAGTGTTATTAAGTCTTTTAGATAGAGAACTTGAAGTGATTTTTAGTTTGTTTATTATTTCATTCATACCTTTGAACTCAAGTCTTGAAGTGGGACCAGAAACACTGAGCATGGCAATGATTTGTCCATCTTGACTTCTGAGAGGCGTCGCCATACATGACAATCCGTACTCATATTCCTCATGATCAAAGGCCATATCCTGTTTTAGAATTTCGGCCTGTTCCTTTTTAAAGACGCTTTGCTGAGTAATAGTGTTTACTGTGCGTTTGTCTAAATCCTTAGAAAAATACGCACTGAGTTCTGAGTCATTTAAGTGAGCAAGATGAATTTTTCCCATGGAAGAACAGTGGGGTTCTGCAATAGGAATAAGTCTAGAAACCAATACAGTTTTTTCGCCTTCCTCACTGTGGATTGTTATTATATGTCCTTCATGAACAATTCCAAGGTTTACAGATTCGCCAATATCTTGTGCGAGTGCAAGCATATCAGCTTTACATACATCAACAATACTGAAATCATGACGAACTTTTTCGCCGTATTCTATCATTTTATTGCCTAATCGATATAAATCTGAGTCAGAGGCTTTTTGAATCATACCGTTTTGTTGTAGTGTATATAGTATTCGAAATACGTTGGCTTTTGGTAATTCAAGCTCCTTAGACAACGTCGAAATGCTGGCGGCCTCATCAATATTATAAATATAATCTAAAATCTTACATGCACGGTCAACCATGCGAAGTGTGTTTGAATCATTTTCTGCTTTCATGTATAAACCTCAATTCTTATTCTTAAAATCAGTATAGCATAGGGATCACAAAAATATTTTATGAAAAGTTTCGATTTATGGATTATATATCCATCAAATTGGGAATAAATATTACCAATGCATAATTAGGGGGAGCTATTATGGAAAAATACTTACAGAGTGTGGTTCATAATTATTTGGACCATAGCTCTTTTAATGAGTCTAATGTGGGACAAAACTTACTTAAAATATTAATAATAGGTGGTATTTATACTTTTTTTGAATCTATAGGTTTAATCCTATCTACTCTTGGCATGTTCAATTCCGATATTCGGGCCTATGTATTTGTTGTAGTGTTGTTTCATCTTATCTATTTACCTTTTCTAGCTATATCATATAGACGTAAATGGTTTCCGTCAGTAAGCACTTATGAGTTAATGACGAACATATATTACATTGTCACTATGATGTGGGCCAGTGTTTTTACAGCCTTAGTTTATTTAGGGCGCGAGGACATAGCAATATATAGTATTGTTGTAATTCTTATATCTGCAATCTTTATTATTGAACCAAATAGGAGTAGTCTAATTTATTTAACCAATTTCATTATGTTTTCTGCGCTTGTTTATTCAAATGTTGACAATGTAAGTGCAGCAAATGCAATACTTTTTAAATCGCTTATTGTCTGTGTCCTTGCTCTTGTAATATCTCATGGGAATTATATCGCAAGAAAAAGATTGTTTAACACTAATCAAAAATTAGAAGAAGCCAATGAAATGTTAAAAGAAAAAAGCGGCAAAAGACTCTTTAACACACCTTTACAACAATCAATACATATTTGAATTTCTAGAGAAGGAAACAACTCAAGTCAAGGCGTCTGGAGGCAATCTTTCGTTGATAATGATTGATATAGATAATTTCAAGAGGATTAATGATACGTTTGGGCACCTATACGGAGACGATGTTATTAAGAAAGTCTCAAGTGTGATTCAGTTAGCTACGAGAGACTGTGATGTTGTTGGGCGTTATGGTGGTGAGGAGTTTGTGGTGGTTTTATCTGAGACTGACAAGGCACTGGCCATTCAAATAGCTGAGCGTATTAGGGCGTCCGTTGAGGCAACTGAGTTTGAAAAAGATATTAGTATAACTGTAAGTATTGGGGTTTCAGAATTAAGGAATGAAACGCCAAAGTTTCTAATTGGTGCGGCAGATATTAACCTATATAAAGCTAAGAATGGTGGGAAAAATAAAGTGGTTGCCTAACAACAGACTATATGTTAATCTAATCGAAATACATTTTTGGAGGGACTCAAATGATTAATGACATAAAAACTATAATTCCACATAAGCTGCAACCTGGTGACGAAATTAGAGTTGTTGCACCTGCTAGAAGTCTGAGCTTGATCAATAAGGAAACAAGAGACATTGCAGTGGATAATTTTAATAAGCTGGGTTTAAAAGTTACATTCTCGGACAACTGTGAGGAATCTGATCAATTTTTATCTTCAAGTGTTGAATCGCGTGTAAAGGACCTTCACGACGCCTTTTTAGATAAAAATGTTAAAGGGATATTTACAGTGATTGGTGGCTACAACTGTAATCAAATTCTTGATGAACTGGATTTCAACATGATCAAAGAGAATCCAAAGGTTTTATGTGGGTATTCAGACATCACCGCTCTTGGTAATGCAATATTCGCAAAAAACGGGACTCATTACATATTCAGGACCACATTACTCAACACTTGGAATGAAAAAGGGCCTTGACTACACAATGGATTATTTTAAAAAAATGTCTAATGGAAGACTATGAGTTTCAAATTGTAGCTTCTGAAAAGTGGAGTGATGAAGCATGGTTTTTAGATCAGGAGAATCGAAATTATATTACGAATTCGGGTATGAAAATATTTAAAGATGGGAATATTGACGGACGAATTGTTGGTGGGAACTTGTGTACTTTCAATCTCCTGCATGGGACTGAATATATGCCTTCACTAGACAATTCAATACTTTTTTATTGAAGACGACGAACTAAGCTCAGCTGAGACGTTTGATAGAGATCTTCAATCGCTAATACACCAGCCTGAGTTTAGTGGTGTAAAAGGTATTGTTTTAGGTCGTTTTCAAAAAGAAATGAATATGACGCCAGAAGTTATTGAAGCTATTCTAAAATCTAAGAAGAAACTTAAAGATTTACCAATTGTATTTGATGTTGACTTTGGACATACTACACCTCAAATAACGTTCCCGATTGGTGGAACATGTAGTTTGAATACAGATATGGGATTTGTAACACTAATAATTGATGAACATTAATGCAGTTCATTTATGTCGAAGATTGACAAGGGTGTTTGGCTACTAAAAAATATGTTATAATAATTTCAATATGATGCATACTTTGGGCACCGGCCTGAAGTGTGCATTAAATGTATACGAGGAGACATTATGATACAAAAAGCGCTTAAGGAATTTGTACCTTCAAATTATAACAAAGAGACTGTTATTGGCGAGTTTTCAGGAAGAGATAGTGTTGCAGCAATACTGAAAGCATTTGAAGATGACAGTGTGAACTACATTCTACCAATCGCCACATTCGCTGGAACAGAGTACGGCAATTTTGATGTTATCTATGACAATTTTATGCATTTGAGATACAGGGTTGAAGAGCTATATGGTGACAAAAAAGTACTTTATCCACTTATCGAATATAGTAAAGAAGATATATGGGCGGCAATGAATGGTAGACTTGCAGGTGCGTTGACAAACAAGTTTGGATTTTACTCGCCTTGTATTGGCTGTCATTTGTATTTCCACCTGACAAAACTGGAATTTGCCAAAGCTCTGTCTGGTGTCATTCTTTCAGGTGAAAGAGAATCACACGATGGACGCATAAAGGTGAATCAACTAGGAGAAACACTAGATATCTATATTAAAGTTATACAATCATTCGGCTGCGAGCTCAGAATGCCACTACGACATATGGAAGACGGTTCTGAAGTGGAACGTCTAATTGGTTGGGAGTGGAAAGAGGGGTTGGCACATCCAGAATGTGTCTTAAGTGGGAATTATAGAGACGATAAGGGAAAAGCGGTTTATTCTAAAAATGGATTGTCAAAGCTTCTGAATGAATATATTGAGCCAGCTGGAAAGATTGTTGGCAAATACTTATTAAACGGTGGGAGCAATATTGATGGTCTTAAAAAGGAGGTTCTATCACTTCTATGAAGACGATAACGCTTCTATTAGATGGTGCAGGAGACAGAACCTATGGTGTTTTGGATCATAAAACACCACTTGAGTACGCTAATACACCCAACCTTGATAAAATTGCATTAAAATCACAGTGTGGTCTAATGACACCTCTTGAAATTGGTGCCTCATTAGGTACAGATTTGGCACACTTTATATTGTTTGGGTATGAGCTATATGAATATCCCAATAGGTCTATTATAGATGCCATTGGCGAAAAAATTAATCTTACTGGTAATGAGCTTGTTTTAAGATCATCTTGGGCTGAAGTAAAACATGACGGCGAAGGTTACATGCTAAACTCAAGATTTTCCAAAGACTTAAGTGATAAGGAAATTAGCTGTCTTATTGAAAGTATAAATTGTGTTGTAGATGGCTTTAAGTTTACATGTGTTCATTCTTACGACAGTCATGGATTTGTTGTTGTGACACCTGAAAATCAAGACTTAAAAGTGTCATCAGACGTATCAGATTCAGATCCGTTTTATGCACCACAATATGTCATGAAAGTTGAAGCTTTTGAGTCCGACGAAATAGGGTCACAACGCATGGCTGGTGTAATAAATAAGTTCCTTAAACGTACAAACGAAGTTCTTTGTAACCATGAAATTAATTCTAAAAGAGCGACCAAAGGACTTGAACAGGGTAACTTTGTATTAACCAAATGGGCAGGTGTTTACACACCCGTGGAGTCATTTGTTGCAAGAACAGGAATGTCGGGTCAACTCATTGGAAAATCAAAGCTGCTTCAAGGCATAAGTGAATATGTTGATATGGACTATGTAGGGTATAATGATTTTTCAGAAGCAATAAATATGGCACTTGAGTCAAAATATGACTATGTTCACCTTCATACCAAAGATCCAGATGTAGCTTCTCATAAGAAAGATCCACTTAAGAAGGTTAAGGCATTAGAGGCAATAGATAGACTAATTGGTCCCTTAGTTGAGTTTGAAGGTCTATTAATAGTTACAGCTGACCACAGCACACCATGTGCGGGGAAAATGATCCATTCAGGTGAAACCGTACCTTTTATGGCTATGGGACAACATGTTCGTAGAGACAGGGTGAAACACTTTAATGAAATTGACTGTGGTCTAGGATCGATTTCACTGACTGCTAAAGATTTTATGAAATACATTCAAAATGCGACTGATAGGGGAAATTTGTATCATTTACGAGCGGGCAGGAAGAGGCGGAACTATATACCTCGTACTGTAAATAAACTCTAGAGTGAAAGAAGATATAAAGATATTCTATATCAGTAATTGTATTATAAATATATTCGATGCCGAAAACTGTATTTATGGTATAAAATAACCTCAATGAGAAAAGTATTCAATGAGGTACATTTATGATTATAGATATGCACATACATCAAAAAATGAATTCGTCAGATAGTAGCTTAGACCTTTTCGAGGCAATCAAGATTGCAAAAGATCGTGGTCTAGATGCAATTTGCATAACAGATCATGACGATCTTGGCTTAAGACCAATGGCCGACGTTATTTCAAATGAGACAGACTTTCCTGTTTATGTTGGTGTGGAAATTTACACCCTTGACGGAGACTTGCTTTGTTTTGGAATTGATGAAATGCCAGAAAATAGAATGTCTGCGCAAGAGACTATCGACTACGTTAACTCAAAGGGTGGGGTCACTGTGGCTGCACATCCATATAGACACAATAATAGAGGTCTAGGGGACGTTATTGCAGAGGTCAAAGGCCTTGGTGCAGTTGAGGCTTTTAATGGCAGAACGGATAGCTTAAGTAATTTAAGAGCTAAAAAACTAGCTAATGGACTAAACTTGCCACAGGTGGGTGGAAGCGACTCACATACAGACTCTGAAATAGGGAATTTTGCAACTCGTTTTACAGTTCCAGTGCGAAATGAGCTAGATCTTATCGAGGCAATTCGAAATGGCTATGTTGAGCCAGTATCAATCACTGGTCGTGAACTGCACAGTATCGAATCTGCATAATAGGAAGTTCGTATTAAATAGAATAGTTAAAAGTGTAGCCCTGGTCGGTGGGCTACACTTTTTTAGTTTTTGGTCAGTTGTATTAAATTGTTACTAATTGGATCAATGGTCTTGGTCGGTACTACACAATTATCTGAGGTGCAGTTGCTCAGCTTCATTTGTTAATGTGTCTCTGAAATCTGGGTGAGCAATATTGATCAGTCGTTTAACCCGTTCACGAACGCTTTGACCTCTTAGCCATGCTACCCCATACTCAGTTACAACATAATCAACATCATTACGTGATAAAGATACGATTGCACCTTGTTTAAGGAAAGGAACAATTTTAGATGTTTCAACACGTTCACCATTCTCATTTTTTACCATGGCTGTGGAATAAAGAGCAATGATTGACTTTCCATCTGGACATATTTGAGCACCGATGGCAGTGTCTGCTTGTCCACCTGTACCAGAAAACTGCTGTGAACCAATTGATTCTGAACAACATTGTCCTGATAGGTCAACTTCAATTGTTGTATTAATGGAAACCATTTTGTGGTTTTGTCCAATCACATATGGATTATTAGTCCAGTTGCCTTGTTTAAATAGAATGGTAGGGTTATTGTTTAGAAAATCATAAAGCTCATTTGATCCAAGAGCAAATGTACAAATAGATTTTCCCTTATCCATAGATTTCTCTAAGTTGGTGACAGCACCACATTTCACCAAATCCATCATGCCATCAGTGAACATTTCGGTGTGGATACCTAAGTTCTTTTTACTTTTAAGTGCAGCGGCTGCAGCATTTGGTATACCACCAATACCCAATTGAATTGTAGATCCATCTTCAATTAAATCAGCAATGTACTTTCCGATTTTTACATCTTTTTCTGTAAAGGGAACATTGGGAAGAGCAGGTACTGGGCGCTTTGTTTCAACAATTGCATGCACTTGAGATACATGAATTTGATTGTCTCCGAATGTTCTAGGATAGTTCTTGTTTACTTCTATAATGACTGTGACATCACCTGACTCAATCAACTGCATTTCATATGTGTTACTTATAGACAGACTCAGGTAGCCGTGTTCATCCATAGGTGCACAAGTTGTTAGTAAGACAGCCCTTCTTCCATTCACAGCGTGAAGTCTTTTGTCAAGCGCCCTGTGGAGGTGCTGAGGTTGAAAGGACAAATGCCCCTTGTTATGATTTTTTCTTAAGTGTGGTGTATAGAACCATGAGTGCACTTGAACACTTTCAGCAAATTCAGGGTCTTCGACAAATGCGTATTTTCCTAGAGGAAGTGTATTTGATAAAACGCAGTCTTTTACACCCTTGTCCTTAATTGTATGTAGCTCATTCAAAATCCCCGATGGCTCGCTGCCGCCAAGTCCGCAAACGATAAAGTCTCCTGTCTGAATCAGATCAAGTGCTTCGTGAACGTCCTTAACTTTACTTTGATACATGTCTTGATAATACATGGTTTGCCTCCTTTCTAGTTTAATTTAAGCTTTTCCCCATTTGATAATAGAACACGCAAATGCGTATCCAGTACCTGCACCAAGCAAAGCACATGTGTCACCGTCTTTGATTAGTCCTTGTTTAAGGCCGTGACGTATAGATAGGAATTGATCAATATGTCCACAGTGTCCATCATCTTTTAGATAAGTGGATTTATCATGTGAAACACCTAGCGTGTCTAGGATGGCATTATGTGCTTTCGGATTAATATGCGTAATGCCCATAAAATCAATGTCGTCTCTACTAAGTTCAGATTTTTGAAGGGCTTTATCAACCGCTCCTACGAAATTGGGTAGGGATCTTTCAGCAAGTCGTTTTTTCATCCCTTCTGGATCAGGCAAGTGGATCAACTTAGACTTTCTTAGTAGCTCAGGATCGTTAGCAATGTCATCAGAAATAGGATGGAGTGTACCGCCCCATTTGCCTATGACATCATCACAGAATACATGGTCTGTAATGATTCCTGTTTCAAGGATAATGTTCTCCTTATGTCCACGTTTTAGAATTACAGCAAAACCAGCTGGCGACATATCAAACATAAAAGACTGATTTTTGTCAGCGTAGTCAATTAGGTAGCATTTGTGTTACCGCCAGTTAGAAGTACAGTTTCAAGCTCTGGATCACTTCTCATCATATCTTTAGCAACTTTAAGAGCCAGTGGTGTACCAGCACATCTGAAGCCTAAGTCCCATGCGAATGCATTGTCAGCACCAAGTTCATTTTGAATTTTAATGGCAGCAGTCCAGCAAACATATTCGCAGTAGGTTTCACCTGCAAATAAAATCATATCTAGACTATTTGGATCAATATCTAGTTTTTTTAGAAGCTGTTTTGAAGCCTTTGTTGCCATCATGGCAGAATGGTCATCTTCACCACCGACATATTTTCTGTTAATGCCCATTTTGTCCCTGATAATTTCTGGTGGAATGTTGACGAGTTTTGATAATTCCTCTGAGTCAATTGTTTGCTCTGGCAAGTAGATTTCAAAATCCATGATGCCTACTTGGAAATCGTTATAGTTGTTTTTCATTGATAATGCCTCCTTTTCGCAAACTAGTAGAGCAAGAGGCTTGCCAATTATTATGCTGTTACTTTCAAAAATGGCGTGAAAGTGAGCATAAATGAGACCTAGAAGGTGTAAATTTTATTTTATTGCTGTTGTTTTCCGAGCGAATATATGACTGTATTGTTCTGGATTTGAAACAAGGGTGTTACAGGTTTTCATAAATGTTGCACAAGGAATTGTTGCAATTTTTCAAGCTTTATAAAAATTCGGTTATTGAGTGTTTATATTTGGGAAATGCGTGCTATAATGGCTTTAACTTGGAGGAAACCGTATTCATCAATGGGGGGAGATTATGGATCAAGACAAGGTACTTGTAGACAAGGTTTTAAAAAAAAGCATACCAGCTTCAATATTTGATGAGATTCCACTACCTATTAATTTCGTAGATAAAGATGGTGTTATCATCATAATGAATAAAGCCTTTATTAATTACTATGGTGACTCAGATTTAAAGAAATACATAGGTCAGAAATTAAGTGACTTTGATCATTCAACTAGATTTCCTATTATTCTTAAGAATGGAATTCCAGAAATAGGAATGAAACATAGATTTGCAAGTGGCAAAATTGCTACAGTAGACCGTATTCCGATTATAGACGGTGGCAAAATAATCGGTGGGGCAGGTATTATCGTACCTGACGATATTGAAAATATGCCTCAAGCAACTCAGATTAGGCAATCTCTTATTCAGGCAATACGTCCAGAATGGAAACCTACGAATGAAACTAGAAATCTTGTGAGCACGTCGAGATACTCTATTGACGATATAATTTCGCAGTCTGGTGTCATAAATCACTTTAAGAAAAGAGCGAAATCATTTGCAGCTATAGACCTTCCAGTTCTTATAAGCGGTGAAAGCGGCGTTGGGAAGGAACTGTTTGCCCATAGTATTCATGAGCTGAGTGCTAGGGCAGAGAAGCCTTTTGTAAGCATTAATTGTTCAGCTATTCCAGAAACATTGCTTGAATCAGAGCTGTTCGGATATGAAAGTGGTGCATTTACTGGCGCGTCTAGGGATGGAAAAAAAAGGAAAGTTTGAACTGGCTCATGGAGGTACAATATTCCTAGATGAAATTGGTGATTTACCGCTAAAGATGCAGGCAAAACTACTAAGAGTGCTTCAGGAAAATCAAATTGAGAAAATAGGGAATCCTGAAATTATAGACATTGACGTTCGAGTTGTTGCAGCAACCAATCACAATCTTTTAGATAGTATAAAAGAACAACAATTTCGTTCAGATTTGTATTATAGACTAAATGTACTTAATTTGAATGTGCCACCACTACGAGATCGAAAGGAAGACATTTCGCTTCTTATAGAACACTTCAGATCTTTGTTCTTCCAAAAGACTGGTATTTATAAAGAGATTAAAAAAGATGTTTTTCAGCTTCTTGAAAGTTATCATTGGCCTGGTAATGTACGTGAACTTAAAAATATTGTGTTTAGGTTAATGGTTATTGCGGAGGATGATGTTATAACGAAGGAGCTTGTACCTGAAGAAATAATAAATGAAATTATGACGGGCATAGCTGACAATATACACGTAGATGAAATTGAAAAACCAAATGTAACATTGAATTACATCTTAAAAGATATCGAGACGAAGGTTATTCAGGACACCTTGGTCATCTGTGGTCAAAACAAGTCAAAGGCAGCAGATATGTTAGGCATTCAGAGAATGACATTGTATAGAAAGCTAAAAGAGCTGGAAATAGACTCTTAATGGTTCTATTAAGTAGGTTCATTTAATTTCAAGTAAACCAGAACATTAACAATAAAAGAAATCTGTAACGTGATTGTTACAGATTTCTTTTTTTATACGGTTGATTATATACGTAGTTTTAAAGCGGGGTTAATCTTAAAACTGTGTAAACATAAGCATTATTAACAGTTTGGGACGATTAACCAGAAAAAATTACAATTATCTGTGATCTTGCACGCCTATTGCTCTATATATGAGTGTAACAAAATGAAAAGGAGGATAGGCGGCCAACAGAACATTTACATGGAGGGATCTAATGAATATTAAAAACAAGGAAACAAGTTTGATTCTAATGAGCACCGTACTTTGGGTGGGGGGTCATGCTGTCAGGATGGTATGGGCAGTGGTATGCGGGTATGTTCCAAGGACTTCTAATTATGTTTATTTATATGATGATGGGCTCAGCTAAGAATGGTGTTGTAAGCAAGAAACTTTTAGGGTATCCACTTTTATCTTGGCTGATATTATGGTCTGCAGGATTCTACTTTACTCAAAAGTATGCACTTCAGTTTCAAGACAAAGTTGCTGACTTTACAATTTTAGGTTTTCACCCGTCGTTTGCATTTATTGTATTCTTCTACTGGGTTGGTGGAGTCTTGACGCTGACAATCGGTCTTAACCTTTTCAAAAACGAGTGGTTGTCGCAAGAGGAATGGAATGCGTTTAAGACAAAAGTGAAGCAGATCGATGCTGAGAACGCAAGTAATACAGGACTAAGGGAGGAAGCATAATGAGTGGAATAACAAAAACGGTCATTTTAGGATTTTCATTCTTAATGATACTCGTTTCATTTATGATTGGATGGTCACAAAAGAAAAAAGCGAGTGATGCTAAATCATTCTTCGGTGGAACGGCTCTTTTTTTTGGGCCGGCAACTGTTAGTTTATCTACTATTGCAGCGGTAGCTAGTGCATTTGCAATCGTTGGAGTTCCAGGTTTAATTTACTCCTTTGGAAACACTATGGCACTATGGATGCTGTCCTCTGCAGCATTTGCAATGGCATATTTAATGATTGGTAAAAAAAATTCGTGCCATGGCAGAAGTTGGTTCTGTAGCAAGTTTAGGAGACATTTCAGATCTTCGTTTTAAGAACCATAGAGCATTAAAGCCCTTCTATCAATTATTATTTTTATTGGAGCCATTGCTTATCTTGCATCACAAATCAGTGCATGTTCGGCTCTGTTTGGCCACCTTCTTGGCATGGATCCGATGATAGCTGGCTTTTTGATATTCGGCATATTAACAGCCTATACTGCACTGAGTGGAGAAGCTGGTGGTATTTTAACACAAGCGTTCCAAGGTTTGATAATGGTTGCGGCTGGTGTCATCATGATATTCATTTTCTTTAGTATGACTGGTGGTTTTGGTAATGTATATGATGTCATTGCATCTGCAGGAACAGTTACTGCAACTGTTGATGGCGTTGAAGTTTCCAAGTCTTTGAGTTCATCAATGCTTGACGGATGGGGTGTGCTTCCAGGGTCTATAGCAATGACGTGGATGATTATACCGATTATCGGAACTGTTGGACAGCCGTCAGTTCTTACAAGGATGTACGCTCTAAAAGACCCAGCAGATATGCCTAAACTTGCTTTGTATGGGGCACTAGGTCATATGGTTGTCGGATTCTTCGCAATTTGTATGGGATACGCCGCTTTATATCTTGTTGGTACAGGTCAGGTCGCACCTCTTGTAAAGGGTGACAATGCAATTTTTGTTGTTGCTGACCACTCTGGTCTTTTTGCACAATTGCTGGTTTATGCTGCAATTCTAGCGGCGTCATTATCGACTGCTAGTATGTTCTTAACATTATCAGCAAACATTATTTCTAGAGATCTACCAAGTGCCTTAGGTCTGAAGCTTGAAATTAAAAAGCAAATTAACCTTTCGCGAGCTATGACCGTTGTAATTGGTATTTGTGCAATTTTGTTTGCTCTTACAAGTGGTGAAGCTGTTGCCATTCTAGGAACTTTCGGGTGGGGCACATTAATGAGTGCAAGTTTCCCAGTCTTTATTATTGGTCTACTTTGGAAGGGTGCATCTTCTAAAGGTGTATTTGCTGGTCTTGCATCAGCGCTTGTAATGAATGTTGGTGCATTATTAATGAATCAATCTGGTTTTAAATGGCCAGGTGGTATGCCGTGGTATGTGAATGTTATTACATTAGCTATTGTCATTACAGTGATTGTGTCCCTTGCTACGAAAAAAGACGCAGAAGAAAAGCTTGAACCTAAGGTTGAGCTTGTCATAGACCTATAGAAAGTGGTGCATATATGAAAGTGTTAGGATTATGTGGTAGCCCTCGAGAAGGGAACACAGAATACTATGTTAGAAAAGTCTTAGACGACTTAACTGAATTAGGGCATCAATCTGAGTTCATTAAACTAAATCCACTTGAAGTTGAGCAGTGTCAAGGCTGTTATGGGTGTATTAAAAGAAAAAAAATGTGTTATTGAAGATGATTTTAATATGATTTTTAATGCCATGTCGGATGCAGACTGCATTATTGTTGGTTCGCCAGTTTATAATGGTTCTATTACACCGAGATTAAAAGCGGTTCTAGATAGAGCAGGATTTAGTGCAAGATGGGTCAATAATGACCTTAAAACTAAAAAGGGAAAGTATGATTGGGGCGAAATGGTATTCTCGAAAAAACTGTTTGCACCAATCACTGTAGCGCGAAAAACAGGTCAAACGTTCGCACTTGCTCAACTGGCATTATGGGCATCTGTGAATGATATGCTCATGGTTGGTTCCAATTACTGGACAGTTGGGACTGCGGGTACGTCTGGTCTCGTTAACGCATCTGAGGATGAAGAAGGCAATAGCATTATGAATCACCTTGTTGAAAATCTTCACTATGTGGGGGAAAGATTATATTAATGTTTATGTCGTAATAGGAGGCGGTCAACATATGTTGACTGCCTTTAAAAATTTGTCAGACTCCAAAAAAATTTCAAGTAGTAAAACCTATTCATCGAAATTATATTTATGCCTTTAAATGTAACAATATAATGCTATAATCGTCTCAATATCTAAAAAGGAGGCGTTACAAATGGCATACGACTACATTAACCAAATCCCAACGCCGGACGAGATCAAACAGATGATTCCGCTCCCCCAGGAGCTTCAAGATATGAAGACGAAGCGGGATCTTGAGATCTCTAAGGTCTTTAAGGGAGAAAGCAACAAGTTTATTCTAATTATTGGACCGTGCTCAGCACACGATGAAGATGCAGTTGTTGAATATGTAACTAGACTGGCTAAAATTCAAGAGGCAGTTGCAGACAAGTTGGTTTTAATTCCTAGAGTGTATACCAACAAACCTAGAACCACTGGTGAAGGGTACAAAGGTATGCTGCACCAACCAGTGCCAATGGATGAACCAATATTCTGAAGGGGATAAAAGCAATACGAAATATGCATATACGAATTATGCAGGAGACGGGTTTAACAGCAGCGGACGAAATGCTGTATCCAATGAATTATCCATACCTAGACGACGTGTTAAGCTACGTAGCTGTTGGTGCTAGATCTGTCGAAAATCAACAACATAGACTAGCTGTGAGTGGTATGGAAGTGCCTGCGGGTATGAAAAATCCGACGGGGGGTGACATGGGTGTAATGTTGAACTCAATAAAAGCCGCTCAAATATCGCATAGATTCATTTACAATGGCTTTGAGGTTCAGACATCTGGAAATTCATATGCCCACGGAATATTAAGAGGTGCAGTGAATCAGTATGGGCGTAATATACCGAATTATCATTATGAGGATCTTATGTTCCTTCAGAGAAAATATGCAGAACGTGGTCTGGATAATCAGGCAATAATTATTGACTCAAGTCATGCAAACTCCATGAAAAAGTATGAACAACAACCAAGAATTTGTATGGAAGTTATGCGTTCAAGAAACCATGACGAAGGCATAAAGAAAATGGTTAAAGGACTTATGATTGAAAGCTATATTGAAGAAGGTAAACAAGATGAATGCGGAATAGTGTTCGGTAAATCGATTACGGATGCCTGTTTGGGCTGGAGACAAACTGAAGAACTCATTTTTGAAATTGCTGAAAATGTATAAGTCTAAAATTGAAGTGTTAATCCAAAGAACGGTCTCAATCAGGTCGTTCTTTTTTTTATCAAAAAACAAACGAGGCCTTAATAGCTATTCAGCATTAAGACCAAGATTTAATCAGATTACAACACGATTAGAGGGGGTGGAGGAGTAAAGTTTGCCTTAAGCAATTTTTTACGATCGTGTTGTGTTCAGTTGTCATATAATTTATCTTTTTTCTCGATTTCTAACCAGTCGAAGACCCGTTCTGTGTCTAAAATTGTTGCGAATCTGTTGTAGGTACAATCGATTAGAAGTACTTTTACCTCTGCCATGGCCAGTTCAATTGCATTTTCAAATTTGTCTTCTATGAATAAATCACAGCCTAAAGCTTTTGCTTGTTCCGCTTTATGGTGTGAGCCTAAAAGGTAAAGAGGTGCAGCGGGCATATTGTGCGTTTTAAACCATTCAATTGAAACGGTCTTCATGCGCTCCTCACGAGCTGTAACATAGTATATATTATGAAATTTAGCCAGTTGGGTTAGGACTTTTGAAGCGTGATGACGTGGTGCCGCATTTCTGTGTATTGTTTCACCAAGTTCATCGTAAAATTCAAGGTACTCACTTCTCTTTATATTTAAAACGCGATGTATATCGTATTCAGTAACGTCTTCAGGTGTAACGTTTGTTTTGAACCATTTGTTTGCAGATTCAAGCCAGTAGTAAGGTTCAGTCATGGTTCCATCAATGTCCACACATATGTTTAATCTTTTCATGTTTCATCTCCTCTCTTCAACTACATTGTAGCTTGTTAATGTAAGTGGAGGATTATGAGTAAGTTAAGAAGCTGTTAAGTAGGTAAAGTATAATGAGAAAGTGTTGACAGTAAATGAACACACTAAAATTTGTAAGATTACTATTAAGGATTGACTACAAAAATAGTAGAGTATAAAATGGTAATAAAGTAAGGGATAAAACCTTAAAGGAAAGGGGCAGGGCCATGGGCGCAATCAGTGTTTATTCTTCAATAGGTTAATCACTCCGGATTATCAAATTGAAGAAGTTAATATTAATAATCCGGATCAATTCTGATTTGGAGGATATAATGAAAAACAATTTACTAAATGTAATAGATAAAAAGATAAATGTACTTTACACACTACTCTTTACGCAGGCTATCTCCCTAGTGGGAACAAGAATGACAACAATAGCTCTAGGTATTTGGCTGTACCAGAAAACAGGCAAAACCATGGATTTGCTTCTTATTCCATTGTTTAACGAGCTGCCATCGCTACTCTTTGGTCACATAATAGGGACCTTTGTTGATAGGCATGATAGAAAACAAGTGATGATTTTTTCAGACCTTGGTCAAGCAATGGGAACCTTATTGTTATTCATAAGTATTGGTTCGGGACAGTTTCATGTAGTGCATTTATATGTTGTTGTGTTTTTACAAGGCGTGTTTTCATCAGCCCAAGAGCCAGCAGCAGATTCTTCCGTGGCACTTCTAACAACACCAGACAACAGAACAAAGGTGAATGGGATTAAAGAACTTTCATTTCCTGCGGCGGGTATACTAGCACCTGTTTTAGCTGGTGTGATTTACGTTAACTTAGGCATTAAGGGTGTTATTGTTATTGATTTACTAACATTTCTAGTTGCAACACTTATTATGCTTATATTAAAATTGCCTAAACCAGAAGTTTCAAAAGAGGGTTTGGCCTACTCTGGTTCTTTTCTATCTGAACTTCGTGGTGGGTATGGCTTTATAAGAGGAAATAGAGGCCTATTTCTCTTGATTCTTTACATGGCTGTAGTTAACTTTGTACTAAATGGTCCACTAGAGCTTGTTATACCATATATACTTGAGATTACAGGCAGTGAACTTATACTATCAACTATGTTGTCTTTAATGAGCATAGCAACAGCTCTAACTGCTCTACTGATGTCGTTGATAAAGTTACCTAAAACAAAAATTCCGTTAATTTTATTTTCCATGTGTTTAACAGGTACAGGTCTGATACTGTTTGGAATGACTAGAAAGCCAGTTCTATTAGGCGCAGCCTTATTCCTATTAATGATGCCTTTGCCGCTTTTTAAATGTTGTGTTTAAGACAATTCTACAAGAAAAGGTGCCCTCAGATATTCAAGGACGTGTGTTTGCATCTGCATATCAAATGGCATATGGGATAGCGCCACTTTCATTTCTAATAGTAGGTCGCCTGGTTGATAACCTTGTTGAACCCCTTACAATAGCAGGCACGAATACTCTTATTGGAAGAGTCTTTGGTTCTGTGCCTGGAAGTGGAATGGGTCTTGTACTCACAGCATCAGGTCTTTTAATTCTGCTTGTAACATTTGTTTTTTTTCAGTTTTTAAAGACCTTTAGAACGATTGAATCTACTATGAAAAATTATAATTGAAAGATGGACAAACTGCTGACTAGTACTGAAAAGAATTGAAAGAGAACCCACTGTTTATATGGCAGTGGGTTCTGTTTGTTTTTGAGGTGTATTATCTCTATGTTTCATTATTCCGTTAAAGATGATTGTTGACAAAACTATAACTCCACCTGTAAGAACCTTAGGTCCAGGAGATTCGCCAGTAAATACTATGACCCAAACTGGATTTAGCATGGGTTCAATTAGGGTTATTAAAATGGCCTCTATTGCTGTGACATGTTTGACTGCGTTATTGTAGAGAATATATGAAACGCCGAGCTGGAATACACCTAATAACAACAAACACATAAATCCGAACAAATCGACTTTTGATTGCAGTATTGAGGGTAGGCAAACAAGAAATGTTAGGGTATTACCCATAAATGTAAACTGGACAGGAGAGGGGCTATAGTCAAGTTTAAGTAGAATAATGACCCCAGCTAAACAAATGCCACTGATGATTGCAAGCACGGACCCGAACACACTATGTGAGCCTAAGCTGTCTTGAAAGAACAAATATATTCCACCCATAGTAACAAACACACTAATCCAGTCGAGCTTAGTTACTCTTTCTTTTAGAAATATTCCTGCGAGAACTGCAACCCAGACAGGGGCAGTAAACTGCAGTAAAATTGCATTTGCAGCAGTTGTTAATTTATTTGCTGCAACATAAGAAATAATCATGACTGAGTAGACAAGCATTCCTGTTACCTGATATTTATTGGGTTTTGAGAGACGTTCCCTTTTACTAGTGGTTAAATAGATTAGCATAACAAGTCCTGCAATTCCACTTCTTGAGCCAGCTATGGCAAGCGGGGACATATCAACCCATTTAATGAGAAGTCCCCCTGTACTCCAAAGCAGCGCACAAAAAGCAATAGTTAGCATAGCTGTTGTTCTTGAATGTTTCATTTTGACCTCCAAATGTCCATTTGTTTTATGTATTATATACATTAAGTTTGAAGGAAAATCTAATGTGGTACAATATGAATAAATGTAATCTGTACTAGTACAGAAAGGAGGGTCTATGAAGCATATTAGAATTATGGAATATTTAGAGAAACTTCTCAAAAGTAATGAGTTAAAACAAGGTGAGAGATTGCCTTCCATCAGGACCTTGTCAGATGAATTTTCTTGTAGTAAATCCACAGTCTTAAGAGCCTATCAGGAGCTTGAAAATCAGCATAAAGTATATGCTATAAAGAAAAGTGGTTACTATAAGGTTGAACCTAACAGTAACTTAAAGAAGAGTATAAATAATACTATAGATTTTAGAACTGTGCTTCCTGATCAAAGTCTATTGCCATATAAAGAGTTTAGCCATTCAATGAGCCGTGCCATTGAGCTTTATAAAGATATTCTATTTAGCTATGGAGATGCCGCTGGTCTGGACCTCTTAAGAAATTCCATGTGTGAAAAGCTTATGGAAAGTAATGTGTACACTAAAGTGGAAAATATACATATCACATCGGGTGCACAGCAGGCAATCAACATTCTGTGTCTTATGAGGTTTCCTTCTGGAAAGACCTCTGTATTAATTGAACAACCGACATATTCTGTGATTTTAAGACTGCTTGAAAAATACAATATACCAACCGAAACGATTACAAGAACATGTAATGGTATTGATCTGGATGTTTTAGAAGAGAAGTTTAAAGCAGGTCATATAAAGTTTTACTATACTATGGGGAGACACCATAACCCATTAGGTGCAAGTCTTTCAGAACATCAAAAAAATGAAAATCGTTGATCTTGCGGGTAAATATGATGTATTTATAGTTGAGGACGATTACCTAGGGGACTTAACTGTCAAAAAAAGGGTGCCTTCCATTACATTATTACGATGTATCGGGGCGGGTTATATACGTAAAAAGTTTGTCTAAAACATTTATGCCTGGACTGCGTTTAGGTCTTGCTATATTACCAGATGATATAAAAGAAACGTTTTTGACACACAAAAGATTTGATGATTTAAACTCATCAGTTCTGACCCAGGCGGCTTTTCACCTATATTTAGAAAGTGGTATGTTCGAGAAACATATTATGAAGGTGAGGAAAGCATACGAGACGAAGTTAAGTCGTATTATAGGATACTTGAAAACGATCGAATGTGATAAGCTGAAAGTCTCAAATCCCGACACTGCATTTTTCATATGGTTGGAACTTGATAAGTCGATTAACTCAAATAAACTTACGAAGAAACTGGAAGACAAAGGTGTTCTTGTGACACCTGCAAAAGTGTTTTTTCTTAATGAAGACTCCATCATTAATGGTATACGGCTTTGTATTGCAAATACAAGCGATAAAGATATTATAAAAGGACTTGATATTATCAAAGCTTTAGTATTGTAACATTTCCTTTACGTAAATTATTTCCTTTTTGTGCTAGAATAATAAGAGTGGGTTTTTCATGGCATTTAGGGGTCAAAATAATATATACTATTAAAGAAGGCTGAGTATTAGCTGTGAACTAAGATTAAGATCTTGAAAGGGTTACATATAAATGGCTTACAAATTACGACGTGGTCAAGTGGTTAGATCACATACAGGTAAATCATATGTCGTTAAAGAGTTTCTCGGGTCTGGTGGACAAGGGGAAGTATATAAGGCACAAGCGAGTGGTTCTGACTATGCAGTGAAGTGGTATTTCCCACATTCGGCGACAGAAACACAACTTGAGCTTATTAAGAAACTTATTGCAATAGGACCACCAAATGACAAGTTTTTATGGCCATTAGAGCTTTTGTCAGATGACAGAATTAATGGCTTTGGTTATACAATGAGGCTTCGTGATAAAAATTACAAGGGCATTGTTGATCTAATGAAAAGAAAGATTGAACCAAGTTTTTACACATTGACTGTTTCAGCTATTCAGATGGTTGACAGTTTTGAAAAATTACATCGAAAAGGACTTTGTTATAGAGACATTTCTTTCGGTAATGTTTTTATGAACGATAAACTGGGAGACATTTTGATCTGTGACAATGATAATGTTACAAGTGAAAAACATGCAGACAAAAGCATACTTGGGACTCCAAGATTTATGGCACCAGAGATTGTTCGTGGTGACAGTCTTCCCAACGTACAGTCTGACCTATTTTCATTAAGTGTATTATTGTTTTATATGTTTATGGTGCATCATCCCCTGGAAGGAAAACAGGAAGCAAGTATTAAATGTTTTGACCTTCCAGCTATGAAGAAATTGTATGGGACACATCCAGTCTTTATATTTGATCCGATAAATTCTACAAATAGACCAGTGGTTGGAGTTCATGACAATGCAATTGTTTTTTGGGACCTGTATCCACAGTCATTCAAAGATGCTTTTACTAAGTCGTTCACAAAAGGTCTGTCTAAGTTTAGAGGCGCTAGACTGAGTGAAGCTGAATGGAAAGAGCACTTAATTGCACTGAAAAATTCCATTGTAAAATGTAATTGTGGTGCAGAAAATTTCTATGATATTACATTCATGAGATCGGGTAAATCTAAAACGTGTTGGGCATGTAATAAACTGTTGACGATTCCGCCACGTATTAAAATTGGTCAGGACATTGTCATTTTAAATGATCACACAAAGATCTTTGGTCATCATGTTGATAGACATAGGACGATCAACTTTAAAAACATCGTTGGTCAAGTCGTTAGAAATCCGAGTCAGCGAGAGCAAATTGGTCTTCGAAATTACTCAGATAAGCCATGGAAGGCGAAATTGAAGAACGGACGTGAAGTTAGCATTACACGTGGTTCAACAGTTGGACTAGACCGTGTTGATGAAATACATTTCGGTGACAGCGCAATTGGGTTTGTCAGGACATAAGGAGGATACATATGGATATCGTAAGACCTGGTGGGGAACTCGCCACTAGACCTCTTCATTTTATTTGGGTAGCAGACTGCTCAACATCAATGAAGAACAACGGTAAAATGGATGCACTAAATCAGGCGATTAGAAATGCCATACCTCATATGATAAGGGTAGCGGAAGAAAATCCGAATGCAGACGTTATGGTTCGAGCTATTTCTTTTGCATCTGGAGCAAAATGGCATGTTGAAGAGCCTAAACATATAGATGAGTTCAGGTGGAATGACCTTGAACCACATGGTGTTACGGACATGGGCAAGGCTTTCACATTACTGTCTGATGCTTTAAAAATGCCCCCTATGACAGACCGTGCATTACCACCAGTACTTGTTCTAATAACCGACGGACAACCAACTGATGATTACAAGAGTGCTCTAAAAGATCTATTAAAGCAGCCGTGGGGTAAAAAAGCTGTGCGTCTAGGCATTGGCATTGGTAAAGCGGCTAATGATAGAGTTTTAAAGGAATTTATTGATAATGAGGATATAAAAGTACTTCAAGCAGACAATGCAGAAGAACTTGTTGAATATATTAAGTGGGTATCTACAGTTGTTCTTAAGGCGGCATCGTCTCCTGCATCGCAAACGGAAGAAGCAGTAAGTCCTGCAAGTAATGTTATTATTCCTGAAATTCCAAGTGACTTCTGGGACGACATGGACGTAAGTGTTGAGGATGTATGGTAGTATGAAGACCTTTGATGTGGCATATTCAAGTGTCAGGGGAAACTTGCATGCAATTAGAGAATTACCGAATCAAGATGCTATTGATGTAAGACGCATTGACGATGTTCTTATTATTTCTTTAGCAGATGGTCACGGTAGTAGAACCTGTTTTCGAAGTGATATCGGGTCAAAAATGGCAGTAGAAGTTGCTAATGTCCTTGTTGCAGATAGACTTCTTAAATCGGATAAAAATCTTGCTGAAGTAGAGGAACACTCAAAGGAACTTTGCAGAAGTGTAGCTGGTCTATGGTCAAAAACTGTTCTGAATCATTTGGGAAAAAATGCATTTAAAGACGAGGAAGTAGACGAGCTGGATGAATCAAAGAAAAAGAGTTTAGGACGCAATGCTCTACTGGCATATGGTACAACACTTATGACTGTAATACTGTCAGAAAATAGAATTTTAGTAATGAATATTGGCGATGCAGAGCTTCTTGTGAAATTTAAAGACAGCGATGACATAAAAGTCTTAAATCAAAATAAGCGAATTGGTAACGAAACAGAGAGTTTAGCACTTCCCTTTGCACATCGTTACTATACTGTCAATGGATATGATTCAAGTGCAGTGGAGGCAATTCTTGCAGCAACTGACGGTTACCCAAACTCTTTTAAACAGGAAGAAGGGTATATGAAGGTTATAAACGACCTATTAGGTATTGCAAATTCGCATGGTATTGAAGCAATCCAAGATAACTTTGAAAACTGGCTTACTGATACGTCTCTAAATGGTAGTGGAGATGACATTACAGCTTGTTTTGTAACAAATATTGCGTAAATAGACAAAGCCCTTAAGAGAAAAAATCTTAAGGGCTTTTTGATTACGCTCTGATGTATTTTAATGTGTGTTTTATGTCTAAATGTTTTGCTGACTTAATATCATACTTGTGCATTGTGAACATGAACTCCATGATTCGTCCAGTGAACATTGTTATTAGTATAGTGCCAATTCCGAAGTCACCACCAAGTAAGACACCACATAGAAACACTGTACTCTCTATAAGGGTTTTCACAGATGCAAATCCCTTGTTGGTTTTCTTAACAACAGCCATAACAATGGACTCACGAGGGCCAATGCCAAGACCACATTTATAATAAAGTATAAGACCATAACAAAATAGAAAGAGTCCTGAAAAACACATCAACAGCTGCATGGAAAGTTCGTTAGGGGTTGAGACGACATGCAGCTGTTCCATGATGTGAACCATAAAACCAATGAGCGTCAAGTCAAGTACAGTAGCAATTCCTGGGTATATTTTGAATGCAATCATAATAAACAAAATGACCAGCCCAATGATTTGATTCGCCTGACCGAATGAGATGTGTGTTGCTTTACTGACACCCATTGCAAAGGTACTCCAGGGTTCATACCCAAGTCTGCTTTCAGCATAAACATAATTCCAATAGATACAATAAGAAATGACCCTAAAAGCTTTGATATTCTATTGACCAGATCTAATGTATGATCTTTATTCAGTTTTGAAAAGTTTAATCTCGTAGCAGGTTTTCCCATGTCCATACCACCTTTCTTATGGATAGAATACTCCTCTTGGTGACATGAGTAAAATGAATTATAATTATCATAAACATTAAAACTTCTCATGAACACTAATTATACTTTCAGTACAATTTTGAACGGAGGCGGCAATGCTTAAATATGAAATATTCAAGGACATACTTGAAACTAAGAATTTCACACGTACAGCTGAAAATATGAATTTGACGCAGTCTGCTGTCAGTCATGCTATGAAAAGTCTAGAAGAAGATATTGGATTTGACTTGTTTATACGAGGAAAGAAAGGTGTCAATATAACAAAAGCTGGTTATGAAATTAGAACTTATGTTGACTCAGTTATTACATCCCAAAGACGCCTTAACAATAAAGTGAATGCAATTAATGGCAAGGACACTGGTCATCTTAGAATAGCAAGTTTAGGGAGCACTTCTACAGTGGTTTTGCCTGAACTCATTTCAAGGTATAGCGGTTTGTATCCTGGGATAAACTTGAGTTTTAGAGAAGGTGGACTAGATGAAATGCGGGAGTGGCTAGAGGATGATCTTGTCGACATAATATTTCTTGTTGAGGAACTTATAACTTCAGAGATGTATGCAGAACCATGTTTTGAAGATGAAATCATGGCGCTGATTCCTAAAGACTATAACATGGGACATCTGGACTCTATAGCAATAAATACACTTGAAAAACATCCTTTCATTTTGTCCTATGCTCACCCTCATAAGTATATGCAAATACTATTTAAGAAAAATAAGGTTAAACCGAATATAAAGTATAGTTTTAGTTTGAACAATACTGTTATGGCAATGGTTGAAAAAGGACTAGGTATTTCAATGTTGCCAGACTCGGTAATGAATAATTATAGATACGATTTTGACATTGTTTCTTTTGATACACCAATTATTAGAAAAATATCCATCGTTACTAAAAAAGGGAATTCTACGAATCCTTTAATCAAGGCTTTTTTTTGAAGTGAATAGAAATCTAAATATATAATTTGATTAAAGCTGTGGTCAGAGTATAACAATGACTACAGCTTTTTTTTGTATAAAATACACACAAAAATATAACCGCTTAAATTATGGAAGTAATTTTATAAAAACCATGGAATTTTAACGTTAGAACTAATTTGTTGTGTTTGTAGATACATGCATTGTAAATACAGACTTCCAGTTATGCGCCAACTAAAAGTACAAAATTGTCTTGCAATTCAAAAATGAAAGCGCTATAATTTTTGTAATTAATAAAGTTTATTAATTAATTGATTTCCAGACTAAAACGGAAGTTAATAAGGAAATTTGTTAGGGAGAATATTATGAACGAAATGATTGGTCAACCACAGGTCTTAAAAAAATTAAATGTCGATCGAGTATACAAGCTAATATGTGAAAAAGGGCCAATATCTCAACCAAGTTTAGCGAAGTTAAGTGGATTGAGCCTGCCTACAATAGGTAAGCTCATTCGAGACCTCATAGAAAAGGACAAAATCAGTTGTACAGGAAAACGTAGCGCAGGAGCAGGAAGAAAAGCAAAAACCTATGTAGCCAACAAGAATTTAGGAAGTTGCATTGTTCTTTATTACTACAAGGGAATTTTCAAAGCCGCAATTTCAGACATTACTGGTGAAATTTACGAAAGAGACCAGTTTAAGTTTGAAAGTAGAACATGTTTTGAGGTCATTGACAGTCTACTTGAAATGATCACCAACCTCAGAAATAGAGCTAAAAGTGAAGTTCTTGCAGTGTGTATTGGGATTCCAGGTGTTGTACGAGAAGATGGAAGACTGACCAGTATCCCAAACATATCTTCACTTGAAGATGTAAACCTTGGAAAAATATTAAATTCTAGAATAGATATTAAAACTTACATTGAGAATGATGTAAACCTAACAACGGTTGGCTATTATCATTCGAATCTAAAGCACAGAGTTAAAGATTTGATTTACGTATATTTTGGCGTTGGTATAGGTAGTGGGCTAATACTGAATGGAAGACTACATAAAGGCGCAAACAGCTTTGCAGGTGAGTTAGGATATTTAGCCCTTGGAGCCGTAGGTGAAAATGATAACTACTCATACTCAGGAGGGTATTTGGAGTCAAATGTTAAGGATATGCGAAAAGATGAATCGCGAAACTCGTATCTTAATAGGGCAAATAGAATGAAGCTTAAACACTTGTTCGCAGTAACACTAACAAACAGTATAGCCTTAATTAACCCTGAAGTCATTGTGGTTTCGGGTGAATTTATAGACGAATCACTGCTTAATGAAATGACAGAAGAAATGTGGCGTTTGTTACCTCAAAGCTGTAGGCCAGAAATAATTCTAGACAGTAATTTGGACAATGGATTAAACGGAGCTATTAGTCTCTGTGTTTCTAACGTATCAACTGGTATAACACTTGTGGATGTTAAAGGTGTGTAGAGCACACCTCAATTATAGAAGGGTTGAAGGAGGAAAAAATGAAAAAGTTATTATCAATAGTGACACTAGTATTAATGATGGTATTTGCAATTACGGGCTGTAGTGTTCAAGTAGACGAGGAAACAACCTCTGAGAATGCACATGTAAGCTACGAAGGATTTGCCAAGGGGCCGAATGGTGAAGAGGCAGCGTCTGCTAATGATATTCACTTATCAGATGCAGAGTATAAAAGTATTCGTGATGGAAACTATAAGGCTGCCATGCTTTGGCAGGTGCAGGCGAATGGTATAACGCAATGACAGATGGTGCAATTTCAGAATTTGAACGTTTAGGTATTGAGGTTGTTGCTATTTCAGATGCTAACTTCGACGTGGCTAAGCAAACAACTGATATTGAAACATCACTTGCTCTTGATCCTAACATTATACTGACCCTACCCGTTGATCCAGTTTCAGGCACAAAAGCATACAAACCCGCTGTGGATGCAGGCATTAGTATTGTCTTTGCAGATAACGGAGTAAATGACTACAAGGCTGGTGAAGAGTACGTTTCAATTGTAACGGGTGACCATTATGGAATGGGACGCGCGGCAGCTGAACTTATGGCAACGGGTCTTAATGAAGAAGGTAAAATAGGATTCATCTACCATGATGCAGATTTCTTTGTAACAAATAACAGAGACAATGCATTTAAGAGTACGATTGAAAAGAATTATCCGAATATTGAAATAGTTGCAACGCAAGGTTTTACTGAAGAAGGTGCTACTGGTGATGTTGCTTCTTCAATGTTGACTCAACATCCAGATCTTGATGGCATTTACGTAGCTTGGGATGTTGCTGCGGAACCTGTTGTTGCAGAACTTAGAGCAGCTGGCCTAAATGATTCTATTGTTGTAACCCATGATCTTGGTGGTAACAACGATCTTGATATGGCATTGGGTGGAAATGTCTTTGGCAAGGTTGCAGATAAACCTTATCAAATAGGTGTGACAATGGCTCGACTAGCAGCTTATGACCTTCTTGACAAAGAGGCACCAGCATTTGTTCTCAGTGGAACAGTTAGAATGACAAAAGACAATATGTTAGAAGCTTGGATGGATTCATTGAATAAACAACCAGACTCAGCGGTTTTAGATGCTTTAAAGCAGTAGGTAGGATACTAAGTTTAGCTTCAAATAGTTATTAGGAAAAGGTAAAGGTGAACTATGGAAACTGCATTAACACGTGCACGAAAATTCGACTACAAGCGTTACATAGTATATATAAGCTTTTTGCTTGTGCTTTCAACTTTTTCGTTGTTGCTTCATGACAAAGGATTTTTATCATATAACAACATAATGAACATATTACGGCAAACTGCAATGATATCGGTTATGGCGATCGGTATGACGTTTACCATATCGGCTGGTGAGATTGATCTATCTATCGGTTCAATCGTAGCGCTTTCAGCTTTAGTATCGGCACTTGTTGTCAGTGCTTATGGAACAATACCAGCTGTATTTGCAGGCCTTGCAGTTGGCGCAGTGTGTGGTCTAAGTAACGGGATTATTGTTTCGCAGGTTCGTATTCCATCGTTTTTAGTAACACTGGGCACATCAACAATAATTGCTGGTTACGCAAGAATTATAACGAACTTACAAGCGGTTCCAATTACAAATCAGACATTTAATTATTTGTTTGGATCTGGCAATATCGGGTCAATTTCAACCTTGTTTGTCTGGACAATTGTTGTTATGTTAGGGTTTCATGTGCTGTTTCGGAAGACTTCATTTGGTCGGGATGTTCTTGCTGTTGGAGGGAATCGTTCAGCAGCAAGATTCTCAGGTGTAAAAAATCGAAAAAAATCCAAGTCGCCGTTATGACAATCAGTGCTATGTGCGCATCATTCGCTGGAATACTATACGCTGGTCGATTAAACGGTGCACGGTATACACTCGGTGAAGCCGATGTAATGTCAGTCATTGCTGCTGTTGTAATTGGTGGTACAGCATTTACTGGTGGTAAGGGTACAGTTGTTGGTGCTGTAATCGGTTCAATAGTAATTGGTATGTTGAATAATGGATTATTACTTATGGGACTCAGCGTTTCTGAGCAGATGATAGCAAGAGGGATAATAATTATACTTGCAGTGTCCCTCAGTCTTAGAAAAGCTAAGAATCAATAAGAAGACAGAAATAGGAGATCAAAATGTTTTTAGATGTTGTTAAACGTAGAAACGAAAAATTGATTGAAGCTTCGATTCAGTTGCATCAAGAAGGAAAAATTCCGGCTAATAGTTATGTGGTTGATATAGATACAGTGGAAGTTAACGCCGATATTTTAGCCAGAGAAGGAAAAAAAACACAATCTTAAAGTGTTTGCAATGATGAAACAAATTGGTAGAAATCCCGCTGTGCTAAATGCAATTAAGCGAAGTGGAATTGACGCGTGTGTCGCAGTAGATATGAATGATGCAAGGCCTATTCATGCAACAGGTTTAAAGGTAGGGCATCTTGGACATCTTGTTCAAGTGCCTCACCACGAAACCCAAGCTGGACTTAAGTTTAAACCAGATTACTGGACGGTGTTTAGCAAAGAAAAAGCAGAGGCGATTTCAAAGGCTTCAAGGGGGAATCATGAGCAAAAGATACTTGCTCGTATACACTCAGAAGGCGATGTGTTTTACAAGGGTCACGAAGGCGGGTTTAATGCCACATCTATCCTTGGTGTAAAAGAGATGATAGATAGGATGGAAAACATAAAGTTTTCTGGAATAACAACATTTCCAGCTCAATTGTTCAACTTAGAAAAAATGGCAATTGAATCTACACCTAATATGTCAACACTATGCAAAACAGCAGAAGTTCTAAGAAAAGCTGGTATGAAAGACTTAGAAATAAACGCTCCAGGTACAACCTCATCAATGATATTTGAACAGTTAGCTTCACACGGAATAACTCAAGTTGAGCCGGGAAATAGCTTAGCGGGAACAGTACCGATTGCAGCTTTTAGGGATATTGCTGAGGCGCCAGCAATGGTTTATGTATCTGAAGTCTCACATATTCATAATGGAAAACCATATTGTTATGGCGGAGGAATGTATATTGACCCGGTTTTCGAAGAGTACGATGTAAAGGCCTTTGTAGGTTCGACATTCGAGCAGGCGCTCAAGCAAAAAAATATCGTGCGACATTCCTGATCCATCAGCTATTGATTATTATGGGATTCTAAAACCAGAAGTAGAACATAAGGTGCATCAGGGGGACACTGTTGTATTTGGATTTAGAGCCCAAACCTTTGTGACTAGAGCATACATGGTTCCTGTATCAGGTATACATAAGGGCGCTCTGAAAGTAGAAGGAATTTATACAACTGATGGTAGACCTGTGGGGTGGCCTGAATGGTAAAAGGAAATGGGAGCGCTTATGCTCTTGAGGTGAAAGGCATTCATAAGTCATTCTTCTCAAATCACGTCTTGAAGGGCGTATCTCTAAAGATTAAACAAGGTGAAGTTCTGGGATTGATAGGTTCAAATGGAGCGGGTAAATCTACTCTTATGAAAATTGTAAACGGCGTCTACACACTGGACAAAGGGGAGATCTCACTTAACGGGCGTCCTGTTCAGTTTAAAGACGCTAACGATGCTAAGTCTAGCGGAATTGGTATGGTGTATCAAGAGTTCTCTTTAATTCCAACAATGACTGTGGCTCAAAATATTTACTTAGGATCTGAGCCAAAGAAAAAATGGACTGATAGACGATAAAGCTTGTGTACAGGGTGTTATGAACGCTTGTAAAGACTTTGGCGTTGATATTAATCCGAATGTACTGGTAGAAGACTTATCAATAGGCAACCAGCAGATAGTTGAAATTATAAAGGCGCTAATGAACAAACCAACGCTTTTGATTCTTGATGAACCCACAGCGTCCCTAACACATAAAGAGATTGATTTACTTTTTGCCTTCATGAATAGACTGCGTAAGCAAAATATTGCCATACTTCTAATATCACATCATATGCAGGAAATTATGCAAATATGTGATCGGGCAGTTGTTTTAAGAAATGGTCAGGTTGAGCTTGATAGTGACGTGAAAGAAACAAGTGTACCTGAACTAGTGGAAGCAATGATTGGTCGCAAACTAGCAAGTCATGAATTTCTTCCACCTAAGAATCCGATTGATAGAAGTCTGCCAATTTTAACAGTTAAAGATCTCTCATGGGCTAATAGGGTGACCAATGTTACATTCGATGTTTTTCCAGGAGAAGTTGTTGGATTAGCTGGGCTTTTAGGGAGTGGACGAACTGAAATACTGAAAAGTATTTATGGACTCTTAAAGCCCAAAAGTGGTCTTATCCATTTAGATGGAAAAGAGATAAAGTATGCCAAACCATGGGAGAGTATTGAACAAGGGCTCTTTTTAGTTCCTGAGAATAGAAGAGAAAGTGGCATAGTGGGCATACATACAATTGAAGAGAATATGCATATGTCAAACTGGCGAAATATGTCTAAGGGTATTTTCATCAATGAAAGTGCAACGGCTGAATCGGCTATAGACATGCAAAACAAGCTCAAGCTGAAATGCACTGGTATAGATCAACTTGTCGAAAGTTTATCTGGTGGAAACCAGCAAAAAGTTGTATTTGCAAAGAGTATGTTAACAAACCCTTCTGTTCTTTTATTAGATGAACCCACAGTTGGGATCGATATTGAAGCAAAGGGTGAAATTGCTAGTATTATCAGAAACATATCCAACCAAGGGAATGGCGTTATTATGGTAACCTCTGAGCTCGATGAAATGGAAAGACTTTGTGACAGGGTTTTGATACTGAAAGAAGGTAAAATTATCAATACTCTAAGTCGCGATAAAGGAGATTTAATAACAGAAAAAATTCTGTCAGAAGCCATTCAATGTGAATAATATTTTACACACTAAAGCACCAACATAAGAAATGTAGTTTTCATTATGTTGGTGCTTTTTTCATGTAAATATGAAGTCATAAGATTGGTATGTAAATATCTACACCAATGTAGTGTTCGTCATAGACATCATCATACCTAAATTTTTTTTCAATAAGTGTTATGTCCTCATTATCAAGTTGTTCGTTGTTTTCTATCAGCACATGTCTAAATATGAAGTCTAATGTTGTTTCGTATGTGTCTTCATTTCCTGTTGTACGGAATTTAAGGTACTTCTTTTTCGCAATGGTTTTGGTTTTTAACTGACCTGGTTGCTCTTTTAGACTGGTTACATCAAAGCCTCTAAAGTATGTGAAGTCTACGTTGTCAGGTAAGTGAGGGTCAATGTGACAATTATCTACAACACCTGTATCTATAGGATACTTCGTATTATGGTGTAGGGTAGACTCCCAAAATGGTGTAAGTTGTTCAATCATGTCGTAAACATCAACATAGTTTCTATTCTGATTCAGGGTAGTGTTTCTACTCATACCGACAAGAGTAATTTCATCTAGCTCAACAATATTATAGTTTGTGTCAAACACCTGACTAGTATCCATAGATTTAATTCCCCAGAATGTAAATGGTGGGAACAGCGCATCTTCGTAACGTTGCAAATGCTGTTTTAGATAATGACGTGGTGTCATGTTAAACGCTTTTCGAAATGACCTAGTAAATGCTGATTGAGAACTGTAGCCAGTATCTAGTGCAACAGCGAGCAAGTTTACTTTCTCTTTGCCTTTGACCCATTTGCTCATGCTTTCAGATAGTCTTCGTTTCAATATGTAATCCATAACTGAAGTTCCGACTATGCTTTTGAATAATCTGAAGTAATAAAACTCCGAGATGTATGCACGTTCACTCAATGTTTTTGGTGACAAGTGATCAAATAAATGGTCTTCGATATACTTAACTGATTCTTTTATACTTTCATAATGATTCATGACAGACTATCCCCCTAATTTTTAAATTTTGTGTATATAGATATTAATACTGGAATATAAATTTGGCAGGATCGGTACAGAAAATGCTGACAACAATTGTTACCCTTAAAAGTGTAAGCGGTTTCACTACTAATATAATATCATCAATATACCGTTTATAGCGTCTTAAAATTAGGATGGAGGTTATAAGAAATGAAAAAAGGTATTACATACGCTACTTGTTACTCTAATAGCTACGGGATTACTCGGGAATGCTTCGTTCGCAGATACAACAGACAGGCAATTTTTGATCGAAGAAGAGTTTGTATATGAGAGTGTACGAGATAACAACATGATCTACGATTCTGGTGAAAGAATACACTATGTATTTTTGCCTCCAAGTTACTACGACTCGGATAAAAGCTATCCTGTCATTTACTTCTTCCACGGCTATACTGAGACAGCAAACAGGTTAAATGGTCTTAAGGACCACATATATGACTCTATGGAAGTTGGAGACCTAGACGAATTTATATTGGTTAGTGTAAATGTCGAGAATGCTTTTGGAGGTAGTTTTATTGCTAACTCTGACCTTATTGGCAATTGGGAAGAAGCTGTTATTGATGAGCTAATCCCGTTTATAGAAGACGAGTATAGGATTCTCGATAATAAAGAGAGTAGAGGCATTATGGGATTCTCAATGGGAGGATATATCGCCGTTAAACTTGGATTTGAGTATCCTGATATGTTTAATGCTATATATAGTATTAGCCCAGGTCTACTACTTGAAGATGATCTTGGTTTAGCACTGGAATACTGGGACGATCATTTTCTAAAAGCCTATGGATATGCATTTTCAACAAGACCAGATGGCTGGCCGATTTACATGTATCCTACACTAGATGGTAGTGATGAAGATAATGTTGTTGTTGAAGAATGGATGAAGGGTTTTGGAAATTTGCGGTCAAAAGTCCATGCATATATAGAACAAACTTCAAAACTTAGAGGTATTGCCCTTGAAGTAGCAGAGAATGACTATTACAAATGGATATATAATGGTACAACAGGTTTAAGTTCGTTGCTAGACGAGAATGGTATTGAGCATACGCTTGAAATCACACAAAATAACCATTCCCTTACTAAGGTTACAGTGCTGGAAAATGCATTACCGTATTTAATTGAGAGACTTGTGAAATAAGACCATACAAGAAAAAAGAACATCTATTAGGTGTTCTTTTTTTTCTAGCATTTCTGATTCTAGCAAAACTGTTTCTTGTACAATGTTATTTCTGAGTAAATAAAGGCCTATGATATTTGGAATCACCAGAATGAAGGTTGTGAAATCTGCAAGCGTCCATATTGTAGTCAAATCAACAAATGAAGCAAGGAAAATGACAACAATGAAAAGATATCTAAACAATTTTTGTCCTATATGTCCCCACATAAAGTATGCACACTGTGAGCCGTAATAACTCCAGGCTATGATAGTGGTAAATGCAAAGAATAAAAGGCTCACAGTCATAGTAATTTGACCTATATAAAGTGGATCTTCAAATATTAGGTTAAGAAGTGCTTGTTCTTGTCCACTAGAAGTATAGACACCAGATATAATAACCAGTAGTCCGACCAAGGTGTTGATGATTAGAGTGTCAATTACAACTTCAAGGACGTGTACAAGACCTTGTTTGGCTGGTACCTTATTTGCTGCTGTTGCAGCGGCAATAGCAGCACTACCAAGTCCAGATTCATTAGAAAATATACCACGCCGAGTTCCGTGTTCTATCGCAACCTTTACTGCGTAACCTCCAGTTCCAGAAGCAAGCGCAGTTGTTTTAAATGCTGAGTTGAAAATAAGTGAGAATGCAGCTGGTATAAGATGCATTTGTCTAACCAACAGGTACAGACTCCCGAATATAAACAGTAGCATTATGATGGGCATAACTATAGAGGCAATTCGTGAAATGCTTTTTAACCCGCCTAGAGTTATAGCGCCAATTGAAATAGTGAGAACTACAGAGGTTATGATTAAAGGTGTGTCAAATGTGTAGGTGAATATTTCAATTACGCTATGAACTTGAGGAAACGTACCAATACCAAGCAGAATACCTAACATTGTAGACACAGCGAATATATTTGCTAGAAGTTTTGAGCCCGCGCCATCGCGTAAGTAAAACATTGGACCACCCGTGTAATGTCCCTCGCTGATCTTCACACGGTATCTCATAGAAAGGGTGGTTTCGCTGTATTTTAGTGTCATTCCAATAATTCCAACTATCCACATCCAGAATAAGGCGCCAGGGCCTCCTAGACGAATAGCCGTCAAGACACCAACAATGTTTCCGATGCCAAGTGTTGCTGATAGTGCAAGTGCAAGAGATGCTACTGGCGATATTGTTAAAGGTTGCGGTGGCTGTTTCATAGTGGAAATAAGATGTTTAATACTGTACAAGATATGTCTTTGTGGGAATCCTTTTAACTTGATGGTAAGAAGAATACCGAGCGCAAGGAAGGCTACAGGAAGTAAATATGTCCAAACTATGTTGTTAAACTGCTCAAGATGGGTGATTATCATATTCATGAGCACCTCCATATTCTACTAATTTAATTAAAAAAGCAGCTCCATCTCGATCGGGTAAACATTCAATTGTACCACCAAGTTTTTTGAACTTGATTATATACAATAGATAATCCTAAACCATTTTTTTTGCCCAAAGGGTTTGGTGGTGAAAAATGGTTCGAAAATATATTGACGTATCTCTTCTGAGATACCAATTCCAAAATCTTTGTAAATTAGGTGAATGGATTTTTTATTTCTAAATGCATCAATGTGAACAGGACATATGTCGTATGTACAGTCCTCATAGCCGTGTTCGCGTGTATTAGCGACCAAAGCCGTTATAATTTGCATAATTGTCTGTGGGTAGCTTTCAACGAAAATATTGGATTCGACTGATACTTTGAAATCAATATGATTGTTTTTACTGTCCGATGAAATAATGCTTACATACTGTTTCACGTATTCTCCTAAATCGAATACTGAGCTGGTAAGGTCATTTTCGTGAATTGATATTTCCTTGAACATATCAATTATATTTTTTGATTGATTTAAGCTTGAAGTTGTAATGCTAATAGCCTCGTTGAGCTTAAGTCTCATATCATCAGAAAGTTCAGTATCATTTTGAACTATGTACTCCATAAAACTTACGGAAGATAAGGCGTTGCCTAGTGGCGTATTTAAGCGATGAGAAACACCTCTTACAAGAGCGCTTGTAGATTCTTGTCTTTGGTCAAAAGAAGTTAGTATTCTTAATCTCATATCATCAAATCTAAGAGCCAACTTTCCAATTTCATTAGGGTTGTTTAGTAGCTCATCTTCAAGTGGAACAGTTAAAATGTCTTCTCCAGAACGTGATACAAACTCAGAGAATTTGATGATAGGTTGGGTAATTAAGTCAGCAAGGTTAATGGCTATGTATATACTGACTACCAAAGCGATTATTATGAGCATAATGAGTCGCGAAAAGAATAGAGCTCGATACTCTTCGAAAGAAATGAGATCATCTGTGATATTGAGTCGGTCATAGCTGGTTGCATAGTCATAAAAAGTTTGAATGTAATTTGTACTCATATTGAATAGTATTAAACTGATCATAGAAGTCACAAAAATTGAACTGAAAATAATCGCTATTATAACTTGTAATACCAACGATTGTCTCATTCTTTGAAACATACAACCACCTCCAAACCTTCATTTGTATTTTCATACCCGAAACCATTCCCAATCATGCAGTATCGTGATATAATAAAACCAAACATACGTTCGTGTTTCGCTTGGAGGTTTTAATATGGATCTAAGGAAAAAGATCGAAATCCTTGCGGAATCCGCAAAATATGACGTGTCCTGTTCATCGAGTGGTAGTGATAGAGCTGCTCAAAAGGGTATGTTAGGGAACACCGCATTACCGGGAATTTGCCATAGTTGGTCAGACGATGGCCGTTGCATTTCACTTCTGAAAATACTGCTGTCGAATGACTGTATGTATGATTGCGCATATTGTATAAACAGAAGCAGTAATGATTTTCCCCGAGCTTCATTTACACCAGATGAGCTTGCTGACATAACTATGAATTTCTATCGAAGAAACTACATCGAAGGCTTATTCCTGAGTTCAGCTGTTCTTAGAAGTCCAGACTATACTATGGAGCAGATGATCAAGCTTGTGAAAAGACTTAGACTTCAAGACCGATATAATGGTTACATTCATTTAAAGGCTATTCCTGGAGCAAATAATAGCCTTATTGAAGAAGCGGGAAAGTATGTAGACCGCATGAGCATAAACATGGAACTTCCAACTGCTGCTGGACTCAAACTTCTAGCGCCACAAAAAAAACAGGAACAAATCGTCGCTCCTATGCAGTTTATCAGGGACAGAATAGTTGAGAATCGTCATGATGGCCCATATTCTAAAAAATTGAAAAGTTTAAATAGAACAAAGGCGATTGGACAAAATCAAATTGTTAAATATCAACAGGGCACTGAACCATTTATTCCAGCTGGCCAAACGACTCAGCTAATGATTGGTGCAACAAATGATACAGATTTTTCTATCATTAGATTGTCTGAGGCTATGTATGACAGAATGCTGATGAAACGTGTATACTACTCAGCCTATGTCCCTGTGGTTAAGAACAATAGTCTGCTTCCTGCGAAGGTTGACACCCCTTTGTTACGGGAACATAGACTTTATCAGGCAGATTGGCTTCTTAGATTTTATGGTTTTAATGCCGCGGAATTACTAACAAAGGAACATCCTAACTTTGATCCACTTCTAGATCCGAAATGTAACTGGGCAATAAGGAATTTGCACTTGTTTCCAGTAGAAATAAATAAGGCGGACATAAGTTTTCTGTTAAGAGTCCCCGGTATTGGACCGACATCTGCTAAGCGAATAATTGAATCAAGAAAATTTGCATGGTTAAGCTTTGAAGACCTGAAGAAAATGGGTGTGGTTCTAAAACGTGCAAAGTACTTTATTTTATGTAAGGGAAAGTACTATGGTCAAGTAGACATGGAGCAGAGGAAAATACGAGATATTCTTGCTGGTGCAGATCCCGACTCTAAAAAGTTATGTCTAAATCAATTGTCTTTAAGTGACTTGTATCCGAAAGCATTTGAAGGAGTGAGATCATAATGAGCGTAATTTATTTATATGATGGTACTTTCGAAGGGCTTATAACTTCAGTGTATGATGGATTCTACTCAGAAACGAAACCGACAGCGATTATTGATTCTGAAAAATATATACCAACATTTTTTGATAAATCGGTCACAATATATACAGACCAAATTAAGGCTGGAAAAGTGATAGAGGCAATACGGAGTAAACTGGGGGAGGCTGTTCTTGAAACAGTTATGTACGCGTTTTTTCTCTGAAGACCCTAACGTTGGGACTATAATTTATCGCTTTGCTAAAGTTGCATTCAAATTAGGCCCTTCGTGCATTGAATACAGAGCACATGAAGACATTGGTCCCCTTCTTGATCTTTATCGAAAAGTATGTAGAGATTCGCATTTATTGCTTGGGTTAATCCGATTTGTAGAGCTAGATAATGGGATTTTGTACAGCCAATTTGAAGGGACTTATGATGTTCTTACAATACTTGGGTCTCATTTCTTTGGAAGACTAAGTGGTGAGAACTGGGTGCTTCATGACTTGAAAAGGTCTAAGGCGGTAATCTGTGATGGTGAATCGTGGATCATTAAAGACGTAACCGTGCCTGATAACATTACCTTGAACGATCGTGAACTCTTGTTCCAGAATCTATGGAAAACCTACTTCAAACATATCGCCATTCAGGAAAGAGTGAACCCTAAACTTCAAATGAATAACATGCCAAAGAAACACTGGAAATATCTAATTGAAATGAATGACTCTACAAATATGACAAGTCAAAAGAAACTGAACTGAAGACAACATGTATTTATGTTAGGGCAATTTGAGATATACTAAACATATCAAATAATAACTAAGGAAGTTGCCAATGAGACAATCAATGATAGATGGAGATGTGCAAAAAACACTGCTTAAACTATCGGGCCCAATGGTTCTTGGTATGTTAGGCTTAATTGTATTTAATCTTGTAGACACCTATTTTGTAAGTATGTTAGGAACCAATCAACTGGTTGCACTTTCTTTCACTTTTCCAGTAGTTCTTGTTGTAAATAGTATTGCGCTAGGTATTGGGCAAGGGACAGCGTCTGTAGTGTCAAGAGCAGCAGGAGCAAATGACAAAAGAAAACTTGTTAGATATGCAACTGAAAGCCTGACCCTGGGTGTATTAGTGGTGCTGTTTTTTGTCATACTAGGACTCATCACAATTGATCCACTGTTTAAGGCTATGGGTGCCAATGAAACTGTTATGCCATACATTAGAGACTATATGAAGGTTTGGTACTTAGGAATGGTTTTTGTTGTCATTCCAATGGTTGGCAATAACTCCATTCGTGCTCTGGGTGATACAAAGACACCAAGTCTTGTGATGTTAGTTGCAGCTGTGGCGAACTCAGTTCTTGATCCAATTTTTATATTTGGATGGGCCCAGTCCCAGCTATGGGAGTAAGAGGAGCGGCAATCGCCACTGTGCTCTCCCGTTGTATTACATTTAGTGTAGCTTTATACATTCTAATTGTTAGAGAAAAAATTGTCTCTATTGCTTATGTTGAATTTAGTGAACGAGTTAAAGCGTGGAAAGATATTTTGTACATCGGTGTACCAAATGCATTAACTAAGATGATCCAACCTTTAGGTATTGGTATAATAACAAAACTTCTTGCTACAGAAGGCTTGTTTGCTGTGGCAGGCTATGGTGTTGCGTCAAAAGTAGAGCGCTTTGCTCTTATATTCATAATGTCAATTTCAGTTGTTATGACACCCTTTGTAGGACAAAACTATGGCGCGGGCAAGCTAGACCGTGTTAGAGAAGGTGTGAAGTCAGCTATTAGAGTATCACTTTGGTCTAGTGTTGCTGTTTATATAGTGCTTTTGGTTTCATGTAGAACAATAGGTAACGTGTACAGTGAGGATCCAAAAGTTGTTGAGGCACTGGTATTCTATTTGAGAAGTGTTCCTCTGTTTTATGGAGCATACGGAATAATTCAGATTGTAATCTCTGTTCTAAATGCAATAAATAAACCGTTTCAAGCTGCGTTTATTAGTGTTTCATTAATGTTTTTGGTCTATATTCCACTTGCTACAGTAACCAAATCTATATGGGGATATCATGGAATATTTCTCTCACTTGCGATTTCCTACGTAATTGTAGCTATCGTAAGCTATTTTTTTGGATAAAAAGTATGATTGCCGATGTATAGAAAATATAATATAATGTATATAAGCATATGCGAAATGGGAAATAAATGAATGCGTGAAAGCGCATTTTTTTTAAAGGCATTTAATGTCGAAAAATGTCGCATTATGGAATTAAATTCTAAATGTTGTAAAAAGTGATTGTATCACGGAGGTTGAAATTGTATAATCCGATTGTAGGCATCTATGAGTTAAAACGGTTTTTCGGTCTTAGAGATCTTCCGAAATCAGATCATCGGATAGCACGAGTATTAAGATATTTCAACAATGACAATGAAGAAAAAAATGGTTGATGTGGATGTGACACCTGTTAAGTTTTGGGAGAATTTCTGGTGTTCCTATTCAGATTGTGTGTTTGTCGATTTGAACGACCACAAACATGGCCATACTTTATTCCTATCAACATCTATGGAAGAAGAGAACTTGTCACGTATGCGCATTGAGTTGAGCTACAGACTAAGAGTCTCAAATCCAATTAGGGTCGTTGAAAGTCAAATTACGGATACGAATAGCTATATGAAGAGCTCACTGGAAACACTCATTAATGATTCTGTAAGGTATGGGAGCCAAATGGACATTGATAGTGTTGAAGCGCAGCTAAGAAAGTCAATTGCGATTTCAAATTCAATTAGTGATATCTTCACAATGAGTGATCTTTCTATAAGGATTTCTTATGAGGAGAAGTCTTCCTTTGATGAGCAAAGATTGTTTGGAAGACATCTTAGTAACGATATGAATACGTTACTCGAAATTGCCAAAAATAGTGATCTGGAGGCAAATGAAGAAGAGAATTTGAAAAATCTAATTCTGAATGGCCCAGAATAGCGAGCCAATGGTATGGGTTGAGATCGAGGTGTTAAATTTGGGGAAAGAAATAAATACTGTAAGGTACTTAAGAGATAAGTATGAAATCATGCAGAAGTCTTTAATCATTCAAGGTATATCAAGACCTTATTTGAGTAATCTTGAGAATGGAAAAGTGGATATTTCACATGAAATGGCATATAGAATCTCTGAGCAGTTCAACGAAGTATTTTCAGATAAAGGCATTGATCTAAGACTTGATAAAGAAGATTTGATGAGCTCTAGGAGACTTATCAAAAAACTTGAATTGAATGATGAACTTCAGAGGTTTGAGAAGGTTAAAAACGTAGATTTAGAAGATGTAAAGATGTTGGAAGAGCGTTACCTGGTTGTTGAATCATCCTATGAATATGCTAGACTCAATAATTTACTTGGGAATTTCTATTACAATAGGAATGAGAAACGAAAAGCGATGAGGTATTTGGAAAAAGCATTTGACGCGTATTCTTCAAAAGAAAGTACTAGTGAAGTTCTATCAATAATTGCAAGATTGATATTAACCTATGTAGATCTAAACGAACTATCAAGAGCGAAAGCATATGATGATTACTTCTTTGATGTATTAGTTAATCAGGATGTTGAAATTGAAGAACGTTTGAAGTCTAAACTGTACTACAATTCGGCTCTTTTAAATAAAAAACTAGGTAATTATAATCTTGCATTAACAAGGCTTGATGTTTATGATGCATTTGCAACGAAAAGAGTTCAAAGACATGAGTATGCTGAAATACTACGTGCCAATATATATCTTGCACAACAAGAGTTTAACAAAGGAATAGAGTTGTTATCAAACTTGCTCAGTGATACATCGGATGGTCTTGTGAGAACCTATGGGTCAATAACTAAACTTGAGATCTTAGTAGAGCAAAATAGTAAAAATGAGTTTGAAGATCTTGTTCGTTCAGTTGGCTATTTTTTAAAGGATTCATGTTCTGAGTATCCTAAGTATGCATACTTTTGGATTACCATTATGATCTTGTCCGATAAGATTGCTGATGAAAAGTTTGTGCTTGATAATTTGACATATGTTGCTCAACTTGTTAAAAAATCTGGTAGAAATTCTGAAATGAAGTCTTATATTACTTTACTTAAGAAGTATACAGAAGTATCTCAAGAAGCTAAGAAAGTCTATTCCAATTTGATAGAGGCATACTTCATAGTGTGATTAATCTATATTAATACTTACTATGGAGGGTGAAAATGAAAAGAGTACTTGCAATTTTAATGACTTTAACAGTTTTAGCATCATCTGCTACTATGGCATTCGCTGATGAGAAAGTTAAGCCAGTTGATGATCGTTCTATCGGTATTATAATAATGATTGATCCACCATTTGAAGAATAAACTTTAAACTCGATTCGCTATATGTGAATCGAGTTTTTATTTTGGAAAAATCGAGTCATTTTACCAGATTCATCTTATTAGGGCCAGATTACTTTGTACAGATTATTGTGAAAGATGTAATGTTATTCCTCAGGGTAGTTCTAAAGTCCTGGTTTAATATGACGCTTGCTAGTATATTTTATACTGTTGATCTGTTACTATAAAATCATACAAGGAAAAAAAATATTTGATTGGAGCGCGTGTTATGGCTGAAATACAAAAAACTTAATGCAGATCATAAACTTGAGATACTGCTACATATATTGAACAATATAGACGATCAAGGTGTAATAAGTTTCGCTGAGGATAAATTTGAAGCTTATTTTAAAGAATATTCTCGTGCACTTGTTGAGAACTATCTAAATGCTCTAAACAATAAAAAAACACTGCAGTTTATGGTATATGGCGAACCAGGAATGATAAGTGAACATTTTATCAAGGTAACAAGTCCTGCCAAGTTATCTAGGGAGATTAAACTTCAAATTGATTTGTTAAAGGCAAAACAAAAAGACATAATTTTGGCAGTCAATGAGGAAAATATGCATCTAAAAAGTAGGCTTGAAAATCCTCATGAGGAAAAAGTCGAAACACCAGAAGTTGATGATGAAGATCGAAAGAAAATGAGTGAAGTCATCACTGAGACGCTAGAATATGGGAAAAAGCTAAAAAAAGCGTTAAAGAAAAATAAGAATCTAGAGATACTTGAAGGTGTTGTTAATGATACACAGGGGTATTTACAAACAGTTAAAATGATAAATGACAATTATGACGATGTGCAATCAACATTAATAGAGCCTATAATCAAGGAAAACAGGATGATGATGAGACGATTAACCCTGACAGCGACCCTTGCAATATTCTTTATATCAATAATCTCTGCTATGGTGCTAACGATATTTAGTTAAAATTTCTTAAAATAGCAATTTGGACGTTAAAATAGACATTTAAATGCTATAATTGTTTTATATTTAAACTAATTTCAGATATGGGGGAGACGCATGATTAAGATATTTGCAGACTCTACTTGTGATTTGTCACAAGAAGTGATTGATAAGTATGACATTGGCATAGCGCCATTGAGCATAAATATAGATGGAAAGACACATAAGGATAGAATTGATATAACACCAGATCAATTTTATGCCATTATTGATAAGCTGAAGAAATTGCCAACAACAGCAATGCCAGCGCCTACTGAGTTCCTTTCAATTATGGAAGAGGCTTATGAAAAAGGGTGCCGAGAGTTCCTTTGCATTACAATGTCGAGTGGAACAAGTGGATCATATCAATCAGCTGAAATTGCTAAAACCATGTTTCTTGAAGAACACACTGACAATGATGTGAAAGTGCATGTTGTTGACTCGCTGAGTATGAGTCATGGTAGTGGTTGGTTGATCCTTAAGAGTGCAATGCTTCGAGATAGAGGCATGAACTTTGAAGACCTTGTTGATTTTAACGAAGCATTCAAAAAACATGTTAAACATTTCTTGTCTGTAGATGACTTGGACAATCTTATTAGAAGTGGACGCCTTACAAATGCAAGTGCATTTATAGGAAAGCTTCTTAAAATAAAACCAATCATGTCAATGAGAGATGGTAAGGGTGCAATTGTTGCAAAAGAACGTGGTAGAAAAAAAAGTTATGACGCATTATGTTGAAGAGTTCAAGAAGCGTAATCATGCTGTAATGAATGATTTCATCATAATTGGATATACTTCAGACAAAAGTGTAGCCCTTAATCTGCAAAATAAACTTGTTGATGAAACGGGTTATAAAGGTGATATATACATTATGCAGATGGGTGTTTCTGTTGGAACACATGTTGGACTTGGCGGCTTGTCTATGTTCTTCATGGAAAAAGATAGAAAACATGACGGTCTCCTAGTCAATGAAATGAATAGTCTAATGAAAAAGAAAGACGAAGTTATGACAAGAATGGCTGAGTTAAATGATCAGTTTAATGAGCAAGTTAATAAACAACTTAAGAAATAGGTTTATATTAATATGTAAACATTCGCTATAAATAAAATGAAGCTGTTGCAAAA
>JDSF01000074.1_pt1 | contig 83087 bp, 114 predicted proteins | sample 199441 | NCBI WGS metagenome assembly JDSF01 (sample SAMN02592751, study PRJNA231836) | bioreactor metagenome | isolation source: continuous culture bioreactor denitrification-DNRA | place: Germany: Bremen
CAAAGACATGGACAAGACTTCAGCGCTTGCGATGGCTAAAGAGAGTGAGAAAATCCAGCAGTGGATTGAAGGAAAGACCATCGTCAAGGAGATTGTGGTTCCAGATAAGTTGGTGAACATTGTAGTTCGCTAGAATTATAAAGAGTCCAATACATGCAACAAGCGGGATTGCTCAAGGCAGCCCCGCTTGTTGTTTTATGCTAGAAATGCTTCGTTTTGAAAAGAATTACAATGCTCTATCCTGTGATTTTTTTTCACAACATAGCCCAGAGTAGTAATCGCTTGCTCTATCTTTTCCAGGGCAATGGTCTCTTCATCAAAGTTCAATTTTACCTTGCTCGAATTGAACAGTACCTGAACACTCTCCTTCTGTACGCCCTGCAAGGCTTTGGTTGCATTTTCAATTTTCAACAGGCAGGAAGGACAGGTTAATGTTTCCAACTGGATTGTAGCTTTTTTCATAGAATGAACTCCTTTCTTTGTTCTTATGTATTAAACATATATCTGTATGCATACTTTGTAATTGATTCAAATCAATTTTCAACGTACTCTTCGTAATCGGTACCGAAGTAGTCTCATACCATTGATGATTACAACCAAGATGCTTGCTTCATGAACCAGCATACCGATCGACATGTTCATCCACTCACTGAAAAACACACTTGCCAACAGGACAAGTACCACGCCTACAGCAATAGCAATATTCTGCCTCATGTTTGCAAGGATAGCCTTGCTCAATCCCAAGGCATGGGGCAGTCGGCTGAAATCGGAATTCATCAGGACGACATCAGAAGTTTCAATGGCAACATCCGTACCACTACCCATGGCAATCCCAATCTGCGCCAAAGCGAGGGAGGGACTATCATTCACCCCGTCCCCGACAAAGGCAACGATCCGTCCTTTCTCTTGCAATTTCTTGATATAGGCAGCCTTGTCCTCAGGCAGCATGTGCCCATAGGCCTCACTCAAGCCAAGCTGACGAGCGACCACATCCACTGTTCCCTGATTATCCCCTGAGAGAACCACAAGATGCTTCACCCCCCCCAGTTTCCTCAGCCTTTGTAGATGGCCCTTCACATTAGGACGTACTTGGTCACGAATACCAAACAAAGCTTGTATTTCCCCATCAACAGAGATCAGCACAAGGGAGTTCCCCTGTTGTTCGAATCGGGCAATATCTTGGCGAACTTGATCAGATATCTCTATCTGCTCCTCTTTCATCAGCACAACATTCCCGACCGCAACGCTGTGTCCGTCCACCTGTGCGACAATACCCCCCCACCTCGAGCGACATCTGTTTTCTCAACTGTATATGTTCCTGCAATACCAAGATGTTCAACTAGCGCATTTGCCAGAGGATGGTCAGACTCTTGCTCAACACTGACAAGATATGCTGCAGTTTTCTGTTCTTCGGATGTGTAGTATATGGCATCTGCAACACTCGGGTTCCCGGCGGTTAACGTTCCGGTCTTATCAAAGACGATAGTGTCCAACTTACTGAAATCGTTGATAACCTCACTGCCTTTAAGAAGGACCCCATGGCGCGCACCGTTACCGATACCTGCAACATTCGAGACAGGGACCCCGATTACCAAGGCACCAGGACAACCAAGAACCAGAATGGTGATTGCAAGTTCAATATCACGGGATATCAACCACACAAGGAAGGAGAGACCGAGCACAACCGGCGTGTAGTATAGGGAAAACTTGTCGATAAATCGCTGTGCCTCGGATTTTGAGTCCTGGGCTTCCTCCACCAATTCGATGATTCGTCCGAAGGTAGTATCCTCTCCAATGCGTTCAGCGATGATCTGGACGGTGCCATTTTCCAAGATGGTACCAGCAAACACATGAGAGTTCTTCTGCTTGCCTACAGGCACAGCCTCACCGGTAATGCTCGCCTCATTGATATATCCATCCCCAGACTGAACCATACCATCCACAGGTACTTTCGCACCGGTTTTTTTTACCAGCAGGATATCCCCTTCATCAACCTCATCAATTGCCACCTCGCTGAACGTCCCATCCTCCATCTGTTTCAAAGCACTCTCAGGAGCCATTTCAGTTAGGTTCTTGATGGCCGAACGGGTTTTCTGCAAGGTTCGTTGCTCAAGAAAAGCGCCAAAAAGGAAAAGAAACGTAACAATTGCTGACTCTTCAAAGTTTCTGATAACGAAAGCACCTGCTACAGCAATCGTTACCAATAGATCGATACTGACAACTTTCACCCGAAGTGCCTGATACGCCTGGATGGCTATCGGAGCTACACCCAGTACTGAGGCCAATGCGAGAGACCACATTGCCAGACGCTCATTATGAAACCCTAATTCACTGGTAAAACCAAGGATAATCAAAAGGGCACCAACCGCTGCAATATTGTTCTTTTTATTGAGGATGAATTTCTGCATTTATTGCTCCTTGCCTCTGATCACTCGCTCCAGTGATAGGCTTCATCGAGTTCTGACAACATCTGATACACTGCCTCATAACTTTCACAAACATCATCAGGAACTCGGTAATCCTGAGTAGAGCTTCTTAGTTGAGAAAAAAAACTCCTGCAACTCAGTTTTCTTTGTACCTGTTTGCTCCATTTCTATGTGCAGGTTCTCAAATATCCTGCGAACCTCATGAAATTCAGGGTGGTTAGCGCCGTGAACCCTATCTACAATAGGGACATATTGTTTCAGAATATTGAGATATTCTTTCTTTATTTGGGTGAATGATGTGTTATTTTCCATAGTTAATTCTCCTACATTACTTCTCGTTGTAGGAGTACTCTAGCAAAGATGGAAAGGATAATAATTGATTTGAATCAACTTTGAATGGATTCGTAGAGATATGTGGAATTATTACCTTCTTTTCAATTTCTTGTATAAAGAAAAGAATCGGTAGTTATAACTCAACAGAGAAATTGAGAATAATGGTGCTTTTCAGATTAGTTTCCCCCTCCCTTAGGGGACGAGAAAGCTGAGCCCGTAAAGAACAGAGCCGGTAGGTTCTTCTCAGTTGACTATTTGCCACATATTCAGCACAAAAACCACCATTAAATTGCCTGTCATCTTCTCTGACCATTTGATATAGCACTGAATTAATACCATCAGAGAGAGGGGAGTAGGTTATTGAGACGCTTCCCTTTCCACGGTGTTTTGCCTGAACGTACAATTCGGCGATAGGTACTTCCTTAAGGGATCTACGTTCACTGTCCTGAACTAGGACAAATTTTGCATCTGAGGGAAATGGGTCCTGCAATGAAATTGCTGCGATGAGTGGATGAGATAAAACCAAACAGGCTATGAAAAAAAAGATGCCAATGCGAATTGCTTGGCTATCCTTGGAAAGATTAGGGCATCGGTTCCACTGTCTCATAGCATACCTATCCAGAAAACTTATGTCAGTAGTAACGAGTATAAATGACATGTTCAGTACTATTACACATACTAAAAAAAATCCATCTATATCAATCCTATAGAATAGATTAGAGCACGAATATCTTATGACATACTATTCCTATCCGAGGACTTTTGCAAGGCCACCTTTGCTCGTTTCTCGATAGAGAGAAGGAAGCGCTTGCCCGGTCTCCATCATCACATCAATAACGCTATCAAAAGAGACTTTGTGACGACCATCACCAAGTAAAGCATAGGTACAATGATCAATGGAGCGCATGGTAGCGAGAGCATTTCGTTCTATGCATGGAATCTGGACGAGTCCCCTCATAGGGTCACAGGTAAGGCCGAGATGATGCTCCAGCCCCATCTCTGCAGCATACTCTATCTGGAAGATGGAACCACCTAGAAGTTGCGTGGCAGCCGCTCCGGCCATGGCACAGGCAACCCCTATCTCTCCTTGGCAACCAACCTCAGCACCACTGATTGATCCATTGGTCTTTACTACATTACCAATGATCCCAGCGGTGAGTAGCGCACGCAAGATACGGATCTTGGGAAACTTGTACTGCTTGGCCAAGTAGTACAGCACACCAGGGAGTACACCACAACTTCCACAGGTTGGAGCTGTGACAATCTTGCCACCACCAGCATTCTCCTCACTGACTGCAAGAGCATAGCTGATGGCGAACGCAGGATTTCCCATTGCCGCAGTGAACTCACCAGCCTTGGAGTTGAACTGGCTTGCCTTTCTTGGAAGCTTCAACCCTCCTGGAAGGACACCCTCGGCATTCACCCCACGCTCGATTGCATCATTCATCACGCTCCAGATTTCATCCATATAGGTAAGAATTTCGGAATCTTCAAACTGGAGAGCAAACTCCCATATCTGCATCCCTTCTTCTGCACAATAATCCAAGATTTGACGCATTTTGGAATATGCTTTGGGATATACTTCTGCCGCCTGATCGGCTTTCTCGCCTTCCAGAACAATTTTCCCTCCTCCAACACTATAGTAGGTGTTCTCATAGATGGCTTCACCTGTATCGGAAAGAGAGCGGATGGTAAGTGCATTTGGGTGGAAGGGTTTCTCAATTTCTGGGTACCAGACAATCTCGACATCTTTTCCCGCGAAGGAAAAAAAACCTCTCGCAAGGCTTTATCGGTCAAATGTCCCTTCCCGGTAGCAGCCAAACTTCCGTACAAATCAGCTTCAAACCGCTGACAATCGGCATGAAGGGAGAGGAAGTGTTGTGCCGCAGAGCGCGGGCCCATGGTATGGCTACTCGAGGGGCCATACCCGATTCTATAGAGTTCACGCAAGGATTCCATGTCCAAACTCTATCGGTTTATATCAAAAATGGGAAGCTCTTTTACCAAGGAGGCGCTTTTGAGAGACTACTCAGATATTCACCCTTCTTAAGATCGACATAGAGTGAAAGACAAAGGGAGTCTTCCCTATTGAGAAATCGCTGTAATCCACCCTCCAGTTCCAAGGAACGTGCTTCGCCCCATCTATTCCAAAAAAGGCTCCTGGCTTAGGCGCTCAGGAACCCAGTAGCCGGAAGGAAAATCCTTTACGATCACCTCAAGCTTTTCATAGTGCTGTAAATTTGGGGGTACCCTTCTCCATTAAGCAGAGAAACCACCAAGGCATTCCCATCGATCAGGGAAGCATCCCCTACCTCATCAGCTAGGTAGGCAGCGTTGATATGCTCCACAGCCTCAGGATTGAACTGATAGGAATCAAGAAGGAGCTTAGCAAGTTCTCCTTGTTCCTGGGTAAGCATTACAGACGTATTTCCCCCTGGGTGATAAAAGCCACCATAGGGATATAGGTAGGAGAGTGGATACGCACAGAAGACGGTCAGAGAATCCCTCGGGACGGTAAGCGTGACACTTTTCTGCCCTTCTGTGAGATGAATGGTATTCCAATCCCCTTCCCCATTGGTGTAGACCAAGGTATGCCAGAGAGGACGATGAGAGGCCTCCCCCCCAAGGATGGGTCTCCTGCAAAGAGACGGTAATACGTTGTTCGTGTAAAAAATTTGCCTCACACCCAATACAAAGAAAGAGCATGAGGCAACAAACTACTGCTCTCACACCTGGTAAGAACTATAAGAGGGCTTCTTGCTTCAGCTGCATCCGATATTGCTCTCTCCAAGAGATAAAGAGAAACTTCACTTCTTCACTTTTATAATCGGCATAGGTCCAGGGAAAGCTCTGGAACTGTTTGTTTGAATACAGCAAGGTGAGTTCAGCATAGATGCCATCAGATAAAGGAATTCGGTGGGCACGATTTTTGGTAGTGGCAAGAACGAGGTTGGCCATGCTCAACAATCCGGGATCCAGGTTAACCATCCTTCCTCCATGCTCTGAGAACTCCGCCTCCAAAGCATTGGTTTCTCGTTTAATCGTAGATAATCTAGAAGGATCGATGAGATGGGCAAAGCTCAGATAAAACCGCAAAGGTTTTCCTCCCATCTCATCATCATAGTAGTCGGTATAGGTGAAGGTTTTGGGCTCTGTACTGTCAAAAAGAGGACCGTAGCGCACAATAAGGTGTTCCTTCACAAGAGGAATCATCTCCTGCTGTGAGACCAACACCCCCATCACCAATCGATGGGGCAGGAATCCCTGCTCCCTACCCATGTCAGAGTGTGCTGGAGTAGGTCCCCAGGACCCGAATCGAGTGGCAAATGCCACCAAGCTCTTCAAGTGCAACCTTGAATGCACCTGCCTCTCCAAGTTCCGTCTCCACGAAGAAGGAGTACTCCCATGGCTTTCCTGGAATAGGACGGCTTTCCAGTTTCTTCATATTCAAACCATGCTTGGTAAGGACCAAGAGGGCTTGGAAGAGAGACCCTGGGCGATCGGGAACAGTGAACCGCAAGGAAGCCCGGTTGACCTGGCTGGCAGAGCGGAACACACTGCTTCGCTCTTCACGGCAGATAATGTAGAACCGTGTGTAGTTGCTGGAGTTGCTTTCGATAGCCTCATCAAGCACTTCAAGGCCATGCACCTTGGCAGCAGGAAGGCCGGCAATGGCTGCTTTGTGGATATCACCACACTCTTTCACATAGGCAACTGCACCAGCAGTATCAAAGAAGGGAATCGCCTTGGCATGGGCCATCTTTTTTGCTAGATAATCGGTACACTGGGCGAGTCCCTGCGGGTGAGAGTAGATTTCCTTGATATCTTCCTTCTTTGCACCTTGCAGTGCAATGAGGTTGTGGATGATCCTGATCTGTTGCTCTCCTACAACCTCGATACCTGGGTGTCTATCCAGAAGATCAAGATTCTCATACAGAGAACCACCCAAGGTATTCTCCATAGGAATCATGCCATAGGCGGCTTTACCCTCCATGACTGCTTCAAAAACATCTGCAAAATCAGTACAAGGAAGCACCTTGGTACTCTCATCAAATGCCCGCTGGATTGCAAGTTCGCTATAGGCCCCACGCTCCCCTTGGAATGCAACCACCAACTGGTCCTTCTCGAGCACCTGTTCCTTCTCATTGGAAACCGTAATTGAAGAAAGGCGGGGAATACGTTCCAATGACTTACCTACAACCGAGCTCAATGCCTGGATGTCACGCATCAATTTCTCGAACTGGGAAGGATAGAGGGATTGAGGGCCATCACTGAACGCTTTTTTTTCAGGATGGTTGTGTACCTCAACAATCAAGCCGGAGGCACCACTAGCGACCAATGCGAGGCTCATTGGGGAAACCATGTCCCGAACTCCTGTTGCGTGGCTTGGGTCGCCAATGACCGGTAAATGGGTCATTCTCTGCACCATGGGTATCGCTGAGATATCGAGGGTATTCCTTGTTGCCCGCTCATAGGTACGAATTCCTCGCTCGCACAGCACTACCTGATCGGTACCACTGCTCATCAGGTATTCGGCGGCCATCAGCCACTCCTCAATGGTGGCGCAAAGTCCTCGTTTGAGGAGAACCGGCATACCTGTCCTACCTACGGCCTTAAGCAATTCAAAATTCTGCATGTTCCTTGCACCAACCTGGAACATGTCTATATACTTTGCCATCATCGGTGCATCTGAAGGATTCACTATTTCACTGGTGATCGGCATCCCAAACTTTTCACCGGCTTCCTTGAGATACTGAAGGCCTTCCTCTCCCAAACCCTGGAATGCATAAGGGCTGGTTCGAGCTTGAATGCGCCTCCCCTGAGAATGACCGCACCTGCTTCTCGTACTGACTCAGCAATGCTCATGATCTGCTCACGTGACTCTACTGCACAGGGACCAGCAAATATGGCGATACGGTTACCACCGATCTTCACCTTGCCAACAGACACAATGGTGTCTTCTTTCTTCAGCTCTCGTGAAGCAAGTTTATAGGGTTTGCTGATGGGGACCACACTGGCCACTCCTTCAAGCATTTCCACTTCCCTGATATCAACGGTACTCTGGCCCACCGCACCAAAGACAGTCTCTTCCTGTCCAATGATTTCTTTGACGGTGTAGCCCTTTTCAACAAGGAAAGATCTAATTGCTTCCCTCTGAGTGTCCCCAATGTTTTTTTTGCAGTACGATTATCATGAAAATACGCTAGAGTGTAATAGTAAAAAGGTCAAGTAATCATTGCCTTATTTGCCTTTCCATGCTAGGAGAATGACCATGAACGATGCATATTGGGATTCAGTGTTCAATCTGTTTAAGCAAGCAATCGAAAAAAGAAGGTGGTATCCTGCCATCAGTTTCGGTTATTGCAGAGAGGGAGAATAATCCATTTCGAGTACTTATTGCTACCATAATTTCCTTGAGAACCAAGGATGAGGTTACCCTAGATGCAAGCACAAGACTCTTCGCACTCGCCAAGGACCCAGAGAGTATGCTGGAGCTTGGTGAAGAGGAAATCCAGAAGGCAATCTATCCATCAGGATTCTATAAAACCAAAGCAAGGAACATCAAAACCATCAGCAAAATACTCCTGGAGCAATATGGAGGATTTGTCCCAAACGACCAAGCATTATTGCTCTCCCTCCCTGGGGTCGGGATTAAAACCGCAAACCTCACCCTCAACCTGGGCTTCCAGGTTGAAGCCATCTGCGTAGATTGTCATGTCCATCAGATCGCCAATCGTATGGGATGGGTGGAGACAAAAAAAACCCCAGAGCAGACAGAGAAAGACCTTATGGCATTATGCCAAGAAGGTTCTGGATTCCTCTCAATGAACTATTAGTGCGATACGGACAGTTGATATGTACTCCGATCAGCCCATTCTGTAGCAAATGTCCTAAGGCGGAGCAATGCCCGAAAATCGGTGTGAAGCGTAGTCGTTAGAACACTTCCCTGACAATCTTGGCTACCCTGTCTGCCTTTCCAAGGGTATAGAAATGCACACCGGGGACATCATGGGCGATCAAATCTTTTGCCTGCTTGATACACCAATATTCACCAATCTCCCTGATTTCAGCGAGCTTTTTTTGCACCATTCAATAGAGAAACAAGCTCATCGGGGAAATCGACGTGGAACGTCTGGGGAATGGTGGCAAGATCCCGCTTGCTTCCAATGGGTTTGATACCGGGAATGATGGGCACCGTAATGCCTTCCTTTCTGCAAGCATCAACAAAGCGGTAGTACACACTATTGTCGAAGAACATCTGGGTGACAATATACTGGGCCCCACTATCCACCTTCTTCTTCAACATCTGGATGTCATAGCTAAGGTTTGGAGCCTCGCCATGCTTCTCTGGGTACCCGGCAACACCGGTGCAAAAATGGGTTTTCTGAGCATTCTGGAGTTGTTCATCCAGATAAAGCCCCTCATTAAGACGGGCAATCTGGGTAACCAGATCACTTGAGTGGTCATACCCGCCTTTTACCGGCATGAATCGCTTCACCCCATTTGGAGGATCTCCCTCAGTGCAAGGATATTCTCGATTCCCAGGAAATTTAGCTCTACCAAGGCATCCTCAAGCTGGTCAGCGTCCATTCCCCCGCAGATCAGATGTGCTACTACAGGAATTTCAAAGGTGTATTGGATCAAAGCTGAGAGGGCGACAGTCCCAGGACGCTTGTGCACGGTACGCCGCTCCAAGAGTCCATCTTCCCTTTCCACGTAGACCACTTCCTGCTGGTGGTTGGTCACATTGATGTAGGCTGGGTCAAATTCACTAAGTGTGCGAACAGATTCCAGAAGGGTTTGGACATCTCCGCCCTTCAAGGGTGGGACCAGTTCAAACGTAAATAGGGGTTTCTTTGCCTCGTTGAGGATATCGATTACTTGCATGGCTTCAGTATTCCATACCACTGAGGAGTGTGGCAAGCATCTGCCTGTGTATACTTTTCCGCTCTGCGTAAAGAGAAAGCTGTTCTTCACTGACATGCTTGAGGGCAAAATAACGAAGATTCTCCCCTCCGATTAACATTCCGCATACAGAGGAGGGAGGATCCATGGCAAAACTCTCAGTAAGCTTCACACCAATTCTATTGGTTGCATCAAGCAAGCTGAAGAGGGTTCCCTTTTCACTATGGTCGTTCCAGGAGGGATATCCTGGGGCAGGGCGAAGGTAGGAAGGCAATTGCTCTCCCCACATGGATACAATCAACTGTTGTGCTTTCTCTGCGAGTGCTTCAGCAAGCCGGTCCGCAAGGAGCTTAATAGAGAGGTGCCGCATGGTTTCACCCTGCTCCTCCAACTCCTTGAGATAGGGTGCCAGGAAGAGCGAACTGGTTGTAACAAACAATCCGACAGTGTCCTCCTTTGCAATCATATCAGCAATACAGAGACCGCTGTTCTCATCACGCAGGAAGTAGAAGGTCTTTTCACCCACCTGTACCGCCAATCGGTCGCTCTTGGCAGGAAACACCCCATAGACAATCTTACATCCACTTTCGAAGAGAAGTCGGATTTTCTCCTCATCCAGAAGCGCTTTCGCTTGTTTAATGAGTCTTACGCCCTCTTCGCTGGAAGGAGGAACCTTCCATGCAGCACAGTACATATTCCAATTGATGAGATCGAGTAAATCAGAGAGTGGGATATTGGTGATGGTATCCATCCCATAGGCTTTTGCCTTTGTTCCCACACTCTTTTGTTCACTGGTTTCCAGCGAGGAAGCATATCGAAGAGAGGAGGAATCTTCCTTCACTTCTTTTGCATCCTGATGATCTTCCCTGAGTTGACGATAGCGCTCTGTAACCTCATGGAAAAAAAGTGAGGCGATTAGGACCCACCACCTCGTTTGCTGCCAAGGCCATGGCAGAGGCATCCTTTGTCTGAATGACAGGATTCGAGTAGCGTACCGAAAGCTTCACAGCGGTATGCAGTTCACTCGTTGTTGCCCCTCCCACAAAGATGGGAATGGAGGAACCTCGTTCCTCAAAGAGGGAGATGACTCCCTCCATCTCCTTCAAAGAAGGTGTGATCAAACCACTAAGGCCTACGATGTCTGCCTGGTAATTGATAGCTGCATCATAAATCGCCTGGGAGTGGACCATCACCCCGAGGTCAATGACTTCAAAGCCATTGCATTTGAGGATGAGAGCAACAATATTCTTGCCAATATCATGTACATCACCCTTGACCGTGGCAAGCACAGCAAGCTTCTTTTGATTCCCTTTTTCGTGCAAGTTCTTCTCTAAATATGCAGTAATACGTGGCTGGAGGATATCAACAGCGATTTTCATCGTCCTCGCACTTCGAACCACCTGTGGAAGGAAAAGTTTCCCTTTCCCAAATAATCGGCCAACTTCCTTCATACCATCCATCAATGGGCCTTCCACCAAGAAAAGAGGATTTTCTTCCGCTACCGCCTCCAGATCTTTGGCGAGAAAGGTATGGTCCCCAGATACCACGGCATCATAGAGACGATCAGAAGCGCTTCTCTCAGTACGAGGGGCAACCTTCTTCTTTGGCGAATCCTCGCTCTGCATCGCCAAGGCCAGATTGATGAGCTCAGCCCTGATATCTGCCAAATCCCCCCCTTCTGCCATCAAGGCATGCTCGATGGTGGTACGGACATCCTTGTTCAATGTTTGAACATCAATAAGGCTTGCAGGATTGATGATTGCCATATCCAGGTCCGCCAACTCCAATAAGAGGGCATGCATAGCAGAACGGAGGGCATCATTGCCACGGAAGGAGAAGGAGAGATTACTCACCCCTCCACTGGTATGACAACGAGGATAGAGACGCTTGAGTTCACGGGTGGCAAGTATAAAATCACGGGCATAGGTATCATGCTCCTCGATACCGGTAGCAATAGAAAGGACATTGGCATCAAAGATAATATCCTCATCCCTAATTCCTGCCTGCCCAAGCAGAGCATAGCTTCTTTTTGCTATAGCGATCTTACGCTCATAGGTAGCGGCTTGTCCTTCCTCATCAAACAACATGACTACCATGGCATGGCCATAGCGGGCAATTTGCTTGGCGTGCGAAATGAAGCTTTCCTCCCCCCCTCTTTCAAACTGATCGAGTTGACAATTCCCCGTCCTTGGACCTCTCCCAACGCGGAGGAAATAACTTCCCAATCTGAGGAGTCAATCATAATAGCAGCCTTTGCAACTGAGGGATCACTTGCTATGTGACGCAGAAAGTTCGTCATACTTCGCTTTGCATCAAGCATGGATGCATCCATGCAGAGATCCAAGACAGAAGAGCCGTGGGCTACTTGTTCACGGGCAATCTGCAAGGCCTCTTCCCACTTTTCTTCCTTGATCAGGCGGGCAAACTTTCTCGAGCCGGCCACATTGGTTCGCTCTCCAACCAGAAGCAGTTCCCCCTCTTTCTCCTTCACAAAATCCATCCCGCTCAAAGAGAGAGAAGAAGCAATTGCGGGAGGGGTCCTTACCACTGCCTGTGCTGATACATCCTTCAATGCTTTGATGTGAAAGGGGGGGGTGGTACCACAACAACCACCGAGAATGTTCAGATACCCTTTTTGCAGGGCAGGAGCAAGATCATTTGCCATCTGCTGTGCCTGCAGTTGATAATTTCCTTCCTTATCCGGGAAACCCGCATTGGGATGTGCGCTTACATAGAATGGGCAGATCCCAGAGAGCTTCTCGATAAGGGGAAGCATCTCATTCGGCCCGGTGGAACAGTTGAGTCCAAGGCTGAATAGCGGAAAAGGTGCAAGGCTAGCTACAAAAGCCTCCAGGGTCTGACCACTGAGAGTTCTCCCACTCTGGTCACTGAAGGTTACACTCACCATCAGGGGAATCTTCCTCTGCTGTACTTCCATCTCTTCCAGGCATGCAATAATGGCACTTTTGGCAACCAGGGTATCAAAGACCGTCTCGATGAGGAGGAGGTCTACCCCTCCTATCAATAATGCACGTACTTGTTCACGGTACATCTTTAGAAAGGAGGAAAAGTCTTTCTGTCTGTATGCAGGATCTTCCACCTTCTCAGAGAAGGATAGGGACCGGTTGGTAGGACCAAGAACCCCGGCAACAAAGGCATACCCGTCATGGGTCGCTTCAAAGTCTGCCGCTGCCTCACGAGCAATTTCACACGCTGCCAAATTGATAGGTTCTACTTCTCCTGAAAGACCATATTCTGCAAGGTTGAATGCATTCGCGCAGAAGGTATTGGTTTCGATTATATCAGCACCAGAGGATAAGTACTCCTGATGAATCTGGTAAATGACATCACCCCTGCTGAGGTTGAGTAGCTCATTGCAGCCAGGAGCAGAAATATCTTCCAAGGTATAATCCTCAGCCTGTAACCCCTGCTTTTGGATCATGGTACCCATAGCCCCATCAAGGAGCACGATTCTCTTTTCAAGCAACACCTGCAAGTAATCACTTCTATTCATATCAGGTACCTACCTCCAAATGACCACCCACGGCCAATGTATCTTCAAATACTACCACAGCGGAGAGGACTTCTTCCTGCTTTGTGAGCGCTTCACACACCTCTCTTACATCCTCTTTTCTGGAGACACGATTACAATATGCAGTCGCATAGGCATCCGCAAGAGCAGCATCACTGCAAGCAACCATAACGGCATCAGCCTTACCGAAACTCATTGAGTGCCCAATCTTTCCTGAGCTGGTACAGATTCCCATCGGGCCATATGAAGGATCAACAATGATGGAAAGCTTCCCTGAAAGAGAACTTGTTGGTGCAAAAAAGTTGCACAGAGAGAGGTTTTAGGACATCAATATATAAATCACCACCATTCTCAACAACAATCTCCGAGAGACCAAACTGTTCTTTAAGATGCCTTCCAAGGCGCTCGGCAATTGCTCCCGCAACACTGGAAAAAAAAGGGCCAGTCCCTGAACGCACTCCGGCATCGAACATACTCTTTAAAAGAGCAGACAAGGCTTCCTTTGGTTGCAAGGGAATCAAACTGGTAAACAACTGGGGATCCCATAGTCGAGAAGTTCCTGTCTCAGTCGTCTCAACAGGGTAGCCGTTTCCGTCTGTAAGGCACTTCTATCGACTTGTCCTTGGAACCCAACCCAAACATCACTCTCCCTACAGAAAGGGAGAGAGAAGAGAAACGGGCAGCTCCCATACTCTGACGATAGGCCCTTCTCTGATACACCTCTATGCCTCCCGTTCGTGGGACACCTCAAAGAGCCTCATCGGACAGGCGTGGACACAGAGTCCACAAACGACACAGTGTGATACATCAAATTGTAATTTTGCTTCAGAATCCATCCATAAGGCACCCGAGGAACAGACCGCCGTACAAGCTCCGCAGTCAATGCATCCATCCTGGTTGAAGAGTAACTCCTTAACCATTTCTGAGACTATGACACCAATCTCACCGAGATATACAACACTTGCATCCAAGTCAGGCTCGGTTCCACTCAGTTCAACAATGAGCTTCCCTCCACGACCACTGGCAACATCAGCGTTGAGGATATTGATGTCCACATCGTAGGAGCGGGCAAGCTTGCTTACAATGGGTTGCTCCACCAAGGTGGGGGGAGAATCTTAATGCATATCGCTTTTTCATTTCTCACCTCCTTCGCGAGGAACCAATGGCTTCACAAAACTGTCAGTAGGGAACATGTGCACCGGCTCAGAGAGGAAGAATCGTTTCTCCTTGATCCAAGAAGCCAAGAGTTCGGCAATCTCCCTCGCCTTGGCAAGGGAAGAGAGAGGAGCTGTCTTAATTTCCTTTCCATCACTCAAGGTGACCGATCCACTGGCAAGCTGGGCATAGGAACAGGTTCCGACCGAAGGGTGGCCATCCTGTCCATAGTCCAGAATATTGGTAGTGATCTTATCATTTGAAATGGCTAGGTGAGCAGCCATCTTCTCATCAAGCACTGGAATAGGAATGCCAATGCCAACAAACATCGAGACACCGTATTTTTCATAGTAGGCAGAGCGAATATACTCCCTCGACATCTGTTTCGCATCCCCAATGACCGCAAGGGTTGCCCCGGGAAGGGTGGGAATTCCTTCTCTAGTACGCTCTCTTCTGGTATTGAACTGGGTTCCGTTCCAAACTACATACCCCTCTCCTCCACCAAGGAATATCCTAGTTCCGAGGCCAATGGTTCTCAGGTAAGGGTCGTTCAGCAGGGGGGGGCTCAGTTCACCACTGGTTGAGTAGGTCACGTTTGAGAATCGGGGAAGAAGACTGCCCATATAGGTGTACCTGATCCGATTCGTGCTATTGGTTGCCGCTGCATAGTTCTGGTAGGCGTTACGAGGATTGAACAGATAGAACTCATTGATTGTATCCTTGTTGATGTAGGTATCAATCTCCTTAGTAGGATAACAATCTGTCCCTTTCCCCCTGGCGTGCAGGCGTACATCCTTGCCATCGATCAACTCCTCGATAACATTCGCACCACCGTAGGTAGCATCAAACTTGGATTCGCTGGTTGCACCTATGTAGGTATCCACTGCAGCAAGTCCCTCGTAGGCATTTACCCCATTGAGGGTAATCTCCTCCATACGAATACCGGGAGACCAGTGGCCGAAGTTAATAATCGCTCCACTGGAGCACATCGGACCAAAGGTGGCAGTAGTTACAATGTCCACCTCTTCACTGAGCTCTTTGAGGTCCTTCTCTTTTGCCATCGCGGAAAATGCTTCTGCACTTACCACGACAACCGTGCCATTTTTGATTTTCTCATTAATCTGGGCAACTGTCTTTGCCATAGGGGCTCCTATTCGTCACTCAACCTTCAAGGGTCAAGACCGGGATCAGATGATAAGCAGGGACCTCGTAGGGATGACTCTCCAAGAGCGCCTCTACCACTTGGGCAGCAAATTCTTCATCAACCACCAATTCTAGACGCCACTCCCTTTCTTGTGCAAGCTCTCCTACCTGCCCAATGAAAGGAGAAGAGCCTTTCAATGGACGAAATTGGCCGATTCCTTCGCTCTGGTAGCAACAGGAATCATAAGAGCCCATTTTTTCCAGCCCCTGCCTTGAAGAGAGCCTCTTTCACCTGCTCAAGATGAGAATCAGGAACATAGGTTACCAATATGTACACCTTTTCTCTCCTTCTGTTTGTCCGTATGATAGGGTATGGTAAAACTTCTGGTATTTCTCGGCAACCCTGGCAAAGCGTATGAGAAAACCCGGCACAATGTTGGCTGGATGGTTTGTGATCATATGTATCAAACAGTGTCTTGGTCACAAAAATTCAATGGACTGATTGCGCAGGATGTGGGAACCAGGCTACTTAAGCCACATACCTACATGAATGAAAGTGGAAAATCAGTTCAATCCTGTATGGATTTCTTCTCCTATACAGCACAGGAGGTCCTGGTCATCCATGACGATCTGGAGCTTCCCTTTGGGACGATCAGGATGCAGAGTGGTGGAGGCTTGCAAGGGCACAATGGATTGAAGTCAATCAAGAGCCATATCAAGGACGACGGGTTTATCCGACTCCGCATAGGAATCGGTAGACCAAAGCATGGAACCGTTTCCTCATTTGTATTGCAACGATTCTCTCCTGAAGAGGAGATTTCTCTGCCCTTGATTCTAGAAACAGCAAAACAAATGCTTAGAGATGATATTTCTGCTCTTCCTGTCACAAATACATTAGTCTAACAGTAGCCAATTCCCAAGAAAGTGGTTACAACCATGGCCACTCATGATATACTTGGAGTACCACTATTAGGGATACAACCACCCTCAGGGAGGCGTGATTTGATTACACGTGATTTTCGCATTTCAGTTCGCACAAGGACTGAAATTGATTTTTTTCCAGCGTTGTTTCCGTCAGATGCCGACCTTGGAGATCTTTATAAACAGGCAACTGAACTCGCCTACTTATTCAACACAAAAGTAAAGGCCAAGGGAGGAAATGACTGGATCTCTTCAGCAAAACTGCATGCTTCAGCCGTCTTACACCAACTTTACCAAAGTGTACTTTCCCATTATCTGAGCTACAGTGAACCTGATTTCTTTGCCCGCCTGACGACATTGGTCAACAAGAACCATGCAGCCCAGGAAGTACTTGCTTTCTATATGAAGGAATTCCCTTCCCCCCCCTCTTGGTCGAACAAGGTCTACCACTGGAGTATTTCTACGAGGAATCTCTCAGGGGTTATTTCATCCATCAGGTTATGCAGGAAAATCCTGCTCTTATGAAAGTTACCAAACCACTTCTAGCCCCAGAAGGACTTTCCTTCCCCAAGGCCGCTCAAGCAGTTACTGCCTTGATGGGAGGATATACTCTTTCCAGTGCATCGATGACCAACAGTGATGAGGATATCTTCTCCTTCCTTACTCGACCGGCAAAACTCTATCCTGATTCCTTGCTTGAACAAATCTCCTACATCATCGAGACGTGGGGGGGGAACTGATTCCACAAGGTTTGAAGGAGTTGCTCCTGAAAGCCATTGATGTGGTTAAGGAAGAAGAAAAGCCACACTTCCCGGGAGATGGTGGAAGCCCAGTAATGGTCGTACCTGACTATACACTCTTTGACCAAGAATATGAGGCATTCACTGCTGACCGAAACTGGATGCCCAATGTCATCATGCTGGCAAAATCTACCCTTGTCTGGCTGGACCAGTTGAGCAAGGAGTATGAATATCCCATCGATACGTTGGACAAGATTCCTGACCGAGAACTAGATCATATTGCAACCAGGGGCTTCACCTCACTCTGGCTTATTGGTCTGTGGGAAAGAAGTACGGCAAGCAAGAAAATCAAGAATCTTTGTGGTAACCCTGATGCAGAAGCCTCAGCATATTCATTGAAAAAAAATTATGAGATTGCAGAGGTCATCGGAGGGTGGCCTGCCTTAGACAACCTTCGTCAAAGGTGTGCCAGTCGAGGAATTCGACTCGCCAGTGACATGGTTCCAAACCATTGTGGTATTGATGGTGACTGGGTTTTTTTTGAGCATAGCGATTACTTTGTCCAGCAGAGCTACCCACCCTTCCCTCATACACCTATGATGGTCCAAATCTTTCCCCAAATTCCGACATTGAGATTAAGCTCGAAGACCACTACTACGACCGTAGTGATGCTGCAGTTACATTCAGGAGACGGGATCTGAGAAACGGGGAAACCACCTACATCTTCCATGGTAATGATGGTACTTCGATGCCCTGGAACGATACTGCACAGTTGGATTTCCTCAACCCGGTAACCCGGGAAGCGGTGTATCAACAGATCAAGCATGTTGCAAGCAACTTTCCCATCATTCGCTTTGATGCTGCAATGACCTTGGCCAAGAAACACATCCAACGACTTTGGTACCCGAAACCGGGCTACGGAGCGATATTGCCGGACGTGCTCAGTATGGTATGGACGAGGCTGAATTCAACAAGCAAATCCCCAAGGAGTTCTGGAGAGAAGTGGTGGACAGGATCAATGAAGAGTTGCCTGACACACTGTTGCTTGCTGAAGCGTTTTGGATGATGGAAGGTTACTTTGTTCGTACACTGGGCATGCATCGTGTATACAACAGTGCCTTCATGAATATGCTCAAGAACCAGGAGAACCAGAAGTACCGCGAGACCATAAAGAGTACACTCAGCTTTGACCCGGAGATACTCAAGCGGTTCGTAAACTTCATGAACAACCCTGATGAAGAAACAGCCATCACCCAGTTTGGAGATGGAGACAAGTACTTTGGTGTATGCACCTTGCTGGTAACCATGCCAGGGCTCCCCATGTTCGGCCATGGGCAGGTAGAGGGATACCGTGAAAAAATATGGTATGGAATACCGCCGAGCGTACTGGGACGAAAAAAAACCCAACGAATACTTGATAGGTGAGCATTATAGGAGAATCTTCCCGCTCCTGAAGAAACGATATCTTTTCAGTGGTGTTGAATATTTCCAGCTCTTCGATCTCTATAGAGATGGAGAAGTGCAACATTCAGCATTCTGTTATGTGAATGGGACAGAACATGAGCGGGTCTTGGTTCTTTACAACAACCAGTATGAAGTGGTGGAAGGGTGGATAAAATCCTCAGCTCCAAAAGTAAAGAAATCAAACGGTGACAAGCATTTTGAAGAAGTCAGCCTTGCAGAGGCCCTGAATCTGACGGTGGGAGGAAGACGATACGTTATCACTGACTCTTTCAGCGATGGTCTTACCTACATGAAACCCTCCCTGAAAGTCTTTGACGAAGGATTCTTTGTACACCTCCGTGGGTTTGAGACTAAGGTATACCTAAACATTCGGGAAGTAGAGGACTCTGATGGGATCTACTCCGCCCTGTATGAACAGATGGGCGATTCGGGCATTGCTAACTTTGAACAGGAAATTCTTGCCCTTAGACTCAAACCAGTCTACAAGGCAATGGATCACTTCCTCTCCCCCTCCTTCTACAAGCAGATCAAACGACTTATGGGAGGAAAGGCAACCAGTAAAACTGAACGTACACTTATTCTCTTGCTGGCTGAAGCATATACACACCTCTCGGCGGTAGTGGAAAACCTACACCCTGAGGCTCGTAAGTCGCTTCCTTCCCTTCCAAGGGAGATTAGCCCAAGTTCAATGCTGGAAGAAATCCAGAGAATGAGCTCTCTCTTCAATAAGGAAGAGAGCAGGCTCTTTTTTTTGCAGGGAACCTTGATTCTTGATGAGATGGAATCAGTCATGGCCGCTGCACTTTTCCTGAAGCCATTCCTGAGTGAAGATGCAACTATCAGCGATGCAATGGTGGCAAGCGACAAGCTACTGCTTTCCCGCTTCTTCAAAGAACAACTTTGTGATGCTGGTTTTGAACAGGAACTCGCAAGAAAGGCTTGCCATAGTGCGGCCATTCTTGCAGCCAGTGCAAACATGATTGACGACAGCGAGGATGATCCAAAACAGATTTTGGCTACACTGCTTAAAGACCCTTCTCTCAGAGCTTACGCCCAGGTCAACGAACATCAAGGGGTAACATGGTACACCAAGGAGGCAATGCAAGAGATCATCTATCTCTCCGCTCTCTCCCTTTCGATTCATAAGGGAATGTCCAATGCACAGAAGTATGTAAAAACCTTAATGGATGCAGAGACGGAAGCACTCTATAAACTTGATCGGCTTTTAGGGTAATCCCTACAGTTTGATTGACTTGCCAGAGTTGTTAAGATACTCTTGGAAGATATGAAGACGTGGATTAGTTATCTAGCTGCAACAGCCTTAGCGCTGGCTGCAACCCTATTATTCGGGGATTCGACTGTTTTTCAGCAGCTGATGTACACCATTACTGCCCTGTTCGTACAACTGGGTGGTTTTGTCTTGATTCCCTTGGTATTTTTTGGATTTTCTTCGGGAATTGCATCCCTGAGAAAAGATAGAAAAGGATTTGTCTTCAGTCGGACAACCATCCTTTGGAGCATATTCTCCACTGTGTTGCTTGCCATCTCGGGAGCTATCGTGTTTAGGGTATTCCCGACCTACTTCCCCGCGAGCAGCAGCGCAGGAACTGATGCAACGTCCCTTTCAGTCCTTGCTCCGCAGTCCTTGTCCACACTCTTTGAATCATTACTTCCGATTAATCCCTTCTATACCCTGGCAAGTGCTGAAAGTTTCCTACTTCCAGTAATTATCATTGCCTTGGTTTTTTTTGGATATTTCCTGAAACCAAATGTTGAGGTGATCCGTCCAGCCTATGTAACGATGAACTCCTTGAGCGAGACAATGTTCCGCTTGACCCGCTCCTTTGCTATCGTAGGTCATCTTTTTGTTTTCTTTAGTGCTTCCTATTGGTTCAGCCATCTACAACAGGAAGGAACTATCTTCGTTGCTGGAAGGTTCCTATTGATGTTATTGAGTTCCACATTTGCCGTACTTGTTTTGGTACTCCCACTGCTTTTTTTTGCCATTGCTACTCGGTTTAAAGTAAACCCATACCAAGTGCTCTACCGAATGCTGGCTCCCTCTTTAGCAGCACTGTTTACCGGAAGTATCTTCTTTTCCACTCCCATCAGCATTCCACTTTCCCGGCATAACCTCGGTTGTCAAAAACGGGTTAGCGCAACAGCCTTCCCGCTCTACACATTAATTGGCAGGGGTGGTTCTGCCATGATTGCAACCTTGAGCATTCTCAGTCTGTTGTATGCAGCAACTGCAACAATGCCAACTGACAAGGTCATTCTCATAGTTGCACTCACCAGTGCAATGTTCTCCTTTGCCAGCCCACTGTATCTCGGTTATGAGGTTTTTTTTCATCTCCATCATAGCCCTGCAATTCCTGAAGATTGACCTCTATGGTGCTGAAATGACCTTGATTGCCCTTATGCCGATACTCAATGGCCTGGGGATTCTCATTGACTCCTATATTGCTGCTTTTGGAGCTATGTATACCTGTCACCGGATGGGTGTACTGCTTGAAAGTGCCTACCGGGATATCCAGTAAGACGCTATGGGAAAGAATCTACGCTTCATATTTCTGGGAATCCAATCACTCATAACGCTGTTGCTCTCAATTGCAATTATCCATGCAATGGTGAGTTCATTACAGCAGCAACAGGGTGTCTGGTCCACAGCCCAGTCACATCTCCTACCATCCTTGATCCATCTCTGGGTTGCCTTGATTGCTGCGTTATTGCTCTGTTTTTTTCTATAGGGCAAATATAGGGGCTGAAGCACGGGTACTTCCCCTACTGCTGCTTACGATCAGCTTGGGAAATGTAAAAAAAATTCTCCCAGCATATCAGGCACTCACACAGATTTTCATCATCAGCCCTATGACCCTTTCTGTCATCTACCACTTTTCACTGCTGTTTTCTTCGTTTCTGTTTCTTGCATCCGGTATTTTCCAACAGACCATCAACCCAGTAAAACTTTGGCAGTATTCGTTCTTCGGTGCTGCCAGTGCCTTGATGCTCTCCATCCTAGTACCGGTGTCGGTTAATAGCCCTTCCTATCTATGGGAGGCAAAGATAACCAACAACCTCTTTCTAGGGATCTGTATTTTGATCAACGTGTTGGCAGTGACAACCTTTCTCATTGCCATGTTTGAAGAACACTTCAGTAGACAGAATTTTTTCACGCTGTCTTGCTTTTATCTTGATGATCGTGGGAAACGCCATGGTAACCATTAGCCAGAACACCTTGTTCAACTTCCTCGGCCTCGCGCTCTATGTTGCCGGGACAAGCACCCTGATCCTGGTTACCAGGACGTATCACATCTGGACGTAGATTTAGCTAAATAGTGGTGTTATCGCCTCTTTCTTAACCAAAGCTTCCATCTCATCATCACTTGGCTTACTAATCGGTCCATGTGCTGCTTTGAGAATATGGGGCAAGATGCGGATATCACCGGTACTGTTCAGGAAAACCTGCTCATTGGAAAGGACCCAGTGGACTGCTCTCTGGATGGAAGCCTCATCGGTAAGAGGATCATACCAGGTAGCATAGATCTTTTCCTTGTCTCCAAGTTCTCCCCGCGCAAGACTCTTTATGGTCTGTACTGCAATTTCTCTCTCCTTACACACCTGGAAGAGCTTTTGGGTTTGCTCTCTATAGAACGAATTCTGCATCATGGTGTAGTTATAAGGTAGGAGGACTGAATCGAAATCATAGACTTCCAGACTTTTCAGATGTGCTGAAGGAGCTTCAACTCCATGGCCAGTTACACCAATGAAACGAACCAATCCCTGCTTTTTTTTAGCCTCGATGGCAGCCTCCAAGGCACCCCCCTCGCTCATTGTGGTTTTCCACTCATCCGGCTCAACCAGGTAGTGAAGTTGCCACAAATCAATGTAATCGGTCTGAAGACGGGTAAGAGTCTCTTTCAACTCCTCCAAAGCCTCTTTCTTGGTACGTTTATTAGTTTTTTGAAGCAAGGAAGAAGGATGAACGATGTTCCTTCATCCAAGGACCAATGCGCAACTCAGCGTCGCCATAGCTCCTGGCGGTATCGATATGGTTGATTCCATTATCAAGTAAAAGGCCCAACGTCTTATCAGCTTCTTTCTGGCTAACATCCCAAAATGCAGCAGCTCCAAAGAGCACCCTGCTTGAGGTATGACCGGTTTTTCCGAATGCTTTGTATTCCATTGTTTCCTCCCTTAAAAAAAGCACAACAGGGCCCGAAGGCCCTGTTACATGATATCACAGAAATAGTTATTTCACAGTGATAATACTTGGATCGTACTCGCTTGGGGCCTCAAAGTCGAGCAGATTCATGCAGGTTGCTGCAATACTGCTGATCCCAAGCCCACTCTTGAGCTCTGTTTCATACTCTCCCTGATAGCTGCTGTCACAGATGATGCATGGCACAGGTTGAGTGAGTGACTGGTCTTGGCCTGTGGATCCCCATTCACCTTGTACTTCACACTGCCATCCTTGGCATGCTCAAACATGTCATCAGCATTTCCATGGTCAGCTGTGATTACCATCACGCCACCTGCTTCCATGACAGCCTTGTAGATTCTGCCAATCTGAAGATCAAGGCCTTCCATCGAGCAAACAACGGCTTGGAAGTTTCCGGTATGCCCAACCATATCTCCATTGGGGAAATTCAGCTTGATGAAGTCCCACTTACCGTTCTCGACCTCTTCGATGACACGGTCAGCAATTTCTGCACATTTCATCCAGGGACGTTCCTCGAAGGGGACGATATCACTGAGAATTTCTACATACTCCTCAAGGTATTGTCGAATTTTCCACTCTTGTTTCCATTGAAGAAGTAAGTTACATGCCCGAACTTCTGGGTCTCACTGATGGAGAACTGCTTCACTTTTGAGGCACAGAGATACTCAGCGAGTGTCTTATCGATTGCAGGCGGGGTTACCAGGAACTGGGCAGGGACATGCAAGTCCCCATCATACTCCATCATTCCGGCATACTCGACATTGGGACGACGCTTGCGGTCAAATTCGGTGAGTTCCTCAGCCTCGAATGCCTTGGTAATCTCAAGAGCGCGGTCTCCACGGAAGTTGAAGAGAATTACGCTATCCCCATCCTCGATGGTTCCAACCGGCTTACCGTCCTTTGCAATAACGAAGGGAGGCAGGTCCTGGTCGATTGCCTTTGACTCTTCGCGGAGTGTATTAATAGCCTCTTGAGCGCTGTCAAACAATCTCCCTTCTCCCAATACATGGGTTTCCCAACCCTTCTTGACCATATTCCAGTTGGCGTTGTAGCGGTCCATGGTAATAACCATTCTTCCACCACCACTGGCAATCTTTGCATTAAAGCCTTCATCATTGATACCAGCGAGGAACTCCTCAAAGGGATCGAAATATTCAAGAGCACTAAGCTCGCCTACATCTCTTCCATCGAGTAGTGCATGCACACGAACCTTGGAGACGCCTTCCTCTTTTGCCTGGAGAATCATTGCCTTGAGGTTGTCAATGTGGGAGTGTACATTCCCATCGCTCAGCAAACCAATGAAGTGGAGAGTCGATTGCTTCTCTTTTGCATTGTTGATCAACTTCTTCCAGGTAGATCCTTCATACATGGCACCTGTGGATATAGAGGCATTGACCAGCTTAGCGCCTTGGGCGAAAACCCTTCCACAGCCCATGGCATTGTGCCCTACCTCACTATTACCCATATCATCATCTGAAGGAAGTCCAACAGCAGTACCATGAGCCTTGAGCTTGGTCCAAGGGTTTGCCTTGTACAGCTTATTCAGCGTTCCAGTCAGTGCAGATGCCACAGCATCGCCTTCCTTATATTTCCCAAAGCCTACGCCATCCATGATGACCAAGACTACAGGACCTTTACGGGAAATCTTACCCATTTTTTTTCAATGCATCAACCATTATGTATAACTCCTTGTAATTTCCATTTCAAAGTCTGCCTAGAGGGGTTTTGTTGCACCCTTTAGATACTCCAGCGCGCTTTCATCTACCAAATGCTTCAACTCTTCATAGACCCAGCGATGATATGCATCTACCATAGCTATCTCTTGGGCTGAAAGCAGGTTCTTGTCTATCAATCTGCGTTCAAACGGACAAATGGTCAAGACCTCGAAGCTTAGGAATTGTCCAAATTCTGTTTTCACATCTTCTCTGACTGCAATGATATTTTCAATTCGAATCCCATACCTGCCTTCTTTATAGAGTCCAGGTTCATCACTGACCACCATTCCCTTCTTCAGAGGAACAGTGAGGGGCTTTGGACTGATGGAGTGAGGGCCTTCATGTACGTTGAGACGGAAGCCGAGACCATGACCAGTACCATGGAAGTAACTCATCCCCTGCTGCCAAAGGAATTGCCGAGCCAGAACATCCAACTGGTACCCACAAGTTCCCTCAGGGAATCGTGCAGACGCTATGGCAAGATTGCCTTTCAGCACCAATGTGTAGTCTCTGATCTGCTCGTCTGTAGGTTCGCCAAAGAGAATTGTCCGGGTAACATCGGTCGTTCCAAAGGTGTACATCCCACCGGTGTCGAGGACAAGCAAACCACTTCCTTGAACCGATGCATTACTCTCCTCTGTTGCACTGTAGTGGCACATTGCACCATGCTCTGCCCATCCACTTATAGGAGAAAAGGATTCTCCAATGCAATCAGGATTGCGCATTCTCTGTTCCTTTAAAAGGTCTGAGATTGCAATTTCCGTATAGTTTCCTTGCTTGGTATCAAGATGGGAGAGAAAATTGACCAAGGCGACCCCATCAAGCAGATGTGCCCTTCGCATCCCCTCCATCTCTGTATCATTCTTACAAGCCTTCAAGTCAGTGGTGAAATCAGGACCGTTGATCGTTTCTATTTCCCCAAAGGTCTCTGCAACAAGAAGGTTGATCTTCTCAGGATTGAAGTAGAGAACATCCCCCTCCTTCAAGACACTCTTGAGTGTAGGAACCACATCCTGATAGGAAAGAATGGTGAAATCCTGGGATACATCCTGGGCAAGCTCATCAGTAAACCTTTCAGGATTGGTGAACAGCCAAGCTTCCTGCTTACCAACTACAAGATATGCAAGGAAAACAGGACTATAAGGAATATCATCTCCTCTAAGATTGGTCACCCAAGCAATGTCATCCAAGGAGGAGATTACCGTATAGGATGCGCCTTCCTGCACCATGGCATATCGAACCATGGCAAGCTTCTGACTGCGGGAGAACCCAGCAATATCATCAGCAAGAGAGGTCACCTGCTTTGCTGGCACCTCGCTCCTGTCCTGCCAGATTGGCTCCAGCAAGTCATCAAAAGGAACCAATGTGAGGTCTTCCTTGAAAGCCCTCTGCAAATCCTGTTCGCCCTTTACGGTCAATGTGGCTTTGTCGATTCCTATCTTACTGTTTTTTTCTGCAGATGTTCTTTTAAGTAGGTGCTGGGGTCAGGGAAGGAGGGAGTATCAATTTTCATCATCTGGAAACAGGTTCCCTCAATCTGCTGTTGGGCTTGGATGAAGTAGCGTGAATCGACCCACAGCAACGCATTTTCCTGGGTAATGATGACCGTTCCAGCGCTACCGGTAAAACCACTTATCCAAGCACGACTTCTCCATCGTTCGCACACATATTCGCTTTGATGTGGATCTGTTCCATTGATAATCCATCCATCAAGTTGATTCTTATACATTAGGGAACGGAGCTCTTCAACCCGTTCGTCAATTACTGACATGCTTGACTCCTTCTCGCCGTTTTAGGAAAACAGCGAAGATAATTGCTGCAAAAATCATGGCCAGACAGAAGAGCTGACCCATGGAAAAATTGAAAAAGGATTGCAATAGGGCAATATTGTCCGATTCATTTCCGAGAGCAATCATATACCCAAGGTTCTCATCAGGTGCCCTGAAATATTCAATGAAGAACCGAACAAAACCATATCCTGCAGTATACCATACCAAGCCGAATCCTGAAGGATGCTTCTTCCGTCTTGGCCTGATCACAAACCAGAGGAAAAGGAAAAGCAATATTCCTTCGAACAAGGCTTCATATAGCTGGCTGGGATGCCTAGGCAGATTTACCATGGCGCCACTTTGATAGGAAATACCTACCTGGTCGGCTATCTCACGTACCCATGCATAGTTGGTGGAAAAGGAAGGAGCATCAGGAAAGATCATTGCCCAAGGTTTGGTAGAGACCCTTCCAAATAGTTCTCCATTGATAAAATTACCCAAACGTCCAAAGGTATACCCGAGTGGAGCAGCATAGGCTACCGTATCGGCAATCGAAAAAAAGGATAGCTTGTAACGCCTGCTGTAGATCCAGCCTCCGATAACTGCCCCAACCAAACCACCATGGTAACTCATCCCAGGTAGTCCGATAAATCTTCCACCCCTAAAAGGCCAGAAGATCATCCAAGGATGAGTCCAATAATAGAAGGAACCGTCGTAGAAAAGAACGCTGAACAAGCGTGCTCCGAGGATCAAGCCCACCACACAATACAACACAAGGTTCAGTGTTTGGTCAGCATCTATGGCTATTTCACCCTTTCGTGCCTGTATACGTATCATCAGATAGGCAACACTAAAAGCTACCACGTACATCAGACCATACCATCTGAGGGGCAGACCGGGTATGATTTCCGGCGAAATCCAACTGGGAAAATCGATGAATAAGGTCATGGGGCAAGTGTAATGTGCCGCGCTGGTGTGGTCAATACTCAACAACCTAGCCGATTTCCTTTCTATGCTGTATATTCAGTATATGAAAAGCATAAATACCCGTAGCTAAGCCTAAGTTTCATAGTACTGTTGATGATTCTTCCCCTCTTTGCAGGGGGGGGCTCGGTGGAGCAGGTCCTTGCTTCTCCGCTACCGGGTGGCTATACCTCCCAGGAATCAAGCGCAGACCAAATCTCATTCGATATGGCCTCCTTGGAGCGGTTGTACCGCTATGTGGATTCCATTTATATCAATGAAGTCGACAATGAAAAAAAATGTTCAACGATCTTGCCACGGCACTGGTCGCCAGTCTTGATGACCCCTATTCTTTCTATGTACCACCTTCCGAGGCGAAGGAGTACCAAGAAGAAACCTCTGGAGTGTACGGAGGAATCGGGACCTACCTCAACAAACCAGTTCCTGAAAACAAAGATCCCAGTGAACCATCCACTTATATGATTACCATTGTCTCTCCGTTCCCAGGTTCTCCTGCCCAACGGGCGGGTTTACGTGCCGGAGATCTGATCAGTCATATTGAGGGGGGAAGCGGTAGATGAGTTGACCAGTTATGAATCAAGCATGCTTCTTCGTGGTGAACCCAATACCCCTGTCACCATTACCGTCTATCGGAATGGAACCTCCTTCGACCTGACCTTGTAAGGGAGATGATCACTACCCCGACCGTGGATAGTGGTGTAATCGAAGGTGATATAGGGTATATCATTCTTTCAGAGTTCACGCCCCAAACAGGGAAGCAACTCCTCGAACATGTTGAAAAAAAACTCATGGAAGAGGACATCGTTGGCCTCATTATTGATGAGCGCAACAATGGAGGAGGAGCTGTGGACGGAACCATGCAAGCGGCAAATATCTTCCTTGAGGAAGGGAAGACGTTGGTTACCATCCAAGGAAAGAAGGGAACAAGAAGGGACCAGCGCTATATTTCCAGCGGGGACCCAGAAGTTCCACTGAACCTTCCTATCGTCATTCTTACCAACACAGGATCAGCCTCTTCTGCAGAAATTTTTGCAGCTGCAATGAAAGACAATAATCGGGCCACCTTGGTTGGAACAAAAACCTTCGGCAAGGGTGTTGTGCAGGATGTCTTCCAATTCGGAGACGGTTTCGCCCAGGTGACTACTGCACACTACTACACTCCCAATGGGAGAATATCCACGAGAAGGGTATTGAACCCGATATCATGGTGGAGGATGTGGAACTCACCGATGAGGAAATTCCACTCTTTGAAACACTGATGACAGAAAACGTTCTTTCCTCCTATGTAAAAGAACACCCAGAACCTACAGATGAGAATATCAGGGCGTTTGCAGATCAGTACAAGGAGAGAGGAATCAATGAAGAGATTCTCCTTCTGTTGATCAGAAACGAGTATCTCTCCAAGATGCCCTATGAAGATCGTCCTATTGCAGACCCCATCTTCGACCGGCAACTGAGACGAGCCGTCGAGTTCATCAGGAGTGGATCGTGAGGCAATATGTCCTTCCAAAAAAAACCTTCAAAGGGGAATCCTCTCTGACACTCAAGGGCAAAGAGAGCCAATACCTGAGCAAGGTCCTTCGGCTCAAGGAAGGTCAGCACATTCTTGGTCGTGGCCAGGATGGAAAGTCCTATCAACTGACGATCGAGAAAATCGGTAAACAGGAGTGCATACTCTCCTGTATAGAAGTGAAAGAAGATGCATCGGTCCAAACAACCGATGCGCTTCCTTCCTATACTGGGCCCTACCCAAACTTGACGCTTATGCAGTGTCTCTGCAAAGGGAAGAAGGAAGACCAGATAGTCAGGCAAGCAACAGAAATCGGAACAAAGGAGATTGTGCTCGTTCATAGTCGGTACTGTGTTCCTGACCTTTCAAGCAAAAGTGAGAAAGCTTTAGGAAACAGGTTTGAGCGGCTGGACCGACAAGTCAAGGAGGCCATGCAACAGAGTGGTTCCCCAATCTCCACGGAAATAGTTCCAGAGGTCATCACCCTCTCAGAACTTCCCAAGTGGTGGAACAATCGTGGTCCTGCACTGTTCTTCCATCAAAGCAAACGTCAAGAGACTCAGAAAACACTCCATGATCTGGTTGAATCACTCCCTATGAAAACCCCAATTGCCCTACTAGTGGGTCCTGAAGGTGGCTTTAGCGAAGAAGAGTGTATATTCCTTGAGGACGCGGGATTTCATCCTGTACTCTTAAGGACTAATATCCTACGCAGCGAAACTGCTGGAATCTATGCTCTTTCAGCAATTCAAACCATCATGACAGAAAAGAAAAAAAACTAAACCGGTACACCTCTCAAAGAGAGAGTAGAGAACGGTTCTAACTGCTTTCAATATTACTCCAAGGAAAACACGAACCCATCTATGTTGAAGCTCCTACTGCTATTTCGGTTGTTCCTATGATTATGTATTGGGAGTCTCTGCATGTCTCTGTTCATCATTTCTTCGGACTGGCGGTTCAAGGAGCAGTTCAAGCATCATTTCACTCGGGGTTTTCTGCATGAATTTACTATTGCACATAAACTTTTAGAAGCGCTGGCTACCAGTTCTGTAAGTCCAGAACTGATAATAATCGACGAGCGAATGAGTAAGGGAAGCCTACGTTCAATTCTTGAACAACTTACCTACCAAGAATGCAGGGTCCCTCTCCTGCTCTTTACCAGCGACGAACAGCAAATAGACAGACAAACGTTCAAGAATCTTATTCTTCATGTAATTCAAAGGAAGGGCGTAGATTTTAATTCCCTGTTTTCCCATTTAGATCGGTTTTTAGGAGAGACAGAGAGCAGAGAACCTAAAAAAGACCTACGTACCTTGTGGTTTGGTTGGCAACAGTTATCGTATGCAAGTGCTGAGAAAAAAAACCTCTACCGATATGCAAAGCAGAACTGCTCGATTCATCTTAACGGAGAAACAGGAACAGGAAAGGAGTTGGCAGCAACGTATCTTCATAAACTCTGCTTCCCCCATAGGAATATGATATCGGTCAATTGCTCGCTTCTCTCCAGTTCCTTGGGAAACTCAATGTTCTTTGGGCATGTAAAAGGTGCTTTTACAGATGGAAAGACAGATCTACCAGGCTTGGTCCATGAAGCCAACCAATCGACGCTGTTCCTCGACGAATTAGAGAACCTCTCTCCTTCCTTCCAAGCCTATATGCTCAGGCTTCTGGAAAATGGACAATACCGACGTTTGGGAGATACACAGTTGCATACCTCCCGTTTCCGTCTAATCACAGCTTCCAATGAAGATCTTGCAACACTCGTACAAGGAAATCGAATCCGCAAGGACTTCTTCTACCGCATCAACGAGGTAAATATCACCCTACCACCACTGAGAAATCATCTTGAGGATATTCCTCAGCTTTGCGAACACTTCCTGCTTCGTTGCAAATGCAATAAACAGTTGGATGAAAATGGACTGAAACTGCTAACAAGTTATCACTGGCCTGGAAATGTACGTCAGCTCTTCTCCACCATCAGACGATGTTTGATCAACAGTGAAGAAGAGCCGGTTGTACTGGTTACTCACGATGACATCTATTTGAATTGACAAACAGAACTGCTGCCACAAGAAACACAGCTTCCACTACAGAAAGAAAGCATCTCACCTGCCGCCTTGATCCTTTTTCTCCTCCTGATGTGCCTTACCAACAGGAACAAGAGAAACCCGGCAGCACTAAATCCAATTATGTAATTAATCATAGTTTCCTCCTACCAAACCAAGGAACCGATCAAATTGATCAGAAGTGCCACCACATAGGCGGTCAGCATCTGAATCCCAACTGCACCAGCAGTGCGACGAACTGTTTTCAGTTCCCGCTTCATAGCACCAACTGCTGCAAAGCAAGGCATGCAAAGCAGATTGAATGCCATATATGCCAAAGCAGCTTGTTTGGTACGAATATCCTGACGAAGCGTACGTAATCCTCCCTCATCACTACCTTCCATCAAGACTGTTTCAGCATAGATATCAAAAGCCTCATCCGCTGAATAGCTACCATCAGAGAATCCCAGATCAATAAGCTCTTCTTCACTCATCCCGGCAAAATAGCCTGCCAAGTATTCCTCATTCACATCCTCACTATAGAGCTGAGCTAAAGTAACCACGACCATCTCCTTAGCTATCCACTGTGGCTATACCTACAGTGGGCCTCCACTCTCCAAATCCTAGTGGCTTGAAGATTGGAGCCACCGTCTTGCCAACTGAGGCAAGGAATGAGGTATCCATCTCAGATAGGATTGTATCATTCTGCTGCTGATTCTGACCGTTGAACGACGCCAAATTGAAAGAAGAGAGTACCCAGATCAGGATGGTAGCTGCCAGGATGACTGTTCCTGCCTTCTGGATGAATCCCTTCACCTTCTCATACCCATGAATCCAAACAGATCTGAGAGTAGGAAGCCTGTATTGGGGAAGTTCCATCAAGAAGTTTGAAACCTGCCCCTTATAGGCAATCCTATTAATCAGCAGGGAGACAAGGATCGACACCCCCAAGCTCAATGCATACAGAAAGAAAAGCACCAAGGTCTTGTTCCCATCGGCGAAGAAGATGGAGACAAACATAATGAAAATCGGCAGCTTTGCTCCACAGGGCATGAACCAGCGAGCAGGGTGGTAATCCTTCTATCCTTCTCACTGTCCAGTGTTCTGGTGGCCATGATAGCTGGAACAGAACATCCAAATCCCATCAAGAGTGGTATGAAAGAACGACCGCTCAATCCAAATCGTCTGAAGATTCTGTCCATCACAAAGGCAACGCGAGCCATATACCCGCTATCTTCCAGGAAGCTCATCAGCAGATACAGTACCAAGATAAGTGGGAGGAATCCCAGAATTGCTCCCAATCCTTCCAGCACACCATCAACCACCAAGCTATAAGCCCAAGGCGCGGCACCTGCTGATACCAGTCCAAGTGATACCAAGGAGGTAAACCACCCCCCAGAGTGTCTGTACAGCGTTTGCAAGCGCTATGCCCGGGCTGGGAAGTCCTTCGATGAAGAGAAAGCTCTCGCTAAATGTGGCAGCAAAAAAGCAGATACATCACTATCGCAAAAATGGGTAGAGCAAAGAATCGATGTGTCAGCACCTTATCCATCTTCTCGCTTCGGCTTTCCTTGTATCGCTGAGAAGCAGTTCCTCTCTGGACTGCTTTCTCTACCAGTGAGGTAATAAACGTATACCTTTTATCGGCAAGAGTATCTTCATCCACAGTCCCACTCAGACGATATATATCCAATGGTTTTGGACGCCTATTGGTCTGCATGGTGTGAGTGGCTGCCTCCATCAACTGGTCTAATCCCTTCCCAGACCTTGCTTCTATAGGAATAACCGCTACTCCAAGTTCTGCTTCCAAACGCTTGCAGTCGATTACATCTCCCTTCAAGCGAACCTCATCCATCATATTGATGGCCAAAACGGTAGGAACTCCAGTCTCCATGATCTGCAATGCGAGATAGAGATTTCGCTCCAGGCTGGTGCCATCGAGTACATCAATGACACACTCGGGCTTCTCTTCAACGATAAAGGTACGGGTTATGATCTCCTCAGCACTATACGGACTGAGTGAATAAGTCCCTGGAAGGTCAAGGATGGAAAATCGCCCATCCTTCCTATAGACACCTTCTTTCTTGTCTACGGTTACTCCTGGCCAATTTCCTACGTGCTGGCGAGATCCGGTTAGCGCATTGAATACTGTTGTCTTCCCGGAGTTTGGGTTTCCGGCAAGTGCTATGGTAGCGGGCATAGATACTCCTCTGTATATTTGTTAGCAACAACTAACTATAAAGGTAAAAAAAAGGCTTTATAGCATCTCAACTTCAATCAAGGAAGCTTCCTGCTTTCTTAGACTCAACTGATAGCCTCTTACTGTCAGCTCCAATGGGTCTCCCAAAGGAGCTACCTTAATGAGCTGAACAACCACTCGTGGAGTGATCCCCATATCCAATATCCGTCTGCGCAATGCACCTTGTGTTCCGATGGACAATACCCTTGCCCTGTCTCCAGGACGCAATGATCCTAATGTCATATATCTATCTCCTCGTTATGTAACGATATTATGCAACGTTGATTCGGTGTGCCAACCCTCGATTTAAGGCAAGACGAACACCTTTGATAGAAAGAATTATCCCTTGACTACTGTTTCCCACGACCTCTACCATTGCTCCGGTAATAAACCCCATATCCAAGAGATGTTGTTTTAATGCGTCTTCGCCGTGTAGCCCAATAATCTTTCTTATTTCCCCAACTTGGGCAAAGGATAGTGGCATAGGAACTCCTTATTTGTTAGCTTTAACTAACAACATTAACAGTTATACATTCCCTCATGTTCCTTGTCAAGTTGAAACTGAAAATATTAGAGAAGCGTCACAAACCTGTCTCTTCCTGCTTCCTTAGCCTGATAGAGGGCTTTGTCTGCCCTCTTGAGCGTATCAGCCTCAGATTTATCACTTGGCAGGAAGGATGTGAACCCAAGCGAAATAGTCAGTGTTATCTGGGTTGTCTCATGCTCAACTTTCACATTTCTTGCTGCGTCGAGCAAGGACTCTGCCATCTTGTTTATTTGTTCTGTTGTAAGTGGAGGACACACAATGAGAAACTCGTCACCACCCCACCTAAACAGCGCATCCTTTGAGCATGCCAAATCCTGCAGCGTTTCGGTAAGCTGTATCAGACACCTGTCTCCAGCGTCATGTCCGAAGGTATCATTGATATGTTTGAAATAATCAATATCAAAGAGTGACACTACACCAACACGATTCCCCTTTTTACTTTCAAGATAGGCTTTCTTCAAGGCCAATAAACCACTTCTGCGGTTGTCAATACCGGTCAATATGTCCTTATACGCTTGATCTTCAAGTTTTTTTTGCTTGAATCTTGTTCCGTTTGTGCTCCAATCCTACCAGTAGAACAGAGTGAAGAACGAAGAGCATAATAATTGCACCAATGAAAATCGGGGTAATTTGCCCCACAATACTTGCACTCTTGTTTGCTGTATCCTCTACATACAAGGCAAGATCATCAAGATGGATTCCCATTGCAACAATCCAGTCAAAATCCTTGTAGTGCTTTGCATAGGTGAGCTTTTCTGAAATGACATCACTATCCATTTTCTTGAAGAAATAGGTGAAGTAGAGCTCTCCATCCTTTTTTTGATTCCCTCCAACTCTGTCTTGTAGGGAGTAGTTCCCCGTACATCTGTCATGTTTGTTGAGAGATATACACCAACAGAATCCCGGAGGTTGGGATGAATTCTACGGAAAGCATAATTATCGCCACCCTCATAGTTGATAACTTCATTGACCCATATATAGGAATTCTCAGGATACTCACTATTGTATATTTCTTTTGCAATGTACTCCTTCACTTCCTCATCGATCACCGCTTGAGGAATTCCGACAAAGAGCGTGTAGGGAGCATATGAGTGCAATTCATACAACTGGAAATCATGAAGTAGGCTATTTATCACATCAATGGGAGGCTCTGATTCTGGGATGACCCCTTGGTTATCCATGATGACTTCACCAGTCTCCCGACGCCAAAGCACTGCAGTCCAAATGGATGAGGCGTCCTGAGTGAAAAAGGATGTTGCTATCTGGGGGAAAATCTCAACATTAGAGGCATAGGTAGCATCCATATGCCACGTAAGATGTGCTAGCTGTTTTTTGATACTCTGCTTGGTGGATTGTTCGTTGCGTATCGATCCGTTTGATTTGGTTATTGACAGAATTATAAAGAAACTGCCGTTTCAAAGTTTCGGTACCCTGTGCAGTCTGATCCTTGTACACGCTTTCAATTCTAGACAAAGTGCCCAAAGAAAAAAAACTACCAACAACAAGGTTGAGAGGAGAACCAGAGAGGTACTTAGTATCCATGTATTACGTTTCATCACCCTCCTAGGGAAACTGTACCACAGCTAATCATACTGGAGAAGATTTTACACTGACAGCGGTATTTTATTGGGCAAAACACATCATCACATATTCCGGTCTAAGTCACCTAAGACGGTGAGTTACTGCACCAAAGCGCAACGTGTAAAGGTTGTGGATAACTTGTTGATAACTCGTATATTTGTTATAAATCCAACCACCTTACTAAACAATAAGAAGTACATTAAACCTATATAAAAATACGATGAAACCTGTTTGGTAAACTTATGTTTTATTTGTTTCAATATATATAGTTGTCATATCCATCGATACCGTATAAAAACCTATGTTTCCTATTAGAAATCAGTCTTATCTGCACCCTATACTAACCTAGGTACCACTTGCTTGTGGATAACTTGTGGATAACTTCTGGACAGGGGTGTGGACAAGCAAGTGAACTCTAGTAAAAACAGGGAGTTACGCATCCCTTTCGATGGCCAGCCCAAGGGATTGGAGCTTTCCACACAAATTTTCATAACCACGTTCAATTTGATAGATATTCTGGATTACACTGACACCTTTTGCACATGCAGCGGCAATGACAAGCGCCATTCCAGCTCGTACATCAGGACTGGATAACTCTGAACCCAGTAGTTGACTGGGACCGTTAACCACTGCTCGATGTGGATCACAGAGAATGATGTCAGCTCCCATCCTGATCAACCAATCAACGAAGAACATTCGAGATTCAAACATCTTCTCATGGACCAGGATAGAACCTTCCATCTGGGTTGCACAGACAGTGATAATGCTCAAGAGGTCTGCAGGGAATCCAGGCCATGGGGCATCATCAATCTTTGCGGTATGGCCACCTACTTCCTTTGCGAGAATCCGTTTCTGCCTTTTCGGCACAAGGATGGACGAGGGTCCATCAACAACAAAGGTGATCCCAATTCGCTCAAAGCCAAGGCGGATCATTCTCAGATGGTCAGGCTCGACCCCTTTGAGCAACAATTGGCCTCCAGTAGCACCGGCTAGGCCGATATAGGAACCAGCTTCCATATAGTCAGCTGTGAGACGGAACTCACAGCCATGAAGTTTCTTCTCTCCGGTAACATAGAGACGGTTGGATCCGATCCCCACAATGTGACACCCCATGCTATTAAGCATCCGACAGAGATCCTGTACATGAGGCTCACTTGCTGCGTTGCTTATAATGCTCTTCCCCTGTGCTAGCGAAGAGGCCATGAGAACATTTTCTGTTGCTGTTACGGAGGCTTCATCAAGGAAGATGTCATTTGCCTGCAATCTACTTCCCTTGGCTTTGATATGAATCTCCCCATCCTCATTGATAAGGCAAGAGGCCCCCAAGGCTGAGAGCCCGATAAAGTGGGTATCGAGTCTACGAAGCCCGATAACATCCCCTCCTGGGGGAGTTAAACGAACTTCATCGATGGTAGCCAACAATGGTCCCAAGAGAAGAATGGAACCCCTAACCGCTTGGACAAGCTTCTTTTTAAGATTGCCGTTCCTTCCCCCCACTCATGATGGTATAGGTGTTGGCATTCTCCCTGACAACTTTGGAACCAAGGTTTTCCAAGAGCTTAATCATAACCTGAACATCCTCAATATCGGGGACGTTCAATAATCGAACAGGTTCATCTGTCAGCAAGGTGGCAGCAAGACACGGTAGTGCACCATTCTTGTTTCCACTGATCTGCACCTCCCCGCTCGCAGGATTTCCCCCCCGGTTATCCGATACTCTCCCATTGCAGCCTCCTCGTTCATCCTACCTCTGGCAGGATAGTTTCGCAAGCTTGTTGTTGAATACAGATGGAAAGCAATGGTAGAATAGCTGTACATGAAAGAAAGTGAGCACATGGTCTATGGCATTGGAAACCCCCTCATCGACATTATTGTCAGTGTTGAGGAAAATGATATTTCTGCACTTGGAATCCACAAGGGTACCATGCCTTGATTGGCCCACAGAGAATGGAAGAACTCATGCTCCTTTCAAAGGAACGTAAAACGACCTACAGCTGTGGTGGCTCCTGTCCCAACACAATCATTGCCCTTGCCTCACTGGGAGTTAATGCAACCCTTGCAGGGAAGATTGGCAGTGATGAAAATGGGCACATCTATCAAGAGCGTCTCAAGGAACTTGGGGTCGCTGACCAGCTTGCAATAACCGACAAGGAAATGACTGGTTCTACTGTTATCCTCATCACTCCTGATAGTGAGCGGAGCATGAACACGTTCCTGGGAGCTAACCGGCTCTATGAGATGGCCGATGTGGATGAAGAAACTGTAGCAAAAGCATCCTTCTTCCATTTTACAGGCTATATGTGGGACACAAAAAGCCAGCAAGAGGCGATCAAAAAAAAGGCATTAAGTATTGCGAAGGCTCACAATACGGTTGTCTCTTTTGATCTCGCAGACCCATTTGCTGTTGGACGCTATCGAGAACCGTTCCTCAATCTTATCAGCCAAGAGTGTGATATTGTTTTTTGCAAACAGGGAAGAAGCAAGAATTCTCTTTGATAACTATGACCCCTATGAGTGTTGTCGTTCCATGGGTAAGCTCTGTAGGACAGCCATAGTGAAGAATGGTAAAAAGGGTTCCTATATCAGTCATGAAGGAAAAATCATAAACATCCCGGTCAAGGACCAGTAGTACCCACCGATACCACTGGTGCCGGGGACGTATATGCTGCAGGATTTCTTTATGGACTGTACCATGACTACTCAATTAGGGATTCAGGTACAATTGCATCCATCCTTGCCGGTGAGATTATTACCCAACGTGGTGCGCAGTTCAGCAAGGAAAAAGCAAAAAAACTCAGAGATCTTTTTTTTCTTCAGGAACGTGGAAAACGCTGTAATAACGGTTTTGCCAATATTAGCATCCCTACCATCCCACCAGAGCAGAAACCTTCCAGAAGAATGCAATACCCCCCCCATAAGAAATAGTGATGCGGCAAATACATTTGTCAAAACTCCACCAGATTGTAGGCTAAATGAGGAGAGACTGATCATACTTGTCCTTACCCTATCCTCTGCCACCTTGTTCAATACATAAGTTCCTACCACCGAGAGTACTCCAAGCAGGAGATAGATCAGGGAAAACAGGCCCAAAAAAACCATAGGATATTTGTACTCATGGAGAGCAGTATTTGGCATATATAGACAAGGATAAAAAAAGTATGCAATAGATGCCTATTGGGTTCTTATGACGTACTATTTTCTTCCCGATTACCGATCCAAGGATACTGATTGAGAAAATGATGGCTGTCGTCATCCCCAATATCCAAAGCATGGAATCATCCAGGAGCAACGCTTTTAGATACGGTTGCCAATAGCTCTCAAGGGAGGCCAAGAGCATTCCTTGCAAGAGTACACTCGCGCTGTAAAAGACAAGAAAAGGAGAGGAGCGTAAAACAGAAGCGAATAAACGAAACTGTTCCCCATATGTGCTACGCTTTATATCCTGGGCTACCTCTTCCTTGATGGAGAAGGCCACAAGTACCATAGACCCAACCAACAGCACCATACGCACAAGAAGTAGTGGTTGGGTGAGGGAGGGACCTTCTTTGCCAAAGGTAAGCAGCCACCCACCCAATAGGCCCCTACACTGAGGGAAATTCCTGAATTGATCTCCAAAGCATACACTAGGTCCTCGAGCTTGCCTCCTGCTTTCTGCCCATCCTCAATATATTTCGCATCGAGACTCCCACTTCCAAAAGCTCTTCCCAGACCGGTAAGTAAGAATCCCAAACCAAGCAGGTAAAGGGAGTCAAACAAAATACAAATGGTTCCCACCAAAGAGAAAGCAAGTCCAAGAAGAAAACTTGCTTTCCTTCCCCAGGTATCGGCAAATACACCACTTGGAACCTCGGCCACCATTACAGCTATCGAATACATGACCATGATCACGGCCAAATACTCAAGTGGATATCCCTTGCTTATAATGATTAGGCTCATTGCAGGCAGGGTTACTCCTAGCGCAAGATAGGAAGCAGACAGACTGGCCAGATAGGGGGCAGGATGAAAGGTACTGCTAAGCATGGTAGGCCATCAGCGAGAAGACAAAGGCTCAGTCCCATCCTCTTTCTTCTCCTTCTCATCTATAAACGCTCTGATAAGCTTATAAAGCTCATCAGCCTCCGATTTACTAAGGTGTACTACCCCAGAGAGCTGGTCTGCCTGAAAATGACCATTTTCATCGGTAAACGATTGCGCTTTTTTTGTAGAAATCATCGTGTATTTGTTTGGTCACCACATCAGAAGCAAGCTTTCTTTTCTCCTCGGCGAGGGAGCTGAAACTTACCGTTACCAAACGCTTTCGATAATAGGTAGCGGTAATACCGTGGATCAATTCAGTGTGATCAACCTCGACTACCTGCAACTCTACCAGACGAGCAACATGGTGTTTTGCACTGGAGGGAGTATCCCAAGTGCATCGCTGAGCATCTTGGCTGTCATCGGCCCCTGTACGCTCAACTCGTGCAAAATCTGCTGCCGTTTGGGATGCATGTAGATTTCCAACTGTTTTCCATCTTGTATATAAAGCATCTTCATAACATTAAATATATCATAACAATTATTGTTATGTAAACCCCTGGCATTGTCTTGTAAAAAAGCATCTTTCTTGTTACTATCTTTTTTTTCAATGACGTCGATTTGTCAGCCTCCCGGCTTGCGGGCGTCAATAAAGAAACTTGCTAAAAGGGGAGCGTATCAATCTATTTGAGTTGAGTTCCCCCCCCTTCCGCAGTTCCATAAGGAAGGGTGTAGTATGTTAACACACGGTTCACACATTTTCACTTCAGAATCAGTCAGTGAGGGACATCCAGACAAGGTCTGCGATCAGATTTCCGATGCCGTATTGGATGCTTGTCTTGCACAGGATCCACAAAGCAGGGTTGCCTGTGAAGTCTTCGCAACTACTGACAGGGTCGTGGTCGGAGGAGAACTCTCCACCAATGCAATCATTGACATTGACCAAATTGTTAGATCTACGGTCAAGGAAATTGGATATACAGGAGAGAATTGCGGCTTTGATTACCGCACACTTGAGGTGCTCAATTTTACCACCACCCAGTCTGCAGACATCTCAATGGGAGTAACTGCAGAAACCTCTCTGTACGGTCAACAAGGTGCAGGGGACCAAGGCATGATGTTCGGTTATGCTTGTGATGAGACAGAGACACTCATGCCAGCTCCAATCTATTGGGCACATCAACTTCTGGAAAGGGCGAGCATGCTGAGAAAAAGTGGGGCAGCCCCCTTCTTGAGACCCGATGCAAAAAGTCAGGTCTCCCTGCTGTACCAAGACGGAAAACCGGTATATATAGACTCGGTGGTCATCAGTCATCAACATACAGAGCAGGCACGTCGTGATACTTTAATCCCTTACCTCACCAAGGAAGTCATTGAAACAGTCCTTGGACCTACTGGCCTGTTGAATGAAAAAAAACCAAGGTGTACATTAATCCAACAGGTAGATTTGTCACAGGAGGTCCTGCAGGGGACACTGGATTAACCGGAAGAAAAAATTATTGTCGATACCTATGGTGGCATGGGTCGGCACGGAGGCGGAGCCTTCAGTGGGAAAGATCCCTCCAAGGTTGACCGCAGCGGTGCCTACATGGCTCGCTACGTTGCAAAAAACCTGGTAGCAAATGGTTTATGCACAACCTGTGAGGTCCAACTCTCTTATGCAATTGGTGTTCCCTATCCCATCTCCGTCTATGTCGATACCTTCGGCACCGGAGTCGAAGATGATGAACAGTTGGAAAAGCTGGTACGAGAGAAGTTTGACCTCACTCCTGCAGGCATCATAAAGACATTGGATTTGAAAAGGCCGATCTATCAGAAAACCATGAACTATGGACACTTCGGAAAGAACGACCTTCCCTGGGAACAGATTATCTCACTTGCTTGAGATTCGGCTGTACGAGGATCAATCTCTCTTGCATGCAGGCAACCTCCCGCTCCCTCAGAGCGGGTAGGTTTATTCTCTTCCCATCCTCCCTCTTGTACTCCTTTGGTGTACGATAGAAATTAAGAGACCAACGGTTTACTTCCGGCAGCATTCCAGCAATCTCCAATAAATCCTCTTCCATTAAGGTTGGAGCCAATGTGGTTCTCACCTCCCATTGGAAGGATGGATGCATCAGCTGATACTCCTTGAGAAGCGACACACATCGTTGCACATTTGCTGGGTCGGCTCCTTTTCCCGCAATTTCCCGATACCTTGCCCACGGTGCTTTCACATCCAGTGCAACGTAATCGATCAGGTCTGCTTCCAACAATTCCAAAAGCACCTTAGGCCTACTCCCATTGGTATCAAGCTTAGTCAGATACCCTAGGCTCTTTGCCAAGACAAAATACTGAGGAAGGCACTCATGCAATGAGGGTTCTCCTCCACTTATAACTACCGCTTGTAGAAATCCAACCCGTTTTTTTTCCAAGAATCTTTGTATCTCTTGATAGCTCATATTGCCATTCTTATGTCCAATCAATGCACGATTATGGCAATAGAAGCAATCATAATTACAGCCTTGGGTAAACAGGACACAACTCAACATTCCTGGATAATCCAGAAATGAAGAGCCTTCAATGCCACTAATAATCATGACACTTTAACCGCATACGACTTTCTCTGGCGATGCTCCTCTTGCTTTCCAGGATGAAAATCATCTTTTGGCCTAAGGTATCCAACCACCCTGGTCCATACCTCGTTCTTTTCTCCGCAATAGGGGCAGGACTCAACCTCGCCATCGAGATACCCATGGTTCTTGCAAGTAGAAAAGGTTGGGGTAAGGGAAACATAAGGAAGCTTGTAACGGGTACATACATTCCTCACCAACTGCTTGGCAAGCTTTGGATCCTCTATTCTCTGAGCAAGATAGAGGTGTAGTACCGTTCCTCCTGTGTATTGGCACTGCAGGGCGTCTTGCTTCTCCAGCGTCTCATAGAGGTCGTCTGTATACCCTACCGGTAGCTGAGAGGAGTTGGTATAGTATGCAACCTCTTCGCCGGCGGTGATGATATCGCCATATGCCTTCTTATCAAGGTTTGCCAATCGATAGCTCGCTCCCTCGGCGGGGGTCGCTTCAAGATTGTAGAAGTTTCCAGTCTCACTCTGAAAACCTTGGATGATTTCCCGTAAGGTAGAGAGTACCTGAAGGGCAAAGGACTGCCCTTTCTCTGTTGTTAGGGATCCTTCCTTACCGAATAGATTGAGGCATGCCTCTTCCATTCCTACGATACCGATGGTACTGAAGTGGTTTGCCCAATATCGTCCATTACGTTGTTTTACAGCTTCCAAGGAGAATTGACTAAACGGATACATTCCACGCTCAGTTTGTTTCTCGATAACATCCCGCTTGATCTCAAGGCTCTCCTTTGCAATTTTTTTGAAAGCTCTTTGAGAGCAATTATGAATGTATTCTCATCTTGGCTCTCATAAGCAAGCCTGGGAAGGTTCAATGTCACTACACCGATCGAACCGGTAAGGGGATTAGAGCCAAAGAGTCCTCCACCTCGCTTCTTGAGCTCAGAGGTATCGAGTCTGAGTCTACAACACATTGAAAGCGCATCCTCAGGGGATAAATCACTGTTCACGTAATTGGAGAAATAGGGAATCCCATATTTTGCGGTCATTGCAAAAATGGAATCCACAACCTTTGAGTCCCATGGAAACTGTTTGGTCACATTGTAGGTAGGGATAGGGAACGTGAATACTCTTCCAGAAGCATCCCCTTCCTCCATAACCTCACAGAAGGCATGGTTGATCATATCCATCTCATCTTGAAAATCACCGTAGGTTTCCTCTTGTGTGATCCCTCCCCGGATGACCGGAACATCCTTCAAACTGGAGGGAACGGTGATATCAAAGGTAAGATTGGAAAAGGGGCACTGGAATCCTACACGGGTTGGGACATTGAGGTTAAAAATGAACTCCTGCATCGCTTGCTTGACCTCACGGAAAGTAAGCCCATCATATCTGATGAAAGGAGCACAATAGGTGTCAAAGGAAGACCAGGCTTGGGCTCCTGCACATTCTCCCTGGAAGGTGAAGGTTGCATTCACCACCTGTCCCAATAGGGCTCTGAAGTGCTTAGCTGGCTTGCTGGAAACTTTCCCATCAACACCTCCAAAACCAGAGGTAAGGAGTTGGCGAAGATCCCACCCACAACAGTAAGGCCCAAAGAAACCAAGGTCATGAAGATGGAGGGCCCCCTTCTGGTGGGCAATACGAATGGTCTCAGGATAGATTTCATGCAACCAGTACTGCTCGGTAAATCGTTCACGAATGTAATTGTTCATCCCATTGACGGATCGACGGGTATTGGCATTCTCCTTGACTCTCCAGGTTGTATCATCAAGGTACGCACTGAACATCTCATTTGTTGCCTTGACAAGGGCCTTACCCTCTCTCACCCGTTCCCTTGCCTTGCGATACAGGATGTAGGCTTTAGCGGTTGCTTGGTATGCCATTTCCATCAGGGATTCTTCAACAAGGTCCTGGATGCGCTCTACCTCAATCCTTTCTGTTTCCTTGGTCTTGGACAAAACGAGCATGGCTACCTTCTCGGTATCCACGATTTGTCCTGCAGCATTCGCTGCTTTTTTCGATTGCATTAATGATTTTCTGAACCTCGCAGAGAACCACCTGCCCGTCTCGTTTGACCACTTGCTGTTGCATGGTTTCCTCCTGGCGGAGACAAGACATATAAAGAGGGTGCTCTGAGGCACACGCCTTATGTCATGCTCCGTGACGGCGTGTCTGTACAGGTAAGGTCTTCTGGCTTAGGTTCTACATCCCAGGCTCCTTCCCAGATTTCTCCAGTGGCTCTTGCCCGAAACTCCCCATCACAGCGGCGGGACCGCGTGGGCTTCTACACCCAACTTCCCTTTTCCTATACACACAAGATATAGTGTTTTGTGCCATACGGCACACTAGCAACAGTAGGTCTGTTCTGAATATTTGTCAAGCAATAAAAAAAACGGAAACCGCAATTGGTTCCCGCTGTTGGTTTAGTTTCTCTCGTTCGAGACTCGGATTTGTTTATACAATCCGTCTCCCTCACTCTTGGTCTCCACCCCACCAAAATCATTAAGTGCAGTATGGACAAGTCTTCTCTCATACGGGTTCATTGGCTCAAGCAACTTGCTCCTACCGCTTTTTTCGAACCTGCTCGGCTGTCTTGAAAGCCATTCTGATTAACTGCTCTTCATGTCTCATGCGATAGTTTTCACTATCCACGATAACCTTCATGTCAGGGTCAAGTTGTCCAGCGTAGACATTGGCAATAAGCTGAATAGCATCAAGGTTCTTACCTTTACGCCCGATAATGATATTTGAGTTGTCACTCTCAATATTCAGCCCAAGCTTTCGTTCCTTCCTAAAACCGATGGATACTCTGCCTTCATAGCCCATCTTGTCCAAGACAGTTGCTACAAACGTAAGCAACTTGTCCTCAAGTTCACTGTTGATAGGCTGTTCGAGTTCTCTCTCATCATCTTCAAATGTGTCTGGTTCCAGATTGCTTCCATCGTCAAAATGAATCCTGATCTTTACATTACTCTTCTTGAACAGTCCTTTTTTTTGACTGGTTCAACGATTTCCACATCGAAATCTTCACGCTCAATATGCAGTTCCTCGATTGCTTTTGCAATAGCTTCCTGCTCTGTACGTCCTTCGAATTCTTTCATCATATGCTACTCCGTTCGGGGGGGGAAGATCCCCCGCAGTTGAATTTCTATTTACGTCCCTTTCCCTTTGGTCCAGGGAATTGGTGCACAGTGTTCTGTGCTTCTTCAGTTGCTTCACGCTGTTTCTTCTTGTTGGTATACAGCTGCTGGACAATGGAAAGTGCATTCATTACCGACCAGTAGAGAATCAAACCAGAAGGAGCATTGTACAACACAAAGAAGAACATCAACGGCATTCCGTAGGTCATGAACTTCATCATGCCCTGCTGGCTACCTGCAGTTGAGGCGTTCTGGGTAATTTTCATTGAGAAAATCATACTTACCGTATAGAAAATTGGAAGCAAGTGCAGTTCATTGCCGAGGAATGGCAGATTAAACGGCAAACTAGCAACCGTATCTGGACGACTCAAGTCAGCAATCCATCCAGGTATGAACATTGCCCCACGGAGCTCAAAGTGCTTGTTAAGTAGTCCGTAGAAGGCGATAAGGATGGGGAACTGCAACAACATCGGGAGACATCCACCCATTGGTTGATCTTCTCCTTCTTGTACAGGGTTGCCATCTCTTCATTCTGTTTGGTTGGATTATCAGGATACTTTTCCTTGATCTCCTGCATTTTTTTGGAGAGAGGGATGCCATCTTTGCAGTGGACTCCATGCCTTTCTTGGTAATCGGATACAGTACCAGCTTAAGTAGGAAAGTAAGGATGATGATGCCAATACCATAGTTAGGGATCACCCGGTAGAGCATATTCAAGAGGGTCTTCAAGATTGTCTCCAACCATCCAAGCCATGAACTGCTGTCCAATGCTGCTTCAAGCTGTAAACCAGATACACCAAAACTATTCAAGGAAGCATCGTTGTAGATTGCCATATCACCCTTGAGCTGAGGACCGGCATAGAACCTGAAGGTATCTGTTTGTGCTGCGCTCTTGATGGTTGGCCTGCTCAGATAAATGCTCGACTGAAGAGGAATTCCTTCATCAGAAACTTCACTCAAACTGACCATGTAGTTGGTAGCATCAGGAATTGCAATCATGGAGAAATACTTACCAACAAGTGCTACCCAGGAAAGTGGCTTTGTTGTTGAGTATGCACCGTTGCTTAACTTGACCTGATCTTTCTTGGAAGATCCATCTTCCTTGATGTAAAAACGACGATAGTTGTAGTTATTGTCGAGGGAGGAGAAAGAAGGGCCAATCTGAGGCTCAAAAGCAAGTGTATAGGCAAAATTCTCAAAGGAAAGAGGAATTGCCTTGTTCTCGCTGTTTCTGGTCTCTACATCAATTTCAAAAAAAGGTAATCCTCTTCTCCAAAGGTATAGGTCTTGGTAATGGAGAAAGGCTCACCAGGGGTCTTGCCATCTTCCTCAAGAAGTGCAAACTCCTGGGTGAACTGTACTTGGTTTCCGATTATCTGATAACGGAAGGTTGCATCAATGGGATTTGTCTTGTCATTTCCTGCATACATCAAGAAAGCATCATTGGATGTTGCGTCCTTGAACAAGAGTTCGACAGGCTCACCTTCATCAAGGTGATCTTTCAATTTGAATGAGGCAATTGAAGCACCATTGGGATTGAATTCAATCAAGAAATAGTTCGTTTCAAACGTGAAAGGAGTTTTATTCCCTTCGTTTCCAACGGCAACCATTGAACCTGGAAGACTACTGTCCCACGCAATGTTTGCTGAAACCTGACTCGATTGGGCTGGTGCCAAATAGGTGCTCTGACCAGAATCAGAGGAGGAGACTGATGTTTGAACACGTTCTGTGGTCGGTACCACTTCAGGGGTGGCCGGCGCGAAGAAGGTGGCTTGGATGGTCATTCCGATGGTAATGACCAATACGGATAGAACAATGGCTAGAATGGTATTTTTTTTGTCCATATCTGCTCCTGATGGGGGGGATGTGTAGAGAAGTAAATAATCACAGGAAAGATAGGACAGAACAACAGAATGAGGAGTGTTATGAAAGCGTTTTAAGACTGGTTAAACACCCCAGCCTTATCGCAGAGAGAGAGTATTTGTTCCTTTTGGAATGCATAATCAAGAACCTTTCCTGGATAGACGACAAATGCAAAATCGTAACCGGGGACCATCCTAGGCTTTTCTGTACGCCAAATTTCCTTGATTTGTCTACGGATCCTGTTTCTTTGGACAGCATTACCGTAATGACGGACCGGAATTACCACAATCCTATCAACATCTAGTTGGTTCTGACTTACAATAAGTTTCAATCCACGCAGGAAAAATACCTGCCGTTCTTGAAAATTTGGTCAATCTCCGGTTTACGTTTTACAATTTCTTTTTTTTAGAAAGGCTTCTTCTCATCACATACGGACAGCTTGTGTCTACCTTTGGCTCTTCTGCGGGCCAAAACCAAGCGTCCGCCCTTTGTTGCCATACGAGCCCTAAAACCAAACTTTCTGTTTCTCTTCACTCTACTGGCTGGTAGGTTCTTTTTCCTTTGTAACTCATGAGATAATCTCCAATTTTTACATCGCTTTACGCGGATAGTTTCTACTTAATTCAGAGGATACTCCCCGAGTGGTGCAGTATATAGACTGCCTGTATTTACGTCAAGTAACTAAGAGCTTAGCATCTGAATGCTCTTAATGCCAAGGGATGGATACTTCTTTGCAAGCAGAGAAAGAATCTTTTTTTTGCTGCATCATAGTAATCTGTGCCCAAGAAGGATGGTCGGCTTTCAAAACCAATGTTGTGTGCTTAATTTCCACAATTTTCACGTGTGGATACAAGCGGTTTCCAATGATTTTCTGCCATTCAAAACCAACAGCTGCTTTAGGGTTATCCGGACGGATATCAAGTCTGCGCAAGACATAATCGAGCACATCCTTTGCTTCCAGTGGTTCTCCTTCCTTGCACAGTCTTGTTTTCTTATCCTTCATGCTGATAAATCTTCCCTGATCGACAGTATACACTAATGCGTTCTCATCTGCCAGAGAGGAGAAATACTGTTCTTCTGGCAAAAAAGTGAAAAAGGCCTGACTGTAGGATTGCATCAACCTAAGAAATTCTGCTCGTCTTGTATGATCCAGTTCAAGAAGGACATCATCGACCAGTATCAATGGCTTTCCACCGGTTTTCTTTTCAAAAAAGGCCATTTGTGCGGTACGAAAAATCAGAGAAGCAAGCCTCATTTGACCAGTAGATCCTGTTTGGGAAAAATTTTGAGAACCTTCCATCACCTGAAATCTGTCACGATGGATTCCACTAGTTGTGGTCAATAGATTCATATCTCTGCCTCTCGTGTTTTCCAAGTAGGCAATTACCTCCTCCTTGGTTGCACATGTACTCCAGGATGGTTGGTACTCAATATGTACATCTATGTCCTGGCCTGAAACAGAGCGATACATCTCAGGAAAAAATCTGGTCAAATTCGAATACAGCACGTGTTCTTTCCTGCTGGATGGCAATTCCGTAGGTGGCCAGTTGAATGTCATAGACAGGAAGCAGTTCAAAACGTTGTTCTTTGATTGCCAAATTGCGTTGTCGTAACACCATACGATATCTACGCATATCATCAAAAAAAACAATGGATTGTACATGCTCATGATTTGGTCGAAAAAAAATCTTCGTCGCTGTTCAGGTTCTCCCTTGATGAAAAAAAATATCATCATGACTGAAAACAATACAGGGGATGTTATATATCAACTCCTTCCTGTCCCTGATTTCCCGTCCATCAAGCAGTACCGTTCGTTTCGCATCTTTGTATTCGAGTACAAGGGTATGATGTTGCTTATCGTCGGATTCATACACCCCTTCAAGTTTGAAGTTTTTTTTCTTTGTCGGTTGCAAGTTCTTTCAGTTGGTTTGTACGAAAGGAAGATCCATAGCAGAGTGTATACACAGCCTCAAGAAGATTGGTTTTTCCCTGTCCGTTGGGTCCAATGAGGAATACCTGTCGGTTGTCGACAGGTATTTTCTCACTGACAAGATTTCTAAATTGGTTAGTCCAAAGCTGGGTAAAACGCATCAGGCATTCGGTTGCATTGGCATAATGATATGAAAGTAATCCCTATTACTATCAGGTTTTACTGTCATAGCACGTGTTGGCTCTGTAAAGTTGATGGAAAAATATTCGCCTTCCATAGCTTTCAAAGGATTTACCAAGTATGTGTAATTCAAAGAGACCTTGCTATCAGGACCTTCGTACTGACATGCAATGATTTCTTTTGCTTCTCCTACTTCGCTCTCATCACTGGTAAGCAGCACTCCAGCCTCACTGATATCCAGGAATATTCGTTTTGCCTTGTTTTCAACCAGAAGAGAAACTCTCCTCAAAGCATCAAGCATATCCTGAATTCTCATCGTACACGTATAGGTTTGCTCTTCAGGAATTACTCTTCGGTAGTTTGGATATTGGCCTTTGATCAGGGTCGTATAGAAAGTCCTGTTTCCAATTTTAGCAAAGAGAATATTTTCTGTTATTGCAAGATCAAGCATGCTTCATCAGTCGAGAGTTTCTTCAATTCAATAAAGAATTTTGGTGGAATGATGATTGATGGGAACATTGGAAGTTCTTCTTCAAATGTTCTTTCAACGATAGAAAGTCTTCTTCCGTCGGTAGCAACCATGTTCATGCCACTTGCATTTCTTTCGAGATACAGACCACAGAGAAAATATCTTGTTTCATCTTCGCTGATGGCAAACATGGTTTGATTTGCCATATCAGTGAAGGTCTTCTGGGGAATCGTAAAATACGAAGATGTTTCTGAATCTTCCAAGGCTGGGAATTCATCAGCACCAATGGTTCTTAGTTTGAAATCGATATTTTGCTCTTCAGGTTTGATGGTAAGCATCCCATCTTGCAATGAGAAATCAATTCTGGTATTGGGAAGGCTTCTGAGAATATTCAGGAGTTTTTTTTCACAGAAAACAGTGGTTCTTCCTTCCTGCAGTGTTTCGACTGCAATCTCAGTACTGAATCCCAATTTCTGATCGGTTGCCCTGATGATGAGTCTTCCCCCCCCAGCGGTTTCCAGATAGACGTTGCTGGTGATCGAAAGAGAGTTTCTCTGACTGGTAAAATCCATTGAATATATTATCTCGTTGAGGATGTCATCTTTGTTGCAGACGAATTTCATATTAATACTCCTAGATTATTAAAAAATATAGTAATAATAGTAATAATAGCACAGATTCTGTGGATAACTTTCTAATTTCTTCTCCAATCACTGCTTAATTTTTTTTGTCATCTTGTGGATAACTTGCTGAGTTGTCCACATTCCTTCCACAAGGAAAAAAAGCTGTATCCACAGGTTTTTGAAGTTATCCACAAGGTATCCCGTGGTTATCCACAAGATATTACCGCTTACTATTTGTTAAGTCCCTTTTCAATTTTACAATGGTATTTGCAAACGATTCATCCCCTTTCATTAGGGACTCAATCCGGTCATGTGCATGCATGACTGTCGTGTGGTCCCTGCCACCAAATTCAGTACCAATTTCCGTTGTAGAGTATTCGGTAATATCCCTAGCCAAGAACATGGCAATCTGCCTCGGTTGTATGAGAGATTTATTTTTTCTTTTTTCCCTTTTATTTCGAAGCTGCTTACATTGAAGTATTCTCCTACTACCTTGATGATGGTATCTATCGAGAGCGTCTGATTTGAGTTGGCAGCCAAGGAGGGTAGGATACCAAGGAGTTCCTTTGCTTTGTCAAAAGAGATTTCCTGGCCGAGTAACTCACTGTAGGCGATGAGCTTGGTAAGTGATGACTCAAGATCCCTCACATTAGTACATACATTGGTTGCTATGTAGTTAAGAATCTCCTCACTCATCGAACCTCCCCTTTCCACAAGTTTCTTCTTGAGAATAGCCATTCTTGTTTCATAGTTTGGTGGTTGTAGGTCGACGTTCAATCCTCTCTCAAACCTGGAACTCAGACGGTCTGTGATGTTTTTTCAATTCACTGATCGGACGGTCACAGGTGAATACCATCTGCTTCTTTGACTCATACAGGTTGTTGAAGGTATGGAACAGTTCTTCCTGTGTGCTGTCTTTTCCCTGCAGGAAGTGTATGTCATCAATGAGCAGCACATCCACTTTACGGAACTTGTTCTTGAATTGCTGGGTTCTTTGAGAACCGATCGATTCAATGAATTCATTGGTAAACATCTCGGCTGTCACATACATAACCTTCAGCTCCGGCGTATTGTTGATGATGTAATTTCCGATGGAGTTCAAGAGGTGGGTTTTCCCGAGCCCTACACCACCATAGATGAGACAAGGGTTGTAGCTGACACCTGGGTTCTTGGCAATGGCGAGGCTTGCATTATAGGCAAATGCAGAGTTATCCCCGATAACGAAGGTATGAAACTCATAAGAAGGATTCAGGTTGCAATCCTTTTTCATTTTCAACGTCTTCTCTTCGCTCACTTGGGGCTTTGCTTGGATTGTGACAATGGTTTCTTCTTTTGGTGTTTCCTTGGGTTCTTTTGATGGTTGTTGTATTTGTTCAATTTTTTGAACGTGCTACCACCTCAAATACAATATCGATGTCTTCTCCGGTTAGTTCGATCATCGTATTGCGTATCATGTCCCTATAACGGGCTATTACTGTGTCAAGAATAAACTGGCTTGCTACAGCCAAAACTACCTTGTGACTATCTGATCGTAGGTAGGCAATTCGATTGAACCAGGTATGGTATTCCTGTTCTGGGAGGGTCTCCTTGATACGGGAGGCAGTCTCCTGCCAGAACTCATAGTATATGTTTTGTGCTTCGCTCATGCGGCCATTTTACCTTGTAGTGTCAGACGGTGCAAGTATTGTACAGCTAACAGGAAGTGTTGTTTGTAAAATCTTGTAATAAAAGAAGTAATAAATTACCTTGAATTCTTGCGCAAGCTTGCAACTCCCCCATAATTTTGGTATACTTAATAAGAATTAATGCATGTATTTTTTTTATTATTACATAAGGATATAACGAATGAGTGAAGGGAGCTTTGACAACGGAACGTTGGAGCCATCCTTGCACCAAGATGGTGTAGAGATGGCTTCCATTTCCCATGGTTATTCTGCCGGGAGTATTCAGGTCCTCAAGGGTCTTGAGGCTGTTCGAAAACGACCTGGCATGTACATTGGATCCACAGGTATTGATGGTTTGCATCATCTCGTTTATGAGGTGGTAGACAATAGCATTGATGAAGCGATGGCTGGCTACTGCTCAGAAATCCGAGTTTTCCTCGATATTGATGATGAGGGAAGAGAGACTTGTACAGTAGAAGATAACGGTCGCGGTATTCCTGTCGATCCACACCCGACTGAGAAGATAAGCTCGTTGGAAATTGCGCTCACCCAACTGCATGCCGGAGGCAAGTTCGACAAGAACTCCTACAAGGTTTCCGGTGGTTTGCATGGAGTGGGTGTGTCCTGTGTAAATGCTCTCTCGGTCTGGATGGAAGTTACCATCTATCGAGACGGAGGAATATATCGACAGCTCTACAGTTGTGGGTTGCCCCAGAGTGAAGTACTCCGTATCGGAGATACCGATCGCAGCGGCACCGTGGTAAAATTCTCCCCTGATTACTCCATCATGGAGCATAACGCCTTCAGTTATGATGTGTTGGTTAACAGATTTAGGGAGCTTTCCTTCCTAAACAAGGGAGTTTCAATTTCCCTTACTGACCGCAGAGGCGATGAGGTAAAAGAGCAAGTCTTCCACTCAGAGGGTGGTATTTCCCACTTTGTAAGTTACCTTAACGAATACAAGCGGGTCTTGGTTGATCCTCCCATCTCCATTGAAGGAGAAAGAGATTCAATCAAGGTGGAGATTGGTCTGCAGTACAATGATAAGTACGATGAAAAGGTCCTTACCTTTGTCAACAATATCAACACTCGTGAGGGTGGTACCCACCTTACCGGTTTTAGAACCGGACTGAGCCGGGTTATCAACGTTCAGTTGCAGAAAAAATCCCAAACTATTGAAGAAGTATGAGGAAAAGCTCGAGCAGAGTGATATCTCCGAAGGTTTGACTGCTGTTATTTCTGTCAAGGTTCCTGAGCCCCAGTTTGAAGGGCAGACCAAGATGAAGTTGGGTAACTCTGCGGTAACTGGTGTTGTTTTCTCCATGGTATATGAGAAGCTGGGTAACTATTTCGATGAGTTCCCTTCACAGACGGAAACAATTCTACAGAAGATTATCAGTGCTGCACTTGGAAGAGTTGCTGCCCGTAAGGCACGAGAGCAGATCAGGAAGAAGAGTGAAGGTGGTGGCCTGCCCGGCAAACTGGCTGACTGTTCCGAAAAGGATCCTGCAAAGTGTGAGGTATTCATTGTTGAGGGTGACTCAGCAGGTGGCTCTGCAAAACAGGGCCGTGACAGAAAATTCCAGGCTATTCTTCCTCTCTGGGGTAAGATGCTCAATGTTGAGAAAGCCCAGGAGTTCAAGGTACTGGGAAATGACAAGCTTCAGCCGGTTATTTCCTCAATCGGTGCCGGTATTACCAGGTACAACAACATGGGTAAGGATGGAGATTTCGACAATGATGTGACTTTTGACCTTAGTAAAACAAGATATCATAAGATTATCATCATGGCGGACGCAGACGTTGACGGATCGCATATCAGGACATTGTTGCTGACATTCTTCTTCAGATACATGCGGCCCCTTATTGAAGCCGGCTATATCTACTTTGCAATGCCTCCTTTGTACAAGATAACCATAGGAAAGAAGGTTTACTATGCCTATGATGAGGAAGCCAGAACCAAGATTCTCGAGGAACACAACGTAAGAGATGAAAACAAGGTTGGACTCCAGCGGTACAAAGGTCTTGGTGAGATGAACCCCGATCAGCTTTGGGAAACAACCATGAATCCCGAGACACGCATGATCAGTCAGATTTCTCTTGATGATGCAGAGGATGCTGACAGGGTTTTCAGTATGCTCATGGGCGAAGAAGTAGAGCCACGTAGGGCTTTCATTGACGCTAATGCCGTCTATGTTTCGAATTTGGATATCTAGTATAAGGACATAATCGTGGAAGAAGTAAACGAAAACAGGACTATAATTGTAGACGTGGCAAAGGAGATGCGAACTTCGTATCTCAACTATGCCATGTCCGTCATTGTCAGCAGGGCATTACCTGATGTACGTGACGGTCTCAAGCCGGTCCACAGAAGAATCCTCTTTGATATGCATGAGATGGGCCTAAGGTCCAACTCCTCATATAAGAAATGTGCTCGTATTGTTGGTGATGTGCTTGGTAAGTACCACCCCATGGGGATGGGTCAGTATATGATGCATTGGTACGTCTAGCACAGGATTTCTCCTTACGCTACCCGGTAGTAAATCCCCAGGGTAACTTTGGTTCCATTGACGGTGACCCGGCTGCAGCAATGCGTTATACCGAGCTAAGATGAGCCGAATCGGTGAAGAGATGTTGCAGGATATCCAGAAAGAGACAGTTGATTTCGGGCCGAACTATGATGATTCGATGACTGAACCTCTGGTACTTCCTGGATCCTTCCCTTTCCTGCTGGCAAACGGAAGTAGCGGAATTGCTGTTGGTATGGCCACCAATATGGCTCCTCACAACCTGCAGGAAATCACTGACGCCATTTGTGCAGTCATTGACAACCCTGATATCACCATTGATGAATTGATGGAGCATATCAAGGGCCCTGATTTCCCCTCCGGTGGGATTATCTGTGGTATTCAGGGCATCAAGGATGCCTTTACCACCGGTCGAGGAAAAAAATCGTCATGCGTTCGGTGTACGAGATTGAGGAGAGTGACCGTGGTCACGACCAGATCGTGTTCACCGAGATTCCCTACCAGGTGAATAAAGCTGATCTCGTGAAGAAGATTGATGACCTTCGTAAGGATGGTGCGATTCCCATGATCAGCATAGTACGCGATGAATCTGACCGTAATGGTATTAGAATCGTCGTAGAGCTGAAGATGGGCTCCGAGCCAATGGTTGTGCTCAATCAGTTGTTCAGTCGGACCTCCTTGCAGTCAAATTTCAATGTAAACAATCTTGCATTGGTGAAGGGAAGACCTCAGTTACTTACACTCAAGGAGATGCTGCTGTATTATATCGAGCATCGTACTGAGGTAGTAATCAGAAGAGCCAAGTATGATTTACGGAAGGCACAAGAGCGTGCTCATATTCTCAGGGGCTTGAAAATTGGTCTGGATAACATTGATGAGGTAATACAAATCATCAAGGAATCTGATGATAATACAATAGCCGCAAATCGTCTTGTCCAGCGTTTTGGTTTGGATGATATCCAAGCCCAAGCAATCATTGACATGAAACTTGGTCGTTTGAGTCACCTCGAGACATCCAAGATATTGGACGAGTTGGGTGAACTTGAGCAGAAGATAGCATATTATCAGGACTTACTTGCCGACGATCAGAAAATTCTGGACGTTGTAAAATCTGAAGTTCGCGCCCTTCCCTCTTCTCTTGTTCCAAAAGACCGCAGGCTCACGAAAATTGCTCGAGAGGAGCTAGGTCAGGCAACCGATGAGGATTTCATTAAGGAAGAATCTGTAGTTGTTCTAATCAGCAACAAGGGCTTTGCAAAGCGGATACCCGTCGAGGAGTATGATGCTCACGGACGTGCAGGAAAGGGCACGAGGACAACCAAGCTGCAGGATGGCGATTTCGTCGATCATATGTTTGTTGCCTCAACCCATGAATATGTAATGTTTGTAAGCAATGCTGGTAAGGCCTATTACATCAAGGGATTCCAGATTCCTGAAGCTACCAAAACTGCAAAGGGAACCAGTATCAAGAATATTCTTCAGCTGGAGACCACTGAGAAAATCACTTCTATCATTGCATTCAAGGAATTCAGTGAGGACAAGTACCTGATGATGGCTACCCGCCAGGGTGTTGTGAAAAAGGTTTCATTGGCCAACTTTGTGAATGCAAGGGTTCGTGGTATCAGGGCTCTGTTCCTTGATGAAGGTGATGAGCTGCTTAGCTGTGACCTTGTTGAAGAAGGTGACGAAGTCATGCTGATTACCAAGAATGGCCGGGGACTCAGGTTCCGACAAAGTGATGTTCGTGCAATGGGAAGAGCAAGCCGCGGTGTTCGCGGTATCCGGCTGATCGGAGAAGATCAGGTTGCAGGTCTCCTAAAGGTTGATGACTCCCATAGAATCCTTATGATCACCGAAAATGGACAAGGCAAACAAGTTACCTTTGACAGTTTCAATGTACATGGTAGAGGAACCCAGGGTCAGAAGATCTTCCGTCTTGGAACCAAGGCAACCTTTATTGTGGGTGTGTTGAGTGTGAACGATGAGAATGATGTTGTGTGTGTCACTATGATGGGACAGACACTCAGAGTCCATTGTGATTCCATCTCTGTACAAGGAAGAAATGCTGCAGGAGTTCGTGTAGTATCCATGAAGTGGAAAAACGACTCCATCGTAGCCATTGCTTCTACTGAGAAAGATGAAGAGGAAGAAGTAGAGATTCCTGAAGCTCCAAATCCAGAAGATGAGGTGCAAGACGAGGAAATCGCTGATGATGAGTCCGAAGAAGATGTAACTGACGATTCAGATAACGAATAAAACATCTGTTAAGTAGTATGATGGGCTGTTTTCCAATGAGAAAACAGCCCATTTATTTGCCGAAAATATGAACCATTCCTCACGCTAATCTGTATCGTTATATAGAAACATGGGTATAAAAAAACCTACAAATAACGCTCTGAATTGCAGTTTTTCCGAGTTTTAAGATTCATTTAAAATTTGAGGGTAAAAAAAACCAACCAGATCTAATATTGTAAGTTCATTACAATAGTCTGTGCTTACAGATCATGCTTACGTTTCACGTGAAACATAGAGTGATTAATACACCAAATTCTAGGGTGTGCTTACTTTCAATAGAGAGTGGAGCCAAGAAAGAGGGTAGGGGAGGGGCCAGTAATGGTATGTCTATATCCTTTGGTTTTTCTGATAGTGCTCTGGTGTTTCACGTGAAACCTCTAGTTGAAGGAAATGGTAATTGGATGGCATGACCACCTTAGGGGTATGTATAGTTGAATACAGGGAGTGAGCTATCTACTGTAATGTATTCTTTGAACGAGCTTCTTGTATTCGGTGTTTGATTGGTAAAAGAAGTGTTATCGCAGTTCGACAAAAATAATAAGAATTGTATGATGCTCTTTTTGGCTCAAGACAGAATTCTGTGGGATTGATATCGATAGTAGGGCTTCCTGCTTGCTTCCATGATCTTGAGGAAGAAGTACTCGGTATCGCGAAAGCCGTAGGATTGTCTCCTGATTGTCTTGATCAAATTGTTCGTCCCCTCCAGCTTTCCTGAGTTGATGGGATATACAGCATGGAGCACCAGGCTCCTGATGCGCTTGCGGATAGTCTTGGCAAAGTCCAGAACTTCCTGTACGCCACTATCAGATGCCATGCGCAACCACTGTCTCAAACCCCTGAAAAGCGACCTTGGGTCAGTTTCCTGGAAGGCGTCGTATATGACGGCAATCCAGGGACAGAGCTCGCGGAAGGCACTGTCGTACTGTGCGTTCATGTCCATGCTCACCGCCTTCACATGGTGCATCCAATCCTCTCCCAGATCCCCTATGAAATCGGAAACCTGCTGCTTCTTCTTTCCCTCGCTGCACCAGATGACGTGCTCCTCCTGCAGATCCAGCACCACGGTGGCATACCGGTGGCCGCGGTGCAGCAGGAACTCGTCTATCGCTATGTATTCGCTGTACTTGTGGGGTCTCTTGGCTGGGAACATCCGCTTGAGGCGTTCCTTGTCCACCATCTTGACAATCGAGGGATGCACCCCCAGCTCGCGGCTCACCGCTTTCAGCGTATGCCCCTCGGACAGACGCTTCTCCACCAGGTAGCGCAGGTGCTTGGTCTTCCTGTGCTGGGCATCCTGGAAGGGAATCTCCTGCATCTGCAGGTACCCGCAGCCCCTGCACCTGACACGCTTTCGGCTAACCTTGAGCAGGTGTGGGCGCATCTGCAGCGGAACGTGCTTGAGGATGATCTCATGTTCCTGGTGGATGTCCATGGGATGGCCGCATTTTGGGCAGATGCGCTGAAGTTCCCCGCTGATCCTTCCGCATGTCAGTGTCATTTTCTGCCCACCAGCTGACAGGACAGTCTTAGGTTCCTGCGTTACATCGAAGCTTGCGAGACCATGAGCGATTGTGATAGTGTCGTGCATAGGGACGGGTATCCTTTTTGTTGTTTTGTGGTTATTACAACTTTAGGAAACTCCGTCCCTCTTTGCAACCCAAGCCTATGCTGCTACTTTATTCCACGCCCATCCCACAAGAAATTGATTTGAGCCCTCTTTTTTGATTGTTTCACGTGAAACTTCGGGTATCTTGATAAAGAGTTGATTCGAATAAAATGCGTATTTCAAAACATGATTCAGGGTATAAAAAAAATACGTCCCACGCAAATGTTTCACGTGAAACGTATCAAGTTTAGCTTTCCGAATATTATAGATCTGGGGAGTTTACCACAGTGAGATTCGGGTCAACAAAGTTGCGGAGGTAGCGTTCTACTCCACCTTTTAGGGTCATCTGAGACATCGGGCAGCCAGCACATGCGCCAACTAGACGAACAGTTACATCATTACCAACCAAACTGACGAACTCGATATCTCCACCGTCATTTTGCAATGAAGGCCTAATGTCTTCGATTGCTTTTTTGACTTTATCTTCTTTCATTTAATTATCCTCCATACGGTATCTTGAAGATACTATAGTGAGAAGGAAGGGTCAAGTTAATCACCTTATTGGGTGACATGAATGCATTTATTACGTATAGTGGAAAGTATGAATGCGCAAACAATACTGTTTCTGAACCAAAAAAAAGGGGGGGGAGTAGGAAAAAAAACTACTTCAGCAGTTAACTTGGGAGCTGCGTTGGCGGGGCTGGGAAAAAAAAGTCCTGTTGATCGACTTGGATGCACAGGGTAATCTTACCAGTGCCACATCTATCGATGGAAGACAGCCTGGGATATATGAGGTTATCGCAGGGCAATTACCTGCTGAAGAAGCAATACAGCAAACACCTGTTAAAAAAAACCTCTATGCTATTCCTAGTAATATAAATATGGCTGGTCTTAATATTGAGCTTGTTGGTGAGGAAGGTCGTGAGTTTTTTTTATTAAACGAGCTTTGGTATCCCTAGAAGAGTCTTGGGAGTATATCCTTGCTGATTGTCCTCCTTCTCTTGGGTTGGTTACAGTTAATGCAATGGCGTGGGCCAAACAAGTGATAATTCCAATGCAGTGTGAGTACTTGGCAATGGAAGGGTTGAATCTGTTAACAAGAACTGTAGGGAACATGAAGAAATCGATTAATCCAGATCTTGAAGTATTAGGAATTCTTTTTTTACCATGTATAGCAAGCGTACCAATCTTGCAAGAGAAGTGGTCGAGGATGTGAGTTCCTTTTTTTTCCCTCAGTTAGTTTTCAAGACGATGATTCCCAGAAATATTCGTCTCGCAGAGGCACCTTCACATGGACTGCCGATTACGGTATATGATGGTTCGAGTAGTGGAGCAAAAGCGTATAAAGCATTAGCCAAGGAGGTTACAAAACGTGTCGCAAGAAACCAATAAGAAACATGGATTGGGGAAAGGAATAGGTTCCTTGATGCAAGATTATTCGTTCGATTCTGTTTTGGACTCCGCCCTTGGCCTTGCCTCATCAAAACCGGATGCAGAGAAAGGACAACGTGTATTAGAAGTCCCTGTTGAGCAGATTAGAGCAAATCCAAATCAGCCCAGAAAGGATTTTAATCAGGAAGCACTTGAAGAGTTGAGCCAATCAATTCAAAGAGAGGGTGTGCTTCAACCTATCTTGGTAGAAGAGATAGCTCCTGGGTTATATAGTATCGTAGCGGGAGAGAGAAGGTTCCGTGCCGCTAAAATTGCTGGGCTCGAACGGGTGCCGGTATTGGTGAAAGATTTTACTCAGATGCAACGCTTGGAAGTTTCTCTTATCGAGAATATCCAGAGAGAGAGCCTTAATCCTATTGAAGAAGCAAAAGCATATGCTTACCTTATTCAAGAAGCTGGTATTACCCAAGAGGAGTTGGCAAAGCGACTGGGAAAAAACAGATCTACGATAAGTAATAGTATTCGATTACTGCAACTGAGTTCTTCCATGCAGCAGGATTTATTGAATGGTAGGTTTACTGCAGGACAAGCAAGAGCAATTCTTTCAGTAGTGAATCCTGCCGATCGGGAGATTTTATATCGTACCGTGTTGGAAAAGGATCTCTCTGTAAGAGCAACGGAACAATTGGCTTCCCAGTTTAATATGGGCAAACGTGCTGCGTATCAATCGAAAAAGAAACGAGCAAAAAAAAGCTTGGCCAAGGCACCCGAAATTATTGCAATAGAGGATAAATTCTTACATGCAGTAGGATCTCAGGTGGAAATTAAAGGTTCGCTGGAGAAGGGGAAGATTGAGATTCCTTTTACCAGTAGTGAAGAGTTAGAACGACTATATCAGTTACTGATGCCAAATCAGGGACTGTTTGAGCTATAAGACATAGTAAGGAGATAGAATGGATAAGAAAGACTTGAAGGACGGCTTGTATGCCGTATTGCATACCAGTAAGGGCGAAATCACACTGTTTCTTGAGAGTAAGAAAGCTCCAATGACTACAGCAAACTTTGTAGGGCTTGCAGAAGGAGCTCTGAATGTAAACGGGGAAGGAAAGCCTTTCTATAATAATCTTACCTTCCACCGAGTTATTGAAAACTTCATGATCCAGGGAGGGTGCCCCAAAGGGAATGGGACAGGTGGTCCTGGGTATACGTTCCCTGATGAGTTTGATGACTCGTTGAAGCATACCAGTCCTGGAGTCCTCTCCATGGCAAATGCTGGACCCGGAACGAATGGCAGCCAATTTTTCATCACGCATGTTGCGACTCCTTGGCTTGATGGCAAACATTCTGTTTTTTTTGGTCATGTTGTAGAAGGACTTGATGTAGTTAATTCAATTGCTCAAGGAGATAAACTCAATCGTGTTGAGATTGTACGTGTAGGAAAGGATGCAGAGTCCTTTGAGGTCACCCGTGAGGTCTTCACGCAGTATGTACTTGCTGCAGAAGAGAAAAACAATAAACGGGAAGCCAATGAAAAAGAGAAACTTGAGAAAGAGCTAAAGAATCGTTGGCCTGATGCAAAAGTGACTGAAACAGGTCTTCGGTATGTAGTAAAAAAAAGAAGGTGTTGGAAAGAAAAGCCCGAAACAAGGCCAGACTGTTACCGTTCATTATACAGGCTCTTTGCTTGATGGAAGGATTTTTGATAGTTCAGTGCAACGGGGAACTCCTGCACAGTTTGCGATCGGTCAGGTAATTGAAGGCTGGAATGAAGCTTGAAGACAATGACTGTCGGTGAACAGCGGACACTGATAATCCCCCCTGAGCTTGGATACGGGACTATGGGATATCCTGGGGTAATTCCTCCTAACTCATATTTGATTTTCGATGTGGAGTTGATAAAGTTTTAATTATAAGTAATAAAAGGAGATACTTGTGAAGGATAAGGCTGTTCATTACGTCTGTAGCCAATGTGGCAGGGTTGAGACAAAATGGTTGGGACGCTGTCCAGACTGCGGAAGTTGGAACACCTTTGAAGAGGAAGCGGTAAGAAAACCCTCCGATGGCAAGCGTGCTGTGATCAGCACTGCCACCAGGCCTGTGAGTTTGGAGGAGGTTGAGATTGATCCGTTGTTCCGCTATGAAACAGGTATCAGTGAACTGGACCGGGTACTTGGTGGAGGAGTCATGCGTGGCTCTTCCATCCTCCTTGGAGGAGAACCGGGTATCGGGAAGTCCACCTTAATGCTCCAGGTACTTGAAAAGTGCTCAACGGGGCATAAAGTACTTTATATTTCTGGAGAGGAGTCTCCCAGTCAAATAAAACTGAGAGCCCAACGACTGGAACTCAACCTCGCATCCATCTCCATCTTCTGTGATACCAGAGTGGAAGTGGTTGTGAGTCTCTTGAGTGAAGAGAAGCCTGATGTAGTAGTAGTTGATTCACTACAGACGCTCACCAGTGAAGATATCCCATCTCCCGCAGGATCAGTGAACCAGATACGATCTTGTTCAACTACCCTGGTAGGGTTATGCAAACAGTTGGGGATTTCATTGTTTCTCATCGGGCATGTAACGAAAGAAGGGGTGCTGGCTGGGCCGAAAGTCATTGAGCATCTTGTGGATACTGTAGTCTACTTTGAGCAGATTTCCAGTGGAGTTCGATTGATTCGAGCTGCAAAGAATCGGTTCGGCTCAGTTGATGAAATTGGTATATTCAGTATGCATGAGAAAGGGCTCAGCCCTGTAGCAAATCCATCATCCTTCTTTATCACAGATAGGCTCACAAAGGATATTCCTCCAGGGATATCCTATACTCCGGTTATCGAGGGATCACGTACATTCCTAGTGGAAATCCAGGCACTTACCACGAGTGCCAAGAATGGGTATACCCGCATCTACTCAGACCGAATCGATACTGCTCGGGTTACCCGCGTTGCCGCAATTTTGGAGCGACATGCAGGCTTACGTCTCAGTGATCAGGATATCTATGTCAATGTGGCAGGTGGGATGAAACTCAGTGAAGTATCCATAGAGTTACCTCTTGCGCTTGCCCTTTGGTCTGCCCTGACCAACAAGAGTCTTCCCAAGGCTCTGATCAGCTTTGGAGAGCTTAGCCTTGCAGGAGAGGTAAGGGGTGTTGGGTTCCCCGATAAGAGAGAAAAGGCAGCCAAGGAGCTGGGCTTTAAGCGTTCAATAGTACCCAAAGTAGGTTCTCGTTCCCCGTTGGTTCAACATGCTTGCTCTACGGTTAAGGAAGCTCTGGATCTCATGAATTCAATGAAGTGATTATATAGTAAGATATCCTAACAAATATATAAATATATACAATAAAGCAAATAAGAAGACAACTGATAGTATAGAAAAAAGGCCGTATCTAACGATACGACCTCTCTTTCTATCTTAGTTAGCTTTCCTTATGAACCAAGCATGCTTAACAGAATTGGGAAAATAACTACATTACCGATAGATGCCCCCAAGCTGGTGTAGAGGAATACAAGGAGGGTGTGTAATACACGATTGCGATACCACCCCCTAAAGGATGCAGCATCCTCTCCCAGTTTTTTCAAAGTCCCGAACCTTTGGCTTTCTGAGTGTTGCTTCCATCAACCCACTCACCATTCCCACCCCAATGCCAGGATGGAGGCTTGTTAGGGGGGCTGACAATATACTCACCAGTGTGTTGAGAGGATGGGCGAGAGCTAGGATTGCCCCAATTGCAGTGAAGCTCATATTCACAGCCAACCAGTAGCCAAACATCTTGATCCCTTCGCTCTGCCCAAGGTTGAAGAAACCATACAAGAGGATTCCCACAATGAGGATGGGAAAGCCCCATGAAAAAATCTTGCCGGCTTTGCCTGCCTTAGGGGAGGTGCTGATATCTGTGAGGTCGGTACCGATGGTTCCTTCTTCGATTGCCTTGATTGTCCTGATGATACCACCTTGGTGGCCTGCCCCAATGACAGCGAGTTTTTTTATCTCCAGGGGAAAGGAAGATACTCGTTGCAAGGTAACGGTCGCGCTCATCAATGAGCACTTCCTTAACCGAGGGGAGTTCCTTGGCCATCTCGTCCATCATGCCTTGCATGACATCAGCTTTTTTTTCAAGGATTCCAGTTCCTCTTCAGAAATTTTCTCATTACTGAAAACAGCACTGATGATGGTTGCAATGAGTTTTGCCTTGTTCCAAAGATTAGACTTTCTCCATGCCCTGCTGAATGTGACCTGAATTTCACGGTCACAGAGTGAATAGGGTATCTCTTTTTCCTTGGCTAGCCTGGCTGCACTAAGAATCTCTTCTCCGGGCGCGCTACCCGATTGGTCTCCCATTCGCTTCTGAAAGGAGGAGAGAGCCATATTTGCAAGCAAGAGGAAACCCTTGTTTTCCTTAAGGACTTTCTTGATGTCCATCTCTGACCAAGAGGATTCTTCTTCCCTGTTCTTCATCCGTCCATCATCAAGCTCGAGGCAGATATGGTCAGGTTGCTCACTCTCAATAAGCTGAGCTACTTCATCAACACTCTCTTTGGAGACATGGGCAGTACCCACAAGGAGAATTTGTCTTCCATCGTTGAGTGTGAGTCGGTGGAAGGTATCACTCATTTTTTCATCAGTCATGCAGTCAACTATACTGAAGGAAGGGCGGAGAAACAAGGGAATTTGACAGTCATGTGTGATTGATATACTGTTTGTCCACATGGAAACACTTTGGTATCTGGCGAAACTCGCCCTTGCTTTAGTTCTCGGAATGGGTTCTGCGCATCTTTTGGGCAAGGATCGGTTCACTCATGTCTCTGCTTATGCGCAGATGTTCTTGGTTTGGCTCCTTCTATTTTTCATGGGAGTGAACACTGGGGGAATTGATGGAATTACCTCACAATTTGGGACCATTGGAATTACAGCGTTGCTTATCACCCTTTTTGGGGTAGCTGGTACTATTCTTGTTTCTTTGCTTTTCTCCTTCATGCTGACACCATCCTTGCGTTCAGAACATATTGCCATAGCAAAGAGGAAGGAGCAGAGCTTCATCAGAAGACTGTACGATATTATAAAGGAACCCCTGATTTTGGTATCCATCGTGATTCTGGGATTGGTATTAAGGCTGGGAACGAATGCCTTCTCCTGGTTTGACAGCTCCTTGGTTACCTACCTGCTCTATGTGCTGTTGTTCTTTGTCGGCATGGGCATGGTTCATCGAAAGATAAGTTTCAAAGGGGTTTTTTGCTGACAGGAGTTTATTCTTTCTTCCTCTCTACACCATACTTGGCACCTACGTTGGGGCATTGGGAGTGTTCGTTTTCACTCCCTATACGCTTGCAGAAGTGGTAGGGATGCTTAGTGGATTTGGATGGTACTCACTCTCTGGTATCCTGATCACAGATTTGGGGTATCCGGTTCTTGGCTCCATCTCGTTTTTGTCCAATCTTCTGAGGGAGAGTTTCTCATTCTTTCTCATTCCTCTGTTTGGAAGACTTGGAAAGCGATATTACTACCCAGCAGTCTGTACTGCCGGTGCTACCAGCATGGATGTCACCTTGGTATTGCTCTCTTCTCACTTTGGGACGCGGACCATGGTAGGATCGATCTACCACGGTGTGATCATGAGCTTGGTTGCGCCTCTTCTTATTCCCCTCTTCTTCTAACGTTGTGTCCAGAGCTGGGCAATGATGGTAAGAGGATTCTCCTTCAGAAGTCTTAGATAGATAACAGGAGGACCATCAAAGAGGTTTTCTATTGATGGGGATAAAGAGGCGATGGATGAGGGTGGGGCAAGTTGACAGAAGGTATAGCTTCCTTCTTCCAGATAGAAAGGAGCCTCTACCTTGGGAAGGGGAAGCCCTTTCTCTACAGCTTCCCTTGTTGCCTCGTCTGGGCTTTCCTGTACCCCTGCAAAGAGCAAGGCAAGGGTGGAGGAGAGGGCAAGACACCCTTCGCTCCCTACCGGTTGTGCATCGAGATGGGTGAGCATTTGTTGATAAGCATCCTCTGCATCAGAAGCAGAGAATGGAGCTGTTTGATAGGGAATCGCCTGGTTAAGGTGTAAAATCATGGACTTGCTTTGTTGCATGAGTGATACTGTAGCAGAATGAAAACAGACGGTAAAGTAGAAAACATTCCCTATACTCTCCTCTATAGGAGGGGGAGTCGGCATATAACGGTCCGGGTCAAAGCGGATGGGAAGGTGAAGGTAAGCGCCCCATACGGGATATCGAAGGCTGCCATAGAGCGGGTGATAATCAACAATAAAGAGAAGCTGCTCAATACTATTGTAAAACAGCAACGGGCAATGCATATCTATCAGAATGGTGAGATGTTTCTCTATGCTGGAGAGCACTACACACTATTGTTGGAGGAAGGAGCGCATGCAACAATTACTCCGCGTGATTCCTCTTTACTCGTGACTTATGATCCCAGAAAGCCTCTGGACTCCTTTGTTATATGCCACCTGATCAAGGAGCTCTATCGGGAAGAGGCACGCAAAAGGCTTTCTCCTTTGGTTGCTTATTGGGCAGAGGTCCTGCATGTTCCCATTCCTCCTTTTTCAGTACGTGACTCAAAAAAAACCCGATGGGGTAGTTGCTCAGCAAAGGGCAGGTTGAATTTTTCCCTGCGTTGCCAAGCTCTAAGCGAAAAGCAACTCTCTTATCTGGTTCTTCATGAAATGGCACACCTCGTTCATTTCAATCACTCAAAAGAGTTTCATTCTCTTCTTTTCTATTACATGAGTGACTATAAGCAGGTGCAACGAGCTATTTTTTTTCATTGCAAAGGGAGACCCAGCTCTGTCTTTGATTCCTCAGCCGAGCGAGTGTAGGAATTGCCCTGGGGTATTGATGCTTTTCATCCAAAAATTTGGTATAATCGTGTATCTTTGGCAAGAAGAGGAGAAACAATACTATGAAACCTGATGTACTTGCAGATGGTGTTTACCGGGTAGCCGCGAAGGTTGGCAGTCGGGACCTGTTTGAAGGAATATGGCCGATTCCCGACGGAGTGATGCTGAACTCCTATGTGGTGAAAGGCAGCAAGAAACGTGTGTTGGTCGATTTGGTCAAGGATTGGGATGGTGCACTGAAAGCTGTAAACGAACAGCTGGAGAGTCTTTCCCTCGGAGAAGGGAACCTGGACTACATCATCATCAACCATATGGAACCAGATCACACCGGTGCAATGGCTGAAATCGTAAAGCACTATCCCGATGTAGAAATACTTTGCAGCGCAAAAGCTGTTCCCCTGATAAAGCACTTCTATAAGATTGAGAAGAATGTAAGGGCAGTAAGTGACGGTGAAACCCTTGATATTGGGGGGGGAAAGACCCTCAAGTTCTTCATGACGCAAAACATCCACTGGCCTGAGACCATGATGACATATTTGGAAGAGGATGGAATTCTTTTCAGCTGTGATGCCTTTGGTTCCTTCGGTCGCTATGAAAACTGCTTTGATGATGAGTTGAGTGATAAAGAAAAGGAAGAGATTGCAAGTGAGACAGAGCGCTACTATGCAAACATCGTCTCCTCCTTCTCATCCTTTGTAATCAGGGGAATTGCCAAGCTTGATGGGCTTGCTATCAAGATGGTTGCTCCGAGCCATGGAGTTGTCTGGCGCTCAGAACCTGAGAAGATTATCAATTGGTACAAGACTTTGGCCACCTACATGCAAGGACCCAGGGAGAAAGAAGTAACCGTGGTCTGGTCGAGTATGTATGGGAATACACAGGCCTTGCTTTCTTCAATTGTCGATGGCCTGAAGAGTGAAGGAATTCCCGTTCATGTCCTACAGGTTCCCCAGACCCATGAGTCCTTTGTCTTGGAGAAGGTTTGGAGGAGTGAAGGCTTGGTCATTGGTATGCCTACCTATGAATACAAGATGTTCCCCCCGATGTACCATGTTTTGGACATTCTTGAAAGAAGCCATGTTCAAGGTAGGAAAACACTCCGCTTTGGCTCTTTTGGATGGTCTGGTGGTGCGCAAAAGCAGTTTGATGAGTTCTCTTCTGCCATGAAGCTGGACTGTCGTGGTGTGGTTGAATACCAAGGCTCCCCTACTGAGGAAGACAAGCAGAAGGCCTATGATCTGGCAAAGGCTTGGCCAAGGATATAAAGGGCTGATCTGACTAAATACAAAAAACCAAGAGAGGCTGTTTCCTGAAAGGGAGACAGCCTTCCTTGTTTTGTATTACTCCTTACTGTACGCTACGCATAGACGATCTTTGATTGGGGACTATATGCGTTTAAAAAGCTTTTCTTTTTTTGCTTGCTTGGTCTATTGGTTCTACTTATCAGTGTGTCATGTAAGGAAGATATTCCTCTTGCTACAGGTCCCCTCTCGTTCTCTCAGGAAGGAGGTGCCTATTATCGGCAGGTGAGCATCTCCATTACGAGTGAACATACCTCATCCATTCACTACACCACCGATGGGTCTACTCCTACAACAGAGAGCCCACGGTATCAGGATCCCCTTGAGCTGAATGCTACTACACGTCTCTCGGCAATCGCTGTTGATGCTAATGGAGTTGTGAAAGAGCAGAAGGTTGCTGATTACATTATTCCTCCTAAACCGCTTTCTCATCCCTATCTGGATGTCCAGGAACGAACCATCTACTACGTCTCCCCGCTCTATGAGTACAGCAAGGATAATGGAACTACCTGGCTCTCCTGTGAAGGTCCGTCCCAAACCTTGGAGACCTTGGAAGCGGGAGACCATGTATGGGTACGTCATCAAATTGTATCTACAGATATTCATGACCTGGGGGGGAGGTGTTGCTCACTAATGGGTATGATTTAGTTGCTGGGCAGGCGTATGTAGTACAGTTTACTAATGGTGGAATTATTGAGCAAGATGCAGGCTTTCTTGATGTAGACCTTTCTGACGGCGATGCGACGATTGTGATTCCCTCCATTATAAACAGAGGCACCCAAGACTTTTCGGGTGTAGTAACCTTGGAATTCTATGCATCAGAAGACCCGGTGATTACAGAAGAGGATCATCGTTTTCTTTCCGTCACTACCAAAGAATTCCCACTAGCGGCAGGTGCTACCTATGGTGCATATGCTCCTGGTTCATGGCCAACCGATGCCAATTGGCTTATGGATTTACTTGATTTTTCGACGTTCTCATCCGATACCTCCTTGGCACTGGAGGGGCTCTATTACATCGGGTATCGTATATCAGAGGGACAAGAGTTGCTCGTGCTAAACAATTGGACACCACCTCAGAGTGTGGATTCCATCTATTTCACTGCTGAAGATGCTGTAGAAATTCCAGGGGCTTTTAAAGTCGTTAACTCATGGGGTGTTGAAGGTGATTGGGAACATGTTAAGGATGGTTCTTACTACATTCCCTTTGATGTAGCAGTACAGCTTAAATTGTCAGTGTTCTATACCTTGAACAATCCAGAGGTGATCTATAAACCCACTCTGCTTGCTGCATTCCAAGTTGACCATCCCAACCAAACAACCTGCCTTGTCTCTGTTGGGATTGGAGACCCAGAGCACCCAATCATGGAGAAACGATTCCAATCCATCTCTCGATATAATGGATCGATATTTGTTGAGGGTCCACAGAACCCATTCCCTGACTATCCCATTGTAATGGATATCAGTGAGTTCGCACCTTATCTTGATGTGCATGACGTCTTTCTTCGCATAGACAACACCAATGATATCACTCATCCTGCTACCATCTCATCGTTTTCCATTGAGCTCTATGATGCGTATGAAAGCTCTAGTTCATCTCCAGTCCAAACACTGGAGGTGGAAGATTCACAGCTTGGCACAGTTGAAAAAGGGGAGATGGTTTCCCTGACAGTTGAGACAGCAGGTGTCTTGGATACGTATCAGCTATCCCTCGCTCAAGATACGGAGCGGACCTTGCAGACATCTTTTTACCCAGTAGAGGAGAGGCCACTCACTGAGGAGGAGATAATACAGCTCCTTGGGATGCAGAGGCAGGACACAACACCTCAGGAGAGATCCTTGGGGGAAGAAATGAAAGCAACTGGCTTGGCTCCTATGAGCGAGTCGCAGGTTCGTGATTTAAAGACAATTAGCTCTTTGGGATCTCTCTACCATGAAACCCTCCCCTCTGAGGTTGATTTGAGCAACACTCAGTACTTTCCTCCCATTGGTGATCAGGGCCTAAAAGGTTCCTGTTCAGCCTTCTCTGCCGGCTACTATATCCATACCTACAATGAGGCACGCGAACATGGGTGGGATATCTCCGGCGCAGTGTGGCCAATTGCAGAGTTCTATCAAGACAAGATTATGAGTCCCGATTTTACCTACCATCTGGCAACTCAGGAACCGGGGTCTAATCAAATTTCCATAATATCCATCTTGGATAGGATAGGCTCCGCAACATGGGCAGAGATGCCATATGATTCGGTGGATGACTCTACGACCTATGAGTATCCATGGCCCAGTGAGGATGCTTTTCGTGAGGCAGCCCTCTACCGTTCCCAAAGGGCAAATAAAAAACTACTTCCATGAGTTGGGTGTAGGGTTCCTTGTTCTTGATAGCTACGAAAAAAAATCGAGATACTTCAGCATCTTATCACTTCTGGGTATTGTCTCAGTACTAGTATTTGGGCAGAGGGTTTCTTTTATGGGGAAGAAGGCTGGAATAGTGGGAAGGATGTCATATTACTTGATGGGGTCTCAGAAGAAGAGATTGCAAACTTTTCGAAGAACCTTAACCATGCCCAGACCATTGTAGGGTATCAGATGGGGAATGCTTGGGATCCTGAAAACCCTTGATGGGTGGATGCTTCAACAAACGCCTTGAAGAGGGGTAGCATCTCCTCGTCCATACTCTCAGGATGCCACTGGACTGCGAGTACCCAGGGACCTAAGGTGCACTCAATTGCTTCAATGCAACCATCGTCGCTTTTTTTTGCTGTACACTGAAAATTAGGGGCAACCTCGTCGATGCATTGGTGGTGAAGACTGTTGACCCCGACCTCCCCAATTCCCAGTATGAATGCAAGCTTTGTGTTTTCCTGGATTGTGACCGAGTGGCTTACTTGGTCAAAGTGTTTTAGATCTGGATGCACTATGTCGTGGTGCTCTCTCATCATGTAGTCCTGAAAGAGTGTTCCTCCCTCAGCTACATTGATCAATTGACACCCCCGGCAGATACCTAGGATAGGTTTCCCCATGTTCTTTGCAGCACGGTAGAGAGCAATCTGGAATGTATCGCTTTCCACATCGCTTTTCCCACAGGAAGTATGGCGCTCCTGATGATACAATGATGGTTCAATATCCGGTCCTCCTGGTAGTAAAAGGCCATCACAATGGGTTAGCAGGGTATCAATATCGATGTTAGTGTTGGGAATGAGGATGACGGAAGCCCCGCTCTGCTCAAGCTTTGAGACATACCCTTCATTGGTGAAAATCCTGCGGAGGGTGGGAAACGCAGAGGTAGGCGGAGCCTGTTCATAGGTTCCGCCTATTGCGATTATCGGCCTACTCATTCAATGATTGAGAGAAGGTGACGGGTGAATCCACTGATTCGTTCAACAGAAGATATGCTGAGACGTTCCTTGGTGGAGTGGACATCAAACATGTCAGGACCAAAGGAGACAGAGTCCATACCCGGGATCCTGCTGTTGATGATACCGCACTCAAGTCCAGCATGGATTGCCGTAATTTCCGGTTTCTTTCCTGTGTACTCCTCATACGCTTTTGCACAGAACCCAGTCAATGCTGAGTCGGGGTTTGGTGTCCATGCTGGGTATGCCCCTACAAAGGTTGACTTGGCACCGGCAAGGGTAAAGACAGAAGCAAACCTACGAGCAATATCATCCCGTGCAGAGAGTACTGAGGATCGGTGACTGCTGGTAACATGGAAGGCTTCTTCATCCAATCGAAGAATGGCCAGATTGGATGAGGTTTCCACGATGCCTGGGATCCTGAGGCTCATCGCATCGACACCATGTGGGGCAGCATACAGGCTGGCAAGCAGTTGCTTGCTGATACTGCCATCGACAGCACTCTTTGGAGTCTCTGCCTCTTCCAAGGTAAGTCGTACATTCGGGTCATTGAGTGCATATTCATCGCTGAGAACCTGTTGGGTCTGTGAGACGAAAGCCTTCAGTGTTTCAATGTCCCCAGAACGTACTGCAAAAGAAAGGGAACAAACGGAAGGAATGACATTTCGCTTGGTTCCTCCTTCAGCTTTGAAGACCATGAGGGAAGGAATCCGACTCAATGCACGAGCTACTACCTTTATGGCATTTGCTCGTTGTTTATGAATCTCTCCTCCACTGTGTCCTCCAAGCATTCCGTCGGCAGTCAATGTGAAGGCCTTGTAGGAAGAGGGGACTGCTTCCCACTGCACAGGAAGTGTTACATCAACTTCAATACCGCCGGCGCACCCTATATAAAGGACTCCTTCTTCTTCGCTATCCAGATTGATCAGAAGTCTGCTCTGTACTTTATCTTGCTCGATGTGGAATGCTCCTGTAAGTCCTGTCTCTTCACTAATGGTAAAGATTGCTTCCAAGGGGCCATGTTTAGCCTCTTTGTCTCCAAGGATATCGAGAGCAATGGCGATTGCAATACCATTATCCCCTCCAAGGGTGGTCCCATTTGCCTTGAGAAAATCTCCGTCACACACAAGCTCAATCGGGTCCTTAAAGAAGTCATGATTACTCCACGATTCCTTTACGCAGACCATATCCATATGTCCCTGCAAGGCGACCGAAGGACTCTTTTCATATCCTGGGTAGGCTTTTTTTCCTTATAATTACATTGCCGATTGTATCAACAATAGCTTCAAGGTCATGTTCCTTGGCAAAGGAAAGTAGATACTGACGTACCCCTTCCTCATTTCCTGATTCTCGGGGAATGTCGGAAAGTTCAGAAAAATAGTTCCAGAGTGCCTGGGGCTTCAGCCCCTTCACTGCATCTTGCATAGTCTCTTACTCCTTATTGTAGTTTCAGGCAAAGCGGTCACGGATCAGATTCCCATCGACAAATAGACCTTTCATCTGCATATTGTCATCCAGGACAACCACATCCGCCTTATAACCAGGAACCAGCATCCCTTGTTTGGTAAAACTGTAGATGCGTGCTGGGTTCGTGGAACTCATCTGGCTTGCTTGTTGAATAGGTATTTCCCAGTCGACTGCATTCTTCATGCCCTGGAGCATGGTCAGCCCTGAGCCAATAAATAGGTCGGGGTCCTTAACACTGATAAAAGCTCCATCATCTCCGACCGTACATTCCATTCCATTGGCCAGCATTGGACCAGTTCTCTGTTTGGTAGGTTTGAGGCTGTCGGTTATCATGACGATATTGTCCAGTGGTTTCTCACGGAGCAACATTTTTTTTACCAATTCAGGGTGAACATGTACTCCATCACAGATGATCTCACACTGCATATCTCTCTGTATGAGGATTGCTCCCACGGTTCCTGGGTTTCTATGGTGCAAACGGCTCATTGCATTAAAGAAGTGGGTGGAATGGAAGATACCGCACTGCATCCCTTCCATAATGTTTTCATAGCTGGCGTTGGTATGGCCGGCAAGCAAAACGATGTTCTTTTCCCTTGCTAAGAGGGCCAATTCACGCATATGTTTGAGTTCTGGGGCTACTGTCATACAGATGACTTTGCCTTGTCCTGTTTCGATGAGATCATTGAAAATCTCAAGATTGACAGGTATAACCCCATCCGGGTTCTGGGCACCAACGCGTTCCATGGAGATGAAGGGCCCTTCCAGATTGATGCCCATTATCTTTGCGCCCTGCTCACTACCCATGGCATCTGCGATTGCCTTGGTGCTTGCTTTCATTACATCAAGCTTATCAGTGTATACGGTGGGCATGAATGCACTCACTCCAAAGTCAGCAAGTCGTTCACTCATTCCCAGAATGCTGGAACCTTACAGTCTTCTGTCCCAAAACCACCGATTCCATGGATATGGGAATCGATGAAGCCGGGCATGATGTAGGATCCTCCTACATCAATCATGGTGGTGTCGCTGGGGAATTGTTTTTCTGACAATCTTCGCATATTGAAGATATCCCCAATCTCCCCTTTCTCGTCTATATAGAGGGCACAGTCTTTCAGTTTTGCATACCCTGTTACGACAGTGCCATTGGTTAGTACGGTACGTAGGCTCATATGTATACCTCTCTTTACTAACAACTATACGTTCATACGCAAGACAGGTCAATGAAAGGTAGCTGTCAGGTCGTTAATCCATGCCTCTCTCTTGATACGATATAAGCCAATGAATAGCTTGGTGACCTCTTCCATCCCTAAAAGCAGGTAAAGCTGCCAGGTATTGAGGTGGAGAAGGTATACGCCGATGAAAGCAAGAGGAACCCGACAGCCCAAACCCCGAACATCTCTGCAAACATGGAATATTTTGTATCTCCACCACTTCTGAGGATTCCCACAATAATGACCATATTGATGCTCTTGATTGGAAGCAGCGCGGCATTGATGGATAGGCAGTAGATTGCCATCATTCTTACCCTGTCCGAAATATTGAAGAAGGAGGTGAACAGGGGAGCAAAGAGGACCTCAAAGACTCCCATGGCAAGCCCCACCAAGAATGCAGTGGTGATGAACCGCTTAGCATAAAGCAGGGCAAGGTGTCTTTGCTTTTCCCCAATTTTAACCCCGATCATGATCAATGTTGCATTACTGACACCCATCATCAGAACAAAGAAGAGATTTCCAACTGATTCAGCCACATTTATGGAGGCGATGGCTTCGATTCCCATCTTGCTGTATGCAACCTTGTAGGTGGCCATTCCCAGAGCCCAGAAAAAATTCATTGATGATGACTGGAAGACTGGTGGGGATGATATGGAGCAGAAAGGTCTTGTTCCAATGAAAAGCCTCCCTGTTTTTGATGGCAATGACAGGATGACGATGGTAGACGATCCAAAGGAGAGCAATCACTTCAACCAGTCGGCTTATAGTAGTGGCAATTGCTGCTCCGGCTACACCCAATTCAGGAAATGGGCCGATACCAAAAAATCAGGAGGTAGTTTCCAACAGCATTAAGAGTCAATGAGAAGAGGGCTACCTTCAAGGGTGTTTTTGCATATCCAATGACCCGCAGTGCAGTGGCAATTACTTGGCTGATTGCGGTGAACAGGTAGCTTATGCCAACAATCCTGAGATAAGAGATACCTTGGCTCACCACTTCACTTTCAGTGGTGAATATGTGCATGATCTGGCGGGGGGGGATGAACAAGGATGCCAAGGCAAATAATAGTGCTGAGCTCCCTGCTAAGGTGATAGAGAGACCAAGTACCCACTGGATATTTGTTTCATTCTTTGCTCCCCAGTATTGGGAGAGAAAGATGGCTGAACCACTACAGACACCAAAGAACAACACGCTGATCAGGAAGAACATCTGGTTTCCCAGAGCAACAGCTGCAATGGAGGACTCACCAAGTTGCCCGATCATCAAGGTATCGACGAAGGAGAGGGAGTTGGTTAGCAGGCTTTGGAAGACCACAGGCAACGCTATGGTCACCATCTTCTGAAAGAAATCCCTACGTTCCGATATTACTTTTTTTTCCACCAGGTTTACCGTCTTGTGAGAAGTATCCTCGACAAGTCCTTCCTCTGCGCTTTTTTTTCCAAGGCCTCAAGAACCAAGGGGCGGTTTTCTTTTTTTTGTTGTACTGCAGGAGGGCTCTCTGCAGATGTCTCTCACGTCCTTTAGGGATATACACACTGGCAAACCGCTTGCCAGGTCGTGGGTCGAGACCAGTATAGTACATACAGGTTGAGACTGTCCCGGGAGTTGGGTAAAATTCTTGCACTTGGTCAGGAATGAAGTGAAGTTTGTGCAAGTATAAGGCCAGGGTGATGGCATCCTCCAGCGTACTGCCTGGATGGGCCGCTATGAAGTAGGGTATCAGGTACTGTTTTTTACCTGCCTTCTCTGTGGTCTCTTGGTAGAGTTCAGTGAACTCGTCAAAGAGGGCTGCCCTTGGTTTCCCCATGGCATCAAGCACCTTGTCGCTGACATGCTCGGGAGCAACCTTGAGCTGACCGCTGACATTATGTCGGACAAGATGGTTCATGAACCGTTGTCTTGTCTTTTCGTCACATACCTCAAGGAGATAGTCGTAGCGTATACCGCTTCTGATGAAAACCTTCTTAACGAGGGGAAGTGATTCAATGGCCTCAAGTAAGTCGAGATACCTTCCATGATAGTCTTTCAGGTTAACACAGGGCAGGGGATAGAGGCACTCCTTGGTTGGACAGGGACCATAGGTTTGTTGTCTATCGCAAGCCAACCCTTGGAAGTTTGCCGTTGGGCCTCCTAGGTCATGGATATATCCCTTGAATGTAGGATGCTCACTCATTCGTTTTGCTTCCTTTACCAAGATTCCTTGCTTCTGGTTTGAATCATTCTTCCTTGGTGACTGGTGATGGCACAGAATGAGCAGGATCCGAAACACCCACGATTACTGGTGATGGAGAATTGGACTTCCTTCAAGGCAGGAATACCTCCTGCTTTTTCGTAGTCTGGATGTGCATCAAGGGTGAAAGGAAGTTCATGTAAGGAATCGAAAAAGGCTTCTTCCAAGGGAAGGGCAGGTGGATTCTGGACAACCAAGCGCTGCATACAGGATTGGATGACTCTTTTCCCTATTATTGCATTCTCCTGGAGCATCTGCATTCCAAATGCCTTGGCGTATGCTTTTTTTTACCTGCTTCTGTTGGTGTATTGGACTGCTTGTCCCGTTCACTGACTTCTTCATAGGATGGGAGGATGCTCGTTGGCTCAGCTTCTACTTCAAAGGTGTTTGGATTGGCCCAGTATACCGTTCCCTTGATATCCCTGAGCTGAGAGATGGGTTCCCCCTCATCAAGGCGGCGGACAATCTCAAGGGTTTGTCTCTCTCCCATTCCATAGACCAAAAGGTCGGCCTTCGCATCAAGAATGATGGGTTTTCGTACCTTGTCACTCCAGTAGTCATAGTGACTGAGCCTTCTTAGGGAAGATTCCAGTCCCCCCTATTATGATTGGAGTGTCTTTGCCGTATGCTTGTCTTGCTTTCGCGGTATACACCAATGTTGGCCGATCAGGGCGGAGCCCTGCCTTGCCACCGGGCTGTATTCATCCTCACTACGAGGTTTTACATTGGCAGTGTAATGGGAGACCATGCTGTCGATATTTCCTCCACTTATGAGGCAACAAAGACGTGGTTTCCCTAATTTAAGGAAATCTTTTGTTGAGTTCCAGTCGGGTTGTGCGATAATACCCACACGATAACCTTCCTTTTCCAGCAAACGAGCCAAGAGGGCAAGCGCGAAAGAGGGGTGGTCGACGTAGGCGTCAGCACTGATAAAGGCGATGTCTATTTGGTCCCATGACCGTTGCTGCAAATCTTCTTGTGTTGTAGGGAGAAATGCTGTTCGAGGGGCGTATGTTTTCACAACGCTCATCATAGGTCATCGGTCCTTGGGTGTAAATAGGAATAAGGGGTACTGCCATGGCTGGACGAGAGCTTTTCGTTATTCTAAATCCACATGCTGCGAAGGGAAGAGCAGAAAAGCAAGGGGACTTGATCAAGACCTTGCTTTCTCAAGATGGTAATCATGTGGAACTTGTCTACACCAAGAAGGGTGAAGGGGCAGAGATGCTGGCATGGCAGGCAACCTGTGAAAGACGGGACGCAATCATTGCTGCCGGGGGGGACGGTACCGTCAACGAGGCGGTCAATGGAATGTTGAAAGCTGCAGCAGAGAAACAGCTGCCTGTACCATCCCTCGGGGTAATACCCATTGGAAGAGGTAACGATTTTGCCTGGGGTATGCAGATTCCGAAATCTCTTAAGGAAGCATGCTCCACAATTCTCAAAGGCACCAAGAGGACTATTGATGCAGGAATTGTCTATGGAGGAAAGTATCCGGAGGGCCGATATTTTGTAAATGGTCTTGGGGTCGGATTCGAGCCACTGGTTAACTTCCTCGCCAGTGATTTCAAGCATGTTTCTGGAACACCCAGTTATGTATTTGCTCTTATCCGGATTCTGATGAATTATCCAGCCCCATATTCTGTTGAGCTTACCTTGGATGGGGAGACTCAAAAGCTCCAGACCCAGCAACTTTCCATTTGCAATGGAAGAAGAATGGGCTCAGCATTCTTAATGGGACCGGATGCACTTTTTTTTGACGATGGATTGTTTGATGTAGTGTACGCCAATGCTCCTGTTCCTAGCTGGAAGCTGGTTCCTCTGGCTCTCACCTTTTTTTCAAGGGAGGGCAGGTGAAACGTAAGGAATTCAGTGTTTCCAGGGTAAAGCAAATAAAAAATGGTAAGCAGTGATCATCCAATGCCCGTACATGTAGATGGGGAAGAGATTTCTAAAGGTGTATGGAGTTTTCCGTCAAGCTTTTACAAGCCATTCTTCCTGTGTTTTGCTGAGAGTTGGGTTTTTTTTCAGACAAACCATGTCTAGATGTTGAGTTCGATAGAGTTAAATCAAATAAATATTGTAGTTTTGCTAAAAAGTAGCCCTTTTCAATTATTCAATAATTAGCTATTATATAAATGATTAGGAATTTTCTCTGAAATCAGAATGTTTGATTTTCGAAAAAAAGAGGAGTGTTTCTAAAACTTACAGTAAATGTGATTGACTTCTCCTCTAAGAGAGTTTATCTTTAACAATGCGCGTCTTATGTAGTTTTTCTCGTTTTTAGCTGATAACTAAGGAGTTCCCAATTTGATAAAGGATATGGTGCCGTTCGTACATTTTTTATGATCAAGATTTTGTCGACATGTATGACAGGTCTTGGGTATGGATAGACGAACTTTGGAAGCAAGGAACCGAAGCCAATGGCATGAGCGGTTCCTATCTTTCATACCCTGGCCAGACAACCTTCAATCAGTATTTATCCTGTTTCTCCTCTCTTTTTCTGGTGTATAGCAACCAGAATAACTCGCCGTTCCCTATGCTCGACTATTTCTATCAGAAACAGGAAGCAAATGGTGCTATTCGCGGGGAGTACTCCATAGAGGATGGAAAACCTGTCTTTACGGCAGCAAATCCTGAAGGGATTTTTCCTCCTCTTTTTGCCTATGTTGAACATGGCTTTTACCACAAGATTGGAAACAAGAAAAGGCTGAAGGAGGTCGTTCCTGTACTGGAGCGATACTTCTCCTGGATCCAGGCTACGTTTCAAAAGCCCAATGGGCTCTACTCTGTTCCCATCGAAGCATGTCAGAGTGGTAATATTCCCCGTGACCATGTGTACTACCCATTAGACTTCAATGCTCAACTTGCTGTTAATGCTCTGTACATGTCTGCCATTGGTGATATTCTCAACGACAAGGAGTTGAGTTTCCGTTACAAGCGGATTTACTTCTCCTTGAAAACGAGGATAAACAGTATGATGTGGGATCCTGATACCAATTTCTACTATGATCTGGATATCAAGGAAAACCGCATCAACAATAAGTACATCGGTGCCTATTGGACAATGCTTGCTGAGATTCCCAATGATGAGCGTGCAGCTTACCTGATCGAGTACCTTAGGGATCCGAAGGAATTCGGAACGGACAATCCCTTCCCAAGTATACCGGTCTCGTCTCCTGCGTTCAGTGAGGATGGCAATGGTCATTGTGGTGGCGTTGTTCCCATTAATACCTATATGGTGATCAAGGGCTTGGAGAAATTCAACCAGTTTATCTTTGCAAGGGAGTGTGCCATCAGGCATATGTATTTCTTGCTTGATACCCTGCATCCTGATGCAGAAACCATAGGTGATGTGTGGGAGGCGTATCTTCCAAACAAGGAAGGATTCTCCAAGACAGATGAGATTCCAGACTTCCCGCGCAGAAGATTAATGCCTTATGCAGGAGTTGTTACCATTACCTTGATGATTGAGAACATCATCGGATTGGAAATTTCTCTTCCCAGAAAGACTGTGGACTGGGTGATGCCCTCCCTTGAAGCAATGGGAATCGAGCATCTTTCCTTGAAACGCAACATGATTACCATTCTCAGCAACAAGACAGATCGTGGCTGGGAAATTCGTCTTGAGAGCGAAAAGCTCTATTACTTCACCATTGAAATTCTTGGGGAGAAAAAGAAGAAAACTCTTCCGATTCCATCCGGCAAGTGTTCGATGTTGATCGACAAGCTGTAAGTCATGGCGTGGCTCGGTAAACTGTTTGGGGGTACCTTCGGCTTTATGTTCGGAGGACCCTTGGGAATGATTGCTGGAATTGCCTTCGGCCATATGTTTGATAAGGCTGGAGATGTAGGATCCACACAAACAACAAAAAAGCACCTATACTACCCTCGATAGAGAGCAGATGCTCTTCTTCGTGGTGCATTCTCGATGCTTGCAAGAATAGCGTCCTCTGATGGCTCGGTATCATCGCATGAGCGTCAAAAAGTATTGGAGTTTATTCGACAAGACCTTCGTTTGGGGTATCGTGAAGAAGAGGCTGCCATGCGAGTCTTCGATACGGCCCTTACCGGCGGCGGAACATTCGACCAGTTTGCTGCTCAGTTCTATCAGAACTTTAGTCATGCACCAAACATACTGCAATTGATGATAGATATCTTCTATCGTGTTGCTGCTGCCGATGGTACGATCAACAGGGCAGAAGAAGAGATGATCAGGCGTGCTGCAAAGATTTTCCGCTTGAGTGATAGCTTTGTAGAGATGCTGTGTAATCGCTATGGTGGTTGCAGTGATGCGTCGGATAAATCCTATGCTGTTCTTAATATTTCACGCTCAGCTACTGATGATGAAGTAAAACGAGCCTACCGGAAGCTCAGCATCGAATTCCATCCAGACACCCTTGCCTCAAAAGGCATGGGTGAAGAATTTCTGGGCCATGCTACTACAAAGTTCAGGGAAATCCAGGATGCATATGATGCTATCAAGAAAGAGCGTGGAATCCGCTAGAAATTCACTCTTCCCCGTAATGATCTTGCCAAGGTAATTCTGTCAGCATATTCCAAATCTCCTCCGATTGGCAGGCCACTAGCCAATCGCGTTATGGAGAGTTCCCTATATTCCTTGAGAATATGCCTGATGTAGAGAGCTGTCGTATCACCCTCTTCAGTTGGGTTTGTGGCTATGATCAGTTCCGTGAACTGACCTTCCTTGATACGTTGCAGGAGGCGGGAAAATGAGAGCTGCTCAGGTCCGACTCCATCGAGTGGGCTGATCGCTCCCCCCCCAAGCACATGGTACAGCCCATTATATGCCCCACTGGACTGAATGGTCAGCACATCCTGGGGTTCTTCCACCACACAGAGAAGACTTCTGTCTCGGGAAGCATCACTACAGACAGGACAAGGATCGGTCTCAGTGAAACTGCCACATATGGAACAGGGGAAAATCCGGTCCTGGATGGTGGCAATTGCTTGGCTGAGGTTCTGGTTGTAACTCTTCTCGGTTTTTTTTATCAGGTGGTATGCGAGCCTGGATGCACTCTTTGGACCAATACCTGGGAGACGGGAAAGGGTTTGGATTAGATTTTCCAATGCTGTCATAACTAGGCCTGAGGGGTGAAGCCACCCAGGGGACCGGCATATTTCATACCTTCACTCTGGATCTTCTGCTGGATCTTTGCTGATGCGTCGTTGAAGGCACTGGTCAATAATACCTGAAGGTCCCCAAATCATTTGGATCAACAATATCTTTTTTCGATATGTATATCAGTTACAATGAATTTTCCGTTGATGGTAACCTCAACCATGCCTGCGCCAGCACTTCCTGTTGCAGTAATGGTGGGAAGCATTTCCTGCATTTTCTTCACATTCTCTTGAATGCCTTTCATGTTTTTTCAAGAGTTCAAAAGGGTTCATATCCATAGTATAGTTCCTCACTTACATTTCATTGGTTTGTTGCTTGATCTCTCCCCGGAATACTGAGGCGATCTTTGAGACTACTGAGTCAACAGTCTGTGGAGTCTCTTCTTGTTTTTCTGTCTCAAGACAGTGGAACCGGATTGGTCCATCAAACCCAGAGATTTCCTTAATCAGAGATCTGAATTTCTCGGTGCTCTCTTCTGCCTTGTTCTGGCAGAATGCTGTAGAGAAGGTGAGATTCAATACTCCCTCCTCATATAATACATCGGTAATTGCCTGTGCTACTTGGCTCAGTAATGGTGCACTGGAGAATTTGCTTACCAATGCAGGGAGATCTGCCTTGGTGAATGGGCGAATCTGTACAGGAGCAGGCTTTACAGGAACGTTCTGTTCTTTGACCTCTTCGTTTCTCTGCCAAGTGCAGCAACACTGCTGGACGAGGGAGTCTTCTCCTTGGGCTTGATGGTCTCTTTTGTGGCAAGTAGGTCGGGTTGAGCCTCGAGCTTTTTAGCGGGAAGTTTCACTGTCCCTGAGAGCAATTCATCCCGCATCTGGGTAATTTTCTTCACCAAGGTTGTTGCTGAAGCAAGGGAGGGAAGGCTTCCAAGACGAGAAATGAATAGCTCGAGTTCAAACCTTGGGTTCAGGGAATAGCGGATTTCTCTATAGAGCTTGAGTAGCAACTCCAAGGCAGCTTCCAGTTGTTCACTTGAGTATGCGTTCCTCAGGGCAAGTGGAATCCTGTCAGATTGAATTCCGAGGATTGCATCATCATGCACCCCTGCCTTGATAAATAACAAGCTTCTGAAGAAGAGGGTGAAGTCCTTTATGCACTGTTCAACCGATACCCCTGCCTGTAACAGGTCTTGTACCGCGAGCAGTGCCTGATCGGTATGCTCTTGTAAGAGGAGGGAGACAATTTGTGCTATCTGGTCGATTCCAACCAGACCAAGCTTACTGCTGATTTTCTCCATGGTGATATGCCCTTGGCTAAAGGAGACCACCTGGTCAAAGAGCGTGTAGGCATCGCGCATGGAGCCGGTGGACTCCTTTGCAATCCAAAACAGTGCATCATCATCAGCTTCAACTTCCAAATCAGTTGCAGCGTCTCTCAGGCAGCTCTTGATGGTATCCAGATCGATAAGCTGGAAATGAAACTGCTGGCAACGTGAACGAATGGTAGCTGGTACTTTTTGCAACTCAGTAGTCGCAAAAAAATAAAGATGATGTATGCAGGGGGGCTCTTCAATGGTCTTTAGCAGAGCATTGAAAGCACTGGTGGAGAGCATATGTACTTCATCGATAATATAAATCTTGTACTTGCTGGTCTGGGGAGGGAAGAGGACCTCATCCTTGATCTGTCGGATGTCATTGACGCTTGTATTGCTTGCACCATCAATTTCAATAACATCAACGCTGTTCCCTTGGGTGATCTCACGACAGTTGGAGCAGAGGCCACAAGGAGTGGCGGTCGGCCCTTGTTCACAGTTCAAGCTCTTGCCAATATTCGGGCTGATGAAGTCTTTCCTACACCTCTCGGTCCACTGAACAGATAGGCGTGGGCAATTCTTCCTTGTTCGATTGCATGTTTTATGGTTGATACCACGAATTCCTGACCCATAAGACCGTCAAAAGACTGGGGGGCGTTTCCTGGTAGCTGTTACTTCATATGCCATGAGAGCTCCTCTGTGAACGTACCCTGCGAGTATACCATACTTTGCTATCTAGGAACAGAAGTGCCAATCTGGAGAAAGGGGAGATTACAGAGAAAAACCCAGC
>JDSF01000075.1_pt1 | contig 82569 bp, 89 predicted proteins | sample 199441 | NCBI WGS metagenome assembly JDSF01 (sample SAMN02592751, study PRJNA231836) | bioreactor metagenome | isolation source: continuous culture bioreactor denitrification-DNRA | place: Germany: Bremen
GTGTTGACAAAACCCGTTAATCCAACCTATGGATTTAACGGGTTATTTTTTAACTAGCTAAGAAAATATTCCTTTTTCCGAAATATAGCTCTAGAAACAAAAAGGAACCTCCCTTCTTCCAACACCTTCTTGCTAGCTTCTTGAGATTCATACATGCAAAAAATAAGCGTGACTTCATTTGTGATATTAGCCAAGCCTTTTAGTCTTGTATAGCGCATGCCATGTCTTTCTTTAGCATCGGCAAATACACGCTCTATTGTTTCTTTTCTTCGTTTATATGCTCCCTTAATTAAAGGGGTATGTCTTAAGTGATTCGCCTCTTCAACATACTCTTGCCACACATGTCTTGTGACAAGTTTTTGATGATTTTTACTAGCTGTACACATTGCTAGATGTGGGCAATTCACACATTTTTTAGGATCAGATTTGTATTCTTTATAGCCATCTCTATTTGTTGTTGTGTATGTAAGGATTTCGTTGTTGGGGCAAATATAACAATCATAGTATGCATCATATACATAATCATATTTTTTAAAGAATCCTTTTTTTGTCATGGGACGTTTATAAGGCATTGCAGGTAGTACGCCCCCATCTATTATTTTTTTTACAATTATAAGGTGTGATATATCCGGCATCAACTGCTACGATTTCCATTTCATTACCAAAACCCTTATACACTGTTTCATAAATATTTTCAAAAGCAACGCTATCATGAACATTCCCAGGAGTTACTTCATAGCCTAAGATAAAGTTACTATCATCACAAGCTGTGTTAATGTTATAAGCAAAGCATTTTTCCTTTTCTCCCTTGTGAAACATACCAGCATCAGGATCGCTAGTACTCGTTACTTTTCTTTTTTTTTAGATGTTGTAGCTTGTTTTAAAGGCTTTTTGTTATGAGCTTCTCTATCTTTTTGTATTTCCTCATCCAGTTTCTTTTGATAGTGCCTAGCTGTTATATCTATTTCTTCTTTTGTATACTTACGCTTATTAGCATGGGCTTTCATATGTGTACCATCTATAAATACTTGTTCGGGATGAATAAAGCCTTTTTCTATAGCTTTATTAAGAATGGTGGAAAAGATCTTTTCAAAAAGGTTGGTGTCTTTAAAACGGCGTTGATAGTTCTTGCTATAGGTTGAAAAATGAGGTATCTTCTCAGAGAATCCATAGCCTAGATACCATCTATAAGCTACATTTACCTCTACTTCTTTAATGGTTTGGCGCATAGATGGGATACCGAAAAGATGCTGTAGCATAATCAGTTTAATAAGGACAACAGGATCAATACTAGGGCGACCTGTTTCTTTACTATAAGTTGGTTCAACGATAGGATATATAAAATCAAGGTTAATAGCAGCTTCAACTTGTCTTACTAAATGATTTTCAGGTACTAAGTCATCTAAAGCAGCTATTTCCATCTGTGTTCTAGGTAATAAGTCTTTTTTTTATGAGCATGTTAAAACCTCCAAAATCAGTATATAAAAATTATATCATTAACGCATTAACTTTGTAATATAATTCGTAATATTTATAGGCTAAAATAACGATTTTTACTGGCTTAAGAGTGGCTAGATACAGAAAAACCATATATTGATGATAATAAACGACTTTTACAGCTTGTTGCCATTCCTTTAAAACAGAGAAAAGCAACAAATGTAACGAGAGTGCATTATCACAATATATGGTTTTACAATACTACCGTTGTGTGTTCTTTGTTTTTTAGACTTTGTCGACAGTCTGAAGCCTCTCTTATGAGAGGCTTCAGCATGTCGATCATATCGACTAGATAAATACTATTCAATTACCGTTGAAGGATTAACTGATTCTCCATTACTGATTACTTTGAAATACACGTGTGAACCTAATAGAACATGATATTTTGTAGGTTTTTCTACAACACCTAGAACTTGCCCCTTCTTCACTAAATCGCCTTGTTTAACAGCTAGCTCTTCACCTAATTGACCGTAAACAGTTTTATAACCATTACCATGGTAGATAGTAACTGTAGTACCCGTTTCTGGCTCTTTCGTCACTGTCTCTACAATACCTTCAGCTGCTACTAAAACCTGTCCTCCAACTTCAGAAGCAATATATACTGCTGGATTAACCTTATATTGATCAAGGGTTTTAAAATGAACCGGCGTCATGCTATATGGCATTAACACACTACCGCTAACAGGCCAAATCATCTTTTCATCTGCAGTAAATGTAATGTTAGGTTTTACGACTGGTGCAATTTCAATGGTATAGTTTTCTTTAGTTGTATCACTATTCGCTACAAGGGCATCATCACCAGCATCCCCTTCTCCACTTACTTCACCATCTACTTCATCTTCACTAATTGTTATTGGTGTCGCACTGGTAGGCATGGTATCTGGCTCTACCTCATCTTCTGGCACATATTCTGTCTCATCATTATCTACTAACTGAGAAGGTAATTCTTCTGGATTATCCATATTTGTTAGTACATCGCTGTTAAGATTAGCAATCTCTGAATTGTCTTCTTTTGGTTGAACCCATACTAGAATTGCAATTAAAAAGAGTGTCACACAACATGCGAACAAAGCAAAATAGAATTGCTTCCTTTTTATGTATGCAATTAGATTTTTCATTTTCATACCAATCACCTCATTATTTTCATAAAAGTTTAGCCACATTTGGCACTATCTGTTGTTACGTTTATATTATTACCAGACTCTTCCTATTATATTCATTAATCTATATCCATTAAGTATTTTAAAGCATTATTTCATTCCATTTACACAAAAAAATATATCCACATCCATGATTCTACCCCAAATCTTGTCTGGGTAGAATCATGTTCAATGGATATATCTATAACATTTCTATTTAATTAATGGTAAAAGCATCAAACGTAAAGTTTCTAATAGTCATGGGTTTTAGGGTAATTTTGATACCGCTGCACCTGTATAATAATACTCCAATATTTCTTTATATGAATGGCCTTTTCCAGCTAAATTATCGGCTCCATATTGACTCATACCAACCCCATGACCATACCCCTTACATAATACTTCAATCTGTTCACCATCTACATTAATGGTAAAATTACTGGATGCAAGATCGAGATACTTTCTCACAACTTCCCCATCTAATATCTTATTACCTATTTGAATCTTCGCTACATAGCCTTCAGGGGTTCGATTGATAATCTGAATCTCACTGGTAACGTCGGCTGAGTAGAACTCGAAATCAGATTCATACTCCTGAATTTTTTTTTGTGAACTCTTGTAGCGAAAAGTTACTATTATGTAAGTATTTTGGTGAGTTTACATCCTCTGCACTGTCTACACTAACAAGATAAGGAATCTCTTCTCCCCATACCTCTTTGGCAGATTGGGTCTTGCCACTACTGGTAGAATGGAATACGGCTTCAATAAGGTCGCCTTGGTATACAACCACTTCATCCCTCGTATCTTCAACGGCTTTTTTAATCTTATTATAGTATTTGGCAAAACTTCCCGTTCCCCACCTATCTTCCATATCTTCTTTCGTTAAGTAGGCTTGAAGGTCATTGGAGAATATAATATTATCATGTTCCCCCAACTTCTTAAGGTATATGTTCTTGCCGCCACAGCCTGAGCCTTAAGGGCTTCTTCATAAAAATTGTATGGCATCTCTGCTGCTACCACACCAATAAGATAATCTTCTAATGCCACCACTTTTTCTTCATCATTAACCATAACTCTTACCGTATTATCCACTACCTCTATCTCTTGTTTCTCTTTGGGGATTCCTCGTAGCATGGTTGTTACAAATATAGGTATAAAACATATAATTAATATAATAAGTAATATCGTCATGACTTTTTTTTCCCGCATACAATCATCCTCCCCAATATAAGGCACAAAAACACTTATTTCTGTACCTTATTCCCTTGTCCAACTTCTTATATCAAGTATATGCTAGGTGGAATCTCAATATGATTGTATTTCATTCACTATATTACCATTTAACACTCAATCCCTCAAAAAAAGGAAGGATTCGATAACACTATCTTTTTGATACTCTTTATAATCAAGAATCTCATAATCTTCGAACCGATAAACTTTCGCATTTTCATAAATAGGATCTATAATCCAATATTCTTTAATCCCTGATAGCATATAGGTATTAAGTTTCCTTACGCAATCTTTACTTCGGGATGATTTTGATATCACTTCAACAACCAATGCTGGCACACCCATGTATTGGTCATTCTCATTATTGTATTCTTCCAGATCACATATAACCCCTAAGTCCGGTTGAAACACATTGGTTTCTCCATCAACTTTTAAGGTAATATCATAGGGTGATACAAAAGGTTCACAAGACTTCTCTTCAAAATGTTTATAAAATGCAGCATATAATTGCCCAACAATTTGTTGATGGGTTGTCTTTGGTGAGGCTAACATATAAATATCGCCATTAATCAGCTCATACCTGTTTTCACTATTTGCTGTAAACTTTAAGAACTCCTCGTAGGTCACTTTTCTATCTTCTCCCGTATACTCGGCTGGGTATTCTTTAATATAACCATGATCCGTTATACGCTCTGTAAACTTAACAATCTTAGCTACTGCTTTACCCTTCTTAGTCACTATGACATCTTCGTAATCTAACATCTTCAGTACTTTTCCAAAACTATTCTTTACATCCGTTGCATTAAGTAACATGGGTTTCACCTCTTTTTTTTGTATTAGCTAAATTTCATTTTAGCTAATACAAACATATCCCATAATCTGTTAATTGTCAAGAGCCTATACTTAACTTCGCCTTTTTGTTGTTATCACAATACTTTTTTATATAATAAATAAAGCTGTCTTCCAAAGAATCCATTATATTTGGCTGAAATATACTTTCTTAAGCCAATGATCCAGATTCTTGTCAAGACAGCTCTTTCCTTCACTATTTTTTAATCATAACAGGCGTTTTGGGTAGTTTCCATATCTCCTTAGCATACTGCTCAATGGTCCTATCTGATGAAAACTTGCCACTATTAGCCGTATTAAGCATTGCTATCTTAGCCCATCTTTTCTTATCTCGATAAGCTTGATCTACCTTTTTCTGAGCCTCTTTGTAACTCTCAAAATCCTTCAAGATAAAATAGGGGTCAGGTGGCTGCCCATCACCATCTAAAAGGGCGTCATAGATTCCACGGAATAAATCAGGATCATCTGGCATATAAAATCCATTAATGAGCTGAACTAAAACTTTTCTTATATCTTTATGTTTATTGTATATATCCCATGGGTTATAGGTATCTGTGTGCTGTAACCGAATAACCTCTTGTGAAGACATACCAAATATAAAACTATTTTCTTGGCCCACTTCTTCAACAATCTCTATATTAGCACCGTCCATGGTTCCTATGGTCACCGCTCCATTAAGCATAAATTTCATATTACCAGTCCCTGATGCCTCTTTGCTAGCTGTGGATATCTGTTCGCTCACATCAGCTGCTGAAAAAAATAATCTCAGCATTGGATACACAATAATTTTCAATAAAAACCACTTTGATCTTATGGTTAATATTAGGGTCATTATTAATTACATCCGCTACACTGTTAATCAACTTAATAATCAGTTTAGCTCGCCTATATCCTGGTGCTGCCTTAGCCCCGAATATGAACGTTCTAGGCACCATATCATAATCAAGATTCTCTCGTAATTGATTATAGAGATACATCACATGTAAGATATTCATTAACTGACGTTTATATTCGTGTAAGCGTTTTACTTGAATATCAAAGATAGAATGAGGATCTACCGAAACGCCTTCATGTTCTTTTATATAATTAGCTAACCGTACTTTATTATCATGTTTTATCCCCATGAATAACTTCTGATCTTCTTCATTATCCACATATTTCTCCAAAGCTTTCAACTGGGTTAAGTCCGTAATCCATCCATTACCAATACGGTCCGTAATGTAGGTTGCGAGTTCAGGATTCCCATGAAGTAAGAATCGCCTTTGGGTAATGCCATTGGTTTTGCTATTGAATTTATTGGGAAAGATTTCATAGAAATCTTTTAATACTTCCTGTTTAATAATCTCTGTGTGCAAGCGAGCCACCCCGTTAACAGAGAAGCTACCTACAATGCACATATAAGCCATTCTTATTTCGCCATCTGTAATGATAGCCATTCGTCTTAAATGCTCTTTTTTAACCATAAACTCTTTGACTAAGATGTTACTAAATCGACGATTAATCTCTTCTACAATCATGTAAATACGTGGTAACAGGCGACTAAAAAGTTCCACAGGCCATTTTTCTAGAGCTTCACTCATAATAGTATGATTGGTATAGGCACACGTTTTTTGTTGTAATATCCCATGCTTCATCCCATTCAAGACCTTCGTCATCGATTAATAACCGCATCAGTTCAGGTATAGCCAGTGAAGGATGGGTATCATTAATATGAAAAAACCACTTTTTTCTGGTAACAAAGCGATATTGGTATGCTTTTGCTTAAATTTACGTAACACTTGTTGCACCGTAGCTGATACAAAGAAATACTGTTGTTTTAACCTTAATTCCTTGCCTTGATAATGATTGTCATTAGGGTAAAGCACCTCGACTATGGTTTTTGCTAAGTTTTCTTGTTCAACGGCTTTGTGATATTCACCTCTATCAAAAGACTCTAGATCAAATTTTCTAATGGCTTCGGCATCCCATAACCTTAAGGTATTCACTGTGTAATTATCATAACCTACTATAGGGATATCATAGGGTACTGCTTTAACTGATTGATAATTTTCCTGAATGAATTTATCACGACCATTAGGTTCTTTGATGACGCGTACACTACCTAAGAATTTAATCTCAACCCCATATTCTTCACGCTTTATTTCAAAAGGATTGCCATTTTTCAACCATTCATCTGGACGTTCCACCTGATAACCATCTACAATCCGTTGTTCAAAAATACCATAGCGATAACGAATGCCACAGCCATAAGCAGGGTAATCAAGGGTTGCTAAGGAATCCAAAAAGCATGCCGCTAATCGTCCAAGCCCGCCATTGCCTAAGCCAGCATCTGGTTCTTGGTCTTCTACCATATTCAGATCAAGACCTAACTCATCCATGACTTCCTTAACCACATCATAGACTCTTAGATTTAATATATTATTGCCTAGTGCTCTTCCCATAAGAAATTCCATAGATAAATAGTAAACAGTCTTGGGGTCCTTAGTCTCATAAGTTTTATGAGTCTCTATCCATTCATCTACAATAATGTCTTTAACCGCAAGAGCCACAGCCTGAAATATCTGTTCCTTGGTTGCTTGGTCTATGGTTCTTCGAAATTGATTTTTAATATTTTCAAGTACAGCTTCTTTAAATTCTAATACCGTCAAATCCCATCTGGTCATTAGCACCATTCCTCTCTTTTTTCAATCTATTCATGCCCATTATATCTATTAAACTTACTTTTTAACGATGATATCCTAAGTTTAATATATTTTTAACTCACTATTTCTCTTTACATATTATGCCTAACATATGGATTTTTTACTTATAATCTGCAAAAATTTCTAATTAGATATAAAAAAACGCTTTAAGAGCATTAATAAAATATTTGACCACGCTAAGAAATAAACCATAAATAGGAAATTAATATAATCCCATACATTTGTAAATATTTGTAAATTTTCTATTTATTTAATGCTTTACCACATTATCTTAAATTATACAATTACATATACTCCTCAATGTATTTAATTTGTAATGCACATATAAGGCTTTATCTTTTGAAAATAAAGCGTATTCTAATTACTTGTTAACTTATCATAAAATTCATTTCAAAGTGTACTATTTTCGGCTTTTCTGTCATATATATTATATAGGGGCTTGTCCTGTGAAAAAATGCTTTCTGTCATACACATCTCATAGGATAGCATCCTAAAAAATACTAAGGAGGATTTCGTTATGAAAAGAACAAAAATTTTATTAAGCTTGGTGCTCACATTAAGTATGTTGTTTGCTATTAATGTACCTTATGTAAGTGCGGATACGAACGATGATTGGGATACAGATCGTTATGGTGATATCATTGATATTGGTCCTAAACTTAGAGCACAAGAAAAAAGATGATGAATTTATTGAAGGTTTGGATGAACAAATCAGGTCATTTAATCGAGCTTATGACTTAACAAGTATGCGTTCGATGGTTATGGAAAACGGCAATTTCACCTTTAATGGTGGAACAAAAATATTCCTAGGTCTTGATACCGTTAATAATTATTATCCAAAAACGTATACACTTCGTAGTGTAGGTCAAAATGTTGAAGTATGGGTAGCTGATGATCTTTCTTTCCCAGATGATCGCCCAACACCTGAAATTACACAAGAACAAGTTGATCATATGGTTGACGTTTTTGATACGACAATCTATCCAAAGGACACTGATTTTTTTGGTCAAACGGATTCCCATACTGGTGCTAACGCTGCAATCACAACTCCTTTAGGTTTAGATAAAGATTACTATGTTTCAGCTGATGGTACTGAACGTGTTATCCTTTTAGTCGATAACTTTAGAGATACATATTATCATAACCCAAGCTATCCACTTATTATTGCAGGTTTCTATTCACCAGCATACGAAAATTATTTTGATCGCAATATCATTAATATTACTGCTAGAAATTGGGCTGAAAGATAGATAAAGATTGGCTTGGAACAACTGCACATGAATTCCAACACCTTATTCACGATGACAACGATTCTTCAGAAGAAACTTGGCTTAATGAAGGTATGTCTGATTTTGCTGAATACCTATGCTTCGGTACACATCCACAATCTCATGTAAATGCATTTATTGACAAACCAGAAAACTCATTAGTTACATGGGATGAGCATGCTGGTGCAACAACTGGTCCAGAGACATTATCTGACTATGGTCAAGCATATCTCTTACAACTGTACATCAAAGACGCCCTTGGCGAAGATTTTGTTAAAGCCTTAGCAAGAAATGAAAAACAAGGTATCGAAAGTGTTAATGAAGTACTTGCCCAAGAAGGGGAAGATTTTGATTTTGAAGAGTTGTTCAGACGTTTTAGTGTAGCTGTTGCTATTGATACATTCCTTCCAGGTTGGGGCGATTACTATTTTGATAGTATTGATGTAAACGTTAATTTTGAATCTGCACTCACATTTGATAAAGATGGCGTTCCTGCATGGGGAGCTGATTACAAAGTACTTCAAGCTGATGGTCCTATCCATAATGTAAAAATCAACGGTATTGAATTTATGCCTATTCCTTGGCAAGTGAAAGAAGACCCAGCAAAAGGTACTGTACTATGGGGTAACAATGGTAATATGCTTGATAACCAATTAATTTTTAACGCTGATTTAACAGGTGCAACTAGTCCTGTCCTTACTTTTGATACATTTGTTGATATCGAACCTAACTGGGATGCTGGTATGGTTCAAGTATCTACTGATAATGGTAATACATGGACAAGTCTTGCTAATGAACATACTGTTGGCCAAGATACGTTCCCTAATAATGACCAAGCACCTCAAATCTATAATAACCTACCTGGTTTATCAAGAAACGATACAGCTTGGGGTAGCGAGTCATTTGATTTATCAGCTTATGCTGGTCAAGAAGTATTAGTAGCCTTTAGATATATGACTGATGGCGGTTACAATGATACAGGTTGGTTTATTGACAATATTGAAATAGCTGAGATCGGCTATAGCAATAACTGTGATTCATTAGAAGGTTTCATAAGTATTGATGAGATTCAAGGAAATAAGGTAGAATACGCTGTTACATTCATTAATGAAAAGAAATTGGGTTCATTAAAATTCTACAAAGTTCATAGTGTAGATCCTTTCAATATTACAGAAAAAAGATTCTATTAAAAAATTAAAATCTTTCTTCCTTACTGGTACGAACTACATGATCGTTTGGTATCCAGCACCAATAGGTAAAACAGGTACTGTTGATTTCACATATGAAATCATCACTTGGGAAGATTACATTAACGACTTATTTACAAAATAAGTAATTTAAGTAAGCAAAAAAGGGTTGTCATATGACAACCCTTTTTTATATACGTTCTATACCGAATTAAACTCTTTCCACTGCAAGCTTTAACTGCTCACCATTAATGCTCCACTCTTTTACATAAGCTTCCTTGGAAGCCTCTTCAACAAGAGCATCTGCTAATGTTTCGGATAAAATAACCTCTTTATTTGCTCCAACGATTTTCATAAGTTTATCGTTATCAGCAGCAAAAACTTTTATATGGTCTGTTACCTCAAAGCCAGCTTCTTTTCTCATGGTCTGAATCTTACTGATAATTTCTCTTACATAACCTTCTACAATTAGTTCTTCTGAAAGGTTTGTATCCAGTACAACTGTCACGTTTCTATCTGTTAAAGATTCATATCCTGGTTTCTTAGCCGATTCAATGAGCAAATCGTCTTCTGCCAATTCTACCACTGTATCATTGATTGTAAGTTTTACTAAGCCATTAGCTTTTAACTCGTCCATCAGTAGATTACCATCACTTTCCATGAGACCATTTCTAATCTGCGGAATTAACTTACCATACTTAGGACCGACCGTCTTAAGTTGTGGCTTGAAAGAATAGGTTGTGAACTCTCTCACATCTTCTGTGAATAGAACTTCTTTTATATTAAGCTCTTCAGAAATAATGTCTTTGTACATCTCACTTAAGCTATCGGATGACTTCACATACATCTTACCAATAGGTTGTCTATTCTTGATGTTAGCACTGTTACGACAAGCACGTCCGTTAACAACAATCCCTAGTACAAGCTCCATATTTTTCTCAAGGTCTAAGTCAATGAGTTCTTCCTTAAACACTGGGAAGTCACATAAGTGAACACTCTCAGGTGCATCTCCAAAGAATTGGTGCTCAAGATTAAGATAGATTTCATCTGCCATAAAAGGTACAAAAGGTGCTGTTACCTTGGCTAATGTGGATAAAGCTGTATATAATGTCATATAAGCATTGACCTTATCTTGAGGCATATCTTTTTGCCAGAAACGCTCACGACTTCTTCTTACATACCAATTACTCAGATCATCCACAAATTCTTGGATGGCTCTTGAAGATTCTGTAATAAGATAGTTGCCAAGATGGGTATCCACTGTCTTAATCAATGTATTTAATTTGGATAATAACCACTTATCCATGAGTGGTAACTTATCATATTCCAGTGTATATTTTGAAGGATCAAATCCATCAATGTTAGCGTATAACACATAGAATGCATACGTATTCCAGAATGTACCCATAAACTTACGTTGTCCTTCAATAACAGCGTTATCATAGAATTTATTAGGTAACCATGGTGCACTATTATTATAGAAATACCATCTAACAGCATCTGCTCCATGTCGATTAAGGGCTTCAAATGGATCCACTGCATTCCCCTTAGACTTAGACATCTTCTGCCCATTCTCATCTTGAACAAGTCCTAGAACAATAACATTCTTAAAGGCAGGCTTATCAAATAATAATGTAGATATAGCCAGTAAGGAATAGAACCATCCTCTTGTTTGGTCAACCGCCTCACTAATAAAGTCCGCTGGGAAATTATCTTCAAATATTTCTTTATTCTCAAATGGATAGTGCCATTGAGCATAAGGCATAGCTCCTGAATCGAACCAACAGTCAATAACAGGTGATACACGCTTCATTTTTTCACTACATTCTGGACAATTAATAAGTACATCATCAATATAAGGGCGATGAAGTTCAATATCATCGGGGCAATTATCGCTCATACGCTTTAACTCTTCAATGCTACCAATGGCATGACGATGACCACAACCACATTCCCAAATATTAAGAGGTGTACCCCAATATCTATCTCGCTTAAGCCCCAGTCCATAACATTCTCTAACCAGTTTCCAAAACGCTTAGTACCAATGGCTTCTGGTAACCAATTAATCTGATCATTGTTCTTAATTAATCGGTCACGAACCTCTGTCATTTTAATAAACCAGGTATCTCTTGCATAATAAAGAAGGGCTGTATCACATCTCCAACAATATGGATAAGAATGCTCGTAATCAAGAGCATGGAATAATAAGCCTTTTTCCTCAAGGTATTCAATAATCATTGGATCGGCTTTCTTCACAAAAATGCCTTTCCATGGTGTTACTGATTCAACAAATTCACCTTGTTCATTCACTAATTGAACGAAAGGTAATTCATATTTACGTCCAACCTGAGCATCATCTTCACCAAATGCAGGTGCCGTATGCACCACACCTGTACCATCAGATAGTGTAACGAAGTCAGCACAGGTTACATAATGAGCCTTTTTATCTGGTTTTGCAAAATCAAACAAGGGTACATATTCTGTATACTCAAGATCTTTACCTTTACAAGTTTCTACAACTTCGTATGCTTCACCTAGAACTTTTTCTGCCAAAGCTTCAGCAAGAATGAAATATTCATCATTCACTTTCGCTTTGATGTAAGTCTCCACAGGATTAACAGATAAAGCCACGTTAGAAGGCAAGGTCCAAGGTGTTGTTGTCCAAGCAAGAATGAATACATTCTCTTCACCTTTCACCTTAAACTTAGCTACAACAGACTTTTCCTTAACATCCTTATATCCTTGAGCTACTTCATGACTGGATAGTGGTGTGCCACAACGTGGGCAATAAGGTACAATTTTATGACCTTTGTAGAGCAAATCTTTTTCCCAAATCTGCTTAAGAATCCACCATATAGATTCTATATAATCATTATGGTAAGTCACATAAGGATCATCCATATCAGCCCAGAAACCAACTGTGCCACTGAAATCTTCCCACATGCCTTTGTATTTCCATACACTTTCTTTACATTTTTTCAATAAATGGCTCAAGTCCATATTCTTCAATTTGGTCTTTCCCATCAAGTCCTAAAGCCTTTTCAACTTCTAGCTCAACTGGAAGGCCATGAGTATCCCATCCAGCCTTTCTAAGAACTTTATAGCCTTTCATGGTACGGTATCTTGGAATTAAATCCTTAATAACACGGGTAAGAACATGTCCAATATGAGGCTTACCATTAGCTGTTGGTGGTCCATCGTAGAATGTATACGTTGGTCCATCCTTTCTTAATTCTATACTTTTTTTTAAAAATATCATTATCATTCCAAAATTTCAGAACTTCTTTTTCACGATCTTGGAAATTAAGATCAGTCGATACTTTCTTGTACACCGTGATACCTCCTAATTTTTATAAGATTCCTCTTTCTAACTATACATACGAACACCAATAGGATGTTAGCTATTCCTTGATCATCCTTGTCCATCTATATAGGTTGTCTTTATCTTATGTAGCTCATGACTTACAAGCTACCAATCTCTCATTATGATCGAGGGTATAAATGAGAATGACAGTCAAGCCCTTACATCTTGTTTCTTCAATTTATAATGTAGACTTCGTTTCTATTCTGAAAAAGAATGGAGGTAGTCATAGACATATTCTCTCATTATTTTTCTCAGAAGACGACATTATAAATTGAAGATTTTCATGATGAAGGGCTTATTTACTACGCCTACGCATTTTATTATTATAACGCTTATCCACTACTTTGTAAAGCAGTAACCATCATTTGATCTTTTACAGCATATTATGATTGATATGTCCTTCTCTGTATCTCCATTATAAACAAATAATATGTATAATATTCCAATTCTATCCTTTCAATATTCAGCTTAAAATATCATAATACCACTTGAACATATAGAAAGAACTCTAACTTATGACTTAAAAACAAGTGGTTATGATAGCCTTTACACTGGCAAACCATAACCACTTATGCTCTATACCTATTCACTTTCATAGTGATGTTTTTTTTATAGACACTATCTTCAGGAAAATTTTACATAATTTCTAATTCTTTATTTTTAAACAAATCGATATAGGCATTATCCATCTTCACGATAGGTCTTGAAATATAGTTAGGATTAATAAAGATAATTTCCGCTTGTTTTCCTGTATTTAAAGTGACAATATCCCCTAAGTGATAATAAGAAATATTATTTAAAAACACATATAAATATTTAGGATGAAACAAGCCAAAGCTATTATTAAAAAAATTTCTCCAAGACTTTAAATGCTGATTGCTCATTATGATAATGTGAAATCATCGTATCATAGGAATCAACAATTGCAATGATCTTAGCAAACTCATGAATTTGCTCTCCCTTCATGCCCATTGGATACCCTGATCCATTCTCTCTCTCATTATGCTGCAGAATGCCTAATGCAATATCTGTATTCATTTCAAAAATATTATGCATGCTCTCATGTACAAATTTAGTATGTTCATCAGGATCTCTCAGTTTCTCAGAAATACTATAACCCTCTGCATCTGAATGTTTATGGGTCATCTTGATTTCCTTGATATGGTGTAATAATCCAGCACAAATTAAATACCTAATCTTTATTTTACTAAAATCCATCCATCTTCCCATCATAAGGCAAAGATATCCCACAAATATATAGTGACTATATATTGTTTTATCTATTTCCTTAAAATACTTCATCATGTGAAATATTTCTCGATTCTTCGTAAATTTATTGATGAACATATCTGACATGCTATACAATTTTTTTCAAAACTTATTGGCTTTTCATCTATAAACTCGTTAATAATACTCTCAATACCATCTCTAATTGGTCCATATATTTTATAAGATTCTTCGTATGTAATTTCTATATCATGAGGTAATTTGGTTTGCAATTGTGTGGATTTCTCAGCTAAAATTTCACCTTGCTTATCTTCAAAAACCCATATTTCACTATGTCCCATTTGTATAAGTTTTGTTACAACTCGTTTATCCAATGCACTTCCATATCCGATAACTAATGCTCCTAATTTGTTATAAATATTTTCTGCAACAATCTTTCCCAAGATGACATTATCTATAGACATTCTAATCTTTCCGGCAGTGTTATCCATCTTAACCTCCCAAACTATGTTTATCATATTTGCTTATCCAGTACTTTTACTTCTTTAAATGGTACTTAATTATATTCTTCAAATTATTTATTTCAAAAGGCTTGGCTATATAGCTTGCAATTCCTTTTTTCTTTGCTTTATTTATTGTATTTTCATCGTGTATAGCTGAGATCATGATTATTTTAGCTTTTGGGCTTATCTCTAACATTTTTTCAATCACATCTATTCCACTCATATTAGGCATTGTTATGTTTAAAGTTACCAAATGTGGACATAACTCCGTTGCAATATCCAAGGCTTCAACGCCGTCCCTTGCAAAGTATAATGAATCGGTACATCCTGTTTCTTTTATCACATCACCTATAAGTGTCCTCATAAATAATGAATCGTCAACAACGAGTGCTGTCACTAAATACACGCTCCTTTGTGTTATAAATATTAATTATTAGTGTAAATAATGTTTTAAATAAACTCAAAATAGTACAATATGATTTATGATCTATATTAATAGCCCTTTAAAGTGAAATAAAACATATAGGATAAATTAGTATCAAGACACCAATAATGGAAACTCCCAAGCTTTAGCATTTCAATAGCATATTTAATAAAAAGCAGCTTGGGAATTTCCTTAAATAGGTGTTAGTCGGTATAAGTGAATCCATCTGTCAGAGTTGCTGATTTGTCATCTTCATTTACAACTCTGATATCTACAGTTCCAGCTACGTCTGCTGCTGGAGAAAGAACCCGAATCTTTCCATCATTGTAGCGGTAAAAACCCGTTGCTTCCTTTGAACCAAAATAAACCTTTGTATCTATTTCAAAGTTCTCTCCATAGATAAATACAATAGTGTTTCCCCTCTTTGACCCTTCTTGAGGCGTTACTGATGTAATGATTGGGGCTGGTGTCACAGGTGGTTCCTTATAAGTAAATGCATTATTCAACGTATTAGATGAACCATCGGGATTCTCTATGGTAATATCTACAGTTCCCGGGGTATCTACTTTAGGTGTAATGACACGAATTTTTTTATCATTATATCGATATATACTTGTCGTTTCAGTTGCACCAAAATATACCTTTGCATTAGCTTCAAAATTTTCCCCATATATAAACATGATTTCATTACCAGACATTTCGCCTTCACTAATAGAAACTGATGTTATAGTAGGTACTACTGGACTATATGTAAATCCATCTGTTAAAGTAATCGACTGTCCATCTTGATTTACGACCCTTATATCTACTGTTCCAATCTTGTCTGCTACTGGGCTGATAACACGTATTCTATTATCACTGTAACGATAATAGCCATTGGCTTTCACTTCGCCGAAATAAACTTCTCCGCCAATGCTAAAATTTGCTCCTTCTATGTATATAGGTTGCCCACCAGCTAATTTACCTTCAGCTGGGCTTACTGATGTAATCTCTGGAGCTGGTTGTGCTGGTGGTTCGTTATATGTAAATCCATTTGATAAGACAACAAATTGTCCATCAGAATTAACGACCTTTACATCTACAATTCCAGCTGTATCAACTGCGGGACTTATAGCACGTATTTTACTATCGCTGTAACGGTAATAACCTGCAGCCTTTTTCTCTCCAAAGTATACCTCTCCACGAGCTGTGAAATTCGCACCTTCTATATATACAATGTCATTACCTGTCATTTTGCCTTCATTTGGGCTTATGAGTGTAATCTCTGGTTCTGGAAGGGCAGGTGGTTCGGTATAGGTAAAGCCATTTTCTACGATAACAGATTCACCACCTGGGTTTACTACTCTAACATTCACGGCACCAGCTGTGTCTGTAGCAGGACTTAAAACACGTATCTTTATATCGCTATAGCGGTAATATCCTGAAGCTTTCTTGTCACCAAAGTATACTTCTCCGCCAGGTTCAAAATTACTTCCTTCTATATAAATCGCATCATTTCCCTTTATTTCACCTTCATTTGGTGTTATTGAATTGACTACTGGCTCTACAGTGTTTGGTGGTTGGGATTTTGCATAAGTAAATCCTCCAGATAGCGTTGCTTCTATTCCCCCCGGATTAACTACTTTTACATCCACTGTGCAGGCTGCATCCACCGCTGGAGTCAATACACGTATTCTTTTATCACTGTAACGATAATAACCTCCAGCCTTCTTGTCTCCAAAGTATACTTCACTGCCAAGTTCAAAATTATTTCCTTCTACATATACAATCTCATTTCCACTCACTGCACCTTCATTGGGGGTTACAGATATAATTTCTGGTTCCACTGTATTTGGTGGTTGTGATTCCGTATAAGTAAATCCTCCTGATAGTGTTGCTTCCTTCCCACCTGGATTAACTACTTTTACATCCACTGTGCAGGCTGCATCTACCGCTGGAGTCGTTACACGTATTCGTTTATCACTGTAACGATAGTAGCCTCCAGCCTTCTTGTCACCCAAATATACTTCACTACCAAGTTCAAAATTATTTCCTTCTATATGTATGATCTCATTTCCACCCACTACACCTTCATTAGGAGTTACAGATATAATTTCTGGTTCCACTGTATTTGGTGGTTGTGATTCCGTATAAGTAAATCCTCCTGATAGTGTTGCTTCCTTTCCGCCTGGATTAACTACCTTTACATCTACTGCACCAGCTGCATCTGCCGCTGGAGTCGTTACACGTATTTTTTTATCACTATAGCGATAGTAACCTCCAGCCTTCTTGTCTCCCAAATATACTTCACTACCAAGTTCAAAATTATTTCCTTCTATATGTATAATCTCATTTCCATCCACTACACCTTCATTAGGAGTAACAGATATAATTTCTGGCTCCACTGAATTTGGTGGTTCATTTTCCATATAAGTAAATCCTTTTTTCGATGGTTACATATTGGCCATCAGGATTGACTACCTTTACATCTACTGCACCTGCCTCATCTACAGCTGATGTTACAACACGAATTTTTGTTTCATCATGAAAATAGAATCCACCAACTTTAATTTCTCCAAAGTAAACTTCAGAGGTAGATGTAAAATTTCCTCCTTCTATATAAACGATTTCATTTCCAGTCACTTTTCCTTCATTTGGATTGATTAAGTTGACCACTGGTGCAGGTGGTAACTCATAGGTAAAACCATCTTCAACACTTATTTTTGTCCCATCTTGATTAATCAGTTCTACATCAACAGCACCCACTGACAAAGCTGCTGGTGTATTGGCTAAAATAGTGGTTCCATCATTGGATACAACAACATCTGATGCTACGTTTTCTCCAAATTTGACTTGAATATTATCCATAAAGTATTGCCCATCTATCTGTACACGAGTATCCCCTGATAATAACCCACTAGATGGTTCTATTCTATTAACTACTGGCTGAGCTGTATATTTAAATTGTGTGGTATCTGTTTGTCCATCATCATTAGTCAAGGTAATTATGACATCACCTTGTTTCCCTACAGGCACTCTTACTTTAACCTTGGTTGAATCCATAAACTCTTCAATAATTGCGTCAGAATCACCGAATTTTACTGTTAATCCTTCTCTAAAATATTCACCAAAAATCGTTATGATTTCTTCACCTTTAATATCACATGAATCTTGACTCAGATTAGTAATGTTTGGTGCATAATGTTTCACTGTAATTAATTTTGAAGGTACATCCCCATGTATAGGATTCTCTTCATAGTCCGAATATGTGATGTTTGAACCTGTTGATATGGGTAACTCGCCAACTTTTTTCGCCTTCTTTATGGCGTATTTTATATTTAAAAGTAAGTTCTTCGTCTTTAAGTTCTTGAAATTCCCAAATCAATTTATTACCTTCTATTAGAGGTTGTGGGATATTATCTTTATAGGAATCAGGAACAATCTCGAATTCAGAGGCAACGATATCTGATAACGTCACATTATATGCACTAGCTATACCGATTTCCTGTACAATTTTATTATAAATCTCAGCTAAACCAATGGACCCTAACACAAAGTGATGGTGCTGTGCTGTTGTTGCCATTTCCTTTAGAAGAAGATTTGGATCGCTAACATTAGGGTTTTCCCCAACATTTAATAAAGCAATGGTATAAAATACAATTTGTTCATTTTTAGCTAGTTCTGCTTTCTGTTTGGCGTACTCATAGGCACTGATTGGTCCATTCTTTGGCATGGTAGCTCTGCCATCAGTTAATAACACAATGACCGGTTGTGCTTCATCTCGTTTGCTATTTAGTAACTCCATAGCAGTCTCTATGGCATGACCTGTTGCAGTTCCACCATTTGCATTAATGCCATCAATATATGTCTTTGCACTTTCAGCATCTGCCGTTAATGCAAAGGAATTCGTTGTTGTGTCTGCGCTAAAATCAACTACTCCAACTCGATGTTTAGTCATATCCATCAAATCTATAAACCCTTTAGCAGCGTCTTTTGCATTAGCAATTTTATCTTCACCATTATTTGGTGCATAGTCTGGTTTCATACTTCCTGATTTATCTATAATAAGTATGACATCATTTGGCACGATAAAATTTGCTGGTGGCGTCCCCTTAACTGATAGGGTTATTTCTGCCTCTTCATCTACAAAAATAGAATCGGGATTGACAGTTTTTTCTACCGTAACATTGCTACTTGCCCCATAACTAATCGAAAATGGGGTTAATGAATAAGCTATAAGAACCATGGATAACAATAATACTCGTAGTTTGTTCTTTTTATACATTTAATCAACCCTTTCTTTTTAATACATAAAAACAAACTTAATAACCAACGTTTATGGTGTCCTATAGCAATTAATCTATATTACACCATAAACGCTTGCTATATAAGTATTGTTTTTAAAATCCATTTAAATCTATTAAGAGAAGAGTGCTACCTCTCAGGCTGCTACTTCTATTTCTTCATTGTTTCTTCAAGTAAAAAACTTACGTATCTTGTATGTGTCGGTTGTATTACTTATCAACACGTCGAGCTTCATATATTTCAACAGCCTCATTATCTCTTGCTTGTATAGCTTCTAATCACCTTAATAGCTGAAGCACTCCTTGTGGCATTTGATTAGACTGTGCAAGCATAGCTGTTGAAGCTTGCAATAATATATTATTCTTTGTAAAAACGGACATTTCTTTAGCCATATCCACGTCTCTAATTCTAGATTCAGCCGCTTGAAGGTTTTCTGAGGCATTATCTAAATTGGCAATAGTGTGCTCAAGTCGATTTTGGAAAGCACCAAGCTTTGATCTTTCTGTTGAAAGTATAGCTATCCCACTATCAATAGCATCTAATTGAGTCATACAAGAAGCATGATCCGTAATACCTGCCGCAGCGGCAACACCTAAAGTTCCACTATCCATAGCAGCTATATCAATCTCCAAGGTGTTTTCAGCTACAGTACTATTTGCACCTATTTGTAGTGTAAGTCCACCTGCTAAATCACCGTTTAACAACTTCTTTTTATTAAATTCAGTTCCATTAGCAATTCTATCTAACTCAGCTACTAATGAACCTAGTTCAGATTTAGCTGCATCGATATCTTCTGATTCATTTGTTCCATTGGCAGCCTGTAGCGTTAGTTCTCGCATTCTCTTCATGATATTATGTGATTCATTTAAAGCACCTTCTGCAGTTTGAATCAAAGAGATACCGTCCTGTGCATTTCTTGAGGCCTGATGTAATCCTCTAATTTGATTTCTCATTTTTTTCTGATATCGAAAGCCCTGCAGCATCATCACCAGCTCTATTAATTCTAAAGCCTGAAGATAATTTTTCTACACTTTTTGCTTGGTACCCGTTATTAACTTTTAATTGTCTATGTGCATTCATCGCCATAAGATTGTGATTGATAATCATAATAATCTACCTCCGTGTTTTTTAACTTTTTAATGAACTTCCATTTTCATCTGTATCATTTAATGAGTTTACAAAACTACAATTTGCAAATATATATAACAAGTCTGATGGCCATCAACAACTTATTAACATAGTAAAAAAAATTTAATAAAGCGGATTTGTCATCTAGAAAGTTTTATTAACGCATATGGAAACGTTTCTATTCCATATACTCGAAAGTAAAAACTTGTCTAGAAGACAAGAAATAAACACCAAGAATGTGAGCAAATCACATAATTATTATCCTAAATATTCTATTGCTAAATAATCTTAAAAGCACTTTTTTCCTATTTATTATGTAATCTGCTCAAAAATGATGCTATTGAAATTGGGCATATTCATCCTCTAATAACTCGCCCCTTACAATCTCAATATCCTTTGGAGCATCAATAGCTAATCTCAAATCACCATCTTTGCTCTTTACTACCTGCACTTTAATGTTGTCACCTATCATGATGTATTCTCCAATTCTTCTTCCTAGTACTAACATATTATCTCCTCCTATATTTTCACTTTGTCAAATGCTAGGGCAATCTTTTTAATTAAAAAAAAGATAAGTTGGTATACCAATTTCTCTTGTATCCTACAAGATAAAACCAGTAAATCAACTCATCCATGAATGATTTAGACTTTTTTTAATTTTCCCCTTTTATTGAATTCTTTTTCTTATCACAAATCATATATCGTTTTTTTTAACAAATAGATGTATAGTTATTTATTGCTATAATATTTGCAATTACAGTACAAAAGTACCAAGATGAAAATAAGATAGCAAAAAGACTGCTGGAGATAATTGTTTTACGTATTCTGTAACATTTGAACCAGAAATAATAGAGGCTAATTCATCATGACTCCAACTTTTAGACTATTATCTCTTAAATTCATTGACCTATGTTATAGGTAGTATTTATTAAGAAATCAATAGCCTAATATCCGCCATTTAAATTATCATTTTATGACGATAGTTTCATAAAAACAAAAGAGGTTACACTCATTTTGCAAAGCGGATTTGTCATTAGAAAAGTTTTATTTACTCATATGGATAATATTTTTATTTTATATCCTCAAAAGTAGAACTTTCCTAAAAGATAAACATAAAGGTAATAAAAAAAATAAGCCCTATAATTAATTTAGCTGCTATACAGTAAATGTAAAGCAATAATAAATTAACTTATCAGCTCATCCTTGACCCTTTAGTTTTTGATATTAAATTTTAAAATTTACCCATTCCCTTTTATGTTACATTATGTTTATCGACAACAATTTCAAACGGAAATATAGTTCCATATTCACATATTTCATTTACATTTCTAGTCAAAAGTCCTATAAACGCACAAAATTATTAATAAAAACACCTTGTTATTAAACCTTGAGATATTTTCTTAATTTTAAGACTAATTTATTGACGTATAATGTAGAAACTATTAAAATATAGGATAAGATATGACATTTTACCGAAAGGAGTAACAATAATGCGACAAAAAATATTATTATCTTTAGCCTTATGCTTATGCCTAACCTCTGTTAATGTCCAAGGAGCAACTTCTTCTATTTCAAGTTTGAAACCTCCTATGACTGTTAAGCGAATCTATGTCCGTCAAGAAGTACAATCACGTATGAATAACTATCGTACTACAGAAACAGATACAACTATACGTGAATTAGATATACTTCCTGGTGGCATCTTTGCAGAAAAAAAATCATAAAAGAAGGTTCTATTGTATCACCAACAACTGAGAGTATCCATGCTTATCATCAAGCAATTCTAGAAAAAAAAGTTAATATATTATGTAAGGAACGAGATACTTATAGCAAGAGTATTGAAGAAAAAAAATCTGATCTCCCAGGCCATCTTAGATACATTCTCACCAATTACAACATGTTATAAGGTTAAACAAGACCTGACCTTAATGATGAATAACCGTACTCTTGAAGAACTGTTACAGGACTTAGATGACGCCTTCAACACTACAAAACGTACCATTGATAGAGAACGGGAGGCACTTGCTGTATTTCAGCATGATCTACCATCAAAGAACACCTTGTGGACATTGCTAAAGCCATAACAGATGACCGTATACCTAAGAAATTCCAAAAGGACTTTGGACGTACTATTACCCTTGGTGAACTTCTAGAAATTGTCTACGCCGGTATGGCTTCTACAAACTCTCTGACATTCTTAGATCGTATCACCATTAAGGATTCGAATATGCCAGATACCTATCCTGATTATGTGAAGCTTGGGTATGTTGCTGGCATGATTAATGGTATGAATGATCTAAACCGCAAGTTAACCCGAGAACAGATGGCTAAGTACATGAGTTATCTTGATAGCCATGGGGGGAATCTGTACATCGCTTGATTATATGGATGTGAGCCCTGACTATATTGATTTTGCTGCTAACGGTCTCTTGCATTATACCGATGGCTATTTTAACCCAAAGGCATATTATCGCTTAGAAGATGCCATTGTGGATACATATTTTACGCGCCACTATTATACACCGAAGCTCACCGTTCGGGGTATTCTTTCTTATAGTACTTTCGGTTATGCTGGCACCATTATCCTAGACGGTTCTTATATTGTTCTGGAAGACATCCATTATCCTGATTATTTCTTCAAGGACTTCAATAAAATGGTATTGAAAAAATATCGCTTTTGATCCAGCTACACAATTAGTGGATACAGGTGCTTTCTATGTGGATATGGATATTCCTAATAGCAAAATGACCCTGACCATAAAAAATGATATCACTTATATCTATATGGATCTTGATTCAAGCCGAAACAATTTCTATCACACCTTAGAATCTGGTAAGAATAATTATGCACCTGTTCCTCTTGCAAAAGGAACCTCACTGGATATGCAGGGAAAAGATGATCCAACCGTTACAGCGTTAAGGCAGAAAGTACAAGATGTGATAAAACAAATCATAACCCCAAATATGTCACAAACGGATCAATTAAAAAACCATTCACGATTATGTCGCTAAAACCATTCACTATAATGGTCCTCCTGATTATATAACAGCTGAAAATGCTTTAGCCGCTATAACCAATGGCGAAGGTGTATGCGTTCATTATACCGCTCTTTTCCAATATTTCTGTCAAGAGCTTGGCATCCCTAATCAGGTAATTATAGATAATGCATTCGTAGGACGTCACTCATGGAATGTGGTGTATGTCAATAACAATTGGTACCATATCGATGTGACCCTAGATGACGCACAGGATAAATTGAGAGATAGATACTTTATGAAGACTTCTACTGAGTTAGTGCCAACACACCATTTTTCAGGATTTGGCTCTATCAGTGACAAAGCTCTTCTAGGTATTAATCCAATGGCTATTCAGTCTACGGAAGAATTTCGTATCTTCATTCGTAGTCTGGTTATGAAATACCACTACCAGTATGACCAAGTTAATTTCAGAATAACGAATCCTAACATTGATATGGATACATCATTCATGAAATATCTTTATAAGGACTTTACCTTTACCATTACTGGTGATGACAAAACGGGATTATATACCGTAACTAAGACCAAATTAAGATAGTGATGGGTTAATAATTTATTCTTATTGATGGCAATATAATTTATTAGCTAATGGTCTTAAACAAGTATGATAGGCTGAGTACCATGTTATAATCTATGGGAATCAGCTTATTATGCTCCCATATAATATAACTTACATTTGGATATCCCTGTATAACGCTTATACCGTATTTTTTTATACAACATTGATTGAATACCTTGATTGTTATGTTATTATAGTATAAACTACAAGAAAAGTATGCTTTTCATACTTGCAAGCAAAATACAATATTTTTTTTATTACGAAAAAAAATGTAGTCCAAACACTGAACTTAGATATTGGCATACACGTTTTGTTAGATAAGATGTCATTTAGTTTACACAGAAAGAAGGAATGAAGATGCCAAATATTGATTTAACTTTGTTAACAGATTTTTACCAATTAACCATGATGCAGGGTTACTATAAACTAGATCGAAAAGATCAAGTTGTTGTCTTTGACCTTTTCTATCGTTCAAACCCTCATGGAAGCAGTTTTTCTATTGCTGCTGGTCTTATGCAAGCCATTCAATATATTCACGATATAAAATTTACAGAGGAAGATATTGACTATTTAAGAAGTCAGAAAATATTTAAAGAAGATTTTTTAGAGTATTTAAAGACATTCAAATTTACAGGGGATATTTATGCTGTTCCAGAAGGGACGGTGGTCTTCCCAAATGAACCTATAGTAAAAGTTATCGCTCCCCTACGAGAAGCTCAATTGATTGAGACTGCTTTACTCAATATCATCAATCATCAGAGCCTCATTGCTACGAAAGCAGCTCGTGTAAAATGGGCAGCAGGTGATGACACTGTCCTTGAATTTGGGCTTCGTAGGGCTCAAGGTCCTGATGCAGGTATTTATGGCGCTAGAGCCGCTGTGATAGGTGGTTGTGGTGCAACATCTAATGTACTAGCAGGTCAGTTGTTTGATATTCCAGTAAAAGGAACGCATGCTCATAGTTGGGTCATGAGTTTTCCTGATGAATTAACAGCTTTTCGTGAATATGCAGAGCTCTATCCCATGAATTGTTTGCTTTTAGTGGATACATATGACACCCTTAGAATAGGGGTACCCAATGCCATAAAAGTCTTCAATGAGTTGAAAGATAAAGGTATTATACCCACTTCTTATGGTATCCGTTTAGATAGTGGTGACTTATCTTATCTATCTAAGAAAGCACGTAAGATGTTAGATGACGCTGGATTTAAGGATGCTATTATCAGTGCATCCAGTGATCTTGATGAGTACCTCATTCGTGATCTCAAGTTACAAGGTGCAAAAAAAATTACATTATGGGGTGTTGGTACTAACTTAATTACATCAAAAGGTAATCCCTCATTTGGTGGCGTTTACAAATTATCTGCTAAATGTGTGGATGGAGAATTCGTACCAAAACTTAAAATTTCTGAGAATCCTGCTAAAGTAACCAACCCAGGTAATAAGAAAGTTGTTAGAATCTATGATAAAGAAACAGGTAAAATAAAAGCTGACTTAATCGCTCTTCAACATGAAGTCATAGATGAAAATAAATCGCTATTACTTTTTGATCCTAATGCTACATGGAAGTTCATGCGATTACAACCGGGTTCTTTTACAACAAGAGAATTACTCATACCTATTTTTAAAGAAGGCAAGTGTGTCTATGATTGCCCAAGTACTTTTGAGATTAAAAAAGTACTGTGATAAAGAGTTATCCACACTATGGGATGAATCTCGAAGACTTATTAACCCTCAAACAGTTTATGTGGACTTATCAGAAGAGCTGTACGATCTAAAGCAATCTCTTATGAAACAATATAAAACCATGGCATAGCATTAAAATTATCTGTAAAAGGAGCTCTGAAAACATAGTAGAAAATATGTTTTCAAAAAGCTCCTTTTTTTTGTATAAGCATATAAATGAACAGGAAGTCCTCTTTGCTACGATCTTATAAACTCAAGGAAATGATATTGAACTTAATAAAGTTGTATAAAATATTAAGTTCAATATATAGAGGTGTTTAAATCAAGTCAATTAGCATATACTACTTAATATGTTAATTCAGTAAGGAGGGTATTTTTTGATTGATTATACATCTTATGCTACTGACAAACGTATGTCAGGCATCCTATTGCATCCAACATCCATTCCTAGTCCCTATGGCATCGGTGATTTAGGAACAGGAGCTTATGCATTTATCGATTTTTTAGCAGACAGCAAGCAAACCTTATGGCAAGTACTCCCTCTGGGTCCAACAGGATACGGCGATTCCCCGTACCAATCTTTCTCATCCTTTGCAGGACAACCCCTTATTATAAGTCCTGAAGTACTCATTGAAGATGGTCTTTTAATAAGAGGTGACATGGAAATACCTGTATATAATCCTCATAAAATTGATTATGGACTTGTTATCCAAGATAAATTTTCTCTACTTCGTAAAGCATTTGACTATTTAACTAAGAACTGTGAACATCCTTATCACCATGAATGGCAAAACTTTTGTCATGCTGAACAGTCATGGTTGAATGATTATGCGCTATTTATGGCATGCAAAGATTACTTTGATGGTAAAGAGTGGGTAAAGTGGACAGAAGATATTGCCCATCCTTCAAAAGCTCAAAAAGATCATTGGCGCATCAAATTATCTTCACATGTTGCATTCTATACATTTATACAGTTTTTATTTTATAAGCAATGGCATAATCTTCGAGAATATGCCCACCAAAAAGGTATTCTCATTATAGGTGATCTTCCTATCTTCACTTCCTATGACAGCAGTGATGTGTGGGCTAATAAAGATCTTTTTTTTATTAGACGATAATGGTTATCCAACAGAAGTTGCTGGTGTACCGCCTGATTATTTTAGTAAAACAGGTCAATTATGGGGCAATCCACTATATGATTGGGCTTATCATAAAAAAGCATGGTTACACATGGTGGATTTCGAGGTTAGCTCATACGTTAAAGCAAGTAGACATTGTTCGTATCGACCACTTTAGAGGATTTGAAAGTTATTGGGCTATACCTTATGGAGAGAAAACTGCCATCTATGGCACTTGGAAAAAAAGGTCCTGGAGAAGATTTGCTTAATGCTTTTATGCATAAGTTGGGTGAACATCTTCCAATAATTGCTGAAGATCTTGGTATAATTACTGATGAAGTGTGTAAGCTAAGGGATGCCTACCATCTTCCAGGTATGAAAATACTTCAATTTGCTTTTGAAGACCTACAAGATAATGATTTTTTACCTCATCACTATTTAAAAAAACACCATCTGTTACAGTGGCACCCATGATAACGATACTACTATAGGTTGGTATGCAATAGCCAATGACATGAGTAAAAATAAAGTGAGACAATATATGCATGCAGATGCTCGAGAAATTAGCTGGGATTTCATTCGCACATGTTACAGTTCGGTTTCTAAGATGGCTATCGTACCTATGCAAGATCTACTTTGTTTAGGCAGTGGTGCCCGTATGAACTTACCAGGCACAGCTATGGGTAATTGGCAATGGCGATATACAAAAGATATGTTAACCCAATCGATCAGTCAAAGGTTAGCATACTTGACCGAACTCTATGGACGCTAATACTACATAGCGTTCATTACATATTTTGCGCCATGACTTTGATTGCTTGCAAGGACAAAGTTACAACAAGGATGGAAATTTTATTTTCACATTTTTCCTCATTAAAAACTAATAGCGTATTCCTTTGCTTCATGATATAATTTAAAGACAAAAGTAGTATCGATGGGACAGCCCATTTTACTTTTTATTACATAAAAAAAATACATAAAAAAAATAGGACGATGTTCCTTAGATAGGTGGTTTTATGCGTACAATTTTAATTATTATTTATATTGCACTATATGTTATAGTAACGTTACCCATGTTACTTGTTGTTTATATAACTGGTTTTTTTTCCAAGACAAAACAGTATGCTTGGTGTAAATTTCTTGCAGCTTACTTAGCAAAAGGTATCATGTTTATAACAGGTAGTCCAATTAACATAACCGGCATCGAGAATATTCCAGAAGGACCTGTACTTTTTGTAGGTAATCATCGTAGTATTTTTGATATTGTTATGCTCATCTTTCTCATTAAGCGTCCCTTTGGGTTCATTGGTAAAGCTGAAGTTACGAAATGGCCTTATATTAATATTATACTCTCTATGATGGGCGGTTTGTTTATTGACCGAACTGATAATCGCAAAGCCTTAAAAACCATATTAGAAGGTATTGCCTTATTAAAATCTGGTCATTCCATGCTGATTTTTCCAGAAGGGACACGCAACAAGCAATCTACAGAACCTTTACCTTTCAAACAGGGTAGTCTGAAGCTTGCTGATAAAGCTAATGTGCCTATTGTACCTTTTGGTTTAAAAGGGACAGATAATGTTTTTGAAAATAATCACTACCTTAACATCAAAAAAGAGCACCATTACCCTTAATTTTGGTAAACCGATTATGCTCAGTGAATTACCTGATGACGTGAGAAAGAAAAGCGGTATTTATGTCCGTGATTTGGTTGTGGCATTACTTGATAAATAGGTGATTATTATTAATAAGTATTATTTAAGATGCTGTCATCTTGAAGAATTGAAGTTTTATAAATTAACTCTTTGTTTTTTGTCTATTTAATGTTAAAATAGATAGAACGCACGATGAAGAAACATGATTAAAGGAGGTGCAACCCATGGTGTGGTGGGAAATTCTATTACTAGTATTGGGAATCATCGCAGTCATTCTTGTCATCCTTTATTTTGTAGGACGCAAACTCCAGAATAAAGCTAGTAGTCAACAATCGATTATTAATCAAAATAAGGTAACGCAATCGATTCTCGTCATTGATAAGAAAAAACAGAAAGTAAAAGATTCGAATCTACCAAAGATGGTACAAGATCAGATACCTAAGTATTTGCGTTTTAGAAAGTTACCTTTAGTAAAAGCAAAAATCGGACCTAAGATTACAACGCTTATGTGTGATGACAAGGTATTTAAAGTTCTTCCTGTTAAGAAGATGGTTAAGGTTGATTTAGCAGGTATGTATATTGTTGGTATTAAAGGATATAAAAAATAGAGGAAAAGCCAAGACATTTGTCTTGGTTTTTTTAGTTGGTTAAAATAAAACTTGAAAAGCTAGAACCGGCAACGGATGTTTTCTGGAACTATATAGTGTGTTAATGCACTCTCGTTGCGTTTGTTGCTTGATCTGTTTTCAAGGAATGGCAACAAGCCGCAAAAGTCGTTTATTAACACACTATATAGTTCGGTAGGCTGTGCCACGATTCAGCCAGATGTAAACCGCTTATTTTGCAGCAGGACATGGATTTTTCAGTAGATTATAGTGACTTGTTGTAAAAGTCAGCTTTATTTATGCGCAAAACTAAATAAAAGCTCTGCATCAAATCATATACCATAGGTATCCTTATGTGCTTAATCTCAATCATCGCAGCGCTAAAACTTCACAGGCTCAATAAGCGGTTCTTAACTGGCTAAAACCTGGCAACCATTATCCAATACCATATAGGGTGTTAATAAACGACTTTTGCGGCTTGTCGCCACAGCTTTAACAAATGAAGCGACAAACGCAACGAGAGTGCATTAACACCCTATATGGTATAACTCAACTCCCGTTGCCGGTTCACCCTTTTTACATCCCCTCCCTATACTTATACCCTAAAATAGGAATCAATCTTTAGAATTTTCCTTATCACAAAAAAAACAACTTCATCATGTCTTCACAAGGAAAATAGAAAAAAAACCATACACAGCGCCACCATCACTCTCGATGCCCAACGCCACATATGGTTTTCCATTCATTAACTACTAAAGAAGCAATTTATTTTTTCATCATTTCTATACTTGCACCCACAAAATCTCTGAATAATGGATGAACACGATTTGGTCTTGATTTAAATTCGGGGTGGAATTGAACACCTACGAACCATGGATGGTCTTTAATCTCAACCATCTCTACTAATCTATCGTCTGGGGACACACCTACGATCTGAAGTCCTGCTCCAGTAATGATATCGCGATATTCGTTATTAAACTCATAACGATGACGATGTCTTTCATAGATAAGTTCTGCATTGTATGCTCTATATGCGTTGGAGTCTTCCGTTACTTTACAAGGATAAGCACCGAGTCTCATTGTTCCGCCTAACTCATCAATATCTTTTTGTTCTGGCATTAAATCGATAACAGGATATTGTGTGTTAGAATCAAGCTCTGAACTATGAGCACTTTTATAACCTAATACGTCTCTAGCAAATTCGATAACGGCACACTGCATACCTAAACAGATACCTAAGAATGGTATTTTATTCTTTCTAGCATAGCCTACAGCTACAATTTTACCTTCGATACCACGATCGCCGAAGCCACCTGGTACTAAGATACCATCTGCTTCTTTTAGGAAATCAGCTACATTGCTTTCATTAACATCTTCTGAGTTAATCCAAAGTACTTTCATTTTTGTCTCATGATAAATACCTGCATGTTTTAAGGATTCTACAATTGAGATGTATGCATCATGAAGTTCTACATACTTACCAACAAGTGCAATCTTTACTTCATCTTTCATGGATTTCTCATGTTGAATGATTTCTTTCCACTCTGTTAAATCAGGCTTACTGCAGTTTAATTGAAGTTTTTCACATACAATCTTAGCTAGTCCCTCTTTTTCTAACATAAGAGGTACTTCATAGAGTGTATCTGCATCTAGGTTTTGAATAATACATTCTTTTTTAACATTACAAAAAAAGTGCCATTTTCTCTTTCATTTCTTGGGATATTTCATGTTCTGTACGACACACTAGAACATCTGGTAAAATACCGATTGATCGTAATTCTTTTACGGAATGTTGTGTTGGCTTAGTTTTCATTTCTCCAGCTTTTGCAAGATATGGAATAAGGGTTACGTGAATGTAGAGAACATTCTCCTGCCCAACTTCTGCCGCCACTTGGCGAATTGCTTCTAAGAAAGGTAAACTTTCGATGTCACCGACTGTGCCACCAATCTCGGTGATGACGATATCAGATCCTCCGCTTTTACCTACGCGGTATACACGCTCTTTAATAGCGTTTGTAATATGAGGGATAACTTGAACGGTTGCGCCTAAGAATTCCCCTTTACGTTCTTTGTTAAGTATGGACCAGTAAATCTTACCTGTTGTGATATTATTGTATTGACCAAGGTTTTCATCAATGAATCGTTCATAATGACCTAGGTCCAAATCAGTTTCTGCGCCATCTTCAGTAACAAATACCTCTCCATGTTGATACGGACTCATGGTACCTGGATCAATATTAATATAAGGGTCAAACTTCTGAATGGTTACCTTCTTCCCTCTTGCTTTTAGAAGCCTTCCTAGAGAAGCGGCAGTGATACCCTTACCTAGTCCGGAAACAACACCTCCAGTAACAAAAATATACTTCGTTTGCATTTCTCAATTCACCTCGTGTTTTTTTTTAAGGAGAATACCTAAACATTCTCTTTAATGGGTTAACTCTGCAACATATATAAATGATTATTCTCTTACATATAAAAAGTAGTCTAAACAGGTTTGTTCTTACTACTTTTTATTTATAATCATTATGTACTTTTTATGGATATGGTAATCTCTAGGAGATTGTACCCTATACCTTTTTGGTCATTCGTATAAATACAACTTCTTTATTTTATTATTACTTGCTCCAATAGTCAATACTCAATTTAATTTTTATTCATTTTGCTCAAAATAATATCTAAAGCTTTCTCTAATTGTATATCTTTTTCATTAATACTTTCCATTAATTTTTCGTTAAGCATATTAAGTGTTGAATAATCTGTTACTCCATAAGCTCTTAAATCATTCTCAGTTTGAAATTTGGTAATCGCTTTCTCTGTTTTTTTTATCGTATACAAGATCTGGCTTATTAATATCATACCCTAAATAATCAAGAATTAATTCAACATCCTCAACTTCTTTCATTTCATCATCAAGGAATAGACGTTCTGGGCTTACAATAAGATTAGGTACGATGACTTCATAATCAGGTGCTACACCAATACCATTAATTTTATTACCATCTCTAGAGAAGAATTCTTCCATGGTAAGCTTAAAAGCATAATCCTCTGAGAAATTCCATATATATTGGGCTACACCTTTTCCATAAGTCGTTTCACCTACTGTAACACCAACACCAGATTCCTTCACTGCTGCAGCAATAAACTCAGATGCAGATGCTGTGTTTTCGTTGGTTAAAACCACAAGTTCGAAAGGTGCTTTCTTGAGATCACTTGTATAGGTTAACTTCCTTCCTTCTTTATTGACAAAATGAAGTACTGGGCCTTCTGGAATTAAAAGATTACATAGGTCAACACCTGTATCCACATAACCACCAAGGTTATCTCTTAGATCCAGTATAAGGTATCTAACGCCTTTCTTTTTAGCTTTTTTTTCCACATAAGGAATCATATCAGTAGCTACATTCTCATTAATGCTATTAACTTTAATATAAGCAATCTTACTGGCTTTGTAACGGCTTAATTTAGGAAAAAGTGTTTGGATATCTTCTGATTCCACAGCCGATATTTTTTATAAGTTGCCTTGTGAGTTCTAGTGTAAATTCATCACTACCTCTTTTAAACGTCACGTTAACTTTTGTTCCTTCTTTACCTTTTACTTTGTTTGCTATTTCATTAAGAGATAATCCTTTTGCACTCTCTCCATTAATGGCTACAATGATGTCTTCTGGCTTCACACCTGCTAGGAATGCTGGTGATTTTGGGAGTGGTCTCTGAATCTTAGCATAATCACCATCTAGCTCCATGACAACACCAATACCTACAAATTCGCCTGATACAGCCTCCACAAAAGCCTCTTTTTGATGTTTCGTATAAAACGACGAATACGTATCTAATTCATCAAACATACCATCAAGAGCTGCTTTGAATAATACTTCTCCTTCAACTTCTTCACCTGCATATTGCTCCATAAGCAGTTTAAGCATTTGTTTAAATTCTTCACCCTTTTCTTCAATATAGGCATCTTGATTATCCGTTGCTAACACACGAATTGGTGTCAACATGAGGGTTATTACACATATCATCAACATGAACTTACGCCATTTTCTCATTGTCTACCTTCCTCCCATTATATACAGTATCCTTAAATCATATATTTTCATAAAATCCTATGTTGCTATGGTTGTAATTTTCTAAAACTTTCTGTCATGTCTTCTCTTAAAAAACCAATTAATTTATTGATTAAACTTCCTGCTTCAACCTTTGCTAACCATTTTTCTGGGTTTACATTACCCCCACTTCCTTCAATAATGCCTAACTTATAACCTGCCATAATTTCTCTTCTAGACCAATCTGCAATCTTATGGTCATCTTTAAAAGGTGTAACGGGTTGGTCGACAATACCAAGTCTCTCAAGACCAATAACACGAATATAGATAGCAAATGCTTCCTGTCTTTGTATTGGAACACCAACATTGAACATATCCCCTGAACCATTAATAAGCTTGGCATCATAAGCAGCCATCACATAAGGATACAGCGGGTGTTCTGGTGGCACATCTGCAAATACAACAGGCTTAACTTGCCCCGCCTTCATATTGGTATATTTAGAAGTATCAATATTCATGGCTAGGCATATGGCTTTTACAAAATCGCCCCTATACATCGCTTCTACTTCCATACCACGGTAAGGTTTTTCTGTAAATATTTCTAAGCTATATAATTGTTTCATGTCATCTGCTGCCCAATGCTGTTCTAGAAACTCCAGCCCAGTAGGTATAATTAAGTTTTCAATCTGAGTAGCTGACACGATACGTGTGCTGTTCTCTATCTGAGCATCTGTCAACTCTGGATGATAGGTATTAATACGATATTTTAGAGATGCATCTCTTTCTAATCTCTGGTTATACGTACCATCAAAGCTTATAGGATAAGGCATGGTTTCATCATAATATAATGTCTTCTTAGCCTCTACAGATGGATTAAGAAGTATCTCCATCTGCCAATCATCTCGCATAATCTGCATGGTGAGTTCCCCTGATTCAACCTTTGACCATGGTTGATTATAACCATATATGGCTCCGACATTGCTGATGGTTACTTCTTTCTTATTACTGGTTAAAAAATTGAGCTGTATAATGAATAGATGTCTTATAATAACTTACACCAGGTGTCAAGTCTTCTACGTTGGATAGTGAAAAAGTGGAGAAGTCTTCATTAAGTGTATAGGTCTCACTACCAATCTTTATCGTCTCTTTCCAACTTGTTACCTTAGAATCAGTAACAACCTGCTTTTTAAAATCTCCGTCGACTACACGAAATGATGTTGTAAACTGAATGGTTCGATCCAATACACCACTTGTTTCTAGATTAGTAGCATAAATCACATATTTCTCAGTATAGATTCCACTGGGTTTTACACTTACGTCCTTATCATCTTTTGTGACTTTTATTGTTCCAGTGAACGTGATCGGTTCCCCTGATATATAAACAATTTCTTTGTATCGCATTGTCTTGGATGTGCTGGGCTTTACCGGCACATGTTTTTCGATGGTTTTGGGAAGATTAGTACCTTCTGATATACCTCCAAAATAACCAATGTCGCCTGCATCCGCTCTGGCAGTTATACCTGTTACACTAATAGCAAATACAATCAACACTAATTTCAACCATAACGTCTTCTTCATCTGTCTATTCCTCCTTCGTACTACCTCTCAACTAATATAATGTAACCATCCACATCTCTAGTAGTAAATACCGCTAATTTAGTAATCAGATTTTCCGTAGTCAGTACGCGTATAACATCCCCTTGCTCTAACTGGTCGGGTGTAATGACTTCGTTGTTTTTAATAATGATACTATTTTGTTTCAGGTTAATCTTAGCATAACTATTGGTATAACTAAGGTCAGACCACAGATTGTTAGTCGTGTTATATACAATGGTATCTTTTATATTGATATAACCTGTTCCTGTTTCATATATTTCGCCTTTTACCCCTTCTTTACAATAGGGGTTCTCAACAATGTATTTTGCTTTCGTACCATCAGAGATAATGGTATAGACCTTATTCACTTTTGTCTTCTGTGTATAATCAATGAAGTCCTCGTGAGAAACAATACCGTTACTATCAACAATCACCGTATCGTAGTCGGTGGTAAATACACGAGGTATAGGTGAATAGATCCAATTCATACCAAGTAACAAGGCAAAACTCTGTACAGACATACTGGTATTTTCATTAATGCTTTGAATACGCCCTCTAAATATAGATGTAGCTGCAATACTAGGCTCAGGTGTAACATTAACTACCGCTGCTGTATTAGCTCCGTTAAGAACTACCTGTACATAGTCAGGTGATACGATATTATTACTTTCTAATAACTTGCCATTCTTAATAACAATGGTGCCTGGATTGGTTCTAATATTATTGGTACTTCCTAACATTCTAAATGTATTAACACCATTGGAATAGGTTATATTATCTTGATTAAGAACTTGGTCTCTTCCGGTTCCAAAGTTAATCTTGATAATCTTTTCGCCATCATAATATTTTTCCATAGCTACGTAGACATGAATGTCTAACACCTTTAGATAATTCAGTGCATACTCGAGTGAGATCTGCTTACCATCCAGGAAATAAGTAATATACTTATTGGATATATCCAATACTTTGGCTTTTTCATAGTCTCGCCAACCAGCCTTTGTCAGGGTATACGTATTGAGTAACGTTAGACTACGTGCCGCCTTGTTAATATTACCTAGCTTACCTTTATAGATATTGGTCACTGTATTTCCATATTCATCAATCTGAATCTCCTTGACCATCTCTGTCATGGTACCTGGTTCAAAGATAGCTTGGTTAATGAGCATTTTAATGACTTGTCCTTCTTGTAGGTCACTTTGAACCATGTTCTTTCCTGCTTTTTTTACAGGGACGTTAGCAAGTACGTCGAATACACTTGTACTTAAGTCATCAAATTCAACATTTATTCTGATGCCTTCTGTGCCATTATGTACCAGATATTTGATGGTTCCATACTTGACAACATAATTGGTCTTAGCACTAATGGACATGATCTTATCCTGATTAGATGCTAATCTAATGAAAACCATGTCCCCTGCTTCGATATCTTCAATGGTACTATCTCTAGGATCAAATCTGAAATCAGGGAACATTTCATCAATATAACCAATCTCATCTTCTGTATCATAATACTGTTGTTTTTCGACGGATATACTACTTTTATAATGTTTAGTTAGCTCTCTACCATCCCAAGTCATAATGGTGATATAACCAAACGTGGGTTCATTTTCTTTTACAATACCACTGATCTCACTAAATAATGGTGCACCTTTTACTGTTGTTATTTTGGTTACAATATTATTCTCTATGTATAGTTCTATCTGTTTGCTAATGGGTGCGTAGTCTGATTCTACTTCCATGTCATTAATAAGTATCTTCTTCGTCGTCTTATTATATAAACTGTCTTTTATCGTATAGGTAAATGCTACACCCGATGCATTCTTAACTGTTATTTGTCCATTTTCTATATCCGTTAAGGGTTGAAGTGCTCCTTCTACAACATAAGGTTTATCGATGCCTTTGCTGTAGGCATAAACCATTTCATTCGTTGTTTTATCAATAAGGTACTCCATGTATTCCCCTTCTCTTATGGATAAGAGTCCACCTATCTTACCATCAATGAGTACAGGAACGTCTTTGGTAAATATTTGATTATTCGCATTCCGTTCATATTCAAAGTTTACTTCATTAACTTTACCGTTCTCATCACGGATAAGGATGCGTCTTTTGGCTGTACTATTGGTTGCTCCCATTACATTACTATCTTCTATGTAAGAGACCATACCACTTTCTATTCTAACATTTAGGGTATCATATATCATGTTATCTATATTTTTTTTAAGCACTTGTGCCATTTGTTCCCTGGTTACATGTCCTTTTGGTCCAAATTTCCCATTATTACCTACTAAGATTTTCTTCTCTATAACTGCTTCTACATAGGGTATATTCTCACGATCTATTTTTTCCCAATCACTATAGTTAAAGACTTCTTGCTGCTCATATAAAGGAGCAATCATATTAGGATCTTTACTATTAATTACCTTCACAATCCATACAGCTAATTGCTCTCTAGTAATGGGTCCTCGCCTGATAAAATTCTCTTCTGGAAGCAGTTCATTCTGTTCTTCTAATAGAGCATCATCCAGATTATCTTGGGTAATGAGTCCCATATTGGTAGCCAGTTGCAAATACCCCTTTGTCCATAATGTTAAGACATGGTCAGGTAAATCTGGATTATTTGCTAGTAATTGATTGCCTGCTTGTTGCGCCGCAGCCTCCATGCCTAGGACTCTCAACAGAACTGCTAATGTTTCCTCATTGGTAATATTTACCTTTGGTCGGTACTCTTTTCCAGCTTTTTTTTCATTATAACCTTTTATTACCTCAAGGGCTCCAAATCGCATAATGGGTTCTATCGCCCAATTATTCGCCTTCACGTCAGAAAATCTTAGATTTTCAATAATGGCTTTTGCTCCTGATCTAGCCACATAAACATTCTGAACCTGTTCTTTTAGTATCCCAGGGTCTGCTTCAGCGCTGACAACTATAGATGACATCATAAGAGTCAACACACATATGTACGTTATAAGCTTTTTCATATACCCAATCCTCCGTTTACATATTTTGTGCCATGATTTTGTTTGCTTGTAAGGATAAAATCACAACAAGGGTGGAAAAAATTTATTTTCACACCTATACTATATTTCCTAAAAGCATGATTTACCTATCTTATAATTGGTATATGATGCTGTTAATCAATAGGTTATATCCTATTTTCTCTTCTTAAGGAAAAATAATGTAAATTGTACAAGTCTATCCAATATTATATCATAATATATCGGAAAAATGGGATTAAAATTATAGTGTAATGGAATTGTATCAATAGTGATTTATAGTCCTTAAGCCTTAATTAAGACCAATTATCGACTCTATTTTACAAAATTGTTATATTCATACCCACCTAATTGAGTAGAAAAACCTATTTGCCTATTCACCTCATAGAGGCTACGCCTCATCTTACACAGGAAGTTTTAGTCGTTAGGAAGTTTCATAACGCATATGGAGATGTTTCTATTCCTTATGCCCAAAAGTAGAACTTTCTATAAGATAAAATAGAAAGTAAAACTTTATTATACAACAAAAAAAATATGGATGAGAGCATCCATATCAAAAAAAGGAAAAAACATCTGCTTTTAAGCCCTATCAAATAGCACAAGGCCTTTCGTATAAATATTATCCGCTAAGGGTTAGACAACATCCATACATGAGTATACTACTTGTACAAAATCTTAAAAGCCCACGCACACATTAATCATTTTTCCTTAGTTTATCAGGAACCTTTGGTTGATTAAAGAACCAAATACATGCTGTTTGAATAGATAATGAAGCTACAGCAACGCCAAGCAAACCTATTAAACCTAATACCTGTGACCCAATCTTCTTGTTGATTCTTGTTAACATCTTTTGACCCCGCTTCCTTCTTTTATTTATTATTGGCAGCACAGTTACAGATTCAATAAGAACAGCAATAGCTGCTACCATATAATACGATTGTAATCCACTATGTAGACCATTCATAATAAGTATTATGCTAGTCTGAATAATAACCGTTGCGATACTTTTACTCTTATAGTTAACTTTTTCAGAATCATTTAATGGTTTATTAATGGTATCCACCGGTGCATAGGATATAATAATGATGCAAGACTCCACAAGTATAAGAATCATGATAATATAATTTTTATCATATCCCAATAATAAACGGCTCATGATAATGGCTATCAAACAAGATAATGCAAAGAATCCAAAACATTGTAGATGGGTTTTAGCATGGTATCCTCCTGCCTGAATACGAAGCAAACAGAAAAACACCATAAATATAATTACTTCTATTAAACATTTAAAGACAATCCCCAAAGTCATCATACCAAAGAATATTAAGAGAGATGATATAAGAATTTCAAACCCATAATTATACACTTCTATATCATCTTCTTCAATCATACCTTTCTTCACAAGCTTGTTGGATATCTTGGTTGAAAGTTCGTATATCACATATATCCCCCTCTTCTAACTCTTATTTTACATAAATATATCAACAATTCAATATGCATATGACTTTTGGTTGTTATCTCATGATATTCGGTATTTATATTCTATTATTTTTATGCATATTTATAACTTAATGTATTATTCCATCTTTTTAATTTTTAATTTATACTAAGTCATAAAAAAGTGTGGTTACTTACTATTACTCCAGAGTGTACACAAAGTCGATTATGAAAAGCGTTTTTCTTGACGCAATTAAAGCCAAGGATCGTAGCATATCACCATGTGATATACATAAGATTCTTGGCTTCTTGCAGCAACGACATAATCAGCATTTTTCCAACAAATGAGAGTAGCGGTTACTTACTAACCACTTACTTATCTAAAATATCATTATATAGGGTGATTGATACTGTAAAATAATCTTTTACAGTAGATATATCAACCGTACCATGGTACTTATTCACAATTTGCCTAACATTCGATAAACCTATACCGTGTAAAATCTTATTATCCTTTGTTGTCTGTAGGCTGGACTGAATACTATTAATGGTTCTATTCACACAATCAATAATAAGATACTTATCTTTATTTCGAATATCTATTTTAATATAGCGGTTAACTCTATCTAATTTGAGACTAGCCTCTATGGCATTATCTAGTATGTTGCCTAATATAATACACAGATCCAGGTCGTCAATGAGAACCTCATCCATACATTGAATATTCATAGAGCAATTAATCTCATGTTTATCTGCAACAGTCTTCTTCCGATTAAGCAAAGCAGATATAGCCGGATTTCTAGTAATAATCATTTGATCGACATCTTCTATATCCGATAGGAGCTTACTCAAGTATTCATCTAGCTTATCATATTCTTTGTAAGTTACTAATCCCTTAACATTACCTAGGTGATTAGACATATCATGTCTCAAACTTCTTAATTTCATGGTGGCATAATTAATCTCATCTAAGTACTTAGTTTGCATATCATATTGTTGCAATCTTAACTGTAGATCAAGATCATGATGGGCTTGTCTAATAATACGAAGATATATAAGCAACGACAAGATATTAATAAATCCTAACCCTAAAATAACAATACCTGCAACAATGCCATTTTCATCATGGACATACAAAATATTCTTGTACATAGGCAGGATACTAATCATAATGCAAAGGTTAACGGAAAACAAAACAACGATTTCCAGTATAATGCGCTTCTTAACGACTAATTTCCCATTTTTGTTACCAAAGCTAATGAACATAATCACCACTAGAAAAAATCAATAATTTTGATGTTAGCATACCTACTACTCTAAATATATTTTGTTCAGCAAAAAAAACCAGGCGATTGTTTAAATGCTATACTAAGTAATGATAGTACAATTCCCTCAATAGCAATAATAAAAAATCAACAATCCAATATAACTAATAAGCAATCTATGTAACGGTTCATTATATAACCAATATACCGCAATAAATAATAAAACAATCATAGAAATTGATGAAAATTGAATAGGTTGATGTGAATGCATAGCTAGGTAGTTAAATACAAAAATAATATTTGTCATAACAAAACAACCTATATAATATGTACATGATAAATTAAAACGTTTCTTACAAATACCATTTAAAAATATAATAATAGTTAGTGCTTCTACGATGTCTATAAAATACTCTACAAAATACCAAATCATATGGACACCCTCAATCGATTCAAGAAATTTTCCCGAACTTCTTTTGCATTTCTTCTACTAACAGGTATGCGACTCCCATCTTTCAGCAGAACTTCTTTGGACGTAATCAATTCGATCTTGTCCATATTTGCTATGTAACCTTGATGAACTTTAATAAAGGTATTGCCCTCTAAGAGATGATTCAATTCGCTAAACGTCCCATAAAACTCAATATCCTCATTATCCGTTTTGACCAGAATCTTATTTTTTATACTTTTCTAAGTACTGTATACTGCTATATTTGATCATAATCTTTTCTTTGTTCTTGTTGATGACTAAGAATTCAACATCTATTGGGATATTATTTTTACTTAGCACTTCAATAGCATCCTCAAAAGCTTTGAAAAAAAATTTCTGGTTGAACAGGTTTCAATAGATATCTAAAGGTCCCCAGTTCAAAAACATCAAATACATAGTCTCTGTATCCTGTTACAAAGATAATAAGTACATCTTGGCAACGTTCTTTAATGGCTCTGGCAAGTTCTATTCCTCCCATACCTTCCATCTCCATATCTAAAAACGCAACATGCAATTGGATATTATGCTCGTCCAAATGGCGAATCAGTTCCTTTCCTGATAAAAATTTATAAATCTTCGTTTCTATGCGTTGTCTAGTAGCACCTTCTTGTACCATTCTTTCAACAACATCACCTTGAATGGCTTCATCATCACAAATTGTAATATTATAGTCCATAATAGATATCCCCCCCCAGCAAACTTTAAGATATAACCCTTATTACCTTATATCCTCTCAATACATATCCTACATAAATTATACCTAATCTTTCAAATTCTTGTCAATCCTACTTGATTAATTAGTTGCATTCTTAATGATAAGATTTCGACACAATATAGTAATTAATGGGGTATCTATAGAAATAAACATACATTCTAACCTATTTACTCGAAAAAAAGACCACCTCATAAGTCATACTTTTATGAGATCGTCTTTTCTTTATTATACATTCCCTGTAATTTATCTAATCTACTTTCAATACTTCATCTAATTGATTAACGGTCTGTTGTAAATATGTAAGAAATTCATCTCTTAACTCATCTCTTCGTAAGGCAAATTCTACTGTAGCTTGTAAGAACCCCATAATATTACCTACATCGTATCGTTTCCCTATAAAATTATAAGCATAGATGGCTTCTTCTTCCACTAATCTTCTAAGAGAATCTGTTAATTGAATCTCTCCACCAGCACCTTCACCTTGAGTCTCAAGGTATTTGAATATGCTAGGCGTAATAATGTAGCGCCCAAGTATTGCCACATTGGATGGTGCTTCTTCACAAGATGGTTTTTCAACTAAGTCCTTCACTTTATATACCCGGTCTTCAATAAATCTTCCATTCACAATACCATACTTATTTACATCTGCCTCTGGTACTTGTTGAACACCAAGAATAGATGTTCTATACTCGCTATATATATCAATCATTTGCTGTAGGCATGGTTGTTTGGATACAATAACATCATCACCAAGTAAAACAGCAAAAGGTTCATTGCCGATAAAATGTTTTGCCATGAGAATAGCATGTCCAAGCCCTCTAGGCTCCTTTTGTCTAATGTAGTGGATATTGGCAATCTCTGAAACACTTCTCGCAATCTCTAATAAATCTTCTTTACCCTTTTTTTTCAAGCTCTAGCTCTAGTTCTATGGACTTATCAAAATGATCTTCTATGGAACGCTTATTACGCCCTGTTACAATAATAATTTCTTCAATACCAGAGTTAACAGCTTCTTCAACAATGTATTGTATGGTTGGTTTATCAACGATAGGCAGCATTTCCTTTGGCTGCGCTTTGGTTGCAGGCAAGAATCTTGTACCTAATCCTGCTGCTGGTATGATGGCTTTTCTTATCTTCATAAAGTCTCCTCCATGGTTTATTTATATACTAGGTGTTTAAATATATTACTTAATCTCAAGCTATATAATATGTATGTCTTATTATTAAAATTATTTGTATAAATGTCTAGATTTAAATGATGGGTAATATTCCAAATGGACCTTTCGTTGGATATACAGGTTCTCCATAAATATCCTTTATATTAAATATCTCTAATTGGTAGATAACAAAAAGTTTCATTTCTTCTGTTGTTATGGTAACTTTTTTTTAGCTCAGCATCATAAACAATGTTCTTAATTTCAAAATTATATTCACTGGCAAACTCGTTGTATATATGATAATTAGCCATATTTGTTGCTGTTTCTTCTTCAACGGGTACATCAAATGTTAATTCGATAACAGTGGTTGATACCATATTAATGTCTAATATATCAGGGTCTTTTACAGGTGCTACTGTATTTTGTTTGAAGCCCTCTGAATATGTTTCCATAACATTACCTGATAAATCTTTGATACCGTCAATTTCTATTGCAACGATGCTAGTTCCTTTTTCTTCAGTAATGAGTGTCACTTTCTTTTTACTTGCATCCAGCAAAATCTTGCTAATGACAATTTTACTTTCATCATCATACGTAACCATACCTATATAATTATTAGTATACCTATTAGCAAGTTTATAATTATTTATGTCTTCAGCTGTCTCTTGATCAACTTCTTCACTAAAAATAATTTCTATTTTATGATTTTTCAAGTAAAAAACTGTTTTCTATAACTTCTGGTTTAATCATGTCTTTCTGATCGTCAGCTTGTCCGTGAGTATCTTCTAATGGTTTATCTTTATCCTCTTCTTGGGCTGTCTCTTTTCCCATAATATGTATTGTTTTCGTTGCTTGTTCCCACTTAACCTGACTACCAAGGACCTCTGCAACCTTCCTTATAGGTAGATAAGTTGTTTCCTTATAGGATATACTCAAGGGCACTTCTTCACCATTGTCAAGTATGTAATTATCTCCCTGTCTTCCTACCAATTCATCATCAATGGCTACATTGACTTTATTCAATAAGACACTGATGGTTTGCATAATATTACCAGCAAACACCATGGATGTCGCACTCAGTAGAGCACCCATTACTAAGCCAATTATAAATACTTTCCACTTTTTCATTAGTATCCTCCCTTAATAATGTAATTTAAAATAGTCTAGTGATTAAAATCTTCACTTTCTATATTCATGACTTGGTCATCCATTAAAAAAGAAATTTTCGGTTTTAGCATTTTTCACCGTAATCGTAAACGTATTAATCCCCATAGACATATGATTAATACTTAAGTTATAAGCAACGTTAATCTCCATGAAATCATCTTGTCTATCTACTTTTATCTCTTTTGTTAAGGTATTAATCTCAAAAAACGCCAAATGGTGTTTCATAATGCGTAATATGGGCTTTATCCTGTTCAAAAAAAACCATATTGGTATTGACGCCACCAAAACGTTGAATGGAAATCTGATCTTTACTTAATTTTACAATGGTTTTTGTCTCTTTATCTTTATCCAGTGTGGCATCTATATACGTTATAAATATTTTATTATTCTTCTCTATAAATTGTCCTGTGGTAACTAATTCTATTTCATCTGCTTCAAACATATCTGTCTGAATGCCTTTTATAGCTACTATTACATCTTTTGTCAACTTCTTCACCTCTGCTACATTATCGTCTATTACCCTTATAGGTTATAGCTTCTGTATTTTCTATGTATTTTATTTATCGGTTTCTTTTTTATTTTGTATAAGCAAATTGAATAAGACGCTCCACTAATTCTTTTATGGAAATACCTTTATCTTCCCATAACATGGGGTACATACTAATGCTTGTAAAACCTGGTAGGGTATTAATCTCATTAAAAATAACATCTCCTGAGCCTTCTTCTACAAAGAAATCGACTCGGGCTAACCCTCTACCATCAACAGCTCTAAAGATCTCCGTTGAATAATCACGAAGTTTCTTCACTGTATCCTTAGGTAAGTCAGGATTTAATAGCGTCTTAGATCCTGTATCATTGTATTTGGAATCATAATCGTAGAATTCTGCTGCTGCGACAATCTCACCTACGTTAGATGCACGAGGATGATAGTTACCAAGAACGGCACATTCAATTTCTCGTCCTATAATGGCTTCTTCTACTAATATTTTTGTGTCATATTTAATGGCAAATTCAAGTCCATCAAATAATTCACCACGACTATGGGCTTTTGTTACCCCTTTTGATGAGCCAGTGTTAGACGGCTTAACAAAGACAGGATAATCCAATTCTCTTTCCACTTTGCTACAACATCTTTAATCTCTTCCATTTCCTTCTTATTCACGGATACATGTTTTGCCTGTCTAATCCCTAATCGTTCCACAATAATTTTCGTATATAATTTATCCATGGAAACGCTAGATGCTAGTATTCCACATCCTACATAAGGAATCTGTGCTAACTCAAGTAATCCTTGTACACTACCATCTTCTCCATATAATCCATGCAAGGCTGGAAATACAACATCTATTTTAATCTTTGATATACCATCCTCTCGAAAAATATAGAGAGATTTTTTTTCTGTAGCATCGGGGCTAAGAAAAGCTTTGACACTACCACTAACCCATCTATCTTCCGGTATATCCTTGGTAGTTCCTTCGTGTAAACGCCAATTACCTTCTTTGGTTATCCCCACAGGATAGATGGTATATTTATCACTATCCATGTTCTCAATGATCGTAGCTGCAGATATACATGAAATCTCATGTTCTGATGACTGCCCACCAAAAAGAACCACTATATTCTTTTTATCCATACAATTCCTCCTCAATTGTCAATGCTTGTTTCACTATGATTCTATATTCCCCCATTATGTATGCTAAATCTTGTAACACAGATGTACTTGATACATTAATTTAACGCTTTAATTTTATAGCCAAAACCTCTATCCTATAAAATTAAATATATTATCACCGTAACTAAAATATGATAAAACTACCAAGAGAATATCATTTTTGACGTTAACTGCCAGTAAGGCATGATGTCAATAACTTTTATCTTCTATATTGTATAACTTATCATATGTTTATTCAATAGTTATTTCTGAAAGCACCAGATCCTATACTTAACCCGTGTAATGACCCATTAAAGCTGGACATAATAAAAGGGCATCTAATAAGCCACAACCTAGGAGATACCCTAAATAAGTTATATTATTTATTTACTTCCGATTGAACAAATACTTTGTTTGAATCAGGTTCTTGTTGTTCCTTCTTTTTGAAATTAAACCACTCAAATAATTTGAATTTCACTTTGATTGGCATGTCTTCCTTTGTTTCGGATACTACAACTGTATTATATTCATCATCTGTTAAGACGTTTTTCAGTGTTTCTTTTGTGGCTTCTGGTACCACACCATGGGTTACATCTACAAAACATAGGGGCGGAAACATCACACACCACCAGTTCTTGCCTTTTGCTTCACCAATCTCTATTAATAAGGCTTCATACTTACCAGGTGGCAGTATGATATCGCCGTAAGCTTTTAAAGGAAATTGTTCCAGCTTCAAAGAAATATCAACTTTATAATCATAGTCGTGGTCCTTAATAATGGTACCAGCTATTTCATTCATCATATCCATATGATCATAGATTAATTGTCTTGTTTCATCAATACTTTCTGATTCACTTAGAATACCTGTCATTTTGGCAAGAACAGCATCTCTCACCTTAAGTTTTAATTGCTGGTCTTCATCCGTATCACTATTAGCTATGACATGAAACCGAATTAAACTATCTGATATGCCTTCAAGGACAGCAGCCTTAGTCGCATTCTTCTCATAATCATATACAACAGCACTGACCATAAGAATCACCAATAAAATGGACAATATATATGTTTTATATAAACCTCTTCGACTTAATACCCTCACCATATTCACCTTCATCATTCATTCCCCCAATATGATATACTATAGGCCTCTTGGTAGAAAAATATCTTCTCTTTATACCAAAACCTTGTATTTCTATTATTGCCAGTTCTTGATGAATTTATACATGTCCTAACAGCTTTGGTTCATTGCACCAAATGTCACTTTTAGGGTTCATGTTATCGTAGAAAATAAACTGATGAGTATTACAGTACCTATTTGGATAAACCAATCCTTCGAATATTTACCTTCGATTCGACAATAATGGAAGCACCACTAAAAAAGTTTTGCCAATCTGATTTTGTTTCACTCCATACCTTCCTGTTTTCCATTTTTAGTTGGTTAGAAGCACCAATAATATCAATACCATAATCATCCTGAATGACGTCCATGAGAGCATCAATCTTACTTTCCATTTCCCCAGCTAATTTTTCTTCTAATTCATCGATATAGGTATTGCTAAATAGCTTATCGTGATCTTCTAATATATATTCAGCTACATCACCTTCGCTCTTGATATTAATGCGAATGGTTAAGAGCCCATCCTCTAGACTAAACCGCATATTGGTATGCAATTCGCTTATTTCATAAGGTACAAGTACCCCTTCCATATCTGCTACAACCACGGAATGTCTACCTTTACCTAATACCCAACTATAAGGTGTCACATGTTGCTCTTCCATCCAGCCTGTCAGGCTATAATTTTTTTAATACTGCAAGCCCTTCCACAATCACTTCATTATCCTCAAAAACAATATTTGGCATAACACCATTACCATCATTACTATTCATTTCTGTAATAAAGTCACTCAGCTCAATGGTCTTAGCTGTAATGGTTTCCATGCTATTATTAATAAATACCTGTGATAGATAGATACCTGTTGTTTCCTCACCATTAGGAACAGATTCTAGGAGAGATTTTCCTGTAGCTTTCGTAGCTAGTAGTAATAGGGCTTTTGAATACTCTGGATTACGGTCAAAATGATCTAGAACTTTTCTTACATTTTGGGAGTCATTCAAGAATTCCTGTCCAAAAATTACAACCTTAGCATGATCAAAGTTCAATCGTAAATTAGATTTCTTGCCAAAATTTCGATTAGCTTCAACTAAGGTTTTTTGACTTCGTGGTCTTTACGAATTTGGTAGCCTCTCCTCCACTCTGAGAGGTGATAACAGGCAGGTTAGGGATGGTATAAGTTACCTCTAATAGATCCCCTAGATCATCTAAAGCAAGACTAATGACATAAGCCCGATCGTTCATCTCAACCTTATCCCAGCAACCTGTCAATAATAGCCCACATAATAGCAACACCATACTGACTTTTATTTTCAATGTATTATCTCCTCTCTAACGATACTATTCTAATTCTTAGCTATAAAAGCTAACCATTCTCTATAAGGATTTTATTTATTTCACTTGGTTTTTATTTGCTTTTTTCACCTAACCCCTTCAGCTTAGCACCTATCAAGAGTATCAACGGGATAGGTAATAAGAATAGAATACTTACATAACGTGTCATGAACCTTAGCCAATCATAGGTCTCTACAATGTTATCAGGCATAAGGGATATCAAGTACACAATGGGTAATAGGGGCAATACAAGGAAATTCTGTTCTTTTAACCGTGTAATTTTTTTTTATTAAGTATGTGGAGAAAAATAGATAAGCATTGATCAATAAAAAAAACAGTCATAATCCAAAAACTTACCATCAAAGCATCTTGCCGTTGAATGAGCGATCCTGGTAGATGTATGGTTTGCATAATGGACATAACAGGCCATAACTGTCTAGATGTTTCAATAGGTCCAAATGCACCGATAGTCAATAAACAGATGGTACCATTAAGAATAGCTACAAAAATCACACTGGCCAGTGCAGCTTTTGGAATATTCTTAGGTCTATTCACAAAAGGTGCTGATAACAATAACAATTCAAGACCTGAATAAATCATAGACATCATTAAACTCCCATAAGCAAAAGTTCTCATATCCATCATAAAAATAGGTGAAATATGATAGATTTCTATATCCGGTATAGCAAATAAAAAAAATCAATACAAGAGGAATGATAATGACGAATATAAGTAATTCAGCCATCCTCGCACGTGCTTCAAAACCTTTCCTTGTTAAATAAGCCACTACAAAAAAAAGCATGGTTATCACAATAACCTCAATGGGTGTATCGCGAAGAAGAGTTTGTTTAACCAATTCTCCAAAAAAAACCCTAATCTCCAGCCCTGCCAAAATAACCAATTTTATACAAAATACAACTCCAATCACCACAGCGACAGGTCTTGAGAAGATTAATTCTGTATAAGATAAAATATCTTGACTAGGAAACAACTTCACCAATGACGTAATAACCCAAACATAGACCAACGATACAATAGCGCCACCTATAACGATAATCCATCCATCTTCCGCTGCTATTTCTGATGCTAACCTTGGTAATATTAAGCTTGTATTACTAAACAGGTTAAGAATAATAAGAATCTTAATCTGCCTTATGGATATCTTATTGTTTTGTGAAAACATTATTTTCTCCTTTTTTTTCTTTTACATCCATCCTCACCTGACTTCCAGGTTTAGCAAATATAGGTCTTAGACGGTTCATAAATGTTGGCATACGTATCAATGAGTCATTAAGATCACTATGATGGATATCCCTTGCTACATAAGGTGATAGATAGGGGATATTGACACTCTTAAGTGACACGAGATGTGTTAATACAATGAGTATGCCAATCCAAAAACCAAAGAAACCTAAGAAAGATGATAATATTATGATTAGGTATTTAATCATCCTAAAAGCCGATGTAAGAGAATAACTGGGAATAGCAAAGGATGAAATAGCGGTTAAGGCTACAATAATGACAATAATGGGGCTCACAAGATTCGCTTGAACCACTGCTTGCCCTACGATAATACCACCTACAATACCAATAGTATTACCAATAGGTGCCGGTAACCTAACCCCAGCCTCTCTTAATAATTCAAAAGCCAGCTCCATAATCAGCACCTCAATCAAAGCTGGAAAGGGCACCCCTTCCCTGGCAGCCGCAATAGAAAAAGTTAGAGGCGTCGGAATCATAGATGGATGAAAGGTGGTCAACGCAATATAAAAAACCAGGTATAGCAAAAGATAAGAAAGCTGCACAATATCTGAGAATACGTACAAAACTCATCACATACCAACGCTGATAATAATCTTCAGCTGACTGAAAAAAACAATTGATAGTTGTTGGTAATAGGAGTACAAAAGGTGTATTATCCACAACAATAGCAACTCGCCCCTCTAACAGTGCTGACGCTACTTTATCAGGTCGTTCACTGACTTGGGTCTGAGGAAAGGGTGAATACCACTCTGTTTCAATCATCTGTTCTAATGTGCCGCTCTCTAAAACGCTATCAATCTCAAAATAACTTAACCTTTGTTCAATCTCGCTTAGAATTTCTGGTCGAACCAAATCATCAATATACATGACAGCTACGTCCGTCCTTGTTCTTGTACCTAATTGAATCTGACTTACCTTCAATTTTGTATCTCTTATACGCCGTCGTATCAATACTGTATTAATTCTTAAGGCTTCAGAAAAAACCTTCTTTAGAACCCCTGATAACGCTCTCTGTATCTGGTGGTTGAACGCCTCGATTAGGAAACCCCTTCGTAGCTACTACAATGGCTTTTTCATAACCATCTATCATCACAATGGTGTCCCCTGATAGTACTGCTAAGGCGATATCATCCATGGTGTTCACTTCTTTTAGATCCGCTGTAGCAAGTCCACCATCTTTGATAAAATCAAAACTGTCATCTTCTGTATGTTCAAAATCCTGTGGTACCCCTCTTACTTGAACAATCAATTGTTCTAGGATGGATTCTTCGATAACACGACGATCAATCATAACATCAATATAGGCGATATAAGCCCATATTTCTTTCTTTTTACCTATAGGAAATTTGCGCTTTACTATATCGCCACAGTCCTTAAAAAGTTCTTCAAAATTAAGGATGTTCGTATCTAATGAATCCGATAACGGAATCGTGATTTTATTGGTTTTTGCATCATGTTTCGGTATAGCTTTCTTTAGTCTCATATGATCCCACCTAACTTATTTAACCTAACCCCAGCACGTTGCCTGCAACGAATAAAACAACACTAAGAGACACATATATAATACCAAGGACAATGGCAATACGATGTTCCTTTTTAATCTTTTTACGATACAATACTTTTCTATCCCATAGAAGAAGTACTAGCCCAACAATAAGCATGATGCCTGTAAAATTCATGGAAAAAACACTTCCAAATTTATTAATAATATTCATGACCTAATCTACCTTTCTTTTTTACATTTTTTGTAGAAGTTGGTTATTTTATTCAAAAAAGCTCTTATGAACTTTTTTAAAATTATTATTTAATTCAAGTTGACGGCTATATCAGATGATGTTATAATGCATTATAATTCACCAATAACCGATAGGATATTTCGGTTATTGGTAGTAATCATTATAAGAAAGGATGATTAATCAATGAAAAATAAATTAGTAATCATGATAGTATTAACGCTTGTTATCTTTGTAGGATGTGCTAAAGGTTCGGCAAAAGATGAATCTCTTTTAGACCGAGCGAAAGAAAAGGGTATTGTCATTGGAACGGAAGGCACCTATAGACCTTACACTTATCACGATGCATCAGGCACCCTTACAGGTTATGACGTTGAAGTTGTCAATGAAGTATTTAAAAGACTTGATATTGATGTGACCTATCAAGAAACACAGTGGGATGGTTTACTTGCAGGGCTTGAAACAAATCGTTTTAATCTTGTAGCCAATCAAGTATGGCGTAACGACAGTCGTGAAGAGCAATATACCTTATCGGATGCTTATATGTATGCAGGTGCTGTCCTTGTTGTTTCCAAAGACAATGAAGACATTAAGACTATCGAAGACATCCCAGGAAAGAAAGGTGCACACTCCTTGACAAGCGCCTATGCCAGTATGTCTAAGGATGCAGGGGCAGAAGTGATTAGTGTTAACTCCTTTGCTGAAGCGGCTGAAAATGTAAAATTTGGTCGCGTGGATTACACCATTAATGATAAAGATTCCTTTATTCAATATCAGTTAAGCAACCCTGATTCCAACCTAGTGGGTTACGATATTGAGGACGCTGATAAAATAGACGTGGTATTTGCCATGTCAAAAGACAATGCAACAGAACTTGTTGAAGCGATTAATAAAACATTAGCTGAAATGAGAGAAGATGGTACACTTGATAACATAGCAAATGAATTTCTAGACTAAGCAGGTGATGATGATGACCTTTACACAACTGATTCAATTGACCGGACAAACCCTTATAGAAGCCACCATAAAGGTGACAATCCCTCTAACGATTATCACCTTTATCATAGGAGTAACATTAGGACTACTTACGGCATTATCTAGGTTGTCCCATGTGAAGCTCCTTCACCTCATGGCTAAACTCTATATATCCATTTTTCGAGGAACTCCCTTATTAGTACAGCTATTCATCTTCTTTTATGGCTTACCAAGGTTGGGCATTGTCCTTGATCCACTGCCAACAGCCATTATTGGATTCTCATTGAACATTGGTGCTTATTCCTCTGAAACCATTCGTTCATCCATTATGGCCATCGATAAGGGTCAGTGGGAAGCAGCCCTATCTTTAGGTATGGGTTATACCCAGATGCTCAGACGTATCATCCTCCCACAGGCTCTACGTATTGCAGTACCACCCCTATCCAATACCTTTATTAGCCTTGTAAAAGATACCTCTCTAGCTTCACTGGTTCTTGTCCCTGAGATGTTTCGTCGTGCACAGGAGTTCGCTGCATCTACCAATAAGGTGTTAGAGGTCTATATCATTGCAGCTGTGATATACTGGGTAATCTGCGCATTACTTACACAGGTTCAACAAAGATTAGAAATAAGACTCTCACGTATATATCAAACATAAGGAGGTGAAGGTTATGATTACTTTAGACAATATACACTTAGCCTATGGGGATAAAAATATATTAAACGGTGTATCCCTAAAAATTAATGAAGGTGAAGTTATTGCACTCATTGGACCTAGTGGCTCTGGTAAAACCACCCTTCTACGTTCCATTAATGCCCTTAGCCTTCCTCATAAAGGTTCTATTACCATAGATGCTACCACCATCAACTACGATAATAAGCCTCATAGTCGGGATTTAGCAAAACTTAGACAACATACAGGCATGGTTTTTCAAGCCTTCCATCTCTTTCCTCATAAAACGGTCCTCCAGAACATTATGGAAGGTCCTGTAACCGTTAAAAATGTTAGCAAAGACGAGGCTGAAAAAAAAAGCCCTTAGGCTTCTTAGGAAAGTAGGTCTATCCGATAAAAAGCATGCCTACCCTAGTCAGTTATCAGGGGGACAACAACAACGAATTGCAATTGCTCGCGCTCTAGCTATGGACCCAAAAGTTATGTTATTTGACGAGCCTACCAGTGCCCTTGATATTGAATTGGTTAACGATGTCCTAAAAGTTATTCGTGAAGTCTCTGATGAAGGCATGACCATGCTCATCGTAACCCATCATATACAGTTTGCTTCAGAAATAGCTGACAGAATGTTATTCATGGATAATGGGATCATTATTGAAGAAGGTACACCTGAAGAACTTTTGAAACACCCTAAACAAGATAGATTAAAACAATTTTTATCTTTGATAGATATGGACTAGATTCGCTCTGTTTAAACGAATAGGCGTATTACGCCTAAATGCTAATATCACCTCTTCTTTTAATGTATAATTTAAATGAGGTGGTATTATGATATATGAAAAAATAAGACATCTGAGGGAAGATCGAGATTTAAACCAAACACAAATAGCTACATTATTGCATATTGATCAAGGAAGTTATTCTCGCTAGGAAAGAGGCGAAAGAGCTATCACAGTAGAGACTCTGTGTAAGCTTGCAGATTTTTATGGAACAAGTCTAGATTATTTGGCTGGTAGAACTAAAGTAATCAATCCCTATAAATAATAATTGTCTATATTAAAAATGGCTATCATGCCTAACCATGATAGCCCTATTTCTATCGATTCTTTCTATCAAATATCTCAATAACAGCTCTTTCTTGATTTTCAATATGCTTTAACGCCACTTCTTTAGCTTGGTCCACACTACGATTCTCAATGAAATCTAGAATCTGATTATGTTCCTTTACCAGCATATCGTAATCGCCAAGTTTACGAATATACTCAACACGATAACGGTATATTTGTTCTCTTAGGTTATTAACGATATGAATAAGCTTTTCGTTCTGCGTAGAATTAAAAATAATATCATGAAACTCAACGTCTTTTGAGATAATATTGTTGATATCTTTGTCACTACATGCTGTTTGGAACTCATCACTTGTACGCTTAAGATCCGCTAAGTCATTATCAGACATCTTCTCACAAGCAAGCTTAACAGCTAATTCTTCTAGAGCTCCACGTACTTCAAGAACATCTTTAATATCTTTATGGGTAACTCTTGCAACTTCAGCACCTTTACGTGGAATCATCACAACTAATCCTTCTAATTCCAACTTACGTATTGCCTCACGTATAGGTGTACGACTAACACCCATTCTCTCTGCAAGTTGTTTCTCCATCAATCTTTCTCCAGCCACTAACTCGCCCTTAAGAATTGCCTCCCTAAGCGTGTTAAAAACAACATCTCTTAATGGCAGATATTCATTTAAGTTCACTTTTAATTTATCATCCATCCCGCACTACTCCCTTTCTCTATATTAACTGCATCTTATATTTTCTCTTCTGTCAATCCTCAGTATGTATCATCCATAACTCATAACTCATTAAAGTGTCAAAGTATAACTATCTCTAAAATTATTCCGCAGACATAGTATTCACGTGCATACATTTATCGGTTGAATATAGTCGTTGTATAGATGAACTTAGCAATATTATTAACTTTTAATTGATAAGCCAAGTGAGAAGCTTTTTGTTTATCTTCGCATATACCATATACCGATGGTCCACTACCACTCATAAGCGAACCAATAGCTCCGTTATTTATCATAAAATCCTTAATACGCTTAATAACTGGATACTCTTCCATGGTGACACTCTCCAATACATTACCAAGTTCACGGCATATACCACGCAAATCACCATCTTCAATACCTTGTATAATGGCATCTGTATTCGGTCTTTCTTTTACGTTCTTTAAATCAAGGTTACCATATACAAATGCGGTAGATACACTCACATTAGGTTTTGCTATGACGATATAAGCCTTTGGAAAAGATTTCAGTGGTGTAAGTTTCTCACCAATACCCTCTGATAGAGCCGTTCCTCTCATTAAACAATAGGGAATATCTGCTCCAAACATTGTACCTATTTCCATCATTTCTTCCAAAGTCATTTTTAAATTGAATAATTTATTCATACCTATAATCGTAGCGGCTGCATCACTACTACCACCAGCAAGTCCTGCAGCAACAGGTATTACTTTAAACAGATCAACAAAAACGCCTGTTTTTTATTTCATATTGATCTTTCATATATTGTATTACTTTGTACACAAGATTTCTTTTATCTACTGGTAAAAAAGGTAGATTAGTTTGTAATTTTATTTGATTACTTTTTTATCTTTTTTTTAAGGTTAATTTTATCATATAGATTAACGGTTTGCATAATCATCTTTACATCATGATAACCATCTTCTCTTTTTCCCAAAACATCAAGTGATATGTTAATCTTCGCTCGTGCTTTTATATTAATTCTATACATAATTGCCCTTTCAACTATATATATTGAACTTAACATTTTGCACATCTATTTCATTAAGTTCAATATATTTTCTTGGTTTTGTAAGTTGAATTTCTCTAAATAATGGCTGGCTTTATCGTTATTATTCATTCAACTTATATCTATTGAATTAGGAATTAAAATGGTTTAAGTCTTCATCCAACTTATATATCTTCATGTTTAGATACGCCCTATGACATAATGCATCGCCTACATTAATCATGTACCTTGTATACTTAATATTATATACAATGCATATTTATAAATCAAGTCAAAAGAGAAACAAACACAACTACGTCATGTAAAAGGTTTCAAGGAAATGGTAAAGTATGACTTTCTTATATCACAAAAGAAAGAACCACCTCCTAATAGAAGACAGTCCCTTCGTGTATATATAAGCAATTATATCTTGAATTTATCAAGTGTTATTTGTATATCTTGAGCAAGCATGGATAGATTCTCACTTGCATTTGCAATATCTTGAATGGAAGCAAATTGCTCTTGGGTAGTAGCTGCTGCCTCTTCTGTAGACGCTGCATTCTCCTCCGCTAGAGCCGATAGAGACTGAATAACATCTACAATGCCTTCTTTGTTCTTATTCATCTCACCAACCGACCTACTCATATGGCTGACACCCTCATTAGACGATTGTATAGCGTGAGATATCTCATTGAATTTACCTTCTGTTGCATTGACACTTTTTGCTTGCTTTTCTACTATAATACCTATTTCTTCCATATGTTTAACAGCAGCACTAGCATTCCGTGATAGTTCTTCAACCACGCCATCAATCTGCTTAGTTGATGATGTAGACTGTTCTGCTAGATGTCTAATTTCTTCTGCAACAACAGCAAATCCTTTACCTGCTTCTCCTGCCCTAGCTGCTTCAATGGCTGCATTAAGAGCTAAGAGGTTCGTCTGCTCCGCTATGGTAGCGATGACATTACTCGCTTGACCAATCTTATTAGAACTACTATCGGTTTCTTTAATCATGTGATAGATTTCCTTCGTGGCTGTATTGGACTCCTTCGTTATATCCGTTAACTCATTGACAATAGCTAATCCATCTTGAATTAATGCGACAACCTTATCAGCATCATTGCTTACATGCATCATCTGCTCTTTGTTTTCATCGATTAACTCACCTAAACGATAGATTTTACTGGATCCATCTTCTGTACTTTTTGCCTGTTCACTAGCTCCACTAGCCAATTCTCCAATGGTTTTCGCTACTTCTTCAGAACTCATAGCTGTTTGTTGGGTTGTAGCTGATAACTCTTCTGATGATGCCGCTACTTGTTCGACCACATCCCTTACTTGTTGAATGAGTTCAATAAAGTTATTCTGCATAGTAGCCAATTGATTAGTCATCTCACCAGTTTCATCTTTTCGCTTCATGAAAGCAACTGCCTTATGTTGACTGTCAAAAGTGAGGTCATAAGTAGCTAGACGAGCGATAACACTTGATAATGTGACAATAGATTTTACAGCATAATTACTATTAAAATATAGGGATAACCCCATAATACTAACACCAATCACAGCAATTATTGATAGTATGATTATAATGCTATTTGTACTCGCCATCATCTCATTATGGGGCACAACGGTGGAATAGGTCCATATATTATCAATTCCTTCAAAAGGAATAGGTTCATATATATGATACACCTTTTTATTATCTTCATAAGCTGTTTTATATAGACTTTCGCCCACTTGTAATCGACTTAATAGATTAGGGTTTTCAACTAATTCCGTAGCTATTTCATTGACCATAGTCGGCTCTTTATGGGCTATAACCGTACCGTCTTTTGAAAGTAATCGACCATAACCAGAATTGTATAATGTCACTTTACTATTCATAGCTATGAATTCAGCCAGGGAAATATCAAGTCCCGCCACGCCAACTACACGATCATTGATGATAATGGGTTCACAAAAGGATACCGTTGTAACGAGATTGCCATCTAATTCATAAGTAGCAGGCTCTGCCACAAAACCTTTACCTGTTTGCAAAGGTACTTGGTAATAATCATTTGTTTCAAATTCTAGGCAAGGTGCTAATACTAACTTATCCCCACTTCGCCCCCAACAGGGTACAAATTGCCCAGTTTCAGATGCACCTGAACCATTTTTATGCCGACTATCTTGTCCATCAAAAGCATTTGGCTCCCACGCAACCCATGTATAGATGTATCGATCATTATTCTCAAGTTTCTCTTTTAACATCTGATTAATACCATTTCGACTCATCATATTGTTTTTTTTGAGGGTGACCATCATATCTGCAATATATTTTGCATCCAGTCTAGCACCTGCCAAAATCATTTCCATCTCAGCTGCTATTTCCTTTGTTTGACCTTGTACCAATTCCATATTTTGCTTTTTTATTATTTGTATACATACTGTACAGAAAAGCACTCATGATACAAGTTGCTGTTATAATCACAATACCAAGGTTAAGAAATATAAGTCGTGTTTTTTTTAGTTTCATAACTGTCGCCTCCTAGTCCATACGTCACATTTTTTTATAAACTATCCCTAATGATTACATTCAAAAGTTGTTCCTATGACTTCATATACAACATATAGGGTATCCTCGTCCAAGATACACGTATATTCCTACATGCATTTAGTCATACTTTCCTTTTATGGAATATTCTCCTAACTAATATCGACATTATTGTTTGAATTATTAATACTTATTCATGCATTATATTACTAAAAATATTAATAATCTAATAATATATAGCGCATATTAATCTATAATAGAAATAGTAATAATGATGAACAGATGCTATAAAAGCGATTCATTGCACATCTATGGATAGCATCAAAGTCTCTAAAAAAAAAGAACGCCTAAGCGTTCTTATATAGTTATAATTCTAGTCCATCAATATTTTTTAACGATAATGAGTTTATCGCCTCTCTTAACGTCACCTGTATCTAAATTATTCGTATGCCTTATGTCATCCACTTTTGTATAATAATTTTTAGCGATATCCCATAAGGATTCATTATCTTTTACAATATAGCCTACAACACTAGGAATGCTTTGAATCTTCTTCATGTCAAGTGGTTCCTGGGCTAAGCCATTAATGACGTTTACTTCTTGTTTATCGAAGATAATGGTATCAAGGGATACTCCACATTTTACTTCCACTTCTTTTTCGCCAAGCATACTACAATTTACGTAATTGATAGATGGCCTAATGGACATTTTACTGTCATTTTTAATGCCTTCAGCATCAATTACTTGATTGAATGGTAACATGGTGTTATAGACGTTAATAGGGCTGTTATCATCTGCTGCCACATACATGATATTACAGAAGACTACACCTTCAACTTCTACTTTATCTTCGTAAACATCAACATTATCAATATTTACATCACCAGTAGCATAATAGATTTGCATCATGTCAGGCTCATGGCTTGCAAGCTCAATACTTTCCTTGATCTTACACTGACTTTGATTCTTACATAATAAAGTCTCGTATTCCACAGATTCTTTGTTTAACTGAACGTCTCCCGATAAAGAATAGACGTCTGTGAGAATATTACTCTTTTCCTCCGAATAAACTTTGATGTCAAGACTTGTCATCACATCAACAGATAATACCCGTTCTTCACCATCAAGGTCTGGTCTAATTTGGATTTTATCCTCAACGATTTTGATGTCGATGTCTGAGTACATATCCTCATTAACACCATTACATTCAATTACACCGTTAAATGGGATTTCATGTTCTACAAATTCAAGAGAATTTTCACCTGTTTCTCCAAGATATAAGGTGGCAAGAGCAATGGTACCTTTTACATTAACCTTATCATCTAATAGGCGAATTTCCTTGTTTTTGATGCATCTGTCATACCATAGTATTTCCGTAATATTAGGTTTGGTACTTGGTATAGCCAGTTCATCTTTAATTTTATAAGTTTCTTTCTTAGATGCGTGCAATTTACACACGGTAATATCGTCCCATTTGCTTTGGATGTCTTTTTCACCGCATACATCAATAGGCACATACATGTCTTTTTTTTTCATCAACCATAACTTTGACTTGAATGATAGCCTTGATGTTAATTTTACGAGTATTGATTGGTGTAATCTTCATTTCTTCAACTGCATATTCTGCCTTGATATGATCACCTTTTGTTACACCATCCATATTTACGTTTTCCTCTATGGGAAGAAGGCTCATCATGTTATGTACAGGCTTTGAATCATTAAGAGGTACGTATAGAATCTTACAATGAAAATCTCCTTTGACCATTACCTTGGAATCATAGACATCAATACCCGTGATATTCACTACACAATGATTCTGTAATATTTTATCGATATCAGGTTTGATATCTGGCACATTCATATCTTCATCAATTGTCATCTGAAGCATACGGTTACCTTTGGGCTTAATTAGTGTTATATTTCTTTGTTCCAGTTCCAAACTCAAAAAAATCCCTCCTAAACCTTTGTCTATATTATTATATTAAGGTTAGGAAGGATTTTATGACTATTTTTTATTATTGGTAATGGTGTCAAAGTATTTCGTTGAAATTGAATAAAAATATCATGTGTCCAAACGCTTCATAGGACACATGATATTTTATATTCATTAGATAAACTTTACTTTTGCTACTTTAATCATTATTGAGAATTTCATTATGTTAATTTATACATTTTCCAAATAGGATGTTATATCTTTAAGTACGTGAATGATGAAAAAATAGAGCCAAATCTTAGGCTAAGAATGTAAAATTAATATGAAAGTCTCTCAATAATATAAGAATCATCAACAGGTCTTAGACCCATGATCATTCTCTTTTATTCTTGACACAAAGATAATTCAACGTTATTTGTTAATAAATCAGTATAGCTATAGGATACAGTACGATAGGTATTTTGTAGTTCGTTTTGTACTTTTACAACAAAGATACTAGGATATGTGCTTTGTAATACGCCCTGTTTAATTACAATTCTTTTTCGTCCCTTATTAGCTTTCACCAAAACTTTACTACCGACATAACCATCAACGCGCTTTCTTACCTCGGTAATATCTTCTTTTGCAATCATTTTAACCACCTCATCTTTAACAACTACTACTAGTATATCATAAATACCCATAGCAGGTCAACAAATTTTAAAATTATATCAAATTTCATAGCAATTGTCAATAGACTTCCATCACTTTTTAAGATTTTAGTGCTTTTTACCATAAGAAACACCCAAAAAAGACAGGTTGTGGTGGTTATCTTTTACATTACTCTCTGATATCTCTAACTATTATTATATCCATTTTTAACAATTCTATACCTTTTTACTATTATTTTGTTTAAAATGCATAGAAAAAAGGAAAAGCATCAGCTTTTCCTCAGACTCTATTTACTTATAATATACTGGCAATGATAAATCTTGGGTCTTAACCACGATGTACGGATACGTTAGGCTCATGGTGACGTTATCATCTTTAGATGGACCTAATAACTCTGTCAATACAACTACATAATCCTTGGTTTCGTATACTTCTTTTACTTGTATACTATAGCCTCCTGTTGGTTGTTCACCATATCCTACGACTATGTACAGGTACTGACCATCACTAAAACTAAATTTAAATTCGTCTTTTTTAGATTCTTCAATTTTTGCAGCTATGACATCCGGTATGTCTGCTTCATCAATAACTGTAAAATCCAAATCTTTAATTTTATCATTTTCCTGTTTTTTCACTTTATTACATGACGTTAACATAAACAGCATAACAATAGCAAGCATCCATAATACTAATTTTTTCATGCCTTCACCATAAATTACTATTTGTATATTCTATTGTTTTACTGGCAAGATTATGCCATAATTTCTTTCATCATAGCCATAACTCTTGAAACAAACTCTTCTAAATGCTCATGAGCTTCCTTGGATGTATTGTCTTTTACTCCAAAATAGAATTTCACTTTAGGTTCTGTACCTGATGGTCTAACGCAGAACCATGACTCATCTGCTAAGTCATAATAAAGCACGTTAGACTTTGGTAAGTCCGTATCACCCATGTAATCCGTAGCTTTTACAATGTCCACACTCCCAACAGCTTTTAGTGGGTTATCTCTTAATGTCGCTAAGATATGCTTAATTTTATTAACACCTTCGATACCCTTTAGTGTAATCGATTCGAGGGTTTCTTTATAATAACCGTATTTTTCATAAGCTTTCATGAGTGCATCATATAGGGTCATGCCTTTTTGCTTATAATAAGCCCCCATCTCACATACTAACATGGTCGCAACGATGGCATCCTTATCTCTCGCATGGGTACCAATAAGGCAACCGTAACTTTCTTCGAAACCAAATAAGTATTCTAAGCTATTTTGTTCTTCAAATTCTTTTATCTTCTCGCCAATGTACTTAAATCCAGTTAAGACTTCAATAAGCTCCATATCATAGTGAGCTGTTATTGCTTTTGCCATATTGGTTGTTACAATAGTCTCTATAACAGCGCCATTGGCTGGTAGAATACCTTTTTTCTTTTTTTCTGTCCTAATATATAGTCAAGGAGTAAAACACCAATCATATTGCCTGTAAGCGCCTCATATACGCCTTGGTGCTTCACAAGAACACCAAGCCGATCCGCATCTGGGTCAGTGGCTAGAATAATGTCCCCATCTTTTTCTTGACCTAATTTAATACCAAGCTCAAAAGCTTTAATATCTTCTGGGTTTGGATAACCGACTGTGGAGAAGTCACTATCTGGTAATTCTTGTTCAGGAACAACAAGTACTTTGTTGAATCCAAGCTCTTTTAGAATTCTTCTAACAGGCACATTACCTGTTCCATGAAGAGGTGTATAGATAATTGTAAAATCATCAGCCTCTTCTTTAATAACTTCTGGATTAATGATTTGTTTTTTTTAGAGCTTCCATATAGAGATCATCTATTTTCTGACCTATTACTTGGTATAATCCCTTTTCTATTGCATCTTGTTTATCCATGGATTTTACATGAGCGTAATCTGTTACTTTTCCTACCTCTGCAATAATCTCCACATCTTTTGGTGATGTAATCTGTGCACCATCTTCCCAATAGACTTTATAACCATTATATTCAGGTGGGTTGTGGCTAGCTGTTACCACAATTCCTGCTATAGCCTCTAACTCTCTTACAGCAAAAGATAACTCAGGTGTAGGTCTAAGACTTTCAAAAACATAAGCCTTAATGCCATTAGCCGAAAGAACAAGAGCTGCTTCGTCCGAAAACTCAGGTGACATACGACGTGAATCATAAGCAATGACGACACCTTTTTTTTGCTGCTTCTTCTCCTTCTTGTAATATGTAATTGGCCAACCCTTGAGTAGCTTTTCTTACCGTATAGATATTCATGCGATTGGTTCCTGCTCCAATGACACCTCGAAGCCCACCGGTTCCAAATTCTAAATCTTTATAAAAGCGATCTTCAATGTCTGTTTCATCCTCTTTAATAGCTATTAATTCCTGCTTCGTTATTTCATCAAAATAGTCACTCTCTAGCCAACTGGTGTATTTGTTTAAATATGACACTTGTTTACCTCCTATTATTAGTAATGGTGTCCTTGACACGATTACATTATTATTTTTACAAAAAATAACTACATCACTTTATTATAGTGTTTATGTCTTGCAAATAATTTTTGTCATTTATTACAATAAATAAGAGAATGATATCATGACCATTCTCTTAAATAAATACAGAATCTTTTTTCTATAATTATCCTAAAATAACCTTCAACTCATATAAAGATCTTTTGCCTTATAGTCCTTAAATGGGTTGAAGAAAACAGTCCATTAACGTATTACTAATCTATTTCTACCTATGCTTTAATTATGATTATATGTGTCTGAAGTTGTTGTATCTTGATTATCCTCGGTATTGCTTGTATCTTCTAAGTTGTCATTGGTACTATCGCCAATATTATTTCCTTGATTACTATCCCCTTGGTTATTATTTCCTTGGTTGTTATTCCCTGATCCATTATTACTTGTATCAGGCGGTTCAATACTTTCCATCTTCTCTAAGGGCTCAAATGTCCAATAGGCATCTTCCCCATTATCTTCAACCTTCGCAGCATGCATCTTCGAGTAATAACCATCTTTTCTTAGGGTTACGGTATAATTACCTGGATCAATTGGTGTGGATATGGGAAGGATGCCAATATAATTCCCATTAATATATATATCTACGCCAACAGGACTATCCACATGCAAGAAAAGTGGTTTTTTCTCAAGATTTATTTCAAATTCTGTGAATGGCTGATTGACCACTAATTCTTTCTCCCAATCCACATACTGGTCTTTAACAACTTTAATTTTATAAGTACCATACTCAAGGGAGATAGGCTCAGAAAAATCGCTATAAACCTCACCATTAATGGAGAACATAATATCTTCTTGCAACACACTAAATTCAACCATTCCCATTCTAGGTGAAGCATCACTAACATCAATAACAGCTTCTTGTCCATTGGCTACCATGATTTCCTCTTCATAGGTAAGGTCGTCTTTTGTTACAACCACATTATGCACACCTACAGGTACAATGACAGATGTGACTTGTTCTATATCCACCATCTTACTTATACCAATTTCTAAAACACCGCCTACAAAATAGCTGTGATTTTTTCAATGTAATATAACCATGTCCGCTTTCCATAATGACGGTCCATACCTTATCTTGATAGCCTCTTATGGTCACTTTATCTTCTGGGTTGATATCACCTATGGCCATAAAATCACCATTGAATAAACTCACTAATTCCTCTGTATAGCCATACTGGTCATTACCAATGGTAATGGTATTTTTATCAGAATCCACGTTCAGACCTGTTATGCTCTTACGTTCCCATATCTTAGCAGTTATATGAACAAATTCTGGCCGATTAGATGTTTGATCATATTTGGTCTCTATGATGTCACCTATATTGAATTGACTTAAGGTTAGCAATGAATCGTACTCATCTTTCATATCCACTGCACTGTCAATGGCTAATTCTACCACGTCATTGGTCTCAATATTTAAAACGGTTAATTTATTATTATTTATATCGACGTTTTTTATAACCGCTAATGCACGTGCATATTCAATATCTTTATTACTATCATTTGCTTCAGTACCAGGTATATTATCTCCATCACCATCAACTAACTTCTTTTTTTTGTCAGACTTGTTCATAAATGTCATGGCTAGTATCAGTATCGTAACACATACTAGACCCGCCACTCCGATAATGGTCATTTTCGTTACAATGTCCATTTTCTTTTTCTTCATTTTACTCACCTCTAGATTATTTGAGATAGATTATTAAGCCATCTTCTCATAAAACTTCTTATGTATGTCTTTTTTATCTTCATTTACATTGTTACCCTTCTACATAGACCTCATACCTTTAGGGCTTCAGGTATCCATCCCTGGTAAGGATGACACTTTTACCATCTGTAGAATCTCTGTGATTAAATATACACCACCTATTCATAGATCTAATCACGTTTTACAACCAAAATTGTATCCAATAATTGTTCTACCTCTTGTTGGTTAAGCCGTAGTTTTTTTGGACATGGACAACTTTGGTTTATGCTTTACATTATAAGAGGTAAGTCTTTCTTTTGCAAGTCTATCCAGATAATAGGGAATTTCTAATAGTTCTTTAATGGTACCATCAACATCTTCTCTATGCCCTGACGCTAATTGCTCATTAGCATAACTTAATAAAATATCACTGTATATTTCGAGGTGGTGGATACTTAATGGATTCAGTTCAACAACCTTTCTTGCTGATACAAGGGCTTCTTCTAATTGATTATGGCCATATTGAATATCACGCATAATTCTATACCCCGTCAGATTATAGGGGTTTTGTTTGATGATCTCTTCTGCTAAGTTATAGGCTCTTTTATTATTACTTCCTTCATATTTTCTAGCTAGAGATGCTTTTGCCTCCGTGTTATAGGGGTATAAATCGACGGCAAGTTCTTCCCTGCCTACATAGTCCCAATATGCGCTAATACCCATATAACCATAGACCATCATGGCGCTTATAGCTAGAGCATACCCCCATCTTCTTGGAAAAGATATCTTGTCTATTTTATCTGCATCAACATTTACAATGATAATAAGTACCATTAATACTGCTACAAACTCCCAATCAAAATCAATAGCTCCATGTCCAAAAATAATGATTATGGCAAGTTTTTCATGAAAGATTAATCGTCTACTAAAAATAGTCATCAGAAAATAGATGCCTACCAATCCTGCACCCACTATACCAATATCTAATACAATCTGAATGATTTGGCTATGACTATATTTCACATAATAAGTAGCTCCTGTTTGATATATCCGTTGTAGATAATAGAAACCAAGATGTCCCGTTCCAAAAGGATAATCCTTCATGATGGATAAACTATCTTGGTAATAGAGAAGTCTAGTTAACCACTCACTGACTGATGGTGATGTTGCCTCTATACGTCCTAACATATGACTTAGCCTACTGGTATACATGACCCCATAGCCCAAAACCGTTCCTAAAAAACAGGGCCATAGGATTCTGTTAATTTTTCTTCTATCGTATAGGAGGTAAAACACCATGGCACCTATACCCATCATGTAGATACTCCTACTAAAGGTTAGAAATAATCCAGCCCATATGAGAACTAAGCCGATCTTATAGCCATGTCCTAGCCTATCTTTTGAGATCAAACATAGTATACATATAATCATCAACAAGCCATAGGTGTTTGGATATTGAAGCACAGACCCTAATCGATTATTCTGAATGAAATAGTTGCTTAGAATGGGTATGTAAAAAGCCATTATACCCGTAATCGCCATGATGATGCCGCAGATAGCTACCGTATCCATATATAAAATTTTGCAGCACTTGTGCCTTTCTTGAGTGAGTACCAAGTAGAAGAGATAGGCCACTAAGACTTTTAACGCTCCCATAAAAGCCATTCCTGAATCGACGGCATAAAAAAAATGGTAACAAAATAAAGCCCCACACCGACCAGTAACACTATGTGGTTGAGGCTTTTTTCTATATAAATTCCTTTGTTCTTAATAAAATAACCTAAGAGAATACCTATTAGAATAGCTCCTATTGTATATGCCATGTGATAGAAGTATAATCCTTTCCACAGAAGGGCTAGAGCTATAACACCGCTTAATAAAACATGAATATTCTTTTTTTGTCATGACTATTTCCTCTATTATGCATTTTTTTCCATGCTCCATTTTACCTTGTATTGAGGAATCCCACAAGGGTTAAGTGTGAAATAAATTTTCCCACCCTTGTTGTGACTTGTCCTTGCAAGTAAACAAGGTCATGGCACAAAATACCATATATAGCATTATTGTATTTGTATTAAGCTAGCCATTTGTACATCTCCAATTGACCAATTGGGTCATTTAGCATTTTATAGTGATTAGCAAATGTATGTATTTCTGCATTATTGGCATATGCAATCCGCAATGCTTCTGGCTTCAAATCTACCAATATTTTATTTAATAAAGCTTTTGCATAACCCTTTTGTCGTTTTTTCAGGTTTCACCCATAAATAAATCAATCGATTACTTGTGGCCACACAGCCAGCAACAAGCCCATCCTTATCTTTTATACCATAGTAATGACATGGTAATTCCTTAAAATAAGCAAAGTCCCCCCTGCCAAGGTAAATGGGAGTGGTCTATCATCCTCAGTTCATGAATAGCATCATAGGTCATTACTTCAATCTCATTGAGAAGAGCATTATCATCCATGAATAGTGGATTCTTTCCTTCCAGCTTCCATGTCCTATAGGTTAAATCATAAACTTTTTTTTGTAGCCCAACTTTTGATAAAACTTAATAGCTCGTTCATTGCTATCAATAACTTCAAGGAATAATTGACTGCATCCCATATCTATTGCAGCTTTTTCATGGAAATCCATTAAGGTCTTTGCTAGCCCTGTTCCTCTTTCTTCAGGAATAAGTGACATACCTCCACACCTTAAGGTTTTGAAATTTTCACCCATTTTGAGACCGCCTAGAGTCACACCTACAGGCTTATCTTTTTTGAAAGCAATATAGGATAATGCTCTATCATTTCCTTCTGGTCCAAAAAACCTATCGATAAAAAAAAGCTTCATCCATTTCCACGTGAATAATATAATCCGCAAACCCATCTGTAAAAGCCTTAAATATTAAAAAATCTGATACCTCCGAACACTTCTTGATGGTATACATTTACGATTCTCCTTTTTAATTATTTTGATATGTTTGCCATAATTTTTCAAAAGCAGGTAGAGAATTTATAATGTGATCATGAGAAATACAGTAGGCTAGACGTACGTATCCAGGGCACCCGAATGCACTACCTGGAACGAGTAGTAAGTTAAATGCTTTGGCATCTGTACAAAATTGTTTGTCATCAGCAATGGGTGATTTCATGAAAAGATAAAAAGCACCTTCAGGCTTTAAAGCTTCAAATCCTAACTGAGTAAGGTATTCAAACAAAACATTTCTATTCTTCTCATAAATACTTAAATCAACTTTTACCCCTAAAGTTTTACCTATAACACGTTGAAAAAGAGAGGGTGCATTGACAAAACCTAGAATTCGATTAGCTACATTTAATGCTGCCATTACTTCATCTACATTATCAAACTGTGGATGAATAACTAAGTATCCAATTCTTTCCCCTGGTAACGATAATGATTTCGAATAGGAATAAACAATGACTGCATTGGTGTGATATTTTAATAAGTAAGGTACTTCTTTGCCATCATAAACAATTTCTCTATAGGGTTCATCGGATATTAGAGAAATACTAAGCCCATATTCTTGTTCTTTGGCTTTGATAATGTTTGATAACTTTTCTAATGTGTCATTGCTATAGATGACGCCAGTTGGGTTGTTAGGTGAGTTAATTAGAACGGCTTTTGTTTTTTCTGTGATACTCTTTTCAAGTGCCTTAAGGTCAGGTTGGAATGAGGTTTTATCAGATGGAACAATGACTAATTTAGCGTTATAGTTATTGGCATAATTTCTATATTCACTAAAAAAAATGGTGAAAAAAACGATGACTTCATCATCTGGGTTTAAAAGTGTCTTAAAAACGATATTCAGCCCACCTGCTGCCCCACATGTCATGACAATATGTTCTTTACCCACTTTCGTACCATATGTATCGCTGGTATAGGCTGCTATTTTTTCACGTACATCCTCATAGCCTGAATTATTCATATAACCATGTACCATCGATGGCGATTCTTCACGAAGTATCTCATGAATGGCTGATACGATTTCTTCAGGTGGCTCTACATTAGGATTACCTAAACTAAAATCGAAAACATGATCAGGTCCATAAATACTTTTTAGTCTTTTTCCTTCTTCAAACATAGCTCTTATTAAAGAACTGCTATTCACTAAATCTTTCATTTTATTTGATATCATCATTAACCTCCTCAAATTTTAAATGCATCACTAAAATTTTATCAAAGTTTATGAAGAAACTCAAACATAATATAAAAGAGAGCATTTTTAATGGATCGAGCTGTTCTATTGGTTACTATCTAAATATCTTTTACGAAGTAAGTCCATTCTAATTCGCAACTCATTTGTGTCACTACCTTCAGCATACTCCTCCATTATTTCATGTAAAATATGGCACCCATCATAATCTGTACATTCAGCACAATTTTGAACGCCTTTTTCCACTGCACATTTTCTTACCGTGCATTCCAAACAATATTTTGCTATAAATTTCTGATTGGCTGGTGTACACCCTAAGCAAACCCAGTCCTCAGCTTTGTGCTGTCCTTGTCTATAGGATTCACCTGCACTTTTTAGTAATGATAAATCTGAATTTACCGTTCCCCTATAAGCTCTACACTCCTGACAATTAATACCACAATATGCTAACATTTTTTGTCCTCCTTTTTTATTTGAATAATTATGGTTCTATTATCCAAAACAAGATGGTGTCATTTTATCACATACCCACCTAACCTGTCAAACTCATTTAGGTGGTTATATTATTTTCTATAAGAAAAGCACCAAACCTTCTGAAAAGATTTGGTGCTTCTATTGGATCAATACTTCTTTCATAACTATGCATTACTATACATATTTTTCTCACATTTCATCATGAGGAGTTTAATCATACCCAATTGAAGTAAGATGCCAACGAAAAGAGCCAGAAGCCACATTGTATGGCCATCTAGTGCTAACCAATAGGCTTTACTAATCCAATATGGAGGAAAAATACCAAACACATATTGAAGGGGTTCCTTCACGAACCAACTCAGTATAATGACTAAGCCTCCAAGTGACAAGAACTTACCGTAGCCCATACCTTGTAATTTCCCATCAGCAAATCCAGCAAGGAATAACATAATGATGGGACCTAATAAAGACCCGCCCAATGCTATCAATACCATCTTCCATAAAGTAAGCACATGTATGCCTACCACATAAAATTGAAACATAATAATAAGAAAGGATATGATAGCCGTCACAACTATTCTATAAGTCATAAATTGCTTAGGGGATACGGGTGTTACTAACATAGCCATCACGGTACGGTCGTCCTTTTCAGATAGGGCCAAAAACCCTAGAATAGCACCTGCTAACATACCCCCTGTATAAATAAGAAGAAAGGCTATAATAATGGGATAGTAATAAGACAAATCATGAGCGATGCCTGCATTAGGAAGAAATCCCTTGTCTGCTAAATAACGATTAGCCCAGGGTAACAAGAACCTAAGAACCACCGCAATATAAACAACGAATATGAGCAACGTGATTAAAATTAAATCTCTTCTTATTAATCGCATATCATTTTTACCTATGTTTCTTATGATTTTAGATACCATATCATCACCCCACTTTCATAATAATGTGCTTGTCGTATGCCTTCAAAGCCCACTTGGTTAAACCAATTAACATAAGTACAATGTACACAATAGCATACAGCCATTCCCAAAATGTTAAGGATATAAAAGCACCTTGTATAAACATAATGGGAGCACTTGTTGGGATAATCAAGAACAATGGATGTTCAAAAAATTTGCCAAAAGTGTACAATTGGAATCTGAAGAATAATCATCAACATCACCACAGGAATCATATAATCGGTAATTTTGTTAAAACGAACTGTTAATGCTATTCCTAAAATGGTATATAACAGATTAATTACAATTATGCCAACAATAAGTATAAATAAATTAGGTAGTTGGATTCCTTTTATAATAGATAAATAGATGATGGGTATGCCAACCATGATTATAATCTCAATACTGGCTAGAAAAGTCAAAGTCATGATTTTTTGATCCTAGATACGCTTTAACACTTAATGGCGAAACGATAATAGCGTGTAAAATACCTTCTTCTTTCTCAGAAAGAATTAAACCACCTACAAAGACAAGTGTCGTTCCTCCTACAAGCAATAGCATAGCAGCAGGTATTACCGTTATAATTTGCTCTGGTTTTAGAAGAATTGAAAAGATGATTGCAAAAAATACATGCCAATCCAACACTTATCGCATATAATTTATTACGTACCTGTACTTTAACATCTTTTCTTATTGTTGAAGTCATAGGATTCATTAGTCCAACTCCTCTCCTGTTATCTGGATAAAAAATATTATCAAGAGTTGTTTCTTGTGAATGTAATCGATCAATGGTCACCTTAGCATTCAATAGGTTTATGAATGCTTCATTCTTTCCTAACCCTTCTATTGGAAACTCCTTATTGCTTTCTTTTTCCTTATCATGATAGGTAACTTTCACACTTCTTTTTCCGTATTTTTGCTTAAGTGCTTCTGGTGAATCAACAGCACGAATATTTCCATCTGTTACAAACGCCACTCTATCGCACAACTCATCAGCCACCATCATGTTATGTGTGGTAATAAATATTGTCGTTCCAAGATCACGAAATCCCATAATTAAATCTTTAATATTCCTTGCATTAACTGGGTCAAGGCCACTGGTAGGCTCATCTAAGAATAACACTTTGGGCTTGTGTATTAAGCTTCGTGCTACATTCAATCTAATTTTCATACCTTTGCTATAATCACTCACGCGTTTATGGGCATCTTCCCCTAAGCCTACCCATTTCAAAAGCTCCATGGGTTCATAGGTCTTGCCACTGTAAAGTGATCTAAAATAGGCTAAGTTCTCTAAAGCAGTGAGTTTCGTGTAATGATTAGGCATTTCAAAGGAAATACCAATTTTTTCATAGAGATCAGCATGCCAAGCATTAATTTCCTTATCCATAATTTTCACTTCACCAGAATATCCTTTTAAAAGTCCATATAGAATCTTTTGGGTCGTTGATTTTCCAGCTCCTGATGGACCTAAGAAACCAAAGATCTCTTGCTTTTTTCACTTCAAAATCTAGTCCTTTTAATGTCTCCTTATCATTTCCTGCATACGTAAAAAACAAGTCTTTAACGCTAATCATAACCATCACTCCTTTAATTTTTCTTGCTCTTCATAGTAGCTTATGGTTGCTGCTGCAATATCTCTTAACACTTGTTTACCAGCTTCACTATTTCCACCATCTTCAGGTGTTAGTGCTCTATCCATAAAAACGGCAATGGCTTCAATAACCTCTTTTGTTGGGGGAATTTCTTCTTGTCTTTTCACATCACCAATACTTACTAAACTAAATGCTATCATATCCATGATATGAGCTGTCATCATGGGGTCCACATCTTTTCTGATAGCGCCAACCTCCATCATCTTTTGGATAAATTCTGTACGCATTGTTCCGGTACTGTCTTTTTTAAAAAAAACTATTCTCTTTTTTAATATAGCTTCCAAGTACTTTTTAAATCTCTTTTAAAAAATAGCTATCATAAGCTCTGAACTGGTTATAGCATCAAGCATGTTCCTATACATACCTGATAAGAGACCTCCCTTTGGGTCAGCTTCAATTAATTCAAACCACTTCAAATTATAGGTTTTGATTTCTCGAAATAATAAACTCTCAAATAAATCATCTTTACTCTTGAAGTGTAGATAAATAGCTCCTTTGCTGATTCCAGCATTTTTTGCAACCTCTGCTACAGTTGTTTTATCGTAGCCAAACTTTATAAACAGCTCCATTGATGCATCGAGTATTCTATTTTCTTTATCATTATAGTTAAGTTTCATCGTTATATTACCTCTCTTTTTCCCAATTGACCAATTAATCAATATTGGTCATATGGTCATTTTACCACATTTACTTTAACAATTCAATAGCATAATGAATTAGATCCTAAGCTTTATTCTTTTTCACTTATATTTTTATCGCTTTATAATCTTTATAATCATTCTAATTCATTATCACCTCCTCATTTCCCACCTCATTGAATGGTTTCTTTAAATATGGTATAGTGGATGGGAATAATCCTAAATAACTTGCGGAAGTGAGAACAAGTCCCTTGGTAACTTTGAGAACAAGTTTCCTTGGTAACTTTGATCTTAAAAGGAGAAATAAAAATGCCTCAGATTGAAAAACTCATGGTGCTTGGTGAACAATTATGTTTGGATTTTGTCAATTCACTTGGCAATCATCTCAATAAAAATATGTATAGAGATTATCTGACAAGCTATTCTACATTTGTACAGTGGTCTCAAAAGGTAGAGATCATCAATGCCGATGAAGCAGACTTCTTTTTGAAAGAAAGCAATAAAAAAAGCCTTGAAGCAAATGATATCTTCAAGCGCGTTATTGAACTTAGGGAATCTTTCTTTAGAATACTACTTGCTGTAATTTCTAAAAATGCTCCCGAACAGAAGCATATTGACTTGTTAAATAGAGAGATTGAGCACGTGTTACCTTTTTTTTCAGAGCTCCAATATACCGATAATACGTTTGTTTGGAATAGAATAATGGAACCTAAACAATTAGATTGGATGCTTTCCATTATTGTTAATGACATAACCAAACTATTAACCTCAAATAAACTTGATCGTTTAAAAATATGTTGTGATGATCATTGCGGTTGGATATTCCTAGATATGAGTAAAAATAAAAGCAGGCGCTGGTGTTCTATGAAAGAATGTGGAAATAGAGCCAAAGCCCGACAACATTATCATAAAACAAAAGCTTAAAACAAATAAATATTCTAATGCTTTGATAAAAAGTCCCTCCTTGAGGTTTTTTAAAATGATAATAGACTTTACCAATCATAATATCAAGAGGTATTTCTATATTCTCCATGAATGATTTCAAGTAAGCCTGCTCCTAAATATATACCAAATTGCCTGGCTACACTCTTTAAGAATGTCAATGTTATGCCATCATCTTTCTCCGCATACGCCCATATCTTTTTATTGGGAATATAGCCACAGGAAAATAATTCTGGCAAAATGACTATTTCGGCCCCTTTTGATACAGCCTCTTTAATCCATTTTATGCTATATCTTGATTTTGTATAAACTGTCCTTTATTAGCGTGCATTTGAATACCTGCAATTTTCATTGTTTTTTTCATATGCTTATCCCCCCACTGGGCCTATTGAATAAAAATTAAGTGCCCCTTCTTTTGTACCTAACAGCCTTTCAATGGTGGTCTGAAAAGAACGTCCTAATCTTCGTATTTCTTCTCCTTTTTTCTCATCCATTGCGTAATAGAATCTTGCTATTTTTGTTTTATAATGATGTGCAATCTCTAAAAATACTTCTGGCGTTTCATCTAAATCAACGGGGTTAAAGACACCTTCGTTTTTACCTTGTTCAATGATGTCTTTTACGATGTCCCCATATAAGTCATTTGCCTTTTGATGATATCTCGTGTTTATAAGTTCATTACCCTCTTTCTGATTTATCTCATATAAATCCTTATAAAGCTTTTCATGATTATCTCTATAGGTCATGACATTTAATGCAAGCATTTCAAGTTTTTTCAAGAGCACTACAAGCTGATTTCTCAACCTTATCAGCTATTGTACGTATGTCTTCAAGAAATAAATCAATGATTTGGTTTAACAAATCATCTTTTGATTCAAAATGATAATAAAAAAGATCCTTTTGTAATATTCATTTTCTTAAGTATATGATTAATGGATGTCACTTCGTAACCCTTCTCGATGAACATGTCAATAGCTGTTTCCAAAAATTCTCTTTTCCTTGTTTCTTTATCTTTTGATACCCACATATTGTCCTCCTTATTTTTTTTCTATATATTAGTTTTCCACATAAACATACCCCTACAACAAACATACCAGTGGTATATTCATTGTAAGGATATTATTTACTAATGTCAAGTTTGTTATTATTTATTTATATTATTACCATAACCCCCACTACAATCTATCTATCCTTTTAACAGGTATACGCCTACCTATTTGCATAGTTTTACTGTTCCCTCCTCTCCATTTACCATTATCAAGTCTCCATCCCTTAATTCCTTTGTTGCATTGGTAACCCCTGCAACGGCAGGTATTCCATACTCCCTGGCAACTATAGCGCCATGTGAAATAGGGCCACCACTTTCCATTATAAGAGCACCTGCTACTAAAAATAATGGCGTCCATGCTGGGTTGGTATTATGCGTGACAATGATATCGCCTTTTTTTTCTATGTCTACATCAACAGGCGTGTGAAGTACACGAACACGGCCTTTATATATACCTTTAGAAATAGGCGTTCCTTTTAAGTAGTCCTTCTCCTTTAATAGATTCCCCTCATGCTTTTGATTATTATCTTCGCTGGATTCTTTTTCCGATGGATAATAGAAGCATTCCCCTGTACTCATAATGCATCTTGGTATATGTTGTGCTTGTAATTGAGTAGCATATTGTTTTTTTTGCTTTTCTAACAATGGCTTTGAGCATTTTTCTGTCAGCCTGCAATATATGTTTAAAAGTTAAAAATGAAATATCTTCTACATGTTCAAGGGCATCTTCCTTCTGTAATTGTTTACCTATATCCAGCATCATGTCCCTTAATAAATCCATTACTCTTATCACATCAAACTTTGGACGTTCCCGTAATCCAGCAAGTGTTCTGTAATTCATATAATCATACTTAATCCTCTTCGCCTTTTTTTTCACTTTTATCCTTCAACACTTGTTGGTAGATGGCTTCGATTGTATTCAGTGCCTTTTGATTGCTTTTCTCCATTCTATCAAGATTTTTTTTAGTTGCATTATCCCCAGCCATATAAGATTTAATAAGGTTTACTATATATCTTGGATCATCTTTCCAGCGTTTTGTACCCATATCCATTTCGATATCGCCTCGATGTCCATATTTCTTAAGGAAATGGGCAATTAATGGCTGGTTTTCTGTAACCTTTTTTACCTTCTTCTGAAAGTCTTTTAGCAACTTGAGAAAGTTCTATACCCATGATTGTTGTTGGGTTATTAGGCAGAACCTGTCGAATGGATTCTAAGTCAAATTGATTTTTGTAGTGTTTCTTTATCCATTTGTCATGTTTTTCAGCTGCTTTCATACCGTATTGGCAATAGGCTGCTTGCCTAAAAGCAATGGTAAGGCATTCCTCAGCAACATCTTCTATCAAATTTATTTTATCTGCCCATGTTTTTGTTTGTTGAATTCTACTCTTGACGCTTTCTACAAAATCATTCCCCATCTGAATCGCATCACCGAGGGCTTTATCTGTGTCTTTTCCTAATTTAGCATACTTCGAGAGACCCATCCCCCATTTGATTAATGCCCAAGACAGTTTGAATTTACCTCCTTGATTATAGAATACGGGGCCATATTTACCCATAATTTGGCGAAGAAGATCGCCAGCTTCAGGATCTTTAGCCTCAAAATTTTTAGGCAATTTTTTTTGCATAAAACTTTTTCCCAACCATTTCTGTTAAATCGTAGTGTAACCTTCCATTAATGGATTTAACCCAGTTTGGGTATAGATCTTTTTTTCTTGAAACCGTAATAAACACTGGTCCATCCTGCAAGATTAACTCTTGTAAATTCATAGCCAAGAGGTGTAAACGGCTGCGTAATGCCTTGCACAACGGTGTTATAGCATATAAACAAACGCAGGTTTTTACTTTCAAGAATGTCTTCATCTATAGGGTATAAAGTCGTAATATCTCTTGATTGGACGATAAAGAAATCATGACCATCATATGCCCATTCTATATCCTGTGGCTTTTTTATACAAGTCTTGCACCGTCATAGATATAGCTACTAATTGCTTAACTTGTTCCTTATCTAAACATGCTTTTAATGTCTTTTCTACTTGTACCGGTTGAAGGGATACACCTTTTGTTTCAAATTGTGTCATATGTGATTTTTTCATAATATGTTCGCTGACTATATCCCCTGTTGCTTTATCAATAAGCCATTGGTCAGGAGATACCTCACCATCAACAATTGCTTCCCTAGCCCCCATGCACCATTTATCAATATTTGATCATGTCTGTTATTAAGTGGATTTGCCATAAACAGGACACCGGAGACTTGACTACTGACCATCTTCTGAATAATGACGGCCATTCTGTTTTTTCTTTTTCTGATCCGTTTTAGCCTCATAATACTTCCGAACTCGTTCTTCATTAACCGATAGCATACAAGTCTTCACACTATCTATCATATCTTCAAATGTTGTGACATTCAGAATGGTTTCATAGAGGCCTGCAAATGAACTGCTCCCTGAGTCTTCTAGGATGATGAAGATCTTACCGCTAATGGTTCGTGGTGTAAGGCTTCATAGACATCCCTTAACTCATGAACAACTGCATCAGGTAATCTTATTGTCCCATCAGATTGAATAACTGTATCATAGAGTTCTTGACTGATACAATAACCCTCAGGTACATGAACACCTGCCCTCATCATTATGCCTAGATTAACAGCCTTTGAGCCAAAGTTATTTCTATTCTCTTCCTTTAAATCGTATAAAGACTTAATGATAGCTTGCATAACAATACCTCCCTATTGATTTGACCATCATATTTATGATACACTTGTATCGTATTTAATATTATTATATAATATTTTTAATAAGGTGTAAATCCTTTAGAACATACGAGACAAAGGGGTGACTTATGTATCATATCAAGGAAGATAAACGCTCCATACAATCCAGTCAATGGATATATGGAGCCCTAACTAAACTCATGAAGAAACAGCTTTATAAAGATATTACCATTACTGACATTGTTAAGGAAGCTGAGCTTGGACGAGCGACTTTTTATCGAAATTTTGATTCAAAAGATGATGTGTTAGAATATGTCTGTGATAACACGTTCAGAGGATTATTAGATTGTCTCATGGACTACCAGAAACATCATGCTGTCCAGTATAATCCTGATTTTTTAAAACCATTTTTATATTTTTTTGATGAACATACGGTCATTGTTGAGCAACTTATTCAGGCAAACAGACAAGATCTGCTTTCTAAGTCCCTTGCAAAGATACTGGAATTATTCTTACCAAAGTATAAAAAATTAGTTGCTAATCCAGAGAAGACATGGGGTTATTTCATTGCTATTCGTTGTGGCATAACCATTAACATCCTTATTCAATGGATTGATAATGGGAAAAACCTGTCTCCTGAAGAACTCAGCAACCTTCTAATGCAGGAGCTAAAAAGACCCTTTACTGTTGAAGAATTTTTATAGTGACATTCTTCATTATTTGCGCCATAACTTTGCTTGCTTGCAAAGGCAAAGTCACAGCAAGAGTGGGAAACCTTATTTTCACACTTTCTTTGTGGTTAAGAGACGATTTAACATTGTTCTCTTAACTCTGTGGGGGTAATACCAATATATTTCTTAAAGATCGAACTAAAATACCTGGAATCTTTGAAACCAACTAATTCAGCCACTTGGTATATTTTAATGCTATCATCTTGTAGTAACTGAGTGGCTTTATAGATGCGATAACGGGTGAGATAGTCCACAAAAGTATATCCTGTTTCTTTCTTAAATAGTCGACTGAGGTAACTATCCGATATATAGAGCTCTTCTGCAACATCCTTTACGGTAAACTCATGATAATAGTTACTCATGATGTACTTCACAGCTTTCACCACATATTTCTTCTTACCTTCTACGTTATCTATGGGGTATTCCTTGAAATCTAATAAGTTACTAAAACACTGGTCAGACTCTTCATAGATGTCTTGCTCCTCATTGACATGTTTAACTGTTTTACGAAGGGCATTTATTAATGCCTCATCTTCTACAGGCTTTAGTAGATATTCTTTCACACCTAATGATATGGCTTGTTGTGCATACTTAAAATCATCATAACCGGATATGATAATATACTTGGCCTTCGTCTTATTCTCAAGTTCTTTAATCATCTCTATACCATTCATCTTAGGCATGCGAACATCTGTAATAACAATATGAGGCTTAACCCGTTCTATAATCTTAATGCCTTCTATACCATTAGTTGCCTCACCCACCACTTTACATCCTAGTTCTTCCCAAGGTGTGGTGAGTACCAAGCCTTTTCTTGTTAAGCGTTCATCTTCAACTACAACAACTTTTAGCATGTAAAACCCATCCCTTCATACAATGTTAATTTTCCTCTAATGCCTTTTTTTTCATGGGCAAGACCTGATTTGATCGGTATTCGTATGGTTATCTTCGTACCTACCTGATAGGTACTCTCTATCATAACACCATAGAATTCACCATAGTATAAGCGAAGTCGCTGGTCCACATTATACAAACCAATATGTTCATCACTCTTCTTACTAATAGCTGTAGCTATCTGTTCTTCTGTCATGCCAATGCCGTTATCATGCACTTCAAAATAGATATCATCTTGTTTTTCATAACCTACAATGCGCAACTTCCCTTTATCTTCTATATTTTCAAAACCATGAACAATAGCGTTTTCCACAATAGGTTGTAAGATGAGCTTGGGAATCTTGTAATCCATCATTCCTTCTGCTATATCCATCTCTACATCAAAACCATCGCTATACCTTAGCTCTTGAATTTTAAGGTAATGATTAATAAGGGCTAAGTTTTCTTCAACTGTCAAGAATTCTTGATCCGAATTAATACTGTTCCTTAGTAGTTTACCTAGATGGGTCACAACATCACTAATTTCTGTCACTTGGTTTAATTTAGCAGTCCATTTAATAGCATCCAATGTGTTATAGAGGAAATGAGGATTAATTTGTGATTGCAAAATTTTAATCTCAGCAATTCTCAGTTGTCTTTGCTGTTCAATGGTATTGTCCATGGATTCTTTTAGTCTAACCACCATTTGATTAAAGCTATTCTCAAGAACCCCTAATTCATCATTACGATTAAGATTAACTCTTACAGTCAAATTGCCCTCTTCCACTTTTTTCATGCTTTTTGCAAGCTTGCTTATGGGTCGTACCATATACTTTGCAAAAATAAAGGATATGAGAATGGCTAAACTCAAGCTTAACAAAAAGCTAAAGATAACTTTTTGTCTGAGATAACTGTTATTTTCAGCTACAATATTAAGAGGTACTGTTGCTACAATGGTCAAAGCCGACTGACTTTGGGTGTGATAGACCAATAGCTTAGGCACTTTATTTCCTTCTACATAGATTTTCCCCTGTTTTTGATTAGATACTTCTTCACGAAATGGTGAATCCCAGAAAAAGCCTTCTTGCTCCGTATGATTTGCATCAGTTATGGTGTAAAAGAACTGGTCGATTAATTTTAAATCCATAACCTTACTACTGCCAAGTGTATTCATGATATTAACGATAGCGTCTCTATTTATATCAATAAGAATGTACCCTATGGATTCTCCTATATCATTAACAATACGTTTTCCAAGGGTGAAGACGGTGGTGTTGCCAGTATTATTGATAAATTTCTGAGGGTATAACACCACGTCTTTACTTTCATTCATCTTACGAAATACGCCCCAGCTGCTGGATGCCTGTCCTTTATAAATTCCAGGCAGTGGCGATGTTTCGAAAACAGCTTGACCCTTTTGATCGAGGATGTATATGGGAAATTTATATTTTTTTGCTTGCTAAAAGAAAATAAATTTTCTCATTTATTTTATAGTAATAATCGTCCAAGGAGACTTTTTTTTGATAATACTTCTTGTAAGGGGATGTCTTGCTCTACAATGTCGATGACTGTTTTATACTCCATCAAAAAATCATTAATGCTGTCATTTATTTGTATCACACTGTCATAGGCTTGGTCGTAGATAGCATCTTGCAGTATTTTGGATGAAAATGTGTAGCCTAGGAATGTAAGTATGAGTGGGGGAATGATAGCAATGAGTATAAAGAATATGAGGAGTTTATGGAAGAAAGCTTTTTTTTGGTTTTTGCATAATCGTGCTCTCCTTGGGTTTGTTTTGGTTGTGTCATGTTTTTTACTTTTTAGGTTTTGTGTTATGTTTTTTTTTATTTTGCATTTTATTGATTTAGTTATCGTTTGTGTTTTATATTTATAGGATGTCACTTTGTGTTTAGAGGTTTCATTATTTTTTTTGGTTTTGAGGGATTTTCTGGCTAGTAGGTGTGTATCATCCTTTATTTTACTTGCCTTTCCTGTTCAGCCGGTCTGCGTAAACTAAAGGATGATACACACTTTTTGTGTTAGAATTTTGGGGCTAATATTTAGAAGATATTTGGGGTTTGAATGTATAATTTAGTACTTATTCTTTATTTTTTATTTACTTCTTGATGATGAACATGCGGTCTTGAGGGATATTTAGTTCTTGGATGAGTGCCAGTGGATAATCGAGGTTACAAATTTCGGTTAGGCGGTGGCAGTCACTTCCTATGGAAAATTGGATGTTTCTTTTGAGGGCCTTCCTGGTGAGATGGATGCTTGGGGCTTTCCATAGGCCACTTAGTTCTAAAGCTACTTGATATTTTTCGCATAGATGGAGAATCTCATTCTCCCATGCGTCAACAAAGGCTGTTCCTTGTAGTTCATCATAGAATGGTAGGATGGCACAGTGACCATAGATGTCCACACGTGACTCACGAAAGCATTTTTTCAATGATTTGTAATAATTCTTCCATAATAAACTTGTTATCATCTGATTCATGTAATTTCTTATATGTGGAGTTATGTCCTACTCGATAACCGAAATAAGAGGATAACCATATACGGTCTTTCGTAAGACGGTCATAGAATGTATGCACGCTAGAAATCACGTAATCCAGCTTATGCAATAAGCGATCTGGCCAATCTATGACGTCCTTCATATTAGCTTCTACGCCTTTATATACCTCATAATTATCCAGTAGGTTTAAGTAATTTTCTATACTATCCATGGTTGTCATTTTAGAACAAAAAACATGATCAGAAATGCCAACCTTAAAACCTTTCTCCTTAGCAACCCTAACAATATCCTCTACGGTTCCATCTCCATCAGAAAACTGAGTATGAGTATGTAAATCCATTATGTCCATCTTCAAAATCCTCTCTATTCACTCACGTTTAACCTGTTATCATTCATTATAATATAGTATAAGCATATCTCACATAACACTATACAACGAAAACCAATCACACTCAACCAATCTCCCGTGATTAGTCAAATATTAAATCATATCATACCACAATCTCATATAATAATCACGTTCTTATATCATAACTTTCTAATCTAGACTCTCTTAATGCCATCTCTTTTTCACATCATTTTCAGCCACAAACTCATCATCCTTTTGACGTCATCTACAACCAAGTGAGTCCTATCATGCATTTACGTAGACCGGCTGAAAGGAAC
>JDSF01000076.1_pt1 | contig 80380 bp, 104 predicted proteins | sample 199441 | NCBI WGS metagenome assembly JDSF01 (sample SAMN02592751, study PRJNA231836) | bioreactor metagenome | isolation source: continuous culture bioreactor denitrification-DNRA | place: Germany: Bremen
CTTGCCTTTCCTTGAGGTGCAGACGGTCTGCGCTTAATCTACTATATACCCTTTGCTATGGGCTAGAGAATTTAGAGATTCCATATTAATGTAAGTATGGAGGATATGCGTACAGTAATGTATGAGCAACTGTAATTAAGTTATAAAAATGATAGACATGTTTCTTCTAATAGTGATACGTTCTAACAAAAGAAAAACTAAATTATAACGGTACTAGCAAAGGAAAAGGGGTGTATGATGTTTAACGCAGACCGTCTGGTCCTCAAGGAAAGGCAAGTTAAACCCATCATATACCCCTCGTACTAGCCATAATCTCCCATATATTTAAAATTGCATTAATCACTCCTAATCATATGACCCCATTACTAGCCACAAACCCCTAGCAATTAAGCAATAATTAAAAAAAACATATACATATTCCACTGAACAGATGTAATTATAAACAATATACTCATTACATATTATATATGAAGAACCCTGTCTCCCATAATAAGACCTAAACAATACTAAACAAGACACAAACCTATCCCTTCAATTTAAATTTCACATATTTCTATTACTCAACCCACTTTAATAGACACTAACAATGAATAATAAGTCTCGAATATCCACATAATTTACCAGTATAGAGCAAATTATATCCCATATTTTTACACTTGTGTGGACAAGTTGTATAAGTTAGGAAAAGAACTCAAAAAAAACATAAAAAAAATTAGAAAAACCCTTGCATAATGTAGGTTCATAGTGTATACTATTAAATGCTGTGACAAAGATAGCGTTGAAGTGTGAGGTTGCCGCGTAAGCGGGTTATTCATACAGAGCGAATGTCATGTTCATGAAACTGGCGACAAGTCACTGTACAAATAGATCATTATGCTGAAAGGCGTAATGCGTGTGTTGATTAAATCGGATACACACGGAGCGATGTACAGTCACCACTTGTCGTACAAATGTACGAAAAGGAGGCGACTTTTTTTTATGGCAAGTCAAAAAATGAGAATTAGCTTAAAAGCATATGATCATCAATTAATCGATCAATCTTCAAAGAGGATTATTGAAACAGCTAAGAAAACAGGTGCAAAAGTAAGTGGACCAATTCCACTACCTACCAAGAAGGAAATCGTAACAATTCTTAGAGCTGTTCACAAGTACAAAGACTCTAGAGAGCAATTCGAGCAAAGAACTCACAAGAGATTAATTGACATTCTTATGCCAACTGCTAAAACAGTAGACGCTTTAATGCGACTTGAATTACCTGCAGGGGTAGACATCAAAGTTGATGTAAAGTAATAAGGAGAATTTATAACTACGTTAACCGTATTATAAAAAATCTCGGAAAAAAGATTACAAAGCAAAATCCCTTAGAGGTTTATATATAAACTTATAAACCATCTAGGATGATTACACGAAAGTGTAATCCGCTGTAGATTATTAGGAGGTGCAACGAATGCAAAAAGCTATAGTAGCTAAAAAAAGTTGGTATGACTCAAATCTTCGCTGAAGATGGTATGTTAATACCAGTAACAGTATTACAAGCCGGTCCATGTACCGTTACTCAAGTTAAGACAGTAAAAAAAACGACGGGTACTCAGCTGTACAGGTTGGATTTGGTGAAAGAAAAGAAAAAAACATACAAACAAGCCAATGAAAGGTCACTTTGATAAAGCGGGCGTAGAGTTCAAGAAGCATATCAAAGAATTTAGACTTGACAATGCGGAAGAATTTGAAGTAGGAAACGAAATCAAAGCTGACGTATTTGAATCTGGTGATAAAGTAGATGTTTCTGGCGTATCTAAAGGAAAAGGTTTCCAAGGATCTATTAAGAGACATAATCAATCAAGAGGACCTATGGGTCACGGATCTAAGTCACATCGTGTATCTGGTTCAATGGGAGCAGCTTCTTATCCAGGTAAAGTATTCAAAGGTAAAAAGCTTCCAGGACATATGGGTGCAGTTAACGTGACTGTTCAAAACTTAGAAGTGGTAAAAGTTGATGTTGAAAATAACTTATTGTTAATCAAGGGTGCTGTACCAGGACCTAAGAAAACAATTGTAACAGTAGTAAATAGCGTAAAAGCTTAGCCTAAAACGGTAGGAAGGAGGAACGAACATGGCCAAAGTTTCTGTGTATAACATGGAAGGTAAACAAGTTGGAGATATGGAACTTAATGACAGCATATTCGGTGTAGAAGTTAATGAACACTTATTGCATATGTCAGTGATCGGACAGCTTGCTAACAAACGTCAAGGAACACAAAGTGCGAAGACTCGTTCAGAAGTCAGAGGTGGCGGTGCTAAGCCTTGGAGACAAAAAGGAACAGGTAGAGCTAGACAAGGATCTATCCGTGCACCACATTGGACAGGTGGTGGCGTTGTATTTGCTCCAAAGCCAAGAGATTATTCGTTCAAATTAAATAAAAAAGAGAAGAGAGCAGCTCTTCAATCTGCTTTAACAACAAGAGTTATCGATAATAAGTTTATCGTACTTGATGAACTAAAGTTCGGTGAAATAAAAACTAAGAAAATGAGTGCTGTACTGGATAACTTAAATGTAAGAAAAGCATTAGTTGTACTTGCAGATAACGATCAAAACGTTGTCTTATCAGCACGAAACATTAGTGGCATTAAGACAGCGTCTACTGCAACAATCAATGTATATGATATTCTTAAGTACGATACATTCATTGTAACAAAAGATGCAGTTGCTACAATGCAGGAGGTGTATGCATAATGGCTGATTTAAAATATTATGACGTCATATTACAACCAGTTGTAACTGAGAAAAGTATGGAAGCAATGTCTGAAGGAAAGTACACTTTTTTTAGTGCATCCAGAAGCAACTAAAATTCAAATTTTAGAAGCAGTTGAAAAAATGTTCGATGGAACAAAAGTAGCGAAAGTTAATACGATGAACAATCATGCTAAAACAAAAAGAAGAGGTACGACTTTCGGTAAAACTGCTAAGACTAAGAAAGCAATTGTTAAACTTACAGAAGGTAGTAAGGATATTGATTTCTTTGAAGGTATGTAATTAGTTTATTTAGAAGTTTACGGCAACCACAAACTTGTGGTTAAATTGATACACACGGTAGCGTGTGTGGATATACTTTTGAAAGGAGTGTCGACGAATATGGGTATTAAAAAATATAACCCTTATACACCTTCCAGAAGACATATGACAGGTTCTACTTTTGAGGAGATCACTAAAAAATCTCCAGAGAAGTCATTAGTAGTAAGTCTTAAAAAACATTCTGGACGTAACAACGAAGGTAAAATTACAGTAAGACACCGTGGTGGCGGTTCTAAGATAAAATATAGAATTATTGATTTCAAGAGAAATAAAGATGGTATTCCAGCGAAAGTAGTTGCTATTGAGTACGATCCAAACCGTTCAGCTAATATCGCGTTATTACAATATGCTGATGGCGAAAAGAGATATATTCTTTCTCCAAACGGATTAAAAGTTGGACATAAGATTATGAGCGGATCAGAAGCAGAGATTCGTGTAGGTAATGCTCTTGAGTTAAAAGACATCCCAGTGGGTTCAAGTATTCACAATATCGAAATGAAGCCTGGTAAGGGTGGACAGTTAGTCCGTTCAGCAGGTAATGTAGCACAGCTTATGGCGAAGGAAGGAAAATTTGCAACACTTAGATTACCATCAGGTGAAATGCGTATGGTACCTATCCTTTGTAAAGCAACTATCGGTCAAGTAGGAAACATCGATCATGAGCTTATCACCATTGGTAAAGCAGGTCGTAAGCGTCATATGGGTATTCGTCCTACAGTTCGTGGTTCTGTTATGAACCCTAATGACCATCCACATGGTGGTGGTGAAGGTAGAGCTCCTATCGGACGTCCAAGTCCAATGACACCTTGGGGTAAACCAGCACTTGGCTACAAAACAAGAAAGAAAAATAAGCATTCTGATAAATATATCGTAAGAAAACGTGGAGGCAAAAAATAATTAAGGGGTTTAAAACACTTAATTATTCTCTTAGATATTCAATCAAAGGAGGTTTGAGTAAATGGCTCGTTCACTTAAAAAAGGACCTTTCGCTGATAATCACTTACTTAAAAAAGTAAGAGCATTAAACGAAAGCGACGATAAGCAAGTAATTAAAACATGGTCAAGACGTTCAACAATCTTCCCAGAAATGTTAGGACATACGATTGCCGTTCATGATGGAAGAAGACATGTACCTGTATATATAAGCGAAGATATGATTGGTCATAAATTAGGCGAATTCGTATTAACTAGAACTTATAGAGGACACGGAAAAGACGAAAAGAAATCAAGAGTACGTTAATGTAGTATGGAAGGAGGCTGTGTATAATGGCTAAAGGGCATAGAAGTCAGATAAAACGAGAAAGAAATGCTAACAAAGATACAAGGCCAAAGGCAAAGGTATCCTATGCTAGAGTGTCTACAACAAAAGCTAAGATCGTGCTTGATACAATCAAAGGTAAAGACGTAGGATCTGCTGTTGGTATCTTAAAATACACACCAAGAAATGGTGCTAGAATTATAGAAAAAGTATTATTATCAGCTATCGCAAACGCTGAAAACAATAATGGATTAGATCCAGCGAACTTATATATTCAGGAAGCTTTTGCAAACAAAGGTCCAACGATGAAGAGAATTAGACCACGTGCGCAAGGTAGAGCTTACCGAATTGAAAAGAAATCTAGTCATATCACGATCGTTCTTAACGAAAGATAGGAGGGAAAGAATGGGACAAAAAGTCAATCCACATGGATTAAGAGTCGGAATTATTAAAGACTGGGATGCAAAGTGGTACGCAGAAAAGGACTTTGCTGATCTTTTAATAGAAGACAATACATTAAGAACATATATTAAAAAGAGATTATACTCAGCTGGTATATCTAGAATCGAAATCGAAAGAGCATCAGAGAGAATTAAAATTAATATTCATACAGCTAAACCTGGTATCGTTATTGGTAAAGGTGGATCTTCCATCGAGAAGTTAAGAAAAGAACTTCAAAAGATGACTACTAACAAGGTGATTGTGAATATCGTTGAAGTTAAGAGACCTGAGAAAAAATGCTCAACTCGTAGCTGAGAATGTTGCTCAACAACTTGAGAATCGTGTATCTTTCCGTAGAGCTATGAAGCAATCAATGGGAAGAACAATGAAAGCTGGAGCGAAAGGTATCAAAGCTATTTGTGCTGGACGTTTAGGTGGAGCAGAGATGGCACGTACAGAATCTTACAATGAGGGTACAATTCCTCTACAAACACTTCGTGCTGACATAGATTATGGATTCGCTGAAGCCAATACTGTTTACGGTAAAATTGGTGTTAAGATATTTATCTATAATGGTGAGGTTCTTCCTACACAAGGTAATAAGAGAGAAGGGAGAGGTAGATAATGCTAATTCCAAAAAGAGTTAAGCGTCGTAAGCAATTCCGTGGCAATATGCGTGGAAAAGCGCTTAGAGGTAATAAAATAAACTATGGTGAATATGGTATTGTTGCTATGGAGCCATGTTGGATTAAATCAAATCAAATAGAGTCTGCCCGTGTTGCTATGACTCGTCATATCAAACGTGGTGGTAAAGTATGGATTAAAATATTCCCAGATAAGCCTGTTACAGCAAAGCCTGCTGAGACACGAATGGGTTCTGGTAAAGGTTCACCTGAGTATTGGGTAGCTGTTGTGAAGCCAGGTCGTGTTATGTTTGAAATTGCTGGGATAGAAGAAGACGTAGCAAGAGAAGCATTAAGACTTGCGGTACACAAACTACCTTGTAAGTGTAAAATAGTTTCTCGAGCTGATTTAGAAGGCGGTGATAATTGTGAAGTCAACTAAATATCTTGAAGATTTACGAAATAAATCGAGTGTAGAACTTAATGAAGATTTAGTTTCTGCTAAAAAAGAGTTATTCAACCTAAGATTTCAAAATGCGACTAACCAATTAGATAATACAGGTAGAATCAATGAGGTTAGAAAAAAAATATAGCTAGAATTCAAACAATTATAACGCAACAGTTAAAGGTTGCTAAGTAAGCCTTGAAAGGAGGAATTCAAGTGGCAGATAGAAATCTACGTAAAGTTCGTGTAGGTAGAGTTGTAAGTGACAAAATGGATAAAACAATCGTTGTTGCTGTAGAGAACAACATAAAACATCCATTATATGGTAAAGTAATTAAGAGAACTTATAAATTAAAAGCCCATGATGAAAAAAAATGAGTGTGGCGCTGGTGATAGAGTAAGTGTAATGGAGACGAAACCATTATCTAAAGATAAAAGATGGCGATTAGTGGAAATATTAGAAAAAGCTAAATAAGTTTATATTTCTGAAAGGAGGTTGGGTACAGTGATCCAACAAGAATCTAGACTTAGAGTTGCTGACAATACAGGAGCGAAGGAGATCCTTTGTATTCGTGTATTAGGCGGATCAACTAGAAGATATGCAAACATCGGCGATGTTATTGTTGCTACTGTTAAAGACGCAACACCAGGTGGCGTTGTAAAAAAAAGGTGAAGTTGTTAGAGCCGTTGTTGTAAGAACAAAAAAGGGTGCACGTCGTAAGGACGGATCATATATCAAATTCGATCAGAACGCAGCAGTTATCATCAAAGAGGATAAAACACCAAAAGGAACACGTATTTTTGGACCTGTTGCAAGAGAGCTAAGAGAAAAGAAATACATGAAAATCTTATCATTAGCACCAGAAGTGTTATAGGGAGGTGTAATAAGTGAAGATGAAACTTAAAACTGGCGATACTGTAAAAGTAATTTCTGGAAAAGACAAAGGTAAAGAAGGAAAAAAAATTTTATCTGTAGATAGAAAAAATGCTAAAGTACTTGTTGAAGGTGTAAACATGGTAACGAAGCATGCTAAGCCAAGCGCGGCTAACCAGCAAGGTGGTATTATACATCAAGAGGCAGCACTTAATGCAGCAAAAGTTATGTATGTACACAAAGGCAAACCAACGCGTTTAGGTGTTAAGGTAGTACAAGAAGAGAGAGATGGCCGTACGAAGAGTGTTCGTTATAGAGTGGCTAAGTCAACAGGTGAAGTTATCGATTAATCGTAGAGAGGAGGTACCTTAGTGAGTAGAATTAAAGAAGTTTACAACAACGAAATTGTAGACGCTATGATGAAAAAATTTAACTATAAAAAAAATAAAATGGCTGTGCCTAAGATTGAGAAAATTGTCATCAACATGGGTGTTGGTGAAGCAAAAGAAAATCAAAAGGTTCTTGACGCAGCAGTAAGTGATTTAACAATCATTTCTGGTCAAAAGCCAATCATTACAAAAGCTAAGAAATCAGTTGCTGCATTTAAATTAAGAGAAGGTATGTCAATCGGATGTAAAGTTACCCTTAGAGGGAGCAGAATGTACGATTTCGCAGATCGTCTTATTAACTTAGCTTTACCTCGTGTAAGAGACTTTAGAGGAGTTAATCCTAATGCTTTTGATGGTAGAGGTAACTATGCTTTAGGTATCAAAGAGCAATTAATCTTCCCTGAGATTGAATACGATAAAGTAGACAAGGTAAGAGGTATGGATATCATCTTTGTAACAACGGCTAATACAGATGAAGAAGCCCGCGAATTATTAAGTTTGTTCGGGATGCCTTTTAAAAAATAATAAGGAGGGAATTGATTAAATGGCTAAAACATCTATGAAAGTAAAACAACAACGTAAGCCTAAGTTTTCATCAAGAGCTTATAATCGTTGTAGAATATGTGGAAGACCTCACGGATATTTAAGAAAATACGGTATCTGTAGAATTTGTTTCCGTGAATTAGCATACAAAGGACAAATCCCTGGTGTTAGAAAAGCTAGTTGGTAGAACTAAGTAATAGGAAGGAGGCCACAAATTATGACAATGAGTGATCCAATTGCAGATATGTTAACAAGAATCCGTAACGGAAATACTGCTAAGCATGATTTTGTAGACGTACCTGCTTCAAAAATGAAGCAAGCAGTTGCTGACATTTTAGTAAGCGAAGGCTACATTAAAGGATATAAAAAAATTGAAGACGGGTTAATTAAAACAATCCGTGTTGAAATGAAATATGGTAAAACTAAAAATGAGAAGGTTATTTCAGGTATTAAGAAAATTTCTAAACCTGGACTTCGTGTTTATGCTGGAAGTGATGAGTTACCAAAAGTTCTTGGTGGACTTGGAACAGCTATCATTTCTACAAACAAAGGTATCATCACTGACAAAGAAGCTAGAAAGCAAAATGTTGGTGGCGAAGTTATCGCATTTATCTGGTAGTTAAGGGACGAATCATTTAAAATAGAATAATAATGGATGAAGCTTTGCGGCAAAGCCGCAAAGGTATTTAATCCGAGGAGGTGCAATTATGTCACGTATTGGTAGATTACCTATCCAGATCCCAGCAGGTGTTGACGTAACAATCAGCGATAGTAACTATGTTACTGTTAAGGGAGCAAAAGGAGCATTAGAGCAACAATTACCAAAGGAAATGACAATCACTAAAGAAGAAAACCAAGTTGTCGTTACACGACCAAATGATTTAAAGAAAATGAAATCATTACATGGTTTAACAAGAACATTATTTGCAAACATGGTTGAAGGTGTAACTAAAGGTTACGAAAAGAAATTAGAAATCAATGGTGTTGGATATAGAGCAGCAAAGCAAGGTAAAAAGCTAGTATTATCTTTAGGATATTCACATCCAGTTGAATTGGAAGATCCAGAAGGTCTTGAGGCTGTAGTAGAAGGCCAAACGGTTATTATCGTAAAAGGTATTGATAAAGCAAGAGTTGGTCAATACGCTGCGGAAATAAGATTCAAGAGACCACCAGAGCCATACAAAGGCAAAGGTATCAAGTACGCTGATGAAGTAATCAGACGTAAAGAAACTGGTAAATAGTAAAAAAAATAAAGGGGTGAAATCCACATGATAAAAAAAAGCTTCACGATCAAAAGTACGTGTTAAAAAGCATTTAAAAAATCCGTAATAAAATCGTTGGTACAACTGAGAGACCACGTTTAGCGGTTTTTAGAAGTGATAAGCATATGTATGCGCAAATAATCGATGACGTTAAAGGTCATACAGTGATAGCTGCTTCTACAGTAGAAAAAGCAATCGGTGAAAGTTTAGATAAAACAAACAATGTATCTGCTGCAGCACTAATTGGTGAAACAATTGGTAAGAGAGCTATAGAAAAGGGTATAACAGAAGTTGTATTCGATAGAGGTGGATACATTTACCAAGGTAAAGTTAAAGCACTAGCTGACTCGGCAAGAGAAGCTGGACTAAAATTCTAAGTAAGGAGGTAGAAGCATGAAGCGTACAATGGTTGATGCTAGTAGTTTAGATCTTAAAGAAAAAGTAGTATCAATAAGACGTGTTACTAAGGTAGTAAAGGGAGGTCGTAACTTCCGTTTTGCAGCTTTAGTAGTGGTTGGCGACGAGAACGGTCATGTAGGCGCTGGAGTTGGTAAAGCAACTGAAATTCCAGAGGCTATCCGTAAAGGTATCGAAGACGCTAAGAAACGACTTATTGAAGTGCCTATGGACGAAAATGGTAGTATTCCACATGATTTCATAGGTAAATTTGGAAGCGCGAGTGTTCTTATGAAAAGAGCTCCTGAAGGAACTGGTGTTATCGCAGGTGGACCTGCACGTGCCGTACTTGAGCTTGCAGGTATTAAAAATATTAGAACAAAATCATTAGGTTCAAATAATAAAAAATAACGTCGTAACGGCTACAGTAGCTGGTCTTGATGGCATTAAGACTCCTGAGCAGGTAGCAAAACTTCGTGGCATATCAGTCGAAGAGTTATTAGGATAGGAGGGAACCAAGATGGCAGATAAATTAAAAATTACTTTAGTTAAATCCACAATTGGAGCCATTCCTAAACACAAGAAAACTGCAGTAGCATTAGGTCTTACGAAACTTAATAAAACTGTAGAGCAAAAAGATAATGATGCAATTAGAGGTATGGTAAAAAATATAGAGCATTTAGTAAAAGTAGAAGAAATTTAATCCGGTTAAAATAAGCAAGGAGGTGTAACAGCATGAATTTGACAGAATTAAAACCAGCACAAGGATCAAGAACGAATTGTAGTAGAAAAGGTAGAGGTCACGGATCTGGAAACGGAAAAACTGCAGGTAGAGGACAAGATGGACAAAAATCTCGTTCAGGCGGTGGCGTAAGAATCGGTTTCGAGGGTGGCCAGATGCCATTATATAGAAGACTTCCTAAAAGAGGTTTTACATGTAGAAACTCAAAAGAAATCGTAGCCATCAATGTTGATGTATTAAATAGATTCGAAGAAGGCACTACTGTTTCAGTTGAATTACTTATTGAAACTGGCGTAATAAAAAATCCTAGAGATGGCGTTAAAATTCTAGGTAATGGCGAATTAACTAAGAAGCTTTCAGTTAGCGCTAATGCCTTTAGTAAATCCGCAATAGAAAAAATTGAAGCCGCTGGCGGGAAAGCAGAGGTGGTTTAATTGTTTAGAACACTTCGTGATGCATTTAAAATACCTGATTTAAGAAAAAAAATTAATCTATACAATTATGATGTTCTTTGCGATTCGTATTGGAGCACATATTAGAGTACCACTTGTAAACCCAGAAGCTGTTAGCCAAATCGGTGGAGATGGCGGTATGCTTGATATGTTTAATGCATTTTCTGGTGGGGCATTCCAAAACATGGCGCTCTTCGCTATGGGTATTGGACCTTACATTACGTCATCCATCATTATGAACCTTCTTACAGTTGCTATTCCTAAATTAGAAGAAATGCAAAAAGAAGGCGAGGAAGGACGTAAGAAAATCGCTAAAATTACACGTTATGGGACAGTTGTTTTAGCTATATTACAATCTACAACACTATCTATTAGTTTAAGAGGATTATTCTATGAGTATAATATATTCTCAATCATTATTGCTGTAACAGCTATGACTGCAGGAACAGCGTTCTTAATGTGGATTGGTGAACAGATTACAACAAATGGTATTGGAAACGGTATTTCATTAATTATCTTTATCAATATCATTTCAAGATTGCCATTTGGTATACAATCATTATATAATGCAGCTTTTACAGGCGGTAAATTAATACCTGTTATTATACTTATTCTTATATTCGCAGCTATGGTTGCTTTCGTCGTATTAATACAACTTGGCGAAAGAAGAATACCTGTACAATATGCTAAGAGAATGCAGGGTAGAAAAGTATATGGTGGTCAAACGACACATATACCATTAAAAGTTAACATGGCTGGTGTAATTCCAGTAATCTTTGCATCATCTTTACTAGGCTTTCCTGGAACGATTACTCAATTCTTCGGTGAGCCAACAGGTGCATGGGCAACCGTTGTTAAATACTTAAGTATCAGAAGTTGGTCAGGTGCAACACTTTACTTTGTACTTATCCTATTCTTTGCTTATTTCTATACTTCAATTACTTTTAACCCAATTGAAGTAGCTAATAATATGAAGAAGAATGGTGGATTTATCCCAGGTATTCGACCAGGAAAACCAACAGTTGATTATTTAACAAATGTACTTAACAAGATTGTATTAATTGGAGCTTTAGCACTTGCTTTAATTGCTTTACTTCCAACAATATTAGGTGTTGCATTTAATATGAATATATCCTTTGGTGGTACATCATTGATCATCGTAGTAGGGGTTGCTATTGAGACGATCAAGCAGATTGAATCTCAAATGGTTATGCGTCACTACAAAGGATTCTTAAATTCTTAATAGAAGAGAGTAATCAGAGCTAAGTACCTTCCTAAAGTACAATTTTTAATGATATGAATTGTTGGGAAAGAGCATACTAGTAATGGTATTGTATAACTTGAAATACAAATGAAGAATGAAGAATGGAGCGACGATGCTTTCTTCATTCTTACTCTTAGATATCTAGAAATTATAAGCTGGAGGTAATAAAATGAAATTAATCATGTTAGGTGCACCTGGTGCAGGCAAAGGTACTCAGGCAAAAAGAATTGCTGAAAAATATAAGATACCACATATTTCAACAGGTGATATTTTTCGTGCAAATATTAAAAATCAGACAGAACTAGGCTTAAAAGCTAAAGAATATATGGATAAAGGTTTGTTAGTTCCTGATGAATTGGTAGTGGATATTGTTGCGGATCGTCTCTTGCAAGATGATTGCAAAGAAGGGTTTATCTTAGATGGTTTCCCTAGAACAATTCCACAAGCTGAGAGCTTGGATAAAGCACTATTATCAATGAATACAAAAATGGATTATGCCATTAACATTGCTGTACCTGATGAAAACATTATCAGAAGAATGTCTGGTAGAAGAGCTTGTGTAAAATGTGGTGCTACGTATCATATTAAATACAGTGCTCCAAAAACAGAGAACGTGTGTGATACCTGTGAAGGTGAACTCATTATTCGAGATGATGATCAACCAGAAACGGTACAAAAAAGATTAAGTGTTTATCATAAGCAAACTCGTCCGCTAATAGACTATTATCAAGGCAAAAATATTCTTATTACAGTAGACGGTACAGTTGATATCGATGATGTGACTAAGAGTATTATTGATATTTTAGGAGCGTAGATTTATGTCAATTATGATAAAGACTGATGAAGAAATTGTATTGATGAGAAAAGCAGGTAAAATTGTTGCTGGAGCTCACGAGCTCGTAGAATCAATGGTTAAGCCTGGTATTTCTACTTATGACTTGGATAAGGCGGCAAGAGACTATATCTTAAGCCATGATGCCATACCATCTTTCAAAGACTATGGAGGGTTCCCTGCGAACATCTGTGCTTCAGTTAATGAAGAAGTTGTTCACGGTATTCCTTCTAAGAAACGTCTTTTAAAAGAAGGGGACATTGTCAGTATCGATATTGGTGCACTCTATAAGGGGTACCATGGTGACGCTGCAAGAACACATGGTGTTGGAGAAATAAGTGACGATGCAAGAAAACTCATCGAAGTCACTAAACAAAGCTTCTTTGAAGGAATTAAATTCGCTTTAGAAGGCAATCATCTACATGAGATATCTTCTGCTATTCAAACATATGTAGAAGCTCATGGGTATTCTGTTGTTAGAGACTTAGTCGGACACGGCATTGGACGTAAATTACATGAGGAACCTCAGATTCCGAACTTCAAAGTGACGGGTAGAGGTCCGAAACTGCGCTCAGGTATGGCACTTGCTATTGAACCTATGATTAATATGGGAAGATCAGAAGTTAGGTGGCTATCTGACAACTGGACGGTTGTCACGATAGATGGTGCATTATCTGCTCATTATGAGAATACAATTCTTATAACAGATGATGGATATGAACTTCTGACAGTCCTAGGCCAGGGGTGATACTATGAATGAACTACAATATGGTCAAATAGTAAAATCTAAAGCTGGCAGAGATAAAGACAAAATATTTATCGTAGTCGATGTGCAAGGTGAATATGCCTATTTAGCAGATGGTCAGCTAAGACGTATTGAAGATCCTAAACAAAAGAAAATGAAGCATATACAACCTACAAAACAGATCATTGATGAGCTTAGAGATAAGCTTACAAGAGATAAAAAGGTTACCAATATAGAAATAAGAAGACATTTAGCTGTTTACCAAGTGAACGATGAAAGTTAAAACGTGGAGGAGGTTGAAGAAATGTCTAAAAAGGATGTCATTGAAGTAGAAGGAGTAGTATTAGAAAAGTTACCTAATGCTATGTTCCAAGTAGAACTTGAAAATGGACACAAGATCTTAGCTCATATTAGTGGAAAGTTAAGAATGAACTATATTAGAATATTACCTGGTGATAAGGTAACAGTTGAACTCTCTCCATATGATTTAACAAAAGGTAGAATTATTTGGAGAGACAAATAAGAAACCCGTTCACTTAGTAAAAAAGCATAAGAACAATTGTTATTGTTTATAAGAGGATAAACAATCATTGTTTTAGGAAGGAGCGATAGGGATGAAAGTTAGAGCATCTGTAAAACCTATTTGTGAAAAATGCAAGGTCATCAAAAGAAAAGGTAGAGTTCGTGTGATCTGCGAAAATCCTAAGCACAAACAAAAGCAAGGTTGATTTTTGACCAAAATTATCCATTATATGTATGAACCATATAAGTTTTGTTAAAAAATCTAAAAAAAGTGTTGCATCTGTAATGGTTATAGTATATAATTGTTAATTGTGATATTATGCACCATTAGTAGGACAGTTTAGCTAGAAATACATTCTATCCAAACAGTTCCTTGCATTTAAGTGTGAAAATAATTTTCACACCCTTGTTATGACTTTGCACTTGCAAGCAAACAAAGTCATGGCACAAATTTTGAATTACATTTTCAAGATTCTAGTCCTCTTTAATCTTGAAAAGTAAGATATAAAGCGGCTGATTAATGACTCACCTGGATGTGTTGTTCAGGGGTCACTAGTTAAAAAGAAAATCCATTAAATGATTCTCACTAAATCATTTAATATTATCTATCAATAATGAGATAAATAGAAGCTAGCTTATATTTCACCGCAGCAAGTGATTTATTTATTCTCTATCTTTAAATTGGAGGTGTGAAGTACACATGGCTCGAATTGCTGGTGTTGACTTACCAAGAGAAAAGCGTGTAGAGATTGGTCTTACTTATATCTATGGTATTGGTAGAGCAAGTTCTAACCGTATATTAAAAGAAGCGGGTATTAATCCAGATACAAGAGTAAGGGATTTAACAGACGAAGAAACTGCTAAGATTCGTGAGATTATTGATAACTCTCAAAATGTTGAAGGTGATCTTAGAAGAGAAAGAGCGTTAAACATTAAGCGTTTAATGGAAATCGGATGTTATAGAGGTATTCGTCATAGAAGAGGTCTTCCTTGTAGAGGTCAAAAGACTAAAACAAATGCTCGTACAAGAAAAGGACCAAAGAGAACAGTAGCTAATAAGAAAAAATAACCCATAAGGGAGGTTTGATTGATGGCAAAGAAAGTGTCCAGAAAAGGGACCAAAAAGCGCGTTAAGAAACATATCGAACGTGGACAAGCGCATATCAAATCAACATTTAACAATACAATTGTTACGTTGACAGATACACAAGGAAATGCCATTGCATGGGCAAGTGCTGGAGGACTTGGTTTCAGAGGATCTAGAAAATCAACTCCTTTTGCGGCTCAAATGGCTGCAGATACAGCTGCTAAAGCGGCAATGATTCACGGTTTAAAAACAGTAGAAGTTTTGGTAAAAGGACCAGGTTCAGGTAGAGAAGCTGCTATTAGAGCACTTCAAGCTGCTGGTTTAGACGTAACAAGCATAAAAGACGTGACACCAGTACCACATAATGGATGTCGTCCACCAAAACGTAGAAGAGTATAATCGGCTAGGAGGTGTAATATTAAATGGCAAGATATAGAGGTGCAGTGTGTAGACTTTGTCGTAGAGAAGGTGAAAAACTTTTCTTAAAAGGCGAAAGATGTTATACAGGGAAATGTGCTATAGATCGTAGACCTTATGCTCCTGGAGACCACGGTAAGAGACGTTCTAAGGTTTCAGAATATGGTTTACAGTTGCGACAAAAACAAAAAGCGAAAAGAATCTATGGTGTTCTAGAAACACAATTTAGAAACTACTTTGCTGAAGCAGATAGAAAAAAAAGGCATTACAGGTGAGAATTTACTTATACTCCTTGAGACTCGTTTAGATAACGCAGTATATAGAGCTGGTCTTGGTCGTTCAAGAACAGAGGCTAGACAAGTCGTTCGTCATAATCATATTACGGTTAACGGTAAGAAGGTTAACATCCCATCTTACTTAGTAAAGCCAGGTGATGTAATCGAAGTAAAAGAGAAATCTTTAAGTATTCAAAGATTTAAAGATATTGTTGAGACTACAGGCTCAAGAATTGTTCCAGAATGGTTAGATGTAGATATCGAGAACAAAGTGATCAAAGTTGTTTCTCTTCCAACAAGAGACCAAATTGATTCACATATCGAAGAGACACTAATCGTCGAGTTATATTCAAAGTAATAGGTTTCTAGCTTAAGCTAGATCCTCTATTATTCAAGTGTATAACAGTCAAGGAAAAGTGCACGATTATTGACTTGATGTTTACTACCCTCAGAAGCAAGGACATCGCGCATATAAGCGCTAGAGTCTACATAGGAAAGGTATTTATAGAGGTATAAATTCCTATGGTAATACAATGAAAACAAGGAGGGTCATTGAATGTTTGATTTTGAAAAACCTAAAATAGATATTGTTGAGATAGGTGAAGATAATAGATATGGGCGTTTTGTGATAGAACCTCTTGAGAGAGGATATGGAACAACTTTAGGGAATTCCCTACGTCGTATTATGTTATCATCCTTACCTGGTGCTGCAATTAGTAGCGTAAAAATTGAAGGTGTTCTACATGAATTCTCTTCAATTCCAGGAGTAAAAGAAGATGTAGCAGAAGTTATCATGAATCTCAAGAACTTATCTATTAAGAATAATAGTGATAGTCCAGAACCAAAGGTAGCTTATATTGAGTTTGAAGGTGAAGGTATCGTAACAGCTGCTGATATTCAAGCAGATCCAGATATTGAAATCATCAATGCTGATCTACCAATCGCTACACTTAGCGGTGGTGCAGATAGCAAACTTTTTTTATGGAGCTTACCATTACTAAGGGCAGAGGTTATATCAGTGCTGACAAAAATAAGTCAGATGATCAACCAATTGGTGTTATTCCAGTGGATTCCATTTACACACCTGTTGAGAGAGTTAATATTATAGTTGAGAATACCCGTGTAGGCAAATCACAGACTATGATAAATTAACACTTGAGGTATGGACTAATGGTACATTATCTCCTGATGAAGCTGTAAGTTTGGCTGCAAAAGTACTTAGCGAGCATTTAAATCTATTTATCGATTTATCTGAGAACGCTAAGAACGCTGAAGTTATGGTTGAAAAAGAAGATGATGAAAAAGAAAAAGTACTTGAAATGAGTATTGATGAATTGGAATTATCTGTTCGTTCTTACAATTGTTTGAAGCGTGCAGGTATTAACACGGTTGAAGAGCTTACAAATAGAACATCTGAAGATATGATGAAAGTGCGTAATCTCGGTCGTAAATCATTAGAAGAAGTATTAGCGAAACTAAAAGAATTAGGTTTACTATTAAAACCTAGTGATGAGTAGATAACTCACATTTTAAGCATAACGATCGTACTGATGCCTTCATAAGTTCTTAATGAACCATTCGGGTTTTTAGACTAATGAAAGTAGCATCTGGGAAAAGGAGGTTAAGCAAAGATGGCAGGATATAGAAAGCTTGGCAGAACTTCATCACAAAGAAAAGCTTTACTTAGAAATCAAGTAACTAACTTGATTTATCATGGTCAAATTAAAACGACTGTAAGCAAAGCCAAAGAAGTTCGTAAAATTGCTGAAAAACTTATAGCTTTATCCGTTAAGGAAAAAGATAATTATGAAACAGTAACTGTTACTCAAAAAGTACCTAAAAAAAACTGCTGATGGTAAGCGTGTTAAAGAAGTAGTTGATGGTAAAAAAGTTACTCAATTTGAGAATGTTGAGAAGACAGTTAAAAAAGATAGCGCAACAAGATTACATGCACGTAGACAAATTCTTAAGGTATTATACCCAGTGAAAGAAGTACCTGAAAAGAATGCTGGTAAAAAAGTAAATACGAAGCAAGTAAACTTAGTTGATAAGTTATTCGATGAAATTGCTCCTAAGTACGCAGACCGTAATGGTGGTTACACTAGAATCATCAAAATGGGACCTCGTAGAGGTGACGGTGCAGAAGAAGTAATTATTGAATTAGTGTAGATTTACAATTAGCTAATTAAGATAGGGATTAAGTCATTGTGCACTTAATCCCTTATTTTAGATTAAATAGTGTGGATAGAATGCTATCATATTATTTGAAATGTGGATAAGTTTTGTGAGAGCCAATTAGTTGTATACTAACTTATAATTGATGAGTGCTTTACAAGACGTTCGTAGCTAACTATATATATACAAAACAGTTCAGGTTAGATATTTTAAGAAAAACTAAGTTCACTTCAATATATTTTACTAAACCTTAAAACTCCCTACGGTCAGACAATTAAGGTTTTTTTTAACGTAAACTATATCTACGTTCACTAAGAATTTCTAAGAAATATTTAAACATCACTTTTTTTTGTATATATATAGTCAGCTACTGGGCTACGTTATAAAAAAGTGGCTTAATGAGTTGAGTGGTTATAATAAATAAGATTGAAGTTTATGATAACTGTTATAGAAGATGAAAAAAAATGATTCATAATAGTACCTTATGTAATTAAGTACTATCATTAAATGGTATGAATAGTATTGGTTATTCAGATGTTATATTAGCCTATTTATAAGTGATAGAAAGTAAGAGATTATCTGAATGACTTACAAGGTTTATATAAGTCTATACCAAAGGTAATAACTTAATGGACAAAATAAAAAAAATATACTGCATCTGTTGTGACAACGGTGTATAGTAGAATAGAAATATGTAACAAACTGATTTGCATACTGCGTTAGGTGGTGTTTAGAAAAATGGAAATGATTCGGTCTAGGGGTTTGGTATATGAGTACCATACATGATGATCTTGGTGAGGTGGCTTCGAAGAAGAGAGCCCTTGACCAGGTGAATATGGAGATTAATAAAGGTGAATTTGTGGTGATTCTTGGGCATAATGGTTCGGGTAAATCCACCATGGCAAAGCATTTGAATGCTTTGTTGTTACCGACTGAGGGAACTTTGTGGGTGAAAGGTATGGACACCAGTAATCCGGAGGAGGTTTGGAATATTAGACAGACTGCGGGGATGGTGTTTCAGAATCCAGATAATCAAATTATCGCTACAGTGGTTGAAGAAGATGTTGCTTTTGGTCCTGAGAATATTGGGATTAAGCCGAGTAAGATTAGGAAGCGAGTGGATGAGGCTCTCAGTACAGTGGATATGGAGATGTATCGGACGCATTCACCTAATAAGCTTTCTGGAGGTCAGAAACAACGTATTGCTATAGCAGGTGTGCTTGCTATGAGACCAGAGTGTATTATATTGGATGAGCCAACAGCTATGTTAGACCCGTCTGGAAGGCAAGAAGTCATCGATACGGTAATGCGACTGAATAAAGAGGAGCATATAACCATTATTCTGATTACACATTATATGGAGGAAGCCATAGAGGCGGATCGTGTTTATGTGATGGATGAAGGGAAAGTAGCCATGAAAGGTACGCCCGAGGAAGTATTTGTTCAAGTGGATAAGATGAAGGAACTTGGACTAGATGTGCCACAAGTAACGGAGCTGACATATATGCTAAGGAGTCAGGGAATAGACATCCCTGCTAATATACTTAATGTAAAGGAAATGGTTGATGCCTTATGTCAATTAAAATAGAGAAGTTAAGTTATGTATACAGTGGAGGAACACCTTTTGAGAAGAAAGCACTTGATGGGGTTTCTTTGGAGATAGCGGGTGGTGAATTTGTTGGGCTTATTGGTCATACAGGTTCAGGTAAATCCACGCTTATTCAGCATTTTAACGGGCTTTTTTAAGCTTCAGAGGGTAAGGTGTATGTTCAGGGTGTGGATATACATGGAGAGGATGTAAAACTAAGTGATATCAGACAGAAAGTTGGACTTGTGTTTCAGTATCCAGAGCATCAGCTTTTTGAAATGACAGTATACAAAGATGTATCTTTTGGCCCTGCAAATATGGGACTGAATGAGAATGAGGTCGATCAACGTGTGAAAGAAGCCCTTCGTATTGTTGGTCTCTCAGATGAAGTTTATGAGAAATCACCTTTTGAACTATCAGGAGGACAGAAACGACGGGTAGCTATAGCTGGTGTTCTTGCTATGAAACCTGGTGTGTTGATATTAGATGAACCTACTGCCGGATTAGACCCTAAAGGTCGAGATGAAATATTAGATGAGATTAAGAAACTTCATGAAGAATTAGGCATTACAGTCATTCTTGTGTCTCACAGCATGGAAGATATTGGCAAATATGTAGACCGTATCATTGTCATGGATAGGGGACAGATAAAGTATGATGATAAACCAAAGAAAGTCTTTCAGCATATAGAACCATTGGAGAAAATGGGACTAGGGGTACCTCAGGTGACATACCTTATGCGGGAACTTGCGGATAAAGGCTATCAGGTTTCTCATGAAGTCACCAATATTGAAGAGGCTTATGATGAACTCATGAAGATGCTAAGTAAGGGTGTGAGCTTATGATAAGAGATATAACAATAGGTCAGTATTATCCTGTTGAATCGTATATACACAAATTAGATCCACGAATGAAATTATTATGTACATTGGGATTTATTGTATCACTATTTTTTAACAAAGAGTTTCTGGGGGTATTTAGCAGCCCTTGTATTCTTAACCCTCGTTATACGTATTTCTCATGTACCATTAAAATTTATGTTAAAAGGATTAAAATCCATATTTATTATTATCCTATTAACAGTGGTACTTAATGTGTTTTTTTTACCACGGGCGAGCATGTGGTGTTAGACTTAGGGCGTATTAAAATTTATCAAGAAGGATTGATCTATGCAGCTTTTATGGCGACTCGGTTGATTTTCCTTATCGTTGGATCTTCTATCTTAACATTAACAACATCGCCTATTCAATTAACAGATGGTATAGAGCATGCTTTGAATCCATTGAAGAAGATAAAGATACCTGCCCATGAAATTGCTATGATGATGACCATTGCACTCAGATTTATCCCTATCCTTTTAGAGGAGACTGACAAAATTATGAAAGCTCAGATGGCAAGAGGTGCAGACTTTGAATCAGGTGGTATTTTAAAAAGGGCTAAAAGCTTGATACCGTTACTTGTACCATTATTTATATCAGCTTTTAGACGAGCAGATGACTTGGCACTTGCTATGGAAGCGAGATGTTATCGTGGTGGTGAAGGTCGAACCAAGATGAAACAATTAAAGTATACAAAATATGATGCCATTGCCTTCTTAATGATGGTGATCTATATAACGGTCATGGTTATTTTATAAGAAGTAAGTTGAGAAACATTCTTTGATGATTATAGAAAATGTAGATGAAATTAACAGGTGATAAGATGCAAAAAATTATGTTAACAGTGGCTTATGATGGAAGCAACTATTGTGGCTGGCAAATCCAGAACAATGCTATAACCGTTCAACAAAAAATACAAGAAGCATGTCACAAATTGTTTTCCCGGGAAATAAAATGTGTAGGTGCAAGTCGAACAGATACCGGCGTTCATGCTCTAGGACAAGTTGCTGTCATAGAAGTGGATACAACTATACCTGATGATCGTATACCCTATGCCCTTAATTCATACTTGCCAGATGACATCGTTATAGTGGATGCCAAAGGGGTATTAGAGGATTTTCATCCAAGGTATCATGCTAAGAATAAGACGTATGTATATAACATATATAATGGATCATTTCCTTTACCCCAATACACACGATATGCTTATTTTTATTCTAAAAACTTGAATGTAGGTAAGATGCAAGAAGGTGCACATTATCTCATTGGTAGACATGATTTCAAAGCTTTCTGTTCCGCAGGAAGTAGCGTTAAGTCAACAATACGCGAAATATATCATTGTGATGTATCAAGGAAAGACGATTGCATAAGTGTGACGATAAATGGCAACGGATTTTTATACAACATGGTACGTATTATTGTTGGGACACTCTTAGATATTGGTTTAGGTAAAAAAAGAACCAGTGGATATGAAGCGTATTATCGCCTCATTAGATCGAGAGGAAGCAGGAGTAACAGCCCCTGCCAAGGGTTTAACATTAATGACCATTCAGTATGATGAAGAATAAATGGATAGATTATGATCATGACCTTTCACAAATCATAGAAATACGTAAAAGGTACGCATAATACAGGTAAGTAATCTATGAAATAGTTATAACATGTATCTGAAAATATAAGCATAAGCAAATGATGGAATATTGATATAAGATGAACAGGCAGATGAGGAGGCGGTAAGCATGAAATACAAAATAATGCTCTTTTTTTTAGTAGCAATGCTAAGTTTGGGGTTTTTATCACAAGACATATATGGGGCATCACCCAGTGATCAATATGAGGATACTGATGAAATTATTCCAGGAAAAGTACTAGCCATACTTAGAGATGAAGAAGAAGTATTGGAAACATCTGGTGGCGATTACATACAAAATATACAAGTACTAAAAGTAAAACTTCTAAAAGGGCCCGATAAAGGTCAGTTAATTGAAGTATATAATACCACAGACGGTATCATGGGTACCAGTTTGGATTCCAAGGTGGGTGATGAGCTCTATTGTCGTATTGAGAGAGATGAAAACGGCAATATAGCCAGAGGGTATATTGATAAAGTAAAGAGAGACCGTTATCTTATCTTGTTGGTTGTGCTATTTGTTATTCTAACCTTAGTAGTAGGACGATTACAAGGACTTAAAACGTTGATTACATTGGGAATTACGATTATAGGTGTCTATTATATGTTAAAAGGTATTATTAATGGACAAGATCCAATTTTAATATCAATCCTTGTAGCGATTATTGTGACCATTATTACCATGTTTATTATAGGTGGGTTTAATCGTAAGGCTATCTCGGCTATTATAGGTACACTATCAGGGGTGTTAATTGCCGGGCTTATTGCCTTGGTTATCGGCTATTATGGTAGCTTATCAGGTCTTGGAACTACAGAAGCCCAGATGCTATTATATGCTACAGATACTCTGAAATTGGATTTTAAAGGTATTCTTTTTGCTAGTATCTTGTTAGGTACCCTTGGTGCCGTTATGGATGTTTGTATGTCCATATCTTCATCTATTACAGAACTAAAAGAAAACAATCCACTTATGTCTGTCAATCAATTATTCAAATCGGGTATGAATATTGGTAAAGATGTCATGGGTACCATGTCTAATACACTTATATTAGCTTATGCAGGTACATCCATGTGTCTTATGTTATTATTTATGGTAAATAATATGTCTCTGGCTCATATCGTCAATATGGAGCAGATATCTACTGAGATCGTTAGAGCCATGGCTGGTACCATTGGGCTAATTATATCCATACCTATTACAGCAATTGTAGCTTCCTTATTAGCTAAAGCAGACTATAATAAGATGTAAAAGCATAAATGCCTTGAGTTACTATTCTTAATAAATTACTGGGTCTATTACCAATATTTGGATGCTATTTGCATCTAAATTAAGAAAGAATTTATAAATGCTTTAAGATAACATATTTATTACAGAATAAATAAAGGAATTTACTAAAAGCACTTGACACACCTGGCTGATTGTACTATAATGTTGTAGCGTGAGTTGTAAATTGAAATCCAATAGCCCCGGGTTTTGAAATACATGAGAAAATGAACTGAATAAGGAGGGAACTCGATGAAAACTTTTATGCCAAAAGCTGAAACAGTTGAAAGAAAATGGTATATCGTTGATGCTGAAGGTCAAACATTAGGACGTTTAACATCAGAAGTAGCAAAGGTACTAATCGGAAAGCATAAGCCTGTTTTTACACCACATGTAGATACTGGCGATCACGTTATTATCATTAATGCAGACAAAGTTGTATTAACTGGTAAGAAATTAGATCAGAAATTATATAGATGGCACACTGGACATCCAGGTGGATTAAAAGAAGTTCCATATAAAGACATGATGAAAAACAAACCTGAAGAGGTTGTTATGCATGCAGTAAAAGGTATGCTTCCAAAGAATAAATTAGGAAGTAAAATGCTTAAAAAATTACGTGTATATAGAGGTACAGAGCATAACCATACAGCTCAAAAACCTGAAGTATTAGAAATTAAGTGCTAATGATCCATACTGAAAGGAGGAATAGAATTGGCTGAATTAAAATATTACGGTACTGGTCGTAGAAAACATAGTGTTGCAAGAGTTTACTTAGTTCCTGGGACTGGTAAGATTACGATTAATAAAAGAGATATAGATGATTACTGTGGTTACGAAACATTAAAAGTAACAATTCGCCAGCCTTTAGAATTAACACATACAACTGATAAGTTTGATGTACTCGTTAATGTTCATGGTGGTGGATTCACAGGACAAGCAGGAGCTATCCGTCATGGAATCTCAAGAGCTTTATTACAAGCAGATGATGAATTCCGTCCAGCTCTTAAAAAAGCAGGTTTCTTAACAAGAGACCCAAGAATGAAAGAAAGAAAGAAATACGGACTCAAGGCAGCGAGACGTGCGCCTCAGTTCTCAAAGCGTTAATATTATTAAAATTACAATCCCTCAGATACTTGTATCTGAGGGATTTTTAAGGTACATAAATGTATAGCATTTTGCTTTGCGCGGTACCATACTTTCCTATACCGCTTGTAACATATGCAAAGTATACTTGTCTTATAGTTATAGGAAGTTCTACTTTCTATTTTCCTTGAAATCTCTTACGTGATCTCATACTAACATAGAACTAATGTGCAATTAACCCACTGGCTGCAATGGGTTTTGTAATGATTTTAACAGTTATAAGTGGAATAAATACAGAAAGTAATAAAAGAAGAACCTGTTGAAATAAAGACTGCATGATATATTTGAAAATAAATAATATTTTCTAATAATTAATAAATAGTTAAGAATATTAAAAAGATATTAAAATGCATAATTAGACAAAATATTAAATGATTTAATGATATAATTTATTTAGACGCGTCTAATTTTGATATTAAGAGATTAATAGACTATTTAATATGGAGGAACTTATTAATGAGGAACTATAAATTAAATTTATTATTAGGAGCAATATTATCTATTGGTTTTATGTTAGCATCAACTAATACAAGCTATGCTGATACCCATGAATTAGAAAATAATAATTCCATGGCTAATGCTGATACGATTAAAGTGAATGATACGTGTTATGGTAAAATTGGCAAAAGAGATGACATTGATTATTTTAAGTATGTTGCTACAACAAATGGGGTTAATGAGATTGAAATGCATGTGTCAAAAGGTTACAATAACATACTTACAATAATGGATTTTACCGGAAAACAAATACATAGTGCTATGAATTCTGGTATTAGGTTAGGCATCAATTTTGAAACCCAAATAGGTCAAACGTATTTCATTAGTATTGAAGGCGATTATTTACCAGATGATGAATATACCATAGATATAACAAACAAAATGTCATTTGAATATAACGACAGTATTTCAAGAGCTTATAGAGCAAAATTAGATCATTATTATTTGGATACGATAACAGTTGGTGATGAAGATGTCTATAAAATAGACTCATGTTATGGATCTGACGTTCTATTTTTAATAAGAGATATACCACAGGGTGCAGAATATAATATGCGTATTTTAGCTTCTAGTAATGGTTCATTTGAATTAGTTGAAGAAGTTACTGCAACGAGTAAAGGGAAAGTGGTTATTGATACGAAAGCAGGCTATCAATACTATGTATCGATAAGAGCAATAAGTAATGTTTCTAATCCATCACCATATACATTTGGGGTATTTTTTGACCGTTAAAAAGAGAATATACAGCTTGATAAGGGGAACCTAGAAATAGGCTTCCCTGCTTATTTTTGTTATAATGCCACTATAACAACTAGCAGCATCAAATACGTAGGGGATTGAGTTAACTTATAATGGTTTGACGACAACAGAGGAGTAGGCGACTAAGTGAGCCATAATAACGAACCTCTATAACATTATGTGTATTAATAACTTCTATTCTAAGTAGGAGTTTTTTTTGTGCAAACTAATGTAAGCATGCTTATATATTTTTTTATCCCAATGTATAATCGAAAAGATAGAAAATAGATAATAAAAAGTGGGTTGATCCGTGATTAAAGTGTTATATAAAAATACCATTATGCCGATATAGTATAGAGATAATTTACATGTTATAACAAATTATGGGCTAAAAGTCTTAAAAGAAACAATATATTTGCATAAACATACATAAGATAGTATAATGTAGTAAAATGTAAATTATGGAAATTATGTGAGAGGGTAGGTGTTTTCTAGTGAAGTCGAAACGTAAGCCGCCAAAGCTAAGGTTCGCTAAAAAAGCAAAAAAAAGTGAAAGAGCCAAAAGATGAAAAAATCACGAAAGCTAAAGTATCCAAAAAAAAGGTTGATAAGGTAAAAGCAAAGAAAGAGAAACGTGCTCGGGATGTAAAAGATGTTAAAAAATTATGATAAGGCTATAAAGGAAAGGTTACCTTTAAAAGTTAAGCTGATGCTATCTCATACATTATTGGCAATCTTACCCATACTCATTGTAGCAATAGCGGTAATCTTTCAAGTTAGGAATGGTGTGACAACACAAGTTGGTAGCCAAAATGAGAAGCTTGTAAATAGCATTAGTATGAATATTAATCTGAAGCTTGATGAAATGGAGAATATATCCATGGTAATCATGGGTGATGATTCATTAATGAAGGCAATTAGTAAGACAGAAGATGATTATGAGAACTTATTCGAAATGATTAAAGAACGAGAAAGTGTCATTAATGAGAAACTTTTCTCTGTTCATTATTCCAATTATAACATTGAAAATATCTTGATCTTAAAGAAAAATGAAACCATATCATCAAAATCATCCAAAGACAAGTTAGAAGAAGGATTTTTTTGAAAGTGAAGCATATGAGCAAGTTAATGCTGCAAAAGGTAGAGCGGTATGGTTTAGTAATTTTGAAGGCAAAGAAGATAGTGTATACCTCATGAGGAAACTATCACGTATGTCAACGGCAGAAGAAATTGGCGTTTTGGCTATTGAAGTTAAGAAATCCTATATTACAGAAGCATTTGATCTACTAGAAGAAGGAACAGAAGGTTATTTAATCTGCGATGAAGGTCTAATTATTGCGAATAACCATAATGAAGGTATTGGTGAAATGTTTGCGGATTTTACTGCTGTTACAGAGAAAATAACTGAGGAAAATACTGCTGGAGACTTTACGGAAAAGGGTAAGATGACAGCCTTTGCCATGAGTAAGAATAAGTGGTATTTTGTTGAACAAGTACCTACAGCAAAATTTTTAGGTGTAGTGGATAAGATCAGAGAGGTCATAATAGGACTTAGTGTGCTTATGTGTATTATAGCATGTATTCTAGCATTTTTGGTTTCCTTAAACATTGCCTATCCAATTCGTTACATTCGTAAGAAAATGAAGCGAGTAGAAGACGGTGACCTAACAGCAGTATCCAACATAAAAGGTAAGTTCGATATGGGACAACTTTCTAAGAGTTATAATGCCATGTTAGAAAGTACAAAGAAATTAATCAATAACACCCAAGGATTAACACAAGTTGTAGCGACTAATTCATCAGAGGTATCCAGTATTGCTCAGCATTCAGCGGCAGGTTCCAGAGAGGTTATGATAGCTGTAGAATCCGTATCACAGGGTGCCATGGAGCAAGCAACAGATGCAGAGAAAGCTGCTAATGTTGTCAAAGAATTAGTAGGTAAAGTAAACGATACTGAAAAATACTTTAATAATGTTGTTGAAGCCACAAATAATACCAAAGAGATTAGTGTAGAAGCAGCAGGTATTATTACTGAACTGAATGATAGTACAGCAGAATCCAGTGAATTATCCGGACAAATTAAGTCTGATATTAGTGAACTTGTGGATAAGTTCCAAGAAATCTTGAAGATTATTGGATTAATTGATGGCATTAGCGAGCAATCGAATCTATTAGCCCTAAATGCTGCTATTGAGGCAGCTCAAGCTGGAGAAGCAGGAAGAGGCTTTGCAGTTGTTGCCGATGAGGTAAGAAAGCTTGCAGTACAATCAAAAGATGCTGCTAGAGATATATCCACGATCGTTAAAAAGGTTCATCAAGCAACCAATAAAACGGCTCAGATGATAGAAGATGGCAGTAATATTTATGTAAGACAACAACAAGCAGTGCGTCAGACAGATGATGCCTTTAATCTTATTGTTTATAATATGGATGCTATAAAAGAAAAAGTTGAGCAGGTATTTACCATGTTATCAGGATTAGAAGAGACTCAAAATGAGGCTATTGATTCCATCACAAGTATTGCATCTATTGCGCAAGAATCAGCAGCTGCTATCGAAGAAGTATTAGCTACTGGTGAAGAACAAACATCTTCAGCAGAGCAATTAGTACAGATGTCTAATGAATTAACAAGTGTTATTCAAGATATGAATGGTAGTTTAGAGGATTTCAAAATTAAGTAATACATTCTGGTATTAGATTGAACATTTAAAAGGAATGATTTCTTAATGCAATATATATAGAAAACAATAGAAAGGTAGTTAAGGGCACAAGCCTTTAACTACCTTTTTACTATAACATGAAAGCTTTCTATTTATTTTTTACTTTAAAATCTTTATAAATCTTGTCCACTAAATTCTAATAAGATAGGCCATTATTAAGCTTGATTACATATTGCCTAACTATCTAAATATATGATAAAATATGTAGGTTAAATAAAATAATGATTAATCCCTGTTAGATATTCAATCATAGATTAAAGGTAAATACCAATCAACCATGGACGAGACGAGGTGATCCATAATGACCAAAGTACTAGAAAAATTACCATTTACACATTTACACGTACATACGGAATATAGCTTGCTTGATGGATCAAGTAAAATCAAAGAATTAATCGCTCAGACAAAAGAATTAGGCATGGATAGTATTGCTATTACGGATCATGGTGTCATGTATGGTGTCATTGATTTTTTATAGAGAAGCAATTGCCAATGATATTAAGCCCATTATTGGCTGTGAGGTATATGTTGCGGCTAGAAAAAAGGACGGATAAGAATCCACAACTTGATTCATCCTACTATCACTTGGTGTTACTTGCAGAAAATAATACAGGTTATCAAAACTTAATGAAACTGGTATCTAAAGGTTTTGTAGAAGGTTTTTATTATAAGCCTAGAATTGATTTAGATATATTAGAACAGTACAGTGAGGGGATAATTGCCCTAAGTGCATGTTTAGGTGGTCACGTACAGAATGCCATACTCACCGTATCTTATGATAAAGCAAAAGAAATTGCCCTAGAATATAAACGGATAATGGGAGAAGGAAATTTCTATCTTGAATTGCAAGACCATGGTTACAAAGAACAGAAACAAGTCAATCAAGAGCTTATTCGTTTGAGTAAAGATACAGGCATTCCCTTAGTAGCAACCAATGATATTCATTATACTTACAAGGAAGACCAAGCAGCACATGATATTTTGCTGTGTATACAAACAAATAAAAAGGTTAATGATGAAGACCGTATGCGATACAAGGGTGGACAATTCTACCTAAAGTCACCAGATGAAATGTACGAGCTCTTTCCTTATGCCAAGGAGGCTCTTAAGAATACATATGAGATAGCACAGCGTTGTAAGGTAGACTTTGAATTTGGTGTAACGAAGCTTCCCAAATATGACATACCAGAAGGGTATGATGGAAGTTCTTACCTTAGAAAACTTTGCTCAGAAGGCTTAGAGGCACGCTACCCACAGCCAACGGATGAGATAAAAGAACGTCTGGACTATGAACTATCTGTTATTGAAGAGATGGGTTATGTCGATTATTTTCTCATTGTATGGGATTTTATAAAATATGCCAAAGATCACGATATCATGGTAGGACCTGGTCGAGGTTCAGCTGCAGGAAGTATTGTGGCATATGCCCTTAGAATAACAGATATTGACCCTATAAAATATAGTCTGATTTTTGAGCGATTCTTAAACCCTGAACGTGTCAGTATGCCAGATATTGATATCGACTTTTGTTATGAACGTCGTCAAGAAGTCATTGATTATGTAGTGGAAAAATATGGTGATGAAAAAGTAGCTCAGATTATTACTTTTGGAACCATGGCCGCAAGAGCAGTTATAAGAGATGTTGGTAGAGCTCTTGACCTACCTTATGCCCAAGTAGATAAAGTTGCGAAGATGATACCATCTGAACTGGGTATTACCATTAAAAAAGCCCTTAAGATAAATCGAGAATTAACAGATCTATACGACGAAGATGAAGAAACAAAATACTTACTCGATATGTCCATGCGTTTAGAGGGCTTGCCAAGGCATAGTTCTACTCATGCAGCAGGGGTTGTTATCTGTGAAGAACCTGTTATGGAATATGTACCGTTAAATGCTAATGACGGTGCCATTACAACCCAATTTACAATGACTACCTTAGAAGAATTAGGTCTATTAAAGATGGATTTCTTGGGTCTTCGAACCCTAACGGTAATTCAAAATGCAGTAAAACTTATTAAGTATAGAGGTATTGATATTGATATAGACCATATGGATTACCATGATGAAGCTGTTTATGAACTCATTGGCTCAGGTAAGACAGAAGGGATTTTCCAGCTAGAGAGTGCGGGTATGAAGAGTTTCATGAAGGAGCTTAAGCCTAGAACTTTGGAAGACATCATTGCCGGAGTATCCCTGTACCGACCAGGGCCTATGGATTTTATACCCAAGTACATCAAAGGAAAGCATAATGCTAATAACATTGAATATACGTGTCCAGAACTTGAGCCTATATTGCAACCTACTTATGGCTGTATCGTCTATCAAGAACAGGTTATGCAAATTGTTCGAGACCTAGCAGGCTATACCCTTGGACGAAGTGACTTAGTACGTCGTGCCATGTCTAAGAAAAAGGCTAAGGTTATGGAAAAAGAACGTAAGAACTTCATCTATGGTAATGAAGAAGAACAAGTAATCGGATGTGTCAACAATGGTATTAGTGAAAAAGTAGCTAGTAAGATCTATGATGAGATGACAGACTTTGCTAAGTATGCTTTTAACAAATCTCATGCGGCTTGTTATGCTGTAGTAGCCTACCAAACGGCCTTTTTAAAAAAAATATTATCCCATTGAATTCATGGCCGCTTTACTGACTTCTGTTATGTATCATGGGTCAAAAGTATCCGAGTATATTGGTACCTGTAGAAATATGGGAATAGCTCTATTACCTCCCGACGTGAATGAAGGTTATGCTAATTTCTCTGTATCAGAAGGAAAGATACGCTATGGATTAGCTGCTATTAAGAATGTTGGTAAGGGAGCCATTGAAGCCCTTGTAGTAGAAAGAAAAGCTAATGGACCATTTGAGAGTATTACAGATTTCTGTGAGCGCCTTGGTAGTGAAATCAATAAGCGTATGTTAGAGAGTTTAATCAAAGCAGGAGCATTTGATTCCTTAAAAGGTACGCGTAAACAATACATGCATGCTTATAAAACCATCATGGACGGTATCATGCAAACCAAGAAAAGAAGTATTGAAGGACAGATTAATCTTTTTGATTTTGTTACAGTCGAGGATGACCACGGTTCACCATTTGAAGAACAATTACCTGATGTGGGTGAGTTTCCAGAGGAAGCTTTGCTTACCCATGAAAAAAAGAAGTGTTAGGTATCTACTTAAGTGGTCACCCGCTGGATAAATATAAAGAAGCCATTGAAGAACTAACCAATGTAAGAAGTCTTGATTTTATTTATGAGGAAGAAGAAGATAATACATCCAATCAATTATATGATGGACAAGATGTAACCATTGGTGGCGTCATAACCACCAAGACCATTAAAACAACCCGAAATAATAAAATGATGGCTTTCATTACCTTAGAAGACCTATATGGTGTGGTAGAAGTTATTATCTTTCCTAATGACTATGAAAGAAACAAAGATATTCTGATGGAGGATGCCAAGATTTTTGTGAAAGGTCGTGTGAGCCTTGTAGAAGAGCAAGACTCCAAGATTATTCTTCAAAGACTGATACCTTTTGATAGAATTCACCAGAGCATCTATCTTAAGATAAAAGACTACCCTTCATACCAAGAATTAGAAAATAAGATAATAAAGCGATTAGATGCATATAAAGGTACCAATCAAGTTATCATATACTTAGAGAAAGAAAAAACAGCTAAGCAGTTGGATAACATATCAGGAGCCCGCATTGAAAAAAGCTTTGTTGGATGAATTAGAATTGATTTTAGGTGAAGATTGTGTTAAGGTTAAAAGAACATTAACCCAGAAACATAGGTAGGGTTAAGTTTTGAATCCATAGAATACGCAATAAAAATGACTAAGTAAAATAATGAAAACTCAAATACATGTTACATGGAGGTAAAAAAAATGACAAAAGAAATTAAAACAATTGGCGTACTAACAAGCGGTGGAGATGCACCAGGAATGAATGCAGCAATTCGTTCTGTTGTAAGAGCTGCGCTGGCAAAAGGAATGAAAGTTGTAGGTATCAATAGAGGATATAATGGATTGATATCTGGTGACATTCATGAAATGACATCTAAGAGTGTATCCGATATTATCCAAAGAGGTGGAACAATTCTGCATACAGCTCGTTGTCTTGAATTCATGGAACCAGAAGGACAAAAAACGTGGAGCAGATATGTGTAATGTATTCGGTATTGATGGATTAGTAGTTATTGGTGGCGATGGATCCTTCAAGGGTGCTGAGAAATTAGCTAACCTTGGTATCAACACCATTGGTTTACCAGGAACCATTGATCTTGATATCGCATGTTCAGATTATACCATTGGTTTTGATACAGCTGTTAATACAGCAATGGAAGCTATAGATAAGATTAGAGACACATCAACTTCTCACGAGAGATGTTCCGTTGTAGAAGTTATGGGTAGAGACGCAGGGTATATCGCATTATGGACAGGTATTGCTAATGGTGCAGAGGCTGTACTTTTACCAGAAAAAGAAAATATGACGATAGAAGAATTAATTCGTATGATTATTGAAAATAGAAATAAAGGTAAAAGGCATAATCTTATTATTAATGCAGAAGGATCTAACCAAGATTCTGTAAAACTAGCTAAGAAAATTGAAGAAGTTACAGGTATCTCCACAAGAGCCACTATCCTTGGTCATTTACAAAGAGGTGGAAGTCCAACCGCAGTAGATCGTATGCATGCATCTATGATGGGTGCTTTTGCAGTTGATTTACTAGCCGATGGTAAGAGTAACCGTGTTGTAGCTTACAAAGATGGACAGTACGTGGATTATGATATTAATGAAGCATTAGATATGAAAAAATCCATAAGCGATTTGCGTTATGAAGTAAGTCAGGTTTTATCGATCTAGTAGTTAATCCACAAAAAATAGTTTAGTATGACTTTTGCTACAAGGTATTGTTATCAAGGTTCTTAAGATAACTAATCTTGTAGCAAATTTAGTTATTCTTATTTTTTTGTTGACTAACCATATAGTATGGTTAGTCGTTGAATCTATATAGCAAGCCATAGAATCAAGAATAATTATTGGTCTATAGCAAATACTATAACCAGCATAATGATTAATCCAATTTAATGGCATTAATCCTATATTTAATAACATAATTTCTAATATAGCATGCATAGAATGATGGTATATAAGTTTGAGAATTTTAATGATGGTAAAAGTGTCTCGAATGACACTATTACCAAGGATGAATCACCTAGAATTCTCTTGAGAATTAATTGTAAAAATATTAAAGGAGAGATTATGATGGACAGTTGGGTATGTATGGTTTGCGGTTATGTGTATGACCCAGAAGAAGGGGATCCGGAGAATGGTGTAGAGCCTGGAACAGCATTTGAGAATATACCGGACACTTGGTTATGCCCACTATGTGGTGTAGGAAAAGATGAATTTGAAAAAGAATAATAAAATTGTTCAGGGCTATCTCATTTTATATAAAATGAGATAGCTTTTTTTTGTCTTATAAGGAAGTTCTACTTTAGTATTTTCCTATACTATTGGAGCAACTGTTCGTTACGTTTCTTAGAAACTTTAGATCATGTCATAAAATTTGCATTTTATGTGAAAAATATATTGACAGATGGAGCAGATTGTTGTAAATTAAATGTAACGGATTACATAATGATTAAATCAAAATTTAGGTAGCATTTCACTACCTCAAATGTAAACAGTTACAACAATAAGGAGGTTCGTATGCCAACAATACAGGAAGTGGCTAAAATGGCAGGTGTATCTGTAGCAACAGTGTCAAGAGTCCTCAATCACAGTGAGGCAGTATCAAGTGCTACGAGGGATAAGGTGCAAGCTGTTATTAACCAATTAAACTATCAACCCAATCTATTAGGTAGAAATCTAAGACGATCAGAGACCAGAATGATACTTGTATTATTACAGAATATATCCAATTCTTTCTATTCCAAAATTATAAAAGGGATGGAAGATGTGGCACATGATAATGGTTATAATGTGCTGATCTGTAACACCAATACAGATGTGGAACTGGAAAATGTATATTTAGATTTTCTAAAAAAATAAATTAGTAGATGGTGTGATTTTTACATCGCCTGCTATGGGTAAGGATGCTTTTAATCAACTTGCCAAACGTTACCCTGTTGTTTTATGTAACGAATACAAACCAGGGATAGAAGCACCTGTTATTACAATCGATAATGAGGCAGCTGGATATGAAGCAACTAATCACCTGATTAGATTAGGTCATAAAAAAAAGATAGGTATGATATCGGTTAATGCAGTAGGTTCATCCAATGCTCGTATTCAAGGTTATAAAAGAGCTTTAATTGAGGCTGGTCTTGAAGTAAATGAGGAATACATTGTCAATCAGACATTTTCATATAAAGGTGGCATGCGAGGTATCAAATGTTTATTTGATTTAGAAGAATCACCAACGGCAGTATTTTGTATATCAGATATTATGGCTGTTGGAGCTATTAAGGAATTAAAACGTAAGGGATTAAATGTTCCACAGGATGTGGCTGTTATAGGTTTTGATAATAACAGTATTGCACCTATGTATGAACCATCCATTACAACCATTGCCCAGCCCCGATATGATATCGGAAGAAAGGCTATGGAAATTATGTTGCAGCGGATTCAAGGGGTGGGCGATAAGCATTCCATAACAACAATGGAACATGAATTGATTATCCGTCATTCAACATTGCCAACCCGTTAAACAAGTTACATACAATTAAGAATTAATTAGGAGGATTTTACAAATGAGCGAAAAAAAATTAAAAGCAGGTATTATTGGTTGTGGAGGAATAGCTAATGGCAAGCATATGCCAAGTGTAGCTAAAGTAAAAGACGTCGAGATAGTTGCTTTCTGTGATTTGGTTGAAGAGCGTGCAGTAGAAGCTTCTGAAAAATATGGTACAGAAACAGCTAAAGTGTATACAGATTATAAAAAAAATGTTGGCAGATAACAACTTAGATGTTGCTTATGTATGTACACCCAATAAATCACATAGCTTTATAACCATAGATGCTCTAGAAGCTGGTTGTCATGTTATGTGTGAAAAGCCAATGGCTAAAACTTCAGCAGAAGGGGAAGCTATGATTGAGGCTGTAAAAAGGACAGGGAAGAAATTAACTGTCGGTTACCAAAATCGTTTTAGAGCGGATTCCACATTTCTAAAAAAAGCATGTGTAAGAGGCGATCTTGGCGAAGTATACTTTGCAAAAGCACATGCCATTAGAAGAAGAGCTGTTCCAACTTGGGGTGTATTCCTTAATGAAGAAGAGCAAGGTGGAGGACCATTAATTGATATTGGAACACATGCCCTTGACTTAACATTATGGTGTATGGATAATTATAAACCAGTACGTGTTGTTGGTGCTTCTTACAAAAAGTTAGGTAACCAAACAGAAACAGGCAATGCCTGGGGTGATTGGAATCAAGATGAATTTACCGTTGAAGATTCAGCATTTGGATTTATTACAATGGATAATGGAGCCACAATTGTCTTAGAGTCTAGCTGGGCTCTTAATTCATTAGATGTTGATGAAGCCAAAACAAGTTTATGCGGAACACAAGCAGGAGCAGATATGAAAGATGGTCTACGCATTAATGGTGTTGAATTTAATGAATTATATACAAAGCAGCCAGACCTAAGTACTGGCGGCGTTGCCTTTTATGATGGTGAAAGTCTGAGTGCTGCTGATATTGAAGCAAAAAGTTTTATAGATTGTGTATTGAATGATACAGAGCCTGTTGTGAAGCCAGAAGAAGCTCTTGTGGTAACAAGGATTTTAGAGGCAATCTATAAATCTGCTGAACTAGGAAAAGAAATTACGTTATAAAACAATAAATTGAAACATATGTCGGAGGGAGCTCATAACAATGAAATTAGGCGTTTTTACACCATTATTAAGCAATAAATCTTTAGATGAAGCCTTGGCACTTTTAAGTAACTTAGGTGTAACCATGGTAGAAATAGGTGCTGGTGGTTATCCAGGTCATGCCCACGCTAATCCAGATATACTTTTACACGATGAAGAGCAATTAGAAATCTATAAAAATACATTTAAAAAATATAAGATAGGAATCAGTGCACTAAGTTGTCATGGAAATCCTGTACACCCAAACCCAAAAGTAGCAGAAGCATTTCATGAAGCGTTTGAAAAAACCATTCTACTTGCAGAAAAGTTAGGTATACACCAGATTAATACATTCTCTGGATGTCCAGGTGGATCAAAAGAGGATAAGACACCTAACTGGGTAACTTGCCCATGGCCAGACGATTTTACTCAAGTATTAGAATACCAATGGAACGATGTCTTAATACCTTATTGGAAGAAGGCAACCACATTTGCAAAAGCACATGGTGTTGATAAAATAGCATTAGAAATGCATCCTGGCTTCTGTGTATATAACCCTTATACACTATTAAAACTTCGTGATGCAGTAGGTCCAGAGATTGGAGCTAATTTTGATCCTAGTCATCTTATATGGCAAGGTATGAATCCAGTGGCAGCTATTCGTGAATTAAAAGATGCCATATTCCACTTTCATGCAAAAGATACGAAAATTGACCCAATTAACTGTGCTGTTAATGGTGTTCTAGATATTCGCCACTATGGTAATGAGCTTGAGCGCTCATGGGTATTTAGAACAGTTGGTTACGGTAGTGACTATCAGACGTGGAAAGAGATTACCAGTGCTCTTCGTATGATTGGATATGATTATGTGGTGAGCATTGAACATGAGGATTCTCTCATGTCTGTGAATGAAGGTTTATCAAAAGCAGTTAGCTTCTTAAAAGAAGTCATGATCTTTGAAGAAAGTGGCGACATGTGGTGGGCGTAACCTACAGTAGTTAGAATGACATAAGAGATGGAGATGAATGTTCAATGTTAAGAGTTGGGATTGTTGGCTGTGGAAATATATTTCCAATGCACGGTTATCCTGTGGATAAATTAGATTCTGCAGAGCTTATTGCAGTATGCGATATCAAAGAAGAGCGAGCACAAAAGAGAGCAAAAGACTTAGGATGCAGTTATTATACAGATTATAAAGAAATGATTGATAAAGAGAAATTAGATGTGGTTCATATATGTACACCACACTATATGCATGCACCAATAGCCATCTATGCCGCCAAAAATAAAGCAAATGTGCTCACAGAAAAACCTATGTCTATAAAATTGGAAGATGCTAAAGAAATGATAGACGTGGCAAAGGCCAATAATGTGACACTAGGCGTCATCTTCCAGAATAGATATAACCAAGGATCTAAGCTTATCAAAGAAACTTTAGAATCAGGGGAATTGGGTAAAATTCTTTCTGGGAAGCTATCCGTAACATGGGATCGTTCAGATGAGTATTATACAAGAAGTGATTGGAAAGGTACATGGGAAAAAGAAGGTGGCGGTGTTGTCATTGATCAAGCTATCCATACCATGGATCTGATGCGTTGGTTTATTGACAGCGATATTGAATATGTAGATGCTAATATTAGCAATAGAGCCCATGAAATTATTGAAGTGGAAGATTCTGCTGAAGGTGTAATCAAATATAAAAACGGTGTTATAACAGGTTTTTATGCAGTTAATTATTACGGTTATGATGCGCCAGTTGAAATTGAATTATATTGTGAAAATGGCATCGCTAAAATGATAGCAGATAAGGGAATTGTTACATTTAAAAACGGTAAAACCATGACAGCAGATGCAGACCCCCATGAAGTATTCAATTATGGTGATGTAAAATCCTATTGGGGTGTAAGCCATGTTAAGCAAATAGAGAATTATTATGAAAGCCTTTTAAGTGGTAAGAAACCGGATATAACAGGTGAAGAAGCTTATAAGACACAAAAGATGATTTGTGCCATTTATGATGGTGGAAAATCCAAAGAACGTATCGTCTTTTAATAGGTGAATATGTAACACTACCAGCATGGTATATATGAAGACTATTTCGGTTAATGAAATAGTCTTCTTTTCATGCCAGAAAATAGTATGGGACAATCACTGACTAAGATGCATTATCTGTACTTTATATCAATGTATTGACTAAAAAATGACAATAAACCCAACATTTGTCAAAGTAATTTTGAAATAAATGGTTTAATATAGTAACATAATAGTGCTTGGTGGTGAATAAGCATGGCATATATAAAATGTTTAGGTGAACCGGTTATATCCGTTATAAGAAACATAAAGTTACATCCTTACCATTGGGATGAGGCCATAACAATCATAAAAGTGCTAGAAGGTATTGTAAGTATTAGAGTAAAAGGAGAAGAATACAGATTAGCAAAAGAGGATTTTATCATAATTAATATTGGTGAAGTGCACTATATTGAAACTATTTCAAAATCAAACATGGTGTCCATTACTTATATTAATACATCCTATTATCAGCATATTATTGATAATTTTGATGTCATTTACATTCTATGTAATTCTGTTAAGTACAGAGCGTTATACCCGTCTAGATATAAACAAGTCAATACATATATTAATGAGCTACTATACAACATGGCACAATCTAAAAAAAATGAAATAAATAATGAAACCCATGTGTGTATAGTCCGTTTATTAGAATACCTAGTTAACCATTTTGACTATGTGAGTATGGGTATACACCCTAAGAAATTCAGTGAACGCATTGTTAAGAGAAACAGAATGATTTACAAAAACATATTTCTAGGGGATTCACCTCTAAGAAAACTATCATTAAAAGAAATTGCAGACTATATTGATGTAAGTTATGTACATCTAAGAAAAGATGTTATCCAGCGTTATGGTTGTGGTTATAAGTCGCTAAAATTTTATGTAATGATGGAAAATGCAGTAAAAATGGTATTAACAACGGATAGAACAATAACCCACATAGGTTATGTAACAGGTTTTTCAGATCCCAAATATTTAATTAAATATTTTAAAAGCTACTATCAATGTACTCCATCAGCATTTCGTCGAACTTATGGCAAGGGAAAGATTAGTAGCATTTATTATGAAGAATTTCCACTACATGCACATTATATCAAAATGAAATAGAGAAGGGCAGGAACATGATAACAAGTGCAAGGGCATCATTACAAAAATCGCATAAAGATGAAAGACTAAAGGAGAGATTTATAAATTGAAACTAAAGACGCGTTTGATTTTTTTGAATCTAGGAATAACCACTCTTATAATGGGGATTATTATTAGTATTTTATTAGTGAACACTTATGGTGATGTAAAAGAAAAAAACATAAACAACATACGTCTACAGACAACCAATATTGCTAATGAAATGGAAGCTATCCTCGATGACGCTATCCATGATGCTAAAGGGATTGCCAATTTATTAAAAAAACATGAAACGTAGCGGGGCAACAGACCGTAATATGGTTAATGCAATCTTAAAAGAAGCATTAGAAGAAAATGAGAATTATCTCTATACCTGGGCTGTCTTCGAGCCTGATGCTTTTGATGGACAAGATGCTAGCTTTAGAAATAAGGCTGGTAGCAATGATACTGGAAGGTTCTTGCCAGCGTGGGGAAGAAGTGGGGATAAACTTATTCTTCAAGCATTACCTGATGTGGAGGAACAAGCGTATTATACCGTACCGAAAGAAATAAAGAACAGCTATATAACCGAACCTGCGGCTTATGAATTAAATGGTGAAAACGTAACAACCGTTACTTTCTGTGAACCCATTATCATCAATGGTAAGTTTTATGGTGTAGCCGGGGTTGATATATCCCTTAAGAAATTAACAGATATCAATAAAAGCGTTCATTTATTTAATAACGGTTTTGGTCGTCTGGTCAATAATAAGGGCATTGTATTAGCACATAAAGATGAAGCATTAGTGAATAAGATGGGGAGTGAAATTAATGATAATCAAAGCATTAATTTCCTTGAGCGCATTGAAAAAGGGGAACAATTTGAAGAAATTACTTGGTCTGAGAGCTTAGGGAAAGACGCATACAAGTTCTTTACTCCAATTCATTTTGAAGGTAGTACACTAAAATGGTCTTATACGATTATCGTACCTGTAAATGAACTGATGGCGAAAACGAATAGCTTATTTGTCATTCTAGTTATCATTGCTGTTGTTGGTACTTTACTTATAGGGATAAGTCTATATTATAATAGTCATTATGCAGTAACAGCTGTTGTAACCCTATCAAATAAGATTGTAAGGTTATCGACATATGATTTGACAGTTGATGAAAACAAGAAAATAAAGAAATTAGGTAAACATCGTGACGAGATTGGTCAAATGACAAAAGCTCTTGGTACCATGCAAAATAATTTTATTAATCTTATTAAACACGTACAAGATGTTATTGGTCAAGTGTCAGCTTCATCCCAACAATTGACTGCTACAACCCAACAAGTTGCCAATAGCTCAGAAGAAGTAGCTAGAACGATTACGGAACTAGCAAGCGGGGCTATGGATCAAGCGAGGGAGACTGAAATAGGTTCTGGTAAGATTGGTGAACTAGGTGAAATTATCAAGCATAATCAAGAGCAGATGGAAAATGTGAATGTCACGGCTAGCGATGTAATCCAGTTAATTGATGAAGGTCTTTTAGTGGTTGAAGACCTAACAGCAAAAAACCAAAGATAGCGGTGATGCAACACGAGACATATATGAGATGATTAAGAAAACAGATGAAAGTTCTGCTAAAATCGGACAAGCGAGTAATGTCATTGCTTCCATTGCTGAACAGACAAATCTCTTGGCACTTAATGCAGCTATAGAAGCGGCACGCGCAGGAGAAGCAGGAAAGGGATTTGCTGTGGTAGCTGATGAAATTAGAATATTAGCGGAGCAATCTACCAGTTCCACAAAAGACATTGATGCTGTGGTCACAGAACTAAAAACCAACTCAAGTCATGCTGTAAAGCGTATGAAGGAAGTTGGGGAGATCGTTCATAAACAAGGTGAAAGTGTGGAAGATACCGATAGTAAGTATCGTGAAATAGCAAAATCTATTCAACATGCTGAGAAAGCCATTGGTATCATGAACGCTTCTGTAACGGATATGGAAATGAAAAAATCTAATATTCTTGATATTATTCAATCACTATCAGCTATCGCAGAAGAAAATGCAGCTGGATCAGAAGAAGCATCAGCGTCAACACAAGAACAATCCGCTACAATTCAACAAGTAGCTGATGCTAGTGAAGATTTATCTAAGCAAGCTCAATCTTTGCAAGAAGCTATATCAAAGTTTAAAATTAAGTAGATAATTAATTGAGCAAAGAAGACATAAATAAAGTTCCTTACATAAAATTAAAGGCTATTTTCAACCAAAATAATGGTTGAAAATAGCCTTTAAATGAAAGTACTGTTTCCTTGCTTGCTCGGGACCTTACTTTCTTGTAAAACCTAAAGATCCACGCCTTTTGATAATAGCATCGATGAACTAATATACAAAAGTGCACCAGTAATGCAACTGTAGATTAAGGAAGCTAAGGAATAAGTCGTTGTTATATTGCCATTTGAAGATTGACTCCAAGTTACTGCATCCACATTATCAAGTAATTTAAATTGTAGATAGGTAATAATAAACTGAAGGATTGCGTAGAATATAAAACTGAATATACCACCAAATTTAATATTAGCTAATAATGTTTTTCTTATGGTAATAGCCAGGTATACGGTAACTATAAAAGTGAACCAACCAACAGTAACGGATATGATGACTATTATAAGGTCACCAACTGAAGGAAGATTAGCAAAAGCTACAAATAAGTCTAGTAGCATTTTAGCTTCGCCAGCTAAGTCATGAAGATAGAGGCTATAAACCAGATGATAGTTAATAAACATTAAGCCAATAAAAAAACGCAACAGCACATGCGGCTTCAATCAAACTAACTAATAATTTGGAACCAATAATTTTAAAAGAGCTATTAGGTGTTAAAAATAGCATATACCCTGGTTTTTTATATAAATCAGATGAATACATAACAACACTATCAACAAACAGCATGATGAAACCACCAAAACCTAATAAAAAGATCAAAAACATGGAAAAACCAAGTGCGGCGCCGCCTTTGTAGATCGTGAAGACAATAATAAGTTCTACTGCTACACTGACTATAAGAGCAATGAACATCAAATTCACTTTTTTAAGTAATTCATATTTCATTAATTTAAACATTATGCATATACCTCCTTATAGAGTTCTACAATAGACTTACCTTGTTCTTCACGAACTTTTTCAGCTTCGCCTGTGAGCACAATCTCACCCTCTTTTAGAAGAATGACATTATCTAAGATTTTTTCCATCTCATCGACAAGATGACTCGATATAAGGACGGTATTACCCTCGTTAGCACACTGTACAATAGCGTTAAGAATCTTTTCTCTGGCAACCAAATCAATACCATTAAGTGGTTCATCTAACATATATAATTTGGCTTTTCTAGCAAGGGTTGCCGCAATTTTAAGCTTAGCAGCCATACCAGATGAGAGTGCAGACACCTTAAGTTTCATATCAAGTTGCATATAATCAATTAATTCATCAAATCGTTTTACATCAAAATCATCGAAAAAATCGGTAAAATAAGCACGAACAGTTTTGATTTTCATGTATGGGTAGATAAAATGGTCAGTGGACATGTAGGCAGCCATTTTCTTGGTTTCGATACCAATAAGCTTACCATCTATACGAATCTCACCAGAGGTTGGATGAAGTAGACCAGCAGCCATTTTCATGAAGGTTGTCTTACCACTTCCATTGGGACCTAGAAAACCGTATATCTTTCCCGTTTCTAATTGTAGAGACACATTCTTTATTGCTTTTTTGGATAAATACCCTTTACTTATATTTTTTTTCGTTTCAAGTAACATTTATTGCCCCTCACTTTCCTTTTGAATAATATCAATTAGCATATCCTTGGTGTAGCCAAGTTCAGTCATGCCTTCAATAAAATGATGAATAAGCTCATCAGCTATTTCATTACGGATTGCATTAATCATCTTAGTAGACTTAGTAACAAACGTTCCTAACCCTCTTTTACTATAAGTAATGCCTGCCCTTTCCATTTCTTTATAGATCTTCCAGAAGTATTAGGATTTATACTATATTGTATAGCTAATTCCCTTGTAGATGGTAATTTATCTCCTGGTTTAAGCTTACCCGTAATGATATCTTTCTTAATTAATTGTATAATTTGAATGTAGATTGGAACACTGTTATCAAATTCCACAGATTCACCTCCAATTAAACTATATGAATTAGTGAACTAGTTAAATAGTACACTAATGTTTTTTTTGAACTGTCAAGTTAAATTTTGAGATTCTTATAATTTTTTGCATAAGGAAAGAACGCTAGTAAAAAAGATTAATAAAAAAAAGGTTTTTTTGCCATAAAAAATAGAATATTATACTATAGAGATATTTAGTATCATACATATGGTAGTGGTGTCAAAAGTATTTAGTTAAACTTGGTTATAACATTAGGGAAACTTTATATTTGATACTTTTACCACTTATAAATAAATGAAAAGACGAGGTGACTATATGCGTATTAATACGATTTTACAAAAGGTAGACGATTTAGATACCATATCAGTCGATGATACGGTAGGGCATGCTCTTTCTATTATCGAAGACAAAGGATTATTATCCTTACCTGTCGTTGAAAAAAGGAAGTTCATCGGTATTTTATCTAGACAGTTTGTGTATGAATCCTATTTCAAAGAAGATGGTGGCGCCAAAGACGCATTTCTTAATCGACAAGTCCGTGAGTTCATGAAAACCACAGTACCATCCGTTAATCAAGATGATATGTTAGTGGAAGAAGCTGCATCCATGTTTTTTGAAAATAATAAGTTACGCTTTATACCTGTTGTGGATAATCAAGATGAGCTAATGGGTATTGTTACAAAGAAAGCTATTTTAAATAAGTTCCAAGCTATTTACGGTATGCATGAGCCAAGATTGGTCATCTATATCTATGATTTCAAAGGTAAATTAGCCAAAATTACAGATATTATCGCTCGAGCTGGAGGTAATATTAAAAATATCGTTCAAGCGGATACAGAAGTGCTTGGTTTACAAGAAATAACCATGAGAGTTCAATCTAAAAATATTAAGAAGGTTGTTAAGAGCTTAAATAGCAATGGATTTGATGTGAGAGAATTTAATGACGTAGAATAAATAAAATAAAGTTTAATAAAAAGGACTGTCTCTATTTATAGCATTGAAGAGATAGTCCTTTTTTAAGACGATAAATTTAAGTTATAATCAAGTTACTATAATACAAAACCATTATAAACCAAGAATAGCTTCACCAAACTTCTCGCCGTATTCAAAGGCGTCTTGAAGCTCCTCTTCTGATGGATTAAAACGAACCTTCAGACCTTCTACTGGCATCTTAAGACGCAACTGTTTAAGACGACCTTCAATATTAGGTACAGCTTCACCACTCCACCCATAAGAACCGAATGCTCCAGCTAATGTACCTTTATGAACGACAGCGTTAAGGGATGCTAAAATATCCCAGATAGGTGGTAATGCATCGGATACAATGGTTGGTGAACCTAGAAGTAACCCTTTAGCAAGGGAAATCTCATTCATAACTTCTGCTTTATCATTTTCTACTAGGTCAAAGAGGATTACATCAATACCACCAATCACATTAATACCTTCCGCAATACGCCCAGCTAATTTTTTAGTATAACCATAAGCAGATACATAGGCAATAACAACACTTGGTTTATCACGTTTCTTCTCAGTAGCCCATGTCTTATAGAGCCCCAAGTACCGATCAAGGTCTTTTCTAAGAACCGGTCCATGACCAGGGCAAATAATATCAAGGTCTAAATCTTTAATTTTATTAAGTGCTTGCAGAACATGGGGTTTAAATGGACCCATGATCATATCAAAATAATACTTGTAACTATCTATAAAATCACCTTCAATGTCATCATTAAATACTTTTTCATCGCAGTAATGACAACCAAAAGAATCACAAGTAATTAAGGTAGCATCTTCTTTAATATAAGAATACATGGTATCTGGCCAATGAAGAAATGGTGCCATAATAAACTGCACAGTTTTGTCACCTAATTCTAATGTTGTTCCAGCTTTGGCAATAATAGATTTAAAAGACCCATTGGTAATATCCTTTAAGAACTTAATGGCAGTACCTGTACCAACCACGGTGATATTGGGATTAAGAGCTAATAATTTTGCTACGGAACCAACGTGATCAGGCTCTGTATGGTTTACAACCAAATAATCAATATCTTCTACGCTACCTACCTCATTAAGTCTCTCGAGAAATTCATCAAAAAAACGATCCTTTACTGTTTCGAATAAGGCAGTTTTCTCAGACCCTTTAACAAAATAAGCATTATATGTAGTACCATAATCCGTGTACATAACCACATCAAAAACGCGAATATCATAATCAAGTGCACCAACCCAATAAATCCCTTTTTTTAACTTCTTTAGCTTTTGTCATGATAATCTCCTTTCATCTTTTGCAACTTTATTTATATTAGTATCTTTTTAATGTATCAAAGTTATTCTTAAGAATGTATCATACCACTTTCTAATTTTAAAAAGAACCCAAAAAAAACAACCATATCAGTTATCATACAGCTGTTTAGATAATTTGTGGAACAAAGAAGTAATTGATAATTAATATCATTTAATAAAAGATTATCATAGCTTACTCGTAAAGTCAATACTGTTAGCCTAGTAGGTGAATAGGTATCGGAATGAACGATGCTTTTCTTGGATTATTTAATGTGAATAGTGCTCCCATAATGCCTTGATAAAACATAAATAGAATAAAAACAGATAATTGACAATAATCGAAAAATATGTTACATTAAATATATAGGGCGTGTTACTGTTAAAGGCATTAGCTTTATGGTGTAAGAAGTTTATTTTACATTATAAAGGTGATGCCTTTTTTTTGTTTGGCATAAAAGCATCATCAGGTAGTTTATCTACCTGTAATTATATTAAGGAGGGATTTATATGAAAACTTTTAAAAAGACATCAAGAATGTATACGAGTTTACTTATAAGTGTATTGCTTATATGCGGTACATTAACAAGCTTGACGACTTATGCTTCAACAACTAATCCTCAACCTAATGTTATACCAGCACTTCGAGAATGGACCGGTGGAACAGGACAATTTAGTCTAACGACAAATTCACGGATTTGTATTGACCCAACTTACGAATCCGAGTTGACTACACGTATGACCACTTTTAAAGATGACTTAAAACTTATCAATACAGCCCTTGATTTAACTATTGTTTCTACCAGTTCGCCAGCTGTTGGGGATATCTATGTAACGCTAAACAGTGGTGATACTGGTATTGGAAACGAAGGATACCTGATGGATATTGGAGACACGATTACCTTAAAAGCCAATACAGCGAATGGTGCATTTTATGGCACAAGGAGTATTCTACAGATTCTAATAGGGGATTCAGCTAAACTAACGCTACCGAAAGGAGTCATTCGTGACTATCCTGACTATGGTAAAAGAGCATTTATGATTGATGTATCTAGAAAATTCTTCGACATGTCCTTTTTAAGAGATTATGTAAAGCTGATGTCATGGTTTAAGATGAACGACTTCCATATTCACTGGACAGATGATTGGTATGATGGTTATTGGGCTTTTCGTATTGAAAGTGATACATATCCTAATATAACAGCTACTGACGGTAGTTACACAAAACAGGAAGTTATAGCACTACAAGATTTAGCCGATCAATACGGTGTGGTGATTACACCAGAATTTGACTCACCATCCCATGCAAGACCTTATACAAAAATACGTCCAGATCTGATTAATGCAGCAAAAGGTGATCGATATCTCGATCTCAATAATCCAGATACATACACGTTTATGCAGTCCATTTTTGATGAATATGTACCACTATTTAGAGCTCCAGACTTTCATATAGGTTGTGATGAATATGATGGTGGTGGTGAAAAATATCGTCAATATTATAATGTCATGGCTGACTATGTTCAGAGCTTAGGTAAAAATGTGCGTGTTTGGACAGGATGGCAGCATGAATCGGGAACAACCATACCTGAAAGTGATATAATCATCGATGTATGGGAAGGTGGCTTTAATGTTAACTATTACGTGAATCAAGGTAATAAGGTCATTAACTCATCAGGTGATTATCTCTATATTGTACCGGATACCAGTTGGCTACCTGATCTACCTGTTTTATATGAAGAATGGGAACCTCATATTTTTTTTAATAAAGCCAAGACCAATAAACTAACACCTAACCACGAAAAACTATTAGGAGCCAAGTTACATATATGGTTAGATGGCAAGCGAAACGTTGTGTCTCAACAAGATTGCGATAAACTTATACAGCCACCATTGAAAGTTCTTGCAGAAAGACTATGGGGAACGAAGGCTTCTGCTAGTTATGAAGATTTTGTAACAAGAACCCTTGAGGTTGGTAATGCACCAGGGATTAATCTGACACCTACAGATCCATTACCAGCAGTTGATCCTCTTAATATAGCCTACAAGAAGCCCGTTACGGCATCTTCTGTTGAGAATGGGACGTCTTATACAGCAGATAAAGCTGTAGACCGCTATAGCACCACTAGGTGGGCCAGTGATTACGATGATAATGCATATATCTATGTGGACCTAGGTCAAACCTATACGCTTAATAAAGTTAAATTATTATGGGAAGCAGCTTATGGTGAGCAATATAAAATACAAGTATCAACAGATGCAACCAACTGGACGGATGTATTCGTAGAGAATAGTTCGAATGGTGGAGAAGATATAATCACATTTAATCCTGTAGATGGACGTTATGTGAAGATGCAGGGCGTGAAACGAAAAACTAAGTGGGGATATTCGATCTATGACTTCGCGGTTTATGAATCTCAAACCACATCGATTAATGTAGCAAAAGATAAACCAATAACGGTATCTAGTGTAGAACCAACCACTAGTTTTAACGGTCCTCTAGCAGTAGATGGAAATACCCAAACAAGATGGGCTAGTGATTACGATGATGGATCTTGGTGTTATGTAGACCTGGGTCAATCAACAGATATTAGTAAAGTTGTGCTTAACTGGGAAGCAGCTTATGGTGAGCAATATAAAATTCAGGTCTCACAAGATGGTACGACATGGGTAGATGCCTATACAGAGAATAATAGTGATGGTGGCATAGATACAATAACCATGAATACCCAAGGTCGATATGTGAAGATGCAAGGTATTAGTCGAGCTACCCAGTGGGGATATTCTTTATGGGAATTAGAAGTATATAACTAATTGGTCGACTTGTCGATAGCCTGAAGGGGCTGTCTCATAAAAGTCATATTGTAGGTTAGAAGTTTTATAAAATATATGAGGTTAAGCTTTTCACATCTCTAAATGTTCATGTTAGAGGGGCGTGCTTCGCCGTTCATGGGCTACGCTATACTTAACCTCATATATTTTACTATGATATTGATGTGCTTATGGGACAGCCCCTTTAGCATGTTATAAAATTCTGTATTTGCAAGAAATAGGTAAATAATAAAATATGGAAGATGCCAGTGTACATAAAAATTTCTTTGTCACCACCTAATATTATGGTATAATGGATTAAATTAGGAGCTTATTATCGAAAAATCCTTGAAAATAATCCCTATAAGTTGTTAATAATAGGGTAAGGAAGTTCTATATAAGAGAGTGTTAATAATAGCTAGGTAACAAAATCATAGCACCATATATGAACAAGAGGAAAATCTATGATGGTTTAGTCAATAGATTTAGATAATAAGATATATTTTATACTAGATGAAATCATGTAACGGAGGATAAGGGAATGAATAAGAAGGGCAAGTGGAAATTGAGATTTAATTTAAAACCCACTCAGATACTTGTGTTAGGGTTTTTGTTTCTTATAATACTGGGTACAATACTTTTGAATTTGCCTATTGCAGCAAGAGAGAATCAAAGCATTGGATTGATAGACGCATTGTTTACAGCTACTTCGGCAGTATGTGTAACGGGACTTGTTGTGGTGAACACCCTTGATTTTTGGAGTCCATTTGGAAAAGTAGTCATACTGATTCTTATCCAAATAGGGGGATTAGGCTTTATGACTTTTGCAACCATGTTCTTTATGATGATGGGACGTAAAATACGATTAAAAGAACGCTTAATTATTCAAGAAGCTCTTAATCAATATACCCTATCAGGCATGGTACGCTTAACAAAGAATGTGGTACTAGGAACGCTATTCATTGAAGGTATAGGTGCTGTTTTACTGGCCATTAGATTTGTGCCACAACATGGTTTGGAAGGTATCTTTATGGCTATATTCCATTCTGTTTCAGCTTTTTGTAATGCTGGATTTGACATCATTGGGGATAGCAGTTTAACCCCCTATCTAGGTGATGTGATTATTAATATTGCAATTATCTTATTAATTATATTAGGTGGTCTTGGTTTTACAGTATGGATTGATGTAATCCGTGTCATGAAAGAAAAATTTGCCAATAAATACGGATTCAGACGTACCTTTAACAAATTTACTTTGCATACAAAAATTGTTTTGGTATTGACATTTTCATTCATTGTGATTGGATTTATCTTATTCTTCTTACTAGAGTCAGGCAATCCTAACACGTTAGGACCACTATCCATGAAGGACAAGATATTAGGGTCATTATTCCAATCTATAACACCAAGAACAGCAGGTTTTAATACCATGCCGTTAGACCAGATGAATCATGCATCTAAGTTCTTAACGATTCTCTTTATGTTTATTGGAGGATCACCAGCTGGTACGGCAGGTGGTGTTAAGACTGTAACAGTAGGTGTTATTATTCTTTCTGTTATCTCTGTTATACGTGGTAGAGAACAAACAGAAGCATTTAATCGTTCCATACCGGAAACCATTATAAAAAAGAGCTTTAGCTGTTGTGGCTATTGGTATGACAGTTGTTATCACCGTAACGATGATTTTATCTGCAACAGAAGTAGGTACAAGCTTTATGAATATATTCTTTGAATCCGTATCTGCCTTTGCAACAGTTGGTCTGACGCTCGGAATCACGGGTAGCCTGACAACAATAGGTAAAATAATCATCTGTATCACCATGTTTATCGGTCGATTAGGACCTGTTACCATGGCACTTGCTTTTTCGATGAGAGGCAAAACAAAAAGAAATATTAAAAAACCAGAAGAAAAAGTAATGGTTGGATAGATAGAAGACCTTGAAAGGAAGGGTATTAAAATGGCGAAAAAAAAGAGATTTTGTAGTATTTGGTTTAGGAAAGTTTGGTAGAAGCGTAGCCCAATCATTAAGTATGAATGGATGTGACGTACTAGCAATTGATAAGAATGAAGAAATCATACAAGAAATAGCAGCAACTGTAACACATGCTGTACAAGCAGATGTAACAGATATGGACGCTCTCGTAGCACTAGGTGTAAGAAATTTTGATGCAGCCATTATAGCCATATCCAATGATATGCAGTCCAGTATCATGGCTACCATTTTAGTGAAAGAATTAGGGGTGCCATATATACTTGCAAAAGCATCCAATGATATTCATAAAAAAAGTACTGGAAAAAGTTGGAGCAGATAAAGTTGTATTCCCAGAGCGAGAGATTGGTGTGCGTATTGCTAATAATCTTATATCCGATAATTTTGTGGATTATATCGAACTATCGGAGGACTACAGTATTGTTGAAGTATCTATTCTTGAGGATTGGATTGGAAAGAGTCTAAGAGACATTGATATGCGTGTAAAATATGGTATTAACGTTATGGCTATCAGAGAACAAAACGATAGCATTAATATAACACCAGGTAATGTTACCTTAAAAGAAGGCGATGTATTAGTTGTCATCGGTAGCAACAAAGACCTTAAGAAAATCAATATTATAAAAGATTAGGTATAAAATATGATAACCAGTATACACAACCCAAAAGTTAAGAAAATCATACAGCTATTAAATAAACCTAAAATAAGAAAAAAAAGAAGGTCTCTTCGTGGTAGAAGGAAAGAAGATGGTAAGCGAGATTCCAGCTAATCAAATCAGCCAAGTCCTAATTTCCGAAACCTATCTTACAAAAGAAGAAACTTATATTAAAAAGATGACAGAGGCGGGTATACCCTATGAAGTAGTAAGCGATAGCATCATCAAACACCTGACAGATGCTGTCACACCCCAAGGAATTATTGGCTTATCTAAGATGAGGTCTGTATCCATTAATAACCTCATAACAGATAATCCCCTAATCATTATACTCGAAAATATCCAAGATCCAGGTAACCTTGGTACCATTATTCGAACAGCTGATGCAGCAGGAGCCAGCGGCGTCATATTGTCCACAGGATGTGTGGATCTCTACAATCCAAAAGTCGTTCGCTCCACCATGGGTTCACTCTTTCGAGTGCCTATCCTAAAAGATCGGGATTTAGCCAGTGATATAACCTACATGCAATCACAAGGTATCCGTATATTAGCTACCCACTTACAAGGAAGCCAAAACATCTATAGCTGCAATCTCACCGAAGGATTAGGCATCCTCATTGGCAACGAAGGAAATGGACTCACAGACACAACCACAGCTTTAGCTGATGGACGAGTCCTTATTCCCATGATTGGTCATTCAGAATCCCTTAACGCAGGAGTAGCTACCAGCATCATGGTATATGAAGCCCTTAGACAAAGAAAGTTCTCAACATAAAAAAGACCCCTAAATACCTGTATTTAGGGGTCTAACACGTTAATGTTACTTGAATCTAGGTATACTTGTAACTTAATTTCTTTTGTGCTCTTAACATATTAAATATATATATTCTCGTGAAGCAACCTCTAACGAAGCCACTTCCACTGGCTGAATCGTGGTACAATTTACCGAAGGATATAGTGTGTTAATAAACGACTTTTGCGGCTTGTTGTCTTCCTTTAAAACAAATAAAACAACAAACGCAACGAGAGTGCATTAACACACTATATCCTTCACAATGACTTCCGTTGCCGGTTTTAATAATCACGCCATAGTCACACGACCTACCGTGAAGCAACTATACAATACCGCTATCTACATCCCAATACGAAACTGCTTCATCTTCCTATCAATCTCTTCACGCGTCACTGTATTAAGAGCATTCACATTACAAGAAGCAGCAATTTCATAATACTTCTTAGCTTCCCCTATATTAGCTTTTTTCTCCATAACAAGGCCCATATAATAATTACTATCAGCCATCTTAGGACTAATCTCCAAAGCTTCTCTTAGATAACGAAGAGACGTATCATAATCTTCCATACGATAATAAATCTGACCTAGATTATCAAGAGCAGGTGCATATTTATCTGTGATTATAAGTGCCTTCTTACTATTCATAATTGCCTTTTCAAGATTATTCTTTAGTAAATATAAGAAACCAAGAGTAGTATAATCTTGTGCATAGATATAAGAATTCGTCGTGATCTCATACTCAGGCTTATCCGTATCGTCTTGAGTAGTCGCTACAACAGATTCACTATCGGTATCTTCTTCCTCATCCACAGCAATAGCATAATCTTCAAAAATCTTCTCGTACATAGTAATCGCTTCATCAATATTACCTGACTTCCAATAACATATGGCGATATTACACTTAACGATCTTATCCACTAAAAAATAAGGCTTAAGAGCAATTGTCTTATTGAACACTTCTAGAGCCTTCTCGATTTGATTCTCTTTCAAAAGAATGAGACCATAAGATGTAAGGACATTAACATGGTTAGAACCAAGTTTGTAAGCTATACGATAAAAAGGCGCTGCACTAGCATCTTTCTTGAAAATAAATTGGAGCATAAGACCAATAAAACCAATGGAGCTACCTAAGAATAATAAATTCGTTAAAAGAATAAATCCTGCGTAGAAAAGTAATAAAGTACTTACGGGTCTACTCATGGCAACCATGACAACCAAATAGCAAATAATAAAATAGGCGATTGTCACAAACTTCCATTTCTTTCCTAAAAATTTCATGTTTCATCTCTCCCTGTCATTAACTGTAACGTTCCTCTTGTGTATATGAGTACGTTCTATGTCTACCATCATACTACAATCCTAGACCCATTTCAACGTTTAACTCTGCCATTATCATAAGGAAGAATTAGGCGGGATGAAGGGATTACCAAGATTTTCTATATATTTGTTGAACCTAATGAGAAATTTAATCGTTTTTAATCCAATATTAATCTTGTTACTTTATGATAAATGTATTAAGTAAGAGAATCATAGATGTCAAATGTGATTCTAAATTAATAGGAAAGTTCTACTTTTGAGCATATGGAATAGAAACATGTCCATATGTGTTAATAAAATTTTCCTTATGACAAATCCGCTTTCCGGAATGAGGCGTAGCCTTTTTTGTTTCAGTTCAAAGGTTAAATTCTATAAACTATGAAATCTACATATTGTAGAGAAAGGTTTAAGGTTTATATGATACAATTCTTATAAGTAAATACACATATAAAACTCCCTACACCCATATTATTAGAGCGTTTCCTCTATTACCAAAATAATAAAGTTGCATTATATGGTATTATTTTGTAAAATAGAGTATAGCTTATAAAAGAGGATTAAGATTTTCTTTTAATAAACTATTACTGTTTATTGCATATCCAACTCTTTAGAAAAGGAGGTCGAGGCTATGCCTGAAATAGCTCAACAAGCATATGTAATTTGGCTAGCTGTTTTCATTATTTGCTTAGTCATTGAAGCTGCAACTTTAGGACTTACCACAATATGGTTTGCATTTGGTGCTTTTGTATCTTTACTGTTATCAATAATTGGCGTAAATGTACCTATTCAAGTATTTGTGTTCTTAATCGTATCCGGAGCACTCTTATACTTTACAAGACCAATCGCATTGAAGGTGTTAAAAAATCGGTCATGTCAAAACCAATTATGAATCCATTATTGGTAAAGTAGGTATTGTAACTGAGAGAGTCGATAATATCGCAGGAAAAGGGCAAGCTAAAGTAGAAGGACAGATGTGGAGCTGTAGATCACTAACTGGTGACACCATAGATAAAGACATGAGGGTAATGGTTAGTCAAGTGAAAGGGGTTAAGCTCATCGTAGAGCGTATTAATCCATAACTAAAACAAAATCATGGGAGGAATAAATATGGAATATGTAGGAATTGGTCTTATTATTATTGTTATTTTACTTGTTGTATCTAGTATTAAAGTAGTACCTCAAGCTAATGCATATGTTATAGAGCGTCTAGGCGCTTTTCAAACAACTTGGTCAGTAGGACTGCATATCAAAGTACCACTTATCGATAAAGTAGCAAGAAAAGTATCTCTAAAAGAACAAGTGTTAGATTTTCCACCACAACCTGTTATTACAAAAGATAATGTTACAATGAGAATTGATACGGTTGTTTATTACCAGATTACTGATCCAAAAGCTTATGCTTATGGTATTGTTAATCCTCTATCCGCAATAGAGAATCTTACGGCAACAACACTTCGTAATATTATTGGTGATTTAGAATTAGATGAAACACTTACTTCTAGAGAATTAATTAATACAAAAATGAGAAGTATTCTTGACGAAGCAACAGATCCTTGGGGTATCAAGGTCAATCGTGTAGAGCTTAAGAATATTATTCCGCCTTCAGAGATTCAAGATGCTATGGAGCGTCAAATGAAAGCTGAAAGAGGGCGAAGAGAGGCTATCCTTCGAGCAGAAGGTGAAAAGAAATCAGCCATCTTAGTAGCAGAAGGTAGCAAAGAATCAGCAATATTAGATGCTGAAGCAAAAAAAAGCAGCAGTTATTCTAGCAGCAGAAGCAAGAAAAGAAGCCAATATTAGAGAAGCAGAAGGTGAAGCTGAGGCTATCTTAAAAGTTCAAACAGCAACAGCGGAAGGTATTCGTCAGATTAATGAATCCAAGCCTTCAAAAGAAGTTATATCCATTAAGAGTCTCGAAGCTTTTGCAAAAGCTGCTGATGGAAAAGCAACAAAGATTATTATTCCATCTGAGATTCAAGGTTTAGCAGGTTTAGCTAGATCAGTCGTAGAAGTTGTAAAGGATGACCAACAATAAGATACAAGGTCATTAGGCGAAGTAAATAGATGGATAGGCTAGCTTAGACATAATGAAAGTAAGACAGTCGAGCTAGCCTATATTAAAGTAGAGCCTCTAAGACATTATCTTATTGTAAATCTATAATATGTTTGGAGTTATGATAAGGGAGAAAATTAAAATGAGTACATTAAAGAAAATATCGTATAAAGACATTATCATGGTCGTTATATTAGTGGTTAAAATAACATGTTTCTATTTACTGATTGGATTTAACGAGCCAAGTATCATTATTGGTGCAATGACATTAATTTTTTTTCATTGCAATATTTAGCTTATTTTTATTTAGTGATGGAAAACATAGTAATAAATGGTTCTTATTCGTTTACACTCTGCTTACATTTTTTAATGTTCGCTGATTGTCTTTATTACAGTTACTTTAATCAATTACCATCTGTCAACCAAGTTGCTCAGATGAACAATTTAATTGTTGTCGATGAAAGTATTGCGTTTACAACGCCACCTATTAGCGTATTGTTATTCTTAGATATACCTATCTATTACTTCTATCTAAAGAAGAAGCGAGAACGGTTAACAGGTGAGCATGTTATTTGGTTTAAGCCTTATAAAAAAAAGTGCTTATTTCTGCACTATTTGGTGTATTACTATTAATGGCATGGAATCCAATGAATGTGGATGCAGTCAAAGCAGTAAGTCATACAGAGTTCTTGAGCTACCATATACATGATATATATACCAAGGTTTTTGGGTATAATGACAAACAAGTGGAATCAACAGAAGATGTCATGGAAACATTAAAAGTCATGAATACATCAAAATCAACGAATAAGAAATTACAAGGCATCGCAAGAGGGAAGAATCTAATTGTTATACAAGTTGAATCACTTCAGGATTTTCCCATAGGAGCATCCTATAATGGTCAGGTTTTAACACCTAATCTAAATAAGCTCATTGGAAAAGATTCTCTGTATTTTGATAACTATTACCAAAGCATTGGCAGAGGTAATACATCGGACGCAGAATTTGCAACACAAAATTCCTTATACCCAGTAATAGAAGGTGAGTCTTACCGATTATATCAAGACAATACGTTTTATGGACTGCCTTGGATTATGAGAGAGAATGGTTATCAAACAGCTGTGTTTCATGGCTATGAGGGAGGCTTCTGGAACAGGGAAGCAGCTTATCCTAATCAAGGGTTTGAAGATTATATTAGCTTAGAAGATATGGAACTAACAGAAAAGATTGGTTTTGGCTTATCCGATACAGAGATGTTCGCCCAAGCTGCTGAACACATTGAGAAAATGGAAAAACCATTCTATAGCTTTATAATAACTTTATCTTGTCATCATCCATATACCATGCCAGAAGAATATCAGACCATTGATTTAAAAGAAGAAGATAAGGGTACTGTTTTTGGCAATTACATGCAAGGGGTTGCTTACTCCGATATGGCTATAGGGAAATTTATTGAATCATTAAAGGAAAAAGGATTATATGAGGATACGGTTATAGCAATATATGGCGATCATCATGGTCTTAATTCCAAAGATGATAGTAACAATGAATGTATGACAAGATACCTTGGCAAAGAATACGACTATAATGAGATGCTTAAAATACCTTTCATCGTCCATATACCAGGTTCAGGTGTGAAAGAAACCATATCTACTGTTGGTGGTCAAGTGGATTTCTTACCTACAGTGGCGAATTTATTTGGTGAACCCATTATCAATCCATATATCCTAGGACAGGATATTGTTAATGCAGAAGAAGGATATGTAGCATCCATCACATATATGCTAAGAGGCTCATTTATTACAGATGACATTATTTTTGAAATGTCGAGAGAAGCATTATTTGAAACAAGTATTGCAAAAGATAGAGAGACTGGTCAGGTAATTAAGAATGATGACTTATCAGATGAATATATGCGTGCATTACGATTAGTTGACACATCTAAGTATATTTTGGATAATAATTTAATAAAAAAGATAGCACATAGATAGTATAGTATTAATGATATACTACTAAATTATGAGAGAAAGCAGGTCAGAGGATGATGAAGCTTTTTAGAGAATTAATTTAGGGGGATAATGATGAATAAGAGAATAATAATTGTATCGGCATCAACAGGTCATGGACATAATCAAGTAGCCGATGCTTTGAAGTTAGAATTAGGTCAAAAAAGGTTATGAAGCCCTTGTTGTTGAACCATTAAAAGAAGTCAGTAAATCATTAAATATACTGGTATCTGATGGATACAAGATTTTAGCTACATTAATGCCTAAGATGTATGGCACAATCTATAAAATTAGTAATAATGAAACCATGAATAAGCCGGTGGCTAAGATATTTCTATCTGCTCTAAGAGATAAGATTGAAGAGCTGGTTAAGACAGAAGATGCGGGGCTTATTATCAGCACTCATCCATTAATCGTTGACGTAATCTCAACCCTTAAAAGAGATGGCATTATTGATATCCCGTTCTTATCAGTGGTTACAGATTTCTTACCTCACCAGAGTTATATAAATGACGATGTGGATGCCTATGTAGTAGGTAGTTCTTATACGAAGAATGGTTTCGTTGCAAGAGGTATTTCACCAGATAAGGTACATGTATTTGGTATTCCAATAAAACGAATCTTTACGGAAGATATGGTTATTAAAAAGGATGATAATATTTTCACAATTCTTCTTATGGGTGGAAGTATGGGTGTAAGTTCAATTAAGAAAGCGCTGAAGAATCTACTAAATGTTGAAGAAGAGTTGAGGATCATTGTCGTTTGTGGTAATAATGATACACTTCGTTTATCAATAGAAGAAAAATACGAAGAAGTCATTCCGAATAAACATATTGAAGTACTTGGTTTTACAGATAAGATTCCTGAGCTTATGGAGGTATCCGATGTGATTATTACGAAGCCAGGCGGATTAACTGTTACGGAATCATTAGCGAAGAATATTCCAATGATCATTCCATATTTTATACCAGGTCAGGAAGAAGAGAATGCAGAAGTATTAGTGAATGCAGGAGCGGCTATCAAAGTAGATAGTATTAATGAATTAGATGAAGTGGTTGAAGTTCTTATGAAGGACCCAAGCAAGATGTTATGGTTAAAGCAAAACATGGGAGCTATGTCTAAGGATCACTCCATTGATAGCACCATTGAACTATGTATTAACTTAATGAACAATCATATAACCATGGAGAAGAAAAAATGCATAATACCTGTGATATATTAATTTTGACCGCAAACTTTGGCAGTGGTCATATCTCTGTTTCAAAAGCCATAGAGGGCTATATACATGGTGGAGATGACCGTATTAGAGTGCATATTGTTGACATGTATGAAGTCATAAGACCTATTCTTCATACATGGATGTATAAGGGATTTCATCTCTTAGTGAAATATGCAGTACCTCTATATAACTATGATTATTATAAAAAGAATAACAGTGATGGTTATAATAAGTTGCACACTTGTAAATCAAGCTTGAAAAAGCTTGCAGAGTATTTACAGGAAGTGCAACCTTCCCTTATTATATCAACTTTTCCGACCTGCTCATCTTATATTGCAACGTATAAAGAGAAGTATAATGACGATATACCTCTCATTACCTGTATCACAGATGTGGTGAAGGGAAATGAATGGATTAATCATGGAGACGGCTTATCTTATCTTGTAGCTACCCATGAGGTGGAAAATAGCCTTATTAGCAAAGGTATAAAAAAACGAGCAAGTCTTAACAACAGGTATACCTATTCGACCTGAGTTTCTAGAAAAGAAAGATCGCTTAGGGTTAAGACAAGAAAACGATATAGTAGAAGATGAATTTGTCATTTTAATGATGGGTGGAGGCTTAGGACTTATCCCTGATACAGAAGATTTTTATCGATGGATAGAGAACCATAAATCCATTCGCCTATATATCATAACAGGTCACAATAAAGAGTTATATAAGAAGATAGAAAAAAAATATAATAATGGACGTAATATACACGTTCTATCCTATACAGATAAGATAGCAGATATGATGGCTTATGCGGATTTGTTAATCACAAAACCAGGTGGCATTACACTTTTTTGAAGCCTTATCCAGTGATTTGCCTTTTATTATTTATAAACCGATATTGGGACAAGAATGTGAAAATGGTAAATATATTGAAGAAAAGAAGCTGGGTATGATTGTACACAGTGAGGACGCCTTAAAGGCAGCTATCATACAGTTTATGCAAGATGAAAAGATGGGTCAAGATATACGACAACATATAGAAAAAAGAAAAGAGTCAAATTGATATGGAGGCTATGGTTCAGTATATCCTAGATATATTAAACGTAGCCACAAAGAATCGTGGTGAAATAAGTTGTTAATCGTAAAGATTATGTTCATATTACTGATAATATTCCTAGGGTATATGGTCATACCTAACTATATGGCAAGAAATAGAGTATTGGAAGTTATTAAGAAAATAACAAACCAAGACAAGAAAAGCATTGCCCTTACTTTTGATGATGGACCAGACCCTTCTTATACGAATCGGTTGCTGGATATTCTTAAAGAGAATGATGTAAAGGCTACATTTTTTTTAGTGGCAGATAAAGCAAAGAAGAATAGGGATATTGTTGAGAGAATGAAAGCAGAAGGTCATGGGATAGGTATGCATTCATTATACCATAAATCAGCTTGGTTAAGCTTGCCCCATGAAACCATAAAAGAATTTTCCAAGTCGCTCTCAATTTTTTCAGATTTGGGTTTACATATTACTTATTTTCGTCCTCCATGGGGAACATTTAATGCCTTAACCCTAAGAGGTGCCATAAAACACAAGTTAAAAATTATAATGTGGACGGTTGAAGCGTTTGATTGGCGTAAAGACAACACCCCAGCTAAGATAGAGGACATACTTCTTAGCCGTATAGAAGATGAAGATATTATTGTATTACATGATAGTGGTGGTGCTACAGGCGCACCAAATAATACATTAAAAGCTCTAGAAACAACTATTCCTAAATTACTAAAAAAAAGGCTTTCATTTTATTACCGTTGATGAAAGTTTAGCTGGAAACCATAAAGGAGAATATAATGAATAAACTTATGATACGTTTTTTTTAATTATATGGAAAAAAAATCTATTGAAAAAAATCAGTGGACCTTTGTACCAAATTCCGAGTACAACTGTGTGTATTTAGATATGATGAAGCACAAAGGTAAAGCGATTACCTTAAATGATGGTACGGTCATTCAAAAAGGTGACCTTGTAGCAGAAGTTCATATTAACAGTAAAGCTATGCAAGATACAGATGTTAGGATGGTCTTTCATATTTTGAATGCTGAATTCAACGCCATGGGAAAAGCCATTGTAAGCAAAGACGAATATGCAGATTTAAAGGGGATATTTGGACGAACGCTACTCTATCCAATTAATAAGCGATTGGGTTTTGAAGTGCATGAAATAAGAAGTAGAGGACTTAAGTTATTTATAAAGATTTGGGATAATCTTATTAAAATTGCATTTTCTGAACGTAAAAAGGGGAAAACTAGTATAAGGGAACCGAAAGAAGTATGGATATCAAGAGAGGCACTTATTAAAAAAACACATAAGTTGAAAGAGTGACAATGATGCTGCATTATTTAGCGCATCCAACTTATAAAACAGAGTAAGTATGTTGCATTAATCATGTCAATCAATCGCTAATGCAGCATATTATGGGAGACAAATGATGAAAAAGAAGAAAATAATTGGTATGATCATTATTGTTGCATTTATGATTATTACCTTTCATATATTTAGAAAGAGTGAAGAAATTGCAGAATTTCCGCAGCTCATAAAACGATTAAATTGGGGTTATGTATACATTGCTATTGGCTTGATGTTATTTTATATACTGATTAATGGTACGATTATCTATATTGCTGGAAAGAAAATATCCAATGAAGTTACATTTAAACGTTCCATGTATCTATCTCTTGTGGGACAATATTATAGTTTGATCACACCTTTTGCAAGTGGCGGTCAGCCAGCCCAGATATACGCCATGAAATCAAGATACAATATGCCACTCTCTGTTGGCACAACCATAACCGTTAAGAAATTTATTATCTTTCAAGTGGTTGTATCCCTATATGCGGTTGTTATGTTTTTAACCAAAATTGACTTTATTTTAAATAAATATTCAGGTATTATCCTGTTTATTATTATTGGGTTGTTGGTTAATCTATTTGGTGGGATATTAATCGTACTATTATCCTATTCCAAAAGCTTAGTTGTAAAATTATTGGATCTTGTGATGATCATAGCCAAGAAGCTTCATTTATCCAAGTATATTCATAGAGATAAAGTTTTAGAGCATATCGAAGATTATGTGGAAAAAATTGATGACATTAAAAACCACAAGGCAACCATGATTAGTCTAGTGGTGTTGACCATTATTCAATTAACGGCTTTTTTCTCTATTACGTATTTTGTTTATTTATCCCTAGGCGGAAAAGGTGCAAGCTATATGGATATCTTAGCCATTCAGACCATTGTCTATGTGGTGGTAAGCTTTATACCAACACCAGGTGGTGCAGGTGCATCAGAAGGTAGTTTTTATGTCTTGTTTAAGGCTTTTATTGCCAAGGATGTCTTGTTATATGCCATGGTTTTATGGCGACTTATTACTTATTATGGAAACATGATACTAAGTGGTATGATACTACTTATTGTGAAGATTATAGATTATATCAAAGGAAAAGGGTCTGTTTAATGAAAGCATCATAACAGCCCTTTATTATCTTATAGGGTAAAAAAACTTAGTGGGGAGGTGAGAACATGAGTTTTGTACTGGACCCAAAAAAAAGAATTTGGTGTTGTACTAGAAGGCGGTGGAGCGCGTGGTGCTTATCAAGCTGGCGCATTATCTGCGCTCAAGTCTTTAGATGTGAATATCACAGCTATTGTGGGCACGTCTGTAGGCGCATTGAATGGTGTCTTGGTAGCACAAGACGATCTAGAGAAAGCTATCTCGTTATGGCAACACATTAAGTATTCCCATGTTATTAAAGGGGAAGATGCTATTATGGAAAAGGTAGCACACTTAGATTTTAAAGGGCTTGATTTAAAAAAAAGTATTTAATCAGATGATTCAAGTCGTCATAGATCGAGGGGTTGACGTTACACCTCTTAAAAAAACTTATTGCTCGGATAGTCGATGAAGATAAGGTGAGGCAATCAAACATTCGTTTTGGGCTTGTAACGGTATCTTTATCTGACCGTAAACCTCTAGAACTTTTTATTGAGGATATAGAAGAAGGCCGATTACATGATTTTCTTTTAGCTAGTTCCTATTTACCCGTATTTAAAAGTGAAAGAATTCATGGAAAAAGATATATCGACGGTGGATTCTATAATAATTCACCTACGAATATGTTAGTTAAAGAAGGTTATAAAAACATCATTGTGATTAAAATTCAAGGCTTAGGTTTTGATAAAAAAGCATCCATGAAACATATTAATATATTAGAAATAGCACCATCAGAAGATCTTGGTGGTTTACTTGAATTTAATCAAAATAAGGTGAATTGTAATATTAAATTAGGATATTATGATACCATTCGTAAGGTCAAGGACTTAAGGGTAGGTATTATTATCTGCATATGGATAAGTCTGAACGTTATATATTAAAACGCTTGATTGGTATGCATGATGGTTATAAAAAAGAAATTGTGCACCTACCTGCATGTAAACAAAGAAGCGCCTAACCGTGGCTTATTAGAAGAAGGTATACCAAAGCTTGCAAGAAAGCTGGGCATGAGAAATAACTGGGATTATAGCGACTTTATCATCAGTGTTCTTGAACATTTGGGGAAAACTTTGGAAATTGAACGGTTTCATGTGTATAACTTTGATGGATTTCTCAAACAAGTTAAAAAAACCATGTCCAAAAAGCGGGAAGTCATACGTGAAGATAATTTTACAAAATTATTAGCTTCCTTTATACAACGTTTTTAAAGAAATTGCATCTACCTATGCAATTTCTTTTTATCTTAATAAGAAAGTTCTACTTTCTAAGCATATGGAACAAAAGCATTTCCATATGCGCTAAGGTAAATTTCTTAACGACAAATCCGCTTTGCGGAACGAGGCGTAGCCTCTTTTGCTCGTCTTATAAGAAAGTTCTTGAATTTAGCATATGAAATAGAAGCATTTTCATATGCGTTAAGGATACTTTCCTAACGAAACAACTTGCTATGCAAGACGCGACGTAGTCACTTTATTCTATAGGATGGTTTTATATAAGAATAATATCGTTTATTCTGTATTTTAAAGGTCTATATGGGAGGTTACTGAGTCGTTTTTCTTGAGAAGTTGAACAAATTGCTTGACGATATAAGGGTCAAATTGTTGACCAGCACAGGAAGTAAGTTCATCAATAGCCTCCTCTTTAGAAAGAGCTTGTTTATATGGTTTTTCACTAATCATAGCCATATAGCCTTCAACAATGGCAAATAGACGACATTCAAGGGGGATATCACTACCCTTTATATTAAGGGGGTATCCTTCGCCGTTCCACCACTCATGATGCTTCAGAATCCAATCAGCTATATGGAATAGATGAGGGATGGATAAGGAAATCTTATAGCCCACTTCGCTATGACGTTTGATCCAATCAATTTCCTCTATGGTAAGTGGATCTTTTTTTATACAGGATATAGTCTGGAATACTTACCTCACCAATATCATGAAAATCCACAAAAAGTTTGAGATTGTCAAGATTCTGGTCAGGATAGTGGATGGCTTTTGCAAGATTAATCACATAATCACTAAGAGCTTGTTTTTGAGCTTTTGTTTTGTATTCTTTGTTGGTTACAGATTGTATAAGCCTTCCATAATGGTGTTACGGTTTTTTATACCCATCAGTAGTTTCTCATGGTACATGTTATTGTCAGCAGCTACAAATACAGACTCCATATCTGTGTCCATGGTTTCTTTTAGGCTATAGCCAATGGAAAGACTTAGAGGTAGCTTTGGATGGGAATTATTGTATTCATCTAAACCATCAATGATGGTGTTCTTGTATTTTTCCAAAAGTGAGCTATTGCAGTTAGGAAAAAATATTGCAAATTCATCGCCGCCTATACGACAAGCCTCTTCATAAGTGCTAAGAGCTGATTTGACAATTCGAGAGGATTCTTTGATGATGGTATCACCCATAGAATGTCCCAAAGTATCGTTAACCAACTTTAAACCATTAAGATCACAGATGACCAGACCCATAGGTAAAAAAGCAGGGTCATCATAATAATCAAGGCGATCTTCAAAATAAGTTCGATTATAGAGACCTGTTAGTGGATCATAAATATTATAATATTCTAATTTATTTTCAATGGATATTTTCTCGGATATATCTCTAGCCAGGCACATGACTTCATCTTCCACATCTTTAAACATACGTACATGAAAATAGTATTTTTTTCTGTTTAATATCGAGATGTGCTTTGAATGTCTGTAATTGGTTCGTAGCTAATACTTTACCAGCAGTGGAAAGTACTTGTTTAGCAATGTCTACAGGTAATAATTCGAATATATTTTTATGTAAGTATTGCCTTGCATTTAGCTTAAGTGATAAAACCTCACCGCAATTATAATAGGTAATGGTACCTTTTTTCGTTAAGCGAAGTAAAACATCTGACGTATGCTGCATTAATTTATCAAAACGGAAGTTCGTTTCTGCTAATTGTTTGAGTAAGTGATCTTTATTTGTTTTATCTTCTAAGGTAATCATTAAATATTTATTGTGAAAGAGAGACTTGAAAGTAAGGTCAAAGATAGCTATTTGGCTGTTAGTATAGGTAAATACAAATGATCCGTCATCCATTTGTTGAATGCATTGTATATTTCCAGGTTGAAATAGTTCCATATATGCTTGACCTAGGATGGAATCTTGATAACTATGTAGGGCTTTTTTTGCTACTCGATTAATTAGCCGAATATGTCCCTTTCGATCAAGAATGATTATGCCATGACTAAGATGTCCAAATGCTTCAACCATCATTGAAGATGAATCAAATATGGTATCCTCAGATTTTGTAAACTTAAAGGAGCTTTTATCGGATTGATTTAATTGTTTGATATATGTCTGTATAAGGGATTGGAATTCCTTGTGACTCATGACATTCATTTTATTGACTCCTTTAGTATTTATATAATATATAGAACTGGTAAATACTCTCATTAATTATACCACAGAATGTATATGAGTTGAATTAAATAATTCTTATTATTTACATTATATGTAAAAGAAATTAGACAAGATGTGGTATAATAGTAGTAAGAGATAGAATAAGGAGAAGAAGTAAGATGAATGTACAACTTGTAGCAGCAATTGATGTAGGATCCCATGCTCTACGAATGAAAATAGGACAATTTAATGCGAATGGACAATTTCTCGAATTAGAAAGCTTTCGGAAAACGGCTGTACTTGGACACGATACCTTTAATAACGGCAAGATGAGCTTCGAATCCGTTGATAAAGTATGTAACATCTTGAAAATGTTCAAAAAAAAGCTTAAATGATTACCATATAACAGGTTATAAAGCAATGGCAACAAGTGCTATTCGAGAAGCTAAAAATAGAGATTACATTATTGATCAGATTAAGTTGAAAACAGGGCTAGATATTGAAGTCATTGATAATTCCCAAGAACAATTTCTTATGCACAAAGCCATTAAGATGAAACTCGATAATTTTGATCAGCTCATTGAAGAAGGAGCTGTTTTGGTTGCTATAGGTGCTGGTAGTATTCAGATTACTTTATATAAGGAATCAAAACTTATTTCCAGTCAAAATGTAAAGTTAGGTGCCCTTAGGATAAAAGAATTACTAGGAGCATTAGAAAAAGAAACCATGAGCTATTATAAAATATTGGAAGAGTTTATCCATATTAATACCCAGTCTATTGATTTTTTTAAGTGTCCCAGCCAATATCATCATTTTATAGCTGTCAGTGGTGAAATTAGTATTATTAGCCGTTTAATTCACCATAAAGACAGCATCGGGGATGAAGTAGAATGTATCAGAAGGGAGCCTTTTAACGACCTCTATCAAGAGTTATTGCATAAATCAACAGAAGAAATCATTATGAATTATGGCATTGAACGTGCACGTGCAGAAATCATTATTCCTTCTATGATTTTATTGAAGAAGTTTCTAAGTGAAGCTCATACAGATGAAATAATCGTGCCTAATGTATCCTTGACAGATGGCATGATTGTGAATCTATATGAAGAGGTATATAATCTGGATACAGAAGAGATAACCCAACGGGATATTATGACCTGTGTAAAACAAATAGCAGCTAAATATGATCATAATGATGCTCATGCTTGGGCAGTGGAGCGACATGCTCTTGCTATCTTTGATGGTTCAAAAGGTATTCATGGTCTTAGTGGGGAGCGATTACTATTACGTATAGCGGCTTTACTTCATGATGTAGGTAAATTTATTAGTTTAGATAACATATTCAGTCTGTCTTATAATATTATTAGCTCCATTGAAATCTTTGGGATCTCTCATGAACAGTTAGAGATAATAGCCAATGTAGCCAGATACAATAGTGCTGAAACACCCAAGATGGAAGATATTAATTTTAATAAATTATCCAGCAAAAATAAGGTGATTGTAGGTAAGTTAGCAGCTATTCTACGTTTAGCAAATGCCCTAGATAAGAGTCATAAACAAAAAATTGATATTCTATCTGTTGAAAAAAGAAATAAAGAACTTATTATTCGAGGGAAATGTACTGCCAATGCGTTACTTGAGATATGGACATTTCGTAGAAAAGCTGAATTTTTTAAAGAAGTTTTTTGGTGTGACACCTGTTTTAATAATTGAAAAGGATTTTTAGATTCAAAAGTGAAAGGAATTTGTTTTTAATGAATAAGAAGTATGACGACCCAAGTTATTTTGATAATCGTGAATTAAGTTGGCTGGAATTTAACCAGAGGGTTCTGGATGAAGCATGAATGATCAGAACCCTTTATTTGAGCGTATAAAATTTTTTATCAATCGTCAGTTCTAACTTAGATGAATTTATTATGGTGCGTGTAGCGTCTCTGAAAGAGCAAATTAATTTAGGCTATGAAAAGAAGGATATATCAGGCTTAACGCCTAAGGGACAATTGAGAAAAATAGCCAAACGTACCCATTGTCTAGTGAGTGAGCAATACGATCATTATAAGCGTGAGATTGTACCCATGCTCAAGAAGAAAGATCTTCACCTGATTCATACCAATGAGTTAACTAAGGAACAAGAAGACTATATGGAAAGTTATTTTAATGAGGTTATTTATCCCGTATTAACACCTCTTGCTGTAGATTCTAGTAGACCGTTTCCGCTAATCCTCAATAAAAGTTTAAATGTGGCTATCTTATTAGAGAGAGCAGGGGAAGAAGTTTTTTGCTACCGTTCAGGTACCATCGGTTTTGCCAAGAATTATAGAGATTCCTCATCAAGGTAAGAAGATAAAGTTTTTTGTTATGTTAGAAGACGTGATACAGTTATTTATGCAACGACTTTTTTGTTGGTTATAAGGCTCTATGTGCGTATCCTTACCGTATTACACGTAATGCGGATTTAAGTATAGATGAACAAGAGGCAGATGACCTTCTTATAGAAGTAGAGAAATCCATCAAGAAACGAAAATGGGGAGAAGCCATTCGATTAGAAGTAGATAACACCATGGATGAACGACTAGTTAACATTCTGAGATCGTCTCTAGCCATTCATGAAAAAGATATCTATTATGTGAATGGTCCTCTCGACTTAACATTTTTGATGAAATTATATGATCTAAAAGGTTATGATAGGTTAAGGTATGAGCGTTACGTACCAAGTAAACCAAGAGATCTGCTTGGTGATGATACGATATTTGATCATATTAGAAAAAGAGATATTTTCATGCATCATCCCTATGAATCATTTAGCTCAGTTGTATCCTTAATTAAGAGAGCGGCAAAAGATGATCGGGTGCTGGCTATTAAACAGACTCTATATCGTGTCAGCGGGCAATCACCTATTATTAGAGCCTTAGCAGAAGCCGCTGAATCAGGTAAACAAGTTACAGTATTGGTAGAGTTAAAGGCGCGTTTTGATGAAGAAAAAAAACATTCAATGGGCAAGAAGATTAGAGAAATCTGGATGCCATGTCATCTATGGTTTAGTTGGTCTAAAAACCCATGCTAAGTTAACGTTAATCGTACGTAGGGAGAATGATGGTATTAGACGATTTGTTCATCTTGGTACAGGAAATTATAATGATATGACAGCTAAGCATTATACGGATATGGGTATTTTAACATGTAATGAGAAGATAGGTGCAGATGCCTCAGCAGTGTTTAACACACTATCCGGTTATTCAGAGCCACCAAAGCTCTATAAATTAATCATGGCACCTACTGGGTTACGTAATCGATGTATGCAACTTATTGAACGAGAAGAACAGCACGCCCGACAAGGTAAGAAAGCGAAGATTGTTGCCAAGATGAATTCACTTTGCGACCCTGGGATCATGAAAGCTTTATATAAAGCCGCTTCAGCAGGAGTGAAGATTGACCTTATCGTTCGAGGTATATGCGGTATGAAACCAAATATCAAAGGCATCTCTGAAAGTATTACCATACGAAGTATCGTAGGACGTTATCTAGAACACAGCCGTATATTCTACTTTTATAATGACGGTTTTGAAGACATCTATCTATCCAGTGCCGATTGGATGCCAAGGAACTTTAATCGACGAGTAGAACTGTTCTTCCCTATTGAAGATGAACGGATTAAGGAACGGTTAAAACATATTTTGAACGTAATGCTTCAAGATACGGTAAAAGCTAAGGTAAAAACCATCAATGGGGATTATACGAAGATTGAGCCAGGAGATAAGAGGCCTATTGATTCACAAGATTATTTCTTGAAGCTGGCTAAGAAGGCCATTAAGAGTTATTCCGTTGAGATGGATAAGGAGGTATTTGTTCCTATTAGGAGTGAATAGGGAGGACGTCACTTTTGTATCAGGGAGTCAAGGGACGTTTCGATTGCCACATCTAGTAATTTTATAATGATATGAATTCTTGGCAATTTCGACAACATTTTGGCATTGCACCTAGAAAAAAAATAAAGTGGTTCATTAGAAAAGCGCACTCTTACGAATGCGCTTTTTTTCCATCTACAACTCAATAACTTCAAATAACTTCCTACTAGCAAGCAATAGAATGAATGATACAACAACATTATATCCTATGAGAACGAAGTAATGACCATATTGTGCTAGCATAGTACCTCTGAAAACAACTACCTCGGCTACAACAGACATGATGATACCTGGTGCAATTAAGAATACTGTTAGTAAAAGTTTTAATATTGTCTTGAGTATTTTATTATGCGTACCTAAGAAACGTCTACCTAGCAATTCAGTATAAATATAGAGAGCACCGAAAGTCATATACGTAATAGCACATAATACAATATCTATAGGGTTAGCTTTTATAAGAACGCCTGCAACCGTAAACAATATAAACCCATCCACCAGGTTTTTCATATGATTCGCTAAAGTACCATAGAATACTTTTTCAATGGAATCTGCTGGGATGAGGTAAATATAATGCAACCTTATTTCCTCCATCCACTTACCTTGCATGGATATAAATAACAACATATACACACTGAAATAGAGTACCGTACGTATACTGGCGTCATTAGAAAAAAAACTTAGCCATAATACCGATAAAAACAATACCAATGGTTTCTTTACCCACAAAGAAGAAACCGTTTTTACGATATTCCATAATGTGCTTGTAGAAGATGGCTTTAGCACCACCTGAACCAAAGTTTTGTTTTACCTTCTTAACCTTGTCAGCATTGATTTCTCGAACAGCTCGTCCAGCTTTTTTAGCTGAAATTTGTGTCTCACGTCTCTCGGTAGCGGATAGAACATCCTCATAATAATCTGTATTTACATAATATAAAAGTGCTATTAATAAAACAATGGTAATCACAATAAAAATGGCATTATATACGAATTGTTGATCAATAGGATTAATCACATAACCAAATACTTTGTTAAACCATCCAATAATAGGTATCATACCAAAAGCTTTATGGCTTGATAGTTCAGTAACTGCCAGCATAACATCTTTTACACGACTAAGAATAATAAGGAACCATAACCCTATAGCACCGTAGAAGCCATATATAATTTTAGATGCTAACTTACGATGGCTCTGTTTCCGTGATGACGTAGAATAGATGATTAAGGATAAAACAGACAATGTAAAATACAAAGTAAAAACACCAAATACAAAAATAAGAATACCCACTGATGTAATGGGATAATGATTCTTAAGATTGGGGATCTGGAAGAACAAGATAAACATCCACCAAAAAGTCATCATCATCTGTTTGATAAATCCATATATAAGTACGCGTTTAGGGGATATAGGTGCTGTAAAAGCAAAATTCACATCTGCTTGTCTAAAAAAAACTACTACCCTTTTCCACACCCTGTGATAATTGAAAAAAAAGTAAGAACCAATACAAAAAAGTAAAGTAATAACATGAAATGGAATCATGGGGGTGCTGGATAGGTTTTCATTTGGCATGATAAAACTAATCACAATAAAACCCACAAAGAAGATCGCTATGAGCAAATATAATATTAACGTACCAGGTTTTTTAACAATTTCCTTCACACGGTTTATGAATGAACGTCTCATAATATAGAATAATGGTTTCATAGTGAACCCTCCGTAACATTGAAGAAAATATCTTCTAAGGACTCGTTATTATTGGCAAGTTCTTCTCGGGTTCGTGATAAAACAATCTCGCCATCCTTCATAATGAGGGCTCTATCCCACACTTCTTCTACACTATCAATAATATGTGTACTAATGAGGATGCTACATTTATGATGTTTTAATTTAAGAAAAGCATCTTTTAGTGTTTTAATGGCTTTTGGGTCGAGTCCAATCATAGGTTCATCAAATAGAATGACTCTTGGTTCAAATAATAGGGCACAGCAAATACTTACTTTTTGTTTCATACCCTTAGACAAACTTGTACCTAATTTATCTTTTTTATCCCATAGATCAAAGGCTTCTAAAAGTTCTTTGGCTTTTGCCTCGTAGTCTTTCATTTTATAAGCACTAGCAATGTATTTAATATGTTCTTCAATGGTCAACATATCATAGACAGCAGGTGCTTCAGGTACATATCCAAAGATACGTTTTGCTTCAATGCTTTTATTAGGCATACCGTTAATAATAATTTCACCATTATAGCGAAGTAAGCCTGCAATGGACTTAATGGTGGTACTTTTTCCAGCCCCATTTGGACCAAGTAATACAGCAATTTCCCCGTCATTCACATGAAAACTGATGTTATCTACTGCCTTAACTTTGTCATAGATTTTTGTGAGTTGATTAACTTTTAACATATAGACACCTCTCTGATTTCTTAATTATTTATACTTCCTCTTGACTTTGGGATGAATATTAGAAGTCAATTTATAATTGTATATAAATGATATTTACAGTATAAACACTAATGGTTGGTACGTCAAGATATACTAGTAGAAATTTGGTGGTATTGAAGTTGAATTAAGATTATATAAATGGGTATTATCTAATATAAAGAAATAAGTCCTTAGGATAGGTGTTTATTTCTTTCGTATCTTCATGATTTATGTCATAATATCTTGAAGCCTATAAAGATTAACGGTATAATGATTCATAAGAATAAGCATATCTGAAAGTAGGAACGAGGATGAAAGAACAAGTGTTGCACCTATTACATGATGCAAATGATTATATATCTGGTGAAGATATAAGCAATCGTTTAGGGGTATCTCGTACAGCTATATGGAAAGTCATGAACCAGTTGAAGGAACAAGGCTATGAGATAGAATCCATAACACGAAAAGGGTACAAGCTCATTACCTCCCCAGATCTATTGAATAAGGAAGAATTACATTATAATCTCCAGACTGATTTTATTGGTAAAGAAATATGCACATATAAAACCCTTGGGTCAACCAATCAGGAGGCTAAGAAATTGGCTCTTGAAGGGCTATGTGATGGTGCGGTTATAATAGCTAATGAACAAACGGCTGGTAAAGGTCGAAGAGGTCGTTTTTTGGGTGTCGCCGCCAGGCACAGGCATCTGGATGTCTATTTTATTAAGACCAGATATACTACCTCAGAATGCTTCTATGATTACATTGGTTGCAGGACTAGCTGTTTGTGAAGTTATAGGAGAGATAACAGGTCTAGATGCTAAGATTAAATGGCCCAATGACATTGTCTTAAATGGTAAAAAAAATAAGTGGTTTATTAACAGAAATGAATTCTGAGATTGATTATGTTAATTTTATTGTGGTAGGTATAGGGATTAATGTTAATATTGCAGAATTTCCTGCTGAACTTCATAGCATGGCTACATCACTTCTTATAGAGAGTGGGGAGACGTATGCTAGGAAAGTTCTTGTGAAGCGTATATTAGAACGTTTTGAAAAGCATTATAAAGCCTATCTAGAAACAGAAGATCTTAGCCATATTATTGCGGCATATAATAATCATTGTGTGAACGTTGGCAGAGAGGTTCGCGTTATGAGTAAGGTTAAGGAAATGACTGGGACAGTAAAAGAGATTACTCCAAAAGGGGAATTGATCCTAAGAGATCCAGAAGGTGAAGAACATCTGATAACATCTGGCGAAGTGTCCGTTCGCGGTATTTATGGTTATGTATAAAAAAGATTAAGTTAGGAGTGATTGTCATGGAAGAGGAAAGAGTATTATTATCTGTTTCCAATGCTTATAATAAGAAATATTATTTAAATGAGGATTTTGAGGGTTTGCCACAGCAGGTGAAGGATGAGATTAAGATTACATCTGTTTTGTATACGGAGGATATCGGCGGCATCTTAACCATTGGTTTTGAGGAAAGTGGTGAACTGTTTCTTGAGGTAGAAGCTGATGAGAATGATTTATTGTTTGATGATATTGGTAGTGCTCTGAAGATAAAGCAGATACAACAAGAGAAGCAGGAGTTGTGGGAGGCTCTAGAAACCTATTTTAGAGTGTTCTATCTAGGTGAAGAATAAACTAAAATGAGCCAAGAGGAGGCAGAATGATGATACGTCATGTGGTGATGTTTAAGTATATGGAAGAGGCAGAAGGATGTAGCAAGCAGGAGAATGTGTTAAAGACTAAGGAGCTGTTAGAAGGGCTTGTTGGTAAGGTTGCGGAGATTAAGTGGTTACATGTGGGGCTTAATCATCAAGAGGCTGAGAGTAGTAATTATGATTTGGTATTAACAGTAGATGTAGATTCTATGGCTGACCTTGATGCTTACCAGAGTAATCCAGATCATAAAGTAGTGGGTGGTTTTATTAAGAAGGTAGTTAATGGTAGAGCATGTGTTGATTATGAAATTTAAGTAAATAGATAAAAGAGTATGTTGATGAGTTGTCTTTTAGCGAATCTATGATATAATATGACTGATAATATATGTCTTGTATCCATAAGGAACGAGAACAGGAGGTTATTCATATGAAACAAATGTCAACTAGGAAGCTTGTCTTAGCTTCGGTTATGATAGCTATAACCATCATTTTAGCTTACACACCTTTGGGCTTATTGCCTATTCCACCTATTAACCCAACGATTCTACATATACCAACCATTATTATTGCCATATTGGAAGGTCCAGTTATGGGACTTATTGTTGGTCTAGGATTTGGATTGACCACATTGTTCAAAGCATTTACAATGCCTGCAATGCCGTTAGATCCATTGTTCATGAATCCATTGATTTCTGTATTACCAAGGGTTTTAATCGGTGTAGGGACTTACTGCGTTTATGCTCTGATGAAGTATTTATTAAGAAGACTAAAAATTGGTGAGACCGTGGCAGTAGTAACAGGTGCTTTTGTTGGAAGCTTTATTAATACCATTGGTGTACTTGGGATGATTTATCTCCTATATGCAGATGTTATTGTAGAGAAATTCAGCATGAATGCTCAGAAATTTGTTATAGCAGTAGCTACTACCTCCGGTGTAGGTGAAGCAGTAGTAGCGGCTATTGCAACCGTTGCAGTAGTATTAGCTCTAAAAAAAAGTTTATTATAGAGGTCATAAATAAAGCCATCACGTCTTGAATATGATTGGAGATATGCCTACTAAGATCATATCTTTCATCATAGTGATTGCTAGTTGGAAGATATACCTATTAATTAGGTGTCATATGCGATTGAATGCAAGTGTTCAATCATTGTATATGCAAGAAGCCAATTAATAACGTATATCTTCCTTCAATATTGTTAAGATAACATAGACGTACGTGTTTGATAGATGAACATGAAGTCTTTCATCATGCATAAGCCAAACCAGTTGGCTATTAAATAAAAGAGACAAGGATGTGATTGACATGTTATTTGTAATTGATATTGGTAATACGAATATAGTTCTAGGTGCGTTTAAAGGGGATGATCTTGTTGTCAGTTGGCGTATGACCACTAAGACGCCACGGACTTCAGATGAATATGGATTGTTTATGTACAACCTACTACTTAGTAAGGGAATTGAACAACATGCTATAAAAGATGTAATCATAGCATCTGTTGTACCGAATATCATGTATTCATTAGTCAATGGTATTATTAAGTATTTTGATACAACACCGATTATTGTTGGACCTGGGGTGAAGACAGGTATTGATATTCGTACAGATAATCCAAAAGAGGTTGGAGCTGATCGAATTGTGAACACTGTAAGCGCTTATGATACATACGGTGGACCTGCCATTGTCATTGACTTCGGTACAGCTACCACCTATGATGTGGTTACAGAAGATGGGATATTTAATGCAGCTATTACGTCCCCAGGTATTAAAATTTCTGCCAATGCCCTATGGCAAAAAGCAGCAAAATTACCTGAAATAGAGATTAAAAAACCGGATAGTATATTAGCCAAGAATACCATTACCAGTATGCAGGCTGGACTGGTTTTTGGTTACATTGGGCAAGTAGAGTACATTGTCAAGAAAATCAAGGAAGAAATGAAACAACCAGACATAAAGGTTATTGCCACAGGTGGGTTAGCTAAGATTATTTACCCTGAAACAGATGTAATCGATGTCTATGACCCTATGTTAACCCTAAAAGGACTAAAAAAAATTATTTATGACAAAAATAGAAGTTGAGTGATAGCATGAAGATAGGAAATCTTAGGTTAGAAAACAATGTCATATTGGCACCAATGGCTGGCGTAACAGATCTGCCATACAGACTTCTTTGCAAAGAGCAAGGCTGTGGCTTAGTCTATACAGAAATGGTCAGCGCTAAAGCCGTTTACTTTAATAATAAAAAATACGAATCTACTTATGCAGATTGATGAGAAAGAGCGACCTGTAGCCATGCAGATATTTGGTAGTGAACCTGATCTCATGGCAGATATGGCTAAGAAAATTGTGGAAGAGAATCCACTCATCGACATAATGGATATTAATATGGGTTGTCCAGTACCCAAAGTTGTTAATAATGGAGAAGGTTCAGCTCTTATGAAACACCCCAAATTAGTTGGGGAAATCGTTAATAAGGTTTCGAAGGCTATTGCAATACCTTTGACCATTAAGATTAGAAAAGGTTTTGACGATAGTCTTATTAATGCCGTAGAGATCGCTAAGATAGCAGAAGCTAATGGCGCAGCAGCGGTAGGTGTCCATGGTCGAACAAGAGAGCAATATTACAGTGGAAAAGCAGATTGGGATATTATTCGTAGGGTAAAAGAAGCGCTCACCATACCTGTATTAGGGAATGGGGATGTTTTCACGCCAGAAGATGCAAAAGCCATGTTAGATGAAACCCACTGTGATGGTGTATTAATCGGAAGAGGCGCTCAAGGGAATCCATGGTTGTTTAAGCGCATCGTACATTACCTTGCATCAGGAGAGCTATTACCATTACCTACATTGATAGAAATTATAACCATGATTCAAAGGCACTTGGTGATGCTCGTGGATTATAAAGGTGAATATACAGCTATTCGGGAAATGCGAAAGCACATATCCTGGTATACTAAAGGTTTGCCTAACTCCGCCAATCTCCGTAGAGAGATTAATCAGGTAGAGTCTCTAGACGCTATTAGCTATAAATTAGAAGAACTAAAAAACATGTCTGAGCACTGATTTAATTAAAAAAAATGATTTTAAATATAACGAAATAATAATTAAAGACCTGATGAAAAGTCATGGTGATATTATCTTATATGGTATAAATTAGCTCACTTCATAATAAGTTATATTAAAACACAATATGAAGTGATGTAAATGTATAAGAAATTTGCAGTACTACGGTGTGCGGGTGATATACATGATTTACCCCTCAGTAATCCTCTCATGCGTTATATGCCAAAGAACATACGTCGTGGTCATATTTTAAAAAGATTACCGGTATCTGCTACAAAAGTCCAACATCTTGATCATACAGGCCTTGACATTACTTTACCTATTATGGAAGAAGATTTGCTGAATCCAGATTATGTTAAGGAAGTTATTAATGAATGGAATCAGAAAGCTATGTTATATAATGTTAATGCCACCATCTTATCAAAGGAACTAAGACCATTTAGTGAAGATTTTAATGGATTAATTGCGAATAAAACCAATGTTCAGTTCTTATACATGAACGCGGTTATTGAAAAAATAATTAAAAGAAGTCATAAAGAATTAAAAGATATGAATTTTGTTCTAATAGATGGAGATAATAGTAGAACGACATACATTATGAACCAGATATATGATCATATTAATAATTTAACCCTTATTACATCGGAGCCAGATCAATTTGAAGAAAGTATTGAAGCGATTTATGAGGAAACTGGGTTAGCTGTATGGGTAACCAATTATAATATTAATCAAAAAATACCAGGTGATATTATCATTAATTGTAGTCGTGATCAGAATAAAGTGTTTTATTGTTTTGATGAAGGTTCTTACATGATTGATTTTATATCCAGTGATGATAAAATAAAGAATATTCTTATAAAAAGGAGCGATATCCGCATTATTACAGAAGTGGATATGCATATAGAAGATCGCCCCATGAACAAGGAACTATTCCATGGTATTTTACTTAACGAAAATAGAATACTAAGGAGTATGTATATGTATGGATATAGGAGCACTATGTTCGAAAAGGTACAACAGATATTAGGCAAGTATCAAGTAGAAATTGGTAAAATGTATCAGAGGGGGGAAACAATTATATAAGCCATCATCAAAACATTTCTAATATCTTGACAACTTGTTTATATTAAGTTATAATACCTTGAATATAAACGCTTTATTATATCTATAAGGTAGAATTAGATATTTTAACAGTTAAGTATAATTTAACATTTTTTTTCCTAACTTGTAAGTTGAATTGCCTGAATTAGTGACTGGATTAGGTAAATCACGCTATTCAACTTATATTTGATGCAGAAACAGAAGAAGTAATGGGGGACTTTTACTTGTTTTGCTAGAAGAGTTACAAGCAACATTATTAATATTAGAGGAAGGGTGTAGCAAGATGCCTGACAAAAAAAATTATTCTAACATATAACGGACTAAGAGAATTAGAAGAAGAGTTACAGCACTTAAAAGTAGTAAGAAGAAAAGATGTAGCCGAGAAAATTAAAGATGCAAGAGCGCAAGGTGACTTATCAGAGAACGCAGAATACGACGCAGCAAAAGAAGAACAAGGTGAAATAGAGACAAGAATTGTAGAAATCGAAAACATACTCAAAAGAGCAGAAGTTGTAGATGAAGAAGAAGTATCTCTTGATACAATTAGCGTAGGTTGTAAGGTTAAACTTTATGATTATGAATTTGAAGAAGAAGTAGACTATGCAATTGTTGGTTCAATGGAAGCAGACCCATTGAATTATAAAATATCAAATGAATCACCTGTTGGAGAAGCCTTAATTGGTTCGAAAATTGATGATGAAGTTCAAGCAGAGACACCTAATGGTGTAGTGAAATTAAAAGTATTAGATATTCATCGTTAAATAAAAAAAATATTAATTTCAAGTTTGAATAGGTGTATTGCTAAATGAAGTGTGAAAATGAATTTTCCCACACTTGTTGTGACTTTGTCCTTGCAAGCAAACAAAGTCATGGCACAATATATGAAAAAGCGAGGATTATCTTCATAAACAAATCGAGTAACTGGATTTGTCATGAAGATAATTTTCGGTGTATATAAAAATATCTATAAAAATTTGATGTAGCGGCTTTAGAGTGATATAATAAAATGCAAATATGGTAATCGTTGCAAAAGTACTTAATTTGATTGAATGGGATATATACGATCATGTATCCATTAGAGAAATTTTACTTATGACAATTTTACCTAAGAAAAAAAACTATAAATGTACAAGGAGGGCTTGTAGATGTCAGATAACCAAAATAACAGCAGGGACAAAGAACAGGACCTTAATGAACTCTTACAAATTAGAAGAGATAAATTAGCTGGTTTACAAAGTAAAGGGAAAGATCCTTTTCAATTAACAAAATTTGATGTAAGTCATCATAGTAACGATATCGTCGATAATTTCGATACCCTTGAAGGACAAACTGTATCCATAGCAGGAAGAATTATGACGAAGCGTCTAATGGGTAAAGCTTCATTCTGTCATGTAGCTGATAGAAATGGACAAATTCAGACCTATGTAAGAAAAGATACTATCGGTGAAGAAGATTACGATGATTTCAAACACTATGACCTTGGTGATATCATCGGTGTCAAAGGTGAGGTATTCAAAACTCAGAAAGGTGAAATATCCGTTAAAGCAAAAGAAGTAACACTTCTTTCTAAGAGTTTACAAATACTACCAGAGAAATATCATGGATTAAAAGATACAGATACAAGGTACCGTCAACGTTATCTTGATCTTATTGTTAATCCAGAAGTAAAAGAAGCGTTCTTTGCAAGAACCAAGATAATTAAAGAAATTAGAAATGTCCTTGATAACAAAGGTTATCTTGAGGTTGAAACCCCTGTACTTAATACTATATCTGGAGGAGCATCTGCAAGACCTTTTATCACACATCATAATGCTCTTGATATGGAAATGTACATGAGGATTGCACTTGAGTTACCACTTAAGCGATTAATTGTTGGTGGTTTTGAACGTGTCTATGAAATTGGACGTGTATTTAGAAACGAAGGATTATCTGTTCGTCACAATCCTGAGTTCACTTTGTTAGAATTATATGAAGCTTATACAGATTATCACGGTATGATGGATATAACAGAAGAGATTATCCGTACAGTAGCTATGAAAGTACTTGGTAAAACAATGGTGACTTATGATGGTGCTGAGATTGATCTTGGTAAACCATTCGCAAGATTATCCATGGTGGATGCTGTGAAGCAATATGCTGAGATTGACTTTGATACTGTTGAAGGTGATGATGCAGCAAAAGCGTTAGCAAAAGAGCATCATATTGATGTTGAGAAGCATTATAAAAAAAGGCGATATACTTAACTTATTCTTTGAAAAATATGTTGAGGAGCACCTTGTTCAACCTACATTTATCACAGATCATCCTGTTGAGATCTCTCCTCTAGCTAAAAGAAAACCAGAGAAGCCAGATTATACAGAGCGTTTTGAGTTATTCATTACCAAGCGTGAATTTGCTAATGCATTCTCAGAGCTTAACGACCCAATTGATCAGAGATCAAGATTTGCAAGACAAGAAGAACTTCGTGCAGCAGGTGATGAAGAAGCCAGCATGATTGACGAAGATTTTATTACAGCTCTTGAATATGGTATGCCTCCAACAGGTGGACTTGGAATCGGTATTGACCGTCTGGTTATGTTACTAACGGATTCCTACTCCATTAGAGACGTATTATTATTCCCAACCATGAAAAGTAAAGAATAGATGATATTGCTTTATAATTATTGATGATTAATGCGCCTATGAACTGATGTTCATAGGCG